>Ga0067045_1032445_pt1 | contig 10214 bp, 8 predicted proteins | sample TerdegcTABiofilm_FD_59184 | JGI IMG/M metagenome (GOLD analysis project Ga0067045, IMG submission 59184) | Combined Assembly of (Gp0054472, Gp0054536) Wastewater bioreactor microbial communities from Singapore -Terephthalate degrading... | reverse complement strand
TTACTGTCTTTAATAGGAACTCTTCGATTGTTTCCGATCGGATCCGTAGGAATTCGAAACGCGCTTACCGTTATTTTCTCTGCCCGAGACCTCCGTGCCATTCTCCTGTTGAACAAACTTGACCGTACTACTTCTATTGAGGGTGAACGGCGAGTTATTCAGGAGATGAGTGAAACCCCCTCCTTCCTTTCTGTGGAAGGGCTTCTGCAACGATTAAAGTCTCCCAGCTTCCTTGTAAGGCGGGAAGCTCTGCTGGCTCTGAATGCTCATGAATTGGATGATCGGGTACTCCCCCCTCTAATACAAGAAATCACGAATAACGAGTTTACCACTGCCTATTTGGCAGCACGGATTCTTGGGATGCACGGTATACATAAAGCAATTCCACAGCTACGGGCTGCTTTAGGTTCAGAAGATTATCTTCTATGTGCCGAAAGCATGGTTGCATTGGCACGATTGGGAGATATACAAAGCAAGGGGAAAATAGAGCTTTTTTTAAAGGTAACGCATAATCCCCTCTTGATCATCTACGGTGCAGAGGCGTTAAAACTATTTGGAGATTTTTCTTCCCTTCCGGTTTTATTTGAAATCCTGGAGAAGGAAAAGCTCCCGGAAAGCGCCCGGAATCACATCATTCTTTCCATAGCAGGGCTATTTCGGATGGATGATTGGTTCTATCCGGCATTTACCCTTTTTCTGGAAGAACCGTTCCGGGGAATTGAGTTCCTCTTAGATCGACTTCGGGAGCGGCGACCGAATCATCCTCTGTTTCAGGATTGGGAACGTATCTTAGATGCATTCTATGCAATCCCTGAGTCTCCGGAACAGTTTGGTGCATTTGCCGGAGAACTGTTTCATGAGTTGAATACCCTGCCCCCAGCAGTCCGTCCTTATCTGGAGAAAAAATCACTCTATACGAACCCGGTAGTGGCTTTTCTGATAGGGAGTATTGCCGTACAGTTTGCGCTGGATGGACATAGAGAATAACTTTTTTCTTGTATTCCCCCTGGAACAGGACGAAAATAGGTTAAGGGAAGCGAGTATATGCGGGCAGAAGAATTACTGGTTGAGTTATGGAAACAGGTTCTGGAAAATAAGGAGAAAGGGAGAGGGGCAGAAGCGGTGATCCTGACACCATCCCAATACCGTACCCTTCAGGAGTATCGGAAAAAACTGGGAGATCTCCCCAACCCGGATCTTGATTATCTTACACCCTATACCCTGTTCAATCTGCCCATTTTTATCGATTCCGTAGGATGGGGAATTGCCACTAAGTCTGAAACTCCTCTAACTTCTCAATAAGGCTTTTAAATAGATTGATTGTTTCTTTCAGGGGTTCAGGCTCTCGTAGATCTACTCCAGCCCGGGCAAGAGAATCCAATGGAAACAACGAACCTCCTGTTTTCAGGAAGTTTATGTAGCGGGTTCTCTCCGCCTCTCCCCCCTGGAGGACCTTGCGGGATAGAGCAATTGCTGCGGCCAACCCGGTTGCGTACTTGTATACATAGAACGCCCGATAAAAGTGGGGAATCCGCAAACCTTCCAGATCGTCCTCTGGCTCTAGAGTAACGGCAGTACCGAAGTAAGATTCCAGAAGCTTCCGGTAGATTTTCCGACTGGTTTCTACGGTAAGAGGGATCCCTTCTTCCACCGAAGTATGACAATTTAGTTCAAATTCGGCAAACATTGTCTGCCGGAAGAATGTACCGATAATGTCATCAATATGTTTTACCGTGAGGTACCGCTGGAATTCTTCCGAAGATGCCGTTTGTTTAAAGTAATGCATTAAAAGTTGTTCGTTGAACGTAGAGGCAGTTTCAGCCTCAACAATACTGTACTCATAATGTTGAAAAGGATTGTTCCGGGCAGAGTAGTACGAGTGCATCGAGTGCCCACTTTCATGAGCGAGGGTAAATACATCCCGAAGCAAATCTTCTTTAAAATTCATCAGGATGTATGGATCCCCTGTATAGGAACCGGCGGAAAAAGCGCCGGAACGTTTCCCCTTGTTTTCGTATCGGTCGACCCATTTCCCCAGGAGCCCTTTTTTCAGGATGGAACAGTACTCTTCCCCCAGAGGGGTTAGAGCTTTAATCACGGTGTCTACCGCTTCTTCGTACGTGTGATGAATATGAATATCTGGTACGAAAGGAACCTTGGTATCGTACATACGCAGAGCAGGGAGGTGCAGTATTTTTTTTCTGAGTTCATAGTACCGGTGGAGGACAGGAAACCCTTCATGAACCGTCTGGACGAGCTGATAGTAGAGTTCTGGTGGAACATCGTCGGGAAATAATTTTGCATGAAGAGCAGAGGGAAAGTTCCGGACCCGGGCAACGTAGATGTCGAGGTGTACATTTCCACTATACAAGGTAGAAAGGGTGTTTTTGTGTGAATCGAATACACCCATGTATTGTTGGTAGGCCCTCTCTCGAATAGAACGGTTCGAATCCATCAGGAAGGCTTGAAAGGTGGAATGCGTAAGAGGTTTTTCGCCCTCAGGGGTCGGAATTACTCCGAAATCGAAATCTACATCCGTCAGAGCGCCGAAAGCTTTCTCCGCAGTCTCATTCGTCTCTTGTTGAAGAGCGAGGAGTCGTTCTTCCGACGGTCCAAGGGTATGGGGTTTATAACGGAGAATTTTTTGGAGCATGATGCTGTACTCAGGCAGTTCCTGTAGAATGCGCTCCATCTGTTTGGGCGGAATTGATTGAAGTTCTGGCTTCAGGAAGCCGGCAAGAGCCTCTGCCTGGGTAGCTACTTGAAGGAATCGTGCCCACCGGTCCTGATTCGTGGGATCGCCCCCATCTTCACTGAGGCGGAGATGTGCATAGTAGGCAAGCCGTTCGGCTAAGATTCCCAGTTCTGTCATAAAGTCAAGGCAGATCTTCACAGCTTCAACGGACGAGTTTAAAGTCCCCTGGAAATCAGGGATCTTTTTAATCATCTCCTTGTACGTTTTCAATCCTTGTTCCCATGCCTCAACTCCAGGGAAAAGGGAAGAAAGATCCCATTGATATTCAGCAGGAACATCTTTTCGTTGGGGTATACTCATATGTCTTCTCTCTCCAAATGGTGTTCAATAATTATTCTCAGCGCTTTTCCTGCAGCGCCTCTATGAGAAATCCTGTTTTTCTCCTCTATACTTAGTTCAGCTACCGTTTTACCTTTAGAGGGGATATACAAGAGAGGGTCGTATCCGAATCCTCCAGTTCCTTTTGGTTCAAAGGAAAGCTCCCCTTCCAGTGTCTCTTGAGCAGAGAACCATCGATCCTTACTGACCATCAGTACCATACAGCAGATAAACCGTGCCCTGCGGTCGGGAATATGTTTCATACGATCCAATAGAAGCCTGTGCTGTTCCTCCGGAGTTGGTTTACGTCCCAGTTCTTGCTCTCCAAATCGGGCCGAGTAGATTCCCGGAGCCCCTCCCAGGGCTTCAACAGAGAGACCCGAATCGTCTGCCAGCACGGAATACCCTTCGATGTTCCGTTTCTCTACCTCTTGAAAAAGAGATTTTGCCTTACCCAGGGCGTTTTCCCAGAAAGTGTTCCCTGTTTCTTCGTGGTAGAATCGAATACCAAGATCCTGAGGAAGAAAAAGAGGGTGATTTTTGAAGATTCCCTCTAACTCTTTCCGCTTATGGTTATTTCCAGATGCAAGGATTAAGTGCATGTAAGTACTTTACCAGAAATTCAATTTCTTTAGGAAGTAGGATTCATTTAGAATACGCTTATTCCCCCCCCTTTTTTTAAATAGTAGAGGGTAGAGTCAATCGATCCTTTAGGGATCCCTAGCATTTCTGCGATCTGTTGATGAGAGGGAGTGAGATGCATGGTTCTTAATCGTTTGTTTACCAGTTGATAGCTCTTTTTTTCACGGGATAGACGGTTTTTTAACTTTTCCTTTACTGTATCGCTGGTGCTGGTTTGAATCTCATCCATCAAGGAACAGATGCGGAAAAGAATACGGCTTCGTTTGTCCTGAAGAACTCTGCACCGTTCTTGTTTTGTATGGAGAGTCGTACGGATGATTTCCACCAGATGGAATAGTGCATCCCGGTGAATTCCCGTAGCCTGCGCCACAGACTCAATGATTTCATCTCCCATATCGTAGGCAGCCTTGATAGATAAAAGAAGGAGTTTGCGGGATGTATAGATTGATTTAGTAGTTCTGGATTTTTTTCGTTGAGACGCCGGACTTTTCTCCTGCTTTAGAGCACAAAAGAAGGGATGGGTTTCATGGATTTCTTCAAGTATAGGGGGAACCTCTCCTTCTTCCCTAAGCGGTTCTGTAGTGTAATACTCCCGGAGAGCGATATATTGATTTCTCCGTTCTATTTTCTTTGTTTTAAAGTACGTCTTCATTTGCCATTTTAAGCAGGTCTTTAAGTATGCCTCGATCCCTTTGCCTTGATCTGTATATCGAAGAATAATCTGGGGAATCCTGCTGTAAAAGGAAAGGAGGAAATCTCCACAATCTTCCTCCGAACAACTGCTGTATAACAGGGGGAACCTGTAGACGTATAGAGTCATCGCACGAACAAGTTCTTCATACCCGTTACCCGTAGAAATATACAACTTCCATTGATCATCTAACGATTTTTCCATAGCGTAGGTTAGAAAAGCAAAAAGGATACCAATTTCTTTGCGATAAGAACGATTTAATTTCCCCTGTTATTTACATTCATTTACAAACCTAGAAAATTTGACTTTTTATACATGCCGTAAGGAAACAGGGATTTATTCTTTCAGCGGTGTTAGACGTCAAAGGTCCCTCGGTCGAATAGGGGAATCTCGATAGAATAGGGAAGGACACTCAGCAGGATCTATCCGGAAATAGCACGGTTAATGCGGTATCTACGTTTCCAAAGGGTGCGCTTACCTGAACACCGGAAACGTAGGGCTGGATAGCCTGGATAATTTCCTGCGCGATTTGGATCCCTGTAGCCCGGGCCTCCTCCTTGGATACGGCTCTTTCCATCCGTTTCATAAGGGAGTCTGGAATCTTTACTCCGGGGACTTCATTATTGAGGAACCGGGCGTTCTGCAGAGAGGCCAGAGGCCACACTCCGGCAATCACTTTCAAGGATAGATCGCGTATTTTCTCTAAAAAGCGCAGAAGAGCCTCTACGTCATACACCGGCTGGGTAATACAGAAATATGCTCCCGCCTCTGCCTTTTTAAAGAGCCTCTCTATCTCCCGTTCTTGATCCAGATGGGTAGGATCTGCACCTACCCCGATGAGAAATTCTGTAGCCGGATCTACCTCTTTTCCCCCAATGTCTATGCCACTGTTGAGTCGGGCAGCGATTCGGGTAAGACCGATGGAATCTATATCGAATACAGCCGTGGCTTGAGGATAATCTCCCAGTTTTGGAGGATCCCCCGTAATAATCAATAGATTTTTAATTCCCGCTGCAGCGCATCCCAGGAGATCCGATTGCATACCTATGATATTCCGATCCCGGCACGTTAGATGGAGGACTGTTTCGATTCCGGCTGTCTCTTGTATTTTCCATGCGGTAACAAGGGGACTGATTCGGGAACTGGCACGAGGCCCATCCGGAATATTGATTGCGTCTACTCCTGCTTCTCTGCATTTTTGAGCTTTTGAGCAAATAGCAGCGAGGTTATATCCCAACGGCGGAGTAATTTCTACGCTGGTAACCCATTCACCTGCCGAGAGTTTAGCTCCTAATCTACTTCGTCTTTCGGGTGGTACAGGCGGCTTAAGATTGAGCTCAGTTTTAGGGGTGGTTATTTCGATTCGGTTCCGAAAGAAGGATTTCACGGTACGGCTGATCTCTGAAATATGTGCGGGAGTTGTTCCACAGCATCCCCCCAGGGCAGAGGCTCCTAATTCTACGAACCGTTTTGCGTACGTAGCTACGTATTCAGGGGTGGTCATATAGATCATCCGATCGTGCACCAGCTGGGGATACCCTGCATTCGGCATGATAAGAACCGGCAAAGGGGCTCGAGGCAGATACGCTTCCAGGTATTCAAGCATCTGTTTCGGCCCCACAGAACAGTTAAAGGCGATCATGAAGGGCGGATTCGGAAGATTTAGAATCGGTGCAAAAAATTCTTCTATAGTTTCTCCAGCCCTGGAAATATTCCGTTCCCCAAAGGCAAGGCTTCCTATATAAGGGATCCCTATCTCTGAAGCAGCTTTCGCTGCTGCAGCTAATTCCGAGCCCCGGGAAAATGTTTCAAAAATGATAAAATCAACTCCTCCTTCCTGAAGCCCTAGAATAGGTTCCCGGAACGCTTCAATCGCTTCCTGCTCTGAAATCTCTTTTTCAATGATTTTTCCCAGAGGCCCAACGGAACCTGCTACGTATAAGTCTTCTCCAGCTACACTTCTTGCCAGTTCTGCAGCTCCTTTCGCGATGGCTCGAGCTCGATCGGCCAGTAAGAATTCGGCCAGTTTGTACCGGTTGGCTCCAAAGCTGTTGGTAGTAATTACATCACAGCCGGCATTTTTATTTTCTTCATGGATCGTTTTCACTACAGAAGGCCTGGATAGGGAAAGCTCCTCAAAGCAAATGTTGATAAAATGGTTCCTATTGTAGAGTTCTGTACCCATCGCTCCATCGAAAATTACCGGGCGCTGGGAAAGGAGTTGTGTAATAGGGAGTCTCATGAAATATAGGATATCTAAAAATTGACTCGCTGTGAAGGTTGCCAAACAACCTCATTATCGTTCATTATTTCTATAGAATCTTATGTTCAGGAGTTAAACATGGTACATAAAATTGGAAATAGAATTCCAAACACTACCGATGCTGCGTTTATAGCCTGGAATGCGGAAGTATCAGGAAGTGTTGAGCTGGGGAAAGATGTAAACATCTGGTTCGGAGCATCGGTTCGGGGAGATATTGAACCCATAACGATTCAAGAGGATACTAATATCCAGGACAATGCTACCCTCCATACGGATTTCGGAGCACCCTGTACGATTGGAAAGCGTGTTACCATCGGGCACAATGCCGTGATCCACGGGTGTACGGTGGGAGACGACTGCCTTATTGGTATGGGGGCTGTACTCCTTAGCAGATCCGAAATCGGAAAAGAATCGATTGTCGGTGCTGGTGCATTAGTAACAGAAGGAAAGATATTTCCTCCTAGATCCCTCATTCTCGGAAGTCCTGCTAAAGTGGTGAGAACCCTGGATGATTCTGCAATAGAGGCTATACGAAAGAATAGCCAGAATTATATCAAACTGGCAAGGGATGCGGCAGAAAGTTATCGGGAAATCTAATAGCTACCGTAATGGCTGGATCAGTTTTTCCAGCGGAACCGGTTTGTCTATCAATCCTAAACGGAGAAGGGTATCTACAGACTCTCTATAGAGAGCGGGTTTTAAGGAGCCGTACGGACCCTCCTCTACGGTAAAAAGATGGCAGGTTTCTGCCAGTACCTTTTGAAAAAAGCCCTGTCTGGAAACATCCGGTTTTCCAATATACGGTTCCGAGAGCCGGAATGCCTCTTTTTGATTCTCTACTGTAAACTGAACCGCTCTTTCCGTTGCCCGTACAAACGCAGATAGAATTTCCCGTTTTTTGGTGAGAATCGAGGTGGAAGTGATGAATGATGCCCCTACCATGGAAGAAAAGTCTTTTACATCCCATTGAACGATCGGAATACCTCTTTCCTTTAGCTGGATGGGTTCATTGTTAAAAAAGCAAACGACCCCATCCACTTTATCCGAGAGAAGTGTAGAAATTTGGGTGTAACCGATCCGCTCAATTTGTACACGGTTCTGCAATCGAAAGTATTCCAGAAAGAGCTGCAATCCTATCCAGCTGGTACCGTATAGCTCCGGCGTACCTATTGTTTTTCCCGCAAAATCTTGCGGGGTTTTGATTCGGTTTGCCTTTGCAAGAATGGTAACGGGATACTTCTGATAGTATTGAAATATGGCCCGGAGCTCCATGCCTTTGCTCCCTGCAATAATAAGCTGATCCGAGTCAGAAAGTCCAATATCCACTTTTCCGGCGGCAAGGAGGGAAAAGATATCCATACCGAATCCATACTCGATCTCAAGGCGGATCCCTTCTTCACGGTACAATCCTTTTTCAATTCCAGCGTATAAAGGAGCGAACTGTACGTGAGGAATATAGCCTATGGCAAGTTTCACCGGTTGCTCTTGTGCAGATAGGATTTCTAATGTCGTTAAAAAAAGAAATCCTAACAGTTTTTTCGAAGTATTCTTCATTTCTCAAATTCTCCTTTTGAAACAAAGCGAGAAGGGGTTCTGGGTGTTAACAATCGTTTCCGTATCCCGTAATACGATAGAGAAGCAGCCCCATAGTAGAAAAGGCCGAGACCCACTAACCAGAGGAGCCCTACAAACATAAGCTCTATATCGAAGTTTGCTTTAGCCCTGTTCACCAGGGCTCCCAGTCCCTCATGTCCGGAGACGAACTCTCCTACTACTGCTCCGATCACCGAAAGGGTGATGGAAATTTTTACCCCGCTGAAAATACCGGGTAATGCGGCAGGAAACTCCATTCCAAAGAGACTCTGAAGCTTTCTCGGCTTGTAAAAACGGATCAAGCATTGAACCCGTTCCTCAGAATGCTGAAATGCAGCAATGATATTAATTAAAAGGGGAAAGAAAATAACGATCACCGAGGTTACGATCCGGGGAAGCATTCCAAAGCCAAACCAGAGAACAAGGAACGGAGCCAGGGCTACCGAAGGAATGGTGTTTGCACCGATAAAGTATGGCATTAAGAGGCGGGAGAGGAATTTAAATTTTGCAATACCGAATCCCACGATCATACTCAAGGAGAAGGCAATGAAAAATCCTCCTAAAGATTCTACCACGGTCAATTCAAGGTCTTTAAGGATCGTTCCATCTGCGAGCGTGCTGATAAATTTTTTTAGAATGGCGGAAGGAGCAGGAAAAATAAGATCCGGGATGGCAAATGCATTTTTTATAAAGCCCAGCAGAAAATAGAGAAGAACTATTTCTAGAGGAAGGAGGATATGGCTCCAGTGGGACCGGATGTAGATAGAAATCCGCTTTCTCAAAGGGGATTTTGATACGGTAAGGGATGAAGAAGACGGTAAAAGTGCAGGTGCTTTTTCCGTTTCTGTATCCCAGAGGAATTTTACTTCTTTTCGAATGGCACTATTTATACGTTGTTGAGGTTCGCTGAGAACGTAGATGTCGTTGTTCATTTCTTCCGGGTTTTGATGAGGCCTGGGAATTTTTTTTATATCCAGAATACGGGCAGGGAGGGGTGAAAGCATATAGATCCGGTCTGAGAGAAAGCAAGCTTCTTCAACTGAATGAGTTACCAGAAGGATCGTCGTTTTCCGGGTATGATGGAGTCGCTTCACCAAAAGATTCAACCGTTCCCGGGTAATAAGATCCAGGGCAGAAAAGGGCTCGTCGAGGATCAAGAGATCCGGTTCGGTTACCAGCGCACGGGCTATTTCCACTCTTTTCTTCATTCCGCCGGAGAGCTGGTGGGGGAAATAATACGCATACCCTTTTAGACCTACGGATTCCAGGGTAACGAGAGCCTTTTGAATCAGATCATCGGTAATAAGAGTTCTTTTAAGTTTAAAGGGAAGTAGTACATTGGAGAGAACATTTTTCCATTCTAAGAGAGTATCATGCTGAAAGACAAACGATATTTTTTCCGCCTGTACTTCCAATTCTCCCTGCCACCCTTTCTGGAGTCCGGCAATGATGTTCATCAAGGTAGTTTTCCCGCACCCGGAAGGACCTATAAAGCTGACAAATTCTCCTTTCTTAACGCTAAAAGAAAGAGAAGCTAAAATTTTTGTTTCTTCAAATTGTGCGGCTAAATTGTTCGCCTTAACAACCGGCATTTAATTTCTATATAGCGGTAAGGAATAGACTGTCAAGGGATTGTTCAACTGCAACTTCACGAATCATGGGGTTGTAAAATAACCCTCAAGAGTTGTAAAAGAATAGAGTGAGAGGATTAAATATGCCTAAGATGGAACCTGTTTCCTACCCGGCTGAATTGTTTCGATTTGTACCGACTCCGTCGGAATTCCACAAAATACCTGCCGATCTCCGGATCCGGATGCTGTTCGAACTGTTCCTGATCCGGGAATTTGAAACCCGGTTATTGGAATTGAAGGATGCCGGGTTGGTTCATGGGCCGGTGCATTCCAGTATCGGTCAGGAGGGATCCGCAGTGGGGGCTATTCGTGCCCTATCTC
>Ga0067045_1032444_pt1 | contig 10215 bp, 9 predicted proteins | sample TerdegcTABiofilm_FD_59184 | JGI IMG/M metagenome (GOLD analysis project Ga0067045, IMG submission 59184) | Combined Assembly of (Gp0054472, Gp0054536) Wastewater bioreactor microbial communities from Singapore -Terephthalate degrading... | reverse complement strand
AGGCGGCGCCTCCTCCCCGGCCTCCCGGTTACGCGTGCTTATGCTTGTGCTTGCCGACGATGCCTTTGAGCGCCGTGAAAGCCATCTTGCGGCGCAGCAGGCCGAGCTGGTCCTGAAGCGGCAGTCCCTTGGGACAGACGTCCTCGCACCCCAGAAGCCCCATGCAGCCGAAGATGCCCTGGTCGTTGCCCACGATCTCGAAGTACTGCGCATCGGTACGCTCGTCACGGGGATCGAGGATGAACCGGGCGATGCGGTTTAAGCCCACAGCCCCAAGGAAGTCCGGCCGCATGAGCGCCGTGCCGCAGGCGGCCACGCAGCAGCCGCATTCGATGCACCGTTCGAGTTCGTAGATCTCCTCGGCCAGGGAGTTGTCCATGCGTTCCTCGAGGGCGGCCGGGTCGAATTCCTTGGAGGTGTGCACCCAGGATTCGACCTTCTGGTACATCTCCCGGAACCAGGTGCCGGTGTCCACGGACAGGTCGCCCACAAGCTTGAAGGCCGGAAGCGGCATGAGGGTGATTTCCTCGGGCAGGTCCTTGGTCTTGGTGTGGCAGGCCAGGCCCGGACGGCCGTTGATGACCATGCCGCAGGCGCCGCAGATGCCGGCGCGGCAGCAGAAGTCGAACATGAGCGAGGGGTCCTGCTCCTCACGGATGCGGTTTAGGGCGATAAAAAGGGTCATCCGGTCGGTCTCGTCGAGCATGAACCTGTCCATGCGCGGCGGCGTGCCGGGATCCTGGGGATTGTAGCGGAAGATGTTGAACGTCAGTATTCTGGACATGGCATCCATCCTTTAGGCGCTGATGATTTTGCCGCCGCCGTAACCGCGGTCGCCGGGCGGAATCTCGAAGACCTTGGAGGCCGGTTCATAAGACAGTTCCGGCAGGGAGGCGCCTTCGGGCCAGGTGGCCAGGGTTCGGTTGAGCCAGTCGCGGTCGTTGCGCTCGGGGAAGTCCTCGCGGGTGTGGCTGCCCCGGCTCTCGGTGCGCATAAGCGCCCCATAGGCCACGCACAGGGCCAGCCTGACCATGCCCTGGATCTTCAGCGCCAGGGCCAGCTCGGGATTGGCCCCCAGGCCGTTGGATGCGAGGCCCACGCGGCCGGCCCGCTCGTGAATGGCCTGAAGGGTCTCCACGCACTCGGTGAGGTCCTTCTCGTTGCGGAAAATGCCCGCGCCCTTCATGATGGCGTCGAACATGGCCTCGCGCACGGCGTAGACGTTCTCGGAACCATTGGTCCGCTCGCGCAGGGCCTTGATCCGGCCGGCCTGCCTGGCCACGGCGTCGTCCACGACCCTGGAGTTGAAGACCGCCTCGCAGCCCTTGAGGTATTCCACGACCTTCCTGCCCACGATGCTGCCGGCCACCACGGTCTCGGCCAGGGAATTGCCGCCCAGGCGGTTGAAGCCGTGCATGTCCCAGCAGGCGGATTCGCCGGCCGAAAAAAGGCCGGTTAGGCCGTAGGCCGCGCCGTCCTTGTCGGTGCGCACGCCGCCCATGCTGTAGTGCTGGGTGGGGCGCACGGGGATGAGTTGGTAGGCCGGATCGATGCCCAAAAAGCTCTTGCAGATCTCGTCCACCTCGCGCAGTTTGGTGCGGATGTGGTCGATGCCCAGGTGCCGGATGTCCAGCCACAGGTGGTCGCCATAAGGACTTTTGACCCCGAATCCCTTTTGCATATGCACGGTCATCCAGCGCGAGACCACATCGCGGGAGGCCAGTTCGGCCTTTTCCGGCTCGTATTCGGGCATGAAGCGATGCTCGTTGACGTCGAGCAGGGTCCCGCCGTCGCCCCGGCAGCCCTCGGTGACCAGGATGTCCGTGGGCACGATGCCGGTGGGATGGAACTGGACGGCCTCCATGTTGCCCAGGGGGACCACGCCGGTATTCAGGGCGATGATCTGGCCGCCGCCGTCGTTGATCACGGCGTTGGTGGATTCGCGGTAGATGCGGCCGAAACCGCCCGAGGCGATGAGCGTGGCCTTGGCCAGATACGCGCGCAGCTCGCCGGTTTTCAGGCAGCGCACCACCGCGCCCATGCACCGCACGCCGTCGTGGATGAGCGATATGGCCTCCACCCGGTCGTGGACCACCATGCCGAGCTGGGCGGCCCGGTTGTCCATGGTGTAGAGCACGGTGTGGCCGGTGCCGTCGGAGGTGTAGCAGGTGCGCCACTTGGCCGTGCCGCCGAAGGCCCGAGCGGTGATCAGGCCCTCATTTTCCTTTTTCTCGACCTTGGTGAATTCCTTGCCGCCCTTGAAATACTTGGATTCGCCGGGCACCACGCGGTTCCAGGGCACGCCCCAGGCGGCCAGTTCGCGCATGACGATGGGCGCGGTGTCCACGAAAAGGCGGGCCACCTCCTGGTCGCATCCCCAGTCGGAGCCCTTGACGGTGTCCGCGAAATGAACGTCGGGACAGTCGCCCTCGCCCATGGCGCAGTTGCCCAGAGCGGCCTGCATGCCGCCCTGGGCGGCCGAGGAATGGGAACGCCGGGCGGGAACGAGGCTTAGGCACACGGTGTCGAAACCGGCCGCGGCCGCCTCGATGCCCACGCGTTCCCCGGCCAGGCCCGCGCCGATGCACAACAGATCGGAATATATCGTCTGCATGGTTCGGTCCTTGTTACACGGTGAGGGTGAGGAAGCGGATCAGGGTGATAAGCCCGATCACGATGAAGAACACGGTGAGGATGTTCTCGAACTTCTTGGCGTTCTTGCGGTTGTCGCGGCGGATGAGCCCCCATTTGACCCCGATGCGGTAGTAGCCGATGCCCACATGCAGTTCGACCATGGGCAGAAGCAAAAGGTAGAAGACCAGCCACCAGCCGCCCTGGATCCGGGCCGCGCTTTTCGCGGCGGTGATGGGCAGGTCGGTCAGCACCACCCACATGTGGATGGAACCCATGATCAGGATGACCATGGCCGTGCCGGCCTGCACCAGCCACAGCCAGGTGTCGGTGTGCCGCATGCGCCTTGCGTGGGCGACCATGACCGTCTGCTGCTCGGCCCGAAACGGCACCTTGCGCGCGGCCAGCGCGAAATGGAACAGGAAGACCAGGCCGATGAGCGGCCCGCCCACCTGGGCCATGCCCGTGGACTCGAAGAACTCGGCCAGGGCGTTCATGGCCCCGGAACCGAAGATCACGCTGGAGACCAGGATCATGTGGCTCCACATAAAAAGGATCAGGCTGGCTCCGGTCAGCATCTGAAGCCAGTCCAGCCAGGCGGAACACCTCCCGACAGGCTGGGCATGAGTGGCCAGTGACAGGGACATGCTTTCCTCCGCGACACGTTGGAATGATAATGAATGAAGAGCCCGAAACCGGTGTTTACTAGGTACATCCGCGCCGCTTTGTCAACGCGAATGCGACATTTCACAGGCCGATAGCACCGGTCACCAGAGCCAACACAGCCATATTCCAGCCAATATAAGCGTCACGACGGTCACCGGAAATCCCACCCGGAAATGGGTCCTCCACCCCACAAATACGCCCAGGCGGGCGGCCTGGTCGGCCACGATGAGATTGGCGATGGACCCGAGCAAAAAGAGGTTCCCGGCCAGGGTGCTGGCCAGGGCCAGGATCACGGCGGACCTTTGCGAGGAATCGGCGGGCAGAAGGAGCATGACCGCCGGGACATTGGACACGATGTTGGACAGGACCACGGTGGCCAGTCCGAGCCACATCCCGTTTTTCAGGTCCACCCCGCCCTGTTCGAGCAGGCCGTACAGGCCGGCCAGAAGCCCCGATGAGGCCACGGCGTGGTTGACCACGAAAAGGCCCATGAAAAGAAGCAAAAGCGGCCAGTCCACCAGGGAAAAAAACCGGGCCGAGGTCAGGCGGCGGCTTGAAAGCAACACCCCGGCGCAAAAAAGGGCCGCGACCTCCCTGGGCCAGCTTCCGGCCAGGAAAACAGCGACCAGAAAAACCAGTGTCGCGCAGCCCTTAAACGACTGCCAGGAATTGAAATCCGGCCCCCGGACCCTGAGGCGCGGGGCCTCCATGCGCCACCGCCCGCGCCACAAAAGGGCGATGACGGCCCAGCAGGCCGCGAGTCCGGCCGCCACCGGAGGCGCGGCCTGGAGGAAGTACCACCCGAAGGGGATGCCCGAGACCTGGCCGATGAGCATGTTCTGGGGATTGCCGATGAGCGTGGCCGCCGACCCGATGTTCGCGGCGCAGGCCAATCCCAGGAGGTAGGGCACGGGGTCGAGGTCGCGGCTCCGGCATGTCTCCACCAGGATCGGGGCCATGGCCAGGCAGACGATGTCGTTGGCCAGAAGCGCCGAGAGCACGGCGGCGGCCAGGATGACCAGAAACAGGAGCCGGGGCGGGGAGCCCCGGGTCTGGGCCAGTTTCCTGGTGACGCGGGCGTAGAAGCCGCCCAGGCGGAACTGGGCGGAGATGACCATGAGCGCGAAGAGAAGGGCCATGGTGGGCACGTCGACCGCCCGCCAAGCCTCGTTGATGGTCATGGCCCCGCCGGCCAGCAGGGCGATGGCCCCGAGAAGGGCCACGCCGGCCCGGTCCAGGGCCAAGCCGGGCAGCCCTCCCAGGATCATACCCACATAGACCACGACAAAAACAGCCAGGACGAATTCGGTCACGCGTCAGCCTCCGGGCAATGCGCCGCCGGGCTCATACCCCCGGCCGACCCGCCCGGCAAGGGCTCAGGGCGTCCCTTCGGCCACAAGCCGGGCCTCCTCGGGATGCCCCCCGAGCCAGTCCACCTTGCCGGTTTCGATATGATAGTAGGCGCCCACCACCTTGATGCGGCCCGACTTGGCCATTTCCCGCAGGACCGGACTGCCGGCGTAGATGTCCGCAATGACCTGAAAAACGTTTCGGACAGCGGCCTTTTCGACAAGCTCCTCGCGGGACGCCCCCGGATGGGCGTCCCTGACGGCCTTGACCACGGGAACGATGGGGGCCACGGCTGCGGGAATGTTTCCCGAGGCCTCGTCCCCCCTGACCACGGAGGTCACGGCCCCGCATCTGGAATGGCCGAGAACCACCAGAAGGCGGGCGCCCAGATGCTCGGCGCCGTATTCCAGGGAGCCGAGCTGCATGATCCCGGAAACATTGCCGGCCGTGCGCACGGAATAGATGTCGCCGACCCCCTGGTCGAAGAGGATCTCCACCGGCACCCGGGAATCGGAGCAGGACAGGACCATGGCGAAGGGAAACTGGCCCTGCCTTGCGGTCACGGCCCGCCTGGCCATGTCCCGGTTGCGATGGGTGGGGGCCTCGGCCAGAAAATGCGCGTTGCCCTCCTGAAGCCTGTCCAGGGCCTCATCCGGGGAAACGCCCGCCCCATCCACCGAGGCCAGGGCCAGGATCGCGCTCAGCACCAGCCCTGCCACTCCCACCAGGGCGACAAGACGTCCGGTCATCCTTCCCTCCCGCGATCCGACGACACCCGTTGAGGGGGTCCGGGGGAAATCATTTCCCCCGGGCGGGGTTCGGGGCGGCAGCCCCGATCACCCGGACGCCCGGGCGGGGTTCGGGGCGGCAGCCCCGATTCCCTCATGCCTGAACATCCAGCTCCAGTCCCACGGGGCAGTGGTCCGATCCCATAACCTCGCCGGCGATCCAGGCCCGTTTGACCTTGGGCCGCAATTCCTCGGACACGAAGAAATAGTCGATGCGCCAGCCCACGTTGCGGTCCCTGGCCTTGAAGCGGTAGTCCCACCAGGTGTAGTGGCCGCCCTCGGCGACGAACATGCGGAAGGTGTCCACGTATCCGGCGGCGATGAAGCGGTCGAGCCAGGCCCGCTCGACGGGCAGAAAGCCGCTGGTCTTCTCGTTGGCCTTGGCGTTTTTGAGGTCCAGGGCGGTATGGGCGGTATTGAAGTCGCCGCAGACCACGATGGGCTTGTCCTTCCGCAGGGTCTCGGCGTGAAGCAAAAAGGCGTCGTAGTAGCGCAGCTTGTACTCCAGGCGCTCGGGCCCCATGCCGCCGTTGGGGAAATAAACGTTGAGGAAATGAAAGGACGGATATTCCAGGTGCACAAGGCGGCCCTCGCCCTGGAACCGGGCGTCGGGAAGCTCCATGGCGATGGACAGGGGGTCGGGCTTGTAGAGGCAGCCCACGCCCGAATAGCCCTTTTTCACTGTGGAACTGGCCCACACCGTGCGATACTCCGAGGTATGCCCGAAATCGGCCTCGTGACCGGGCTGGAGCTTGGTTTCCTGAAGCCCCGCCACGTCCGCGCCGCTTCCGGCGAGCCACTCCCAAAAGCCCTTCTGGACCACGGCCCGCAAGCCGTTGACGTTCCAGGAATACAAGATCATGTCATCCCGCCTTCGCCGCCTCTTTTCCGCCGGCCTCTTCCCCCATCTCCCCCTGTTTCAACTCCAGGAAGGCCCTGGCGCAGGTTGGGCAGAATTGTTTTCCCATTTCCCGGGCGATGATGTCCAGGGCCTGCTCCGGCTCCATGCCGCCCCGGTACGGACGGTCCGAGGTCATGGCGTCGTAGGCGTCGGCCACGGCGATGATCCTGGCCCCCAGCGGAATATCCTCGCCGCTGAGGCAGGTGGGGTAGCCTTCCCCGTCCCAGCGCTCATGGTGGTACATGATAAGCGGCACCACGTTTCGCAGTGAGGCGATGGGCCGCAAAATCTCCGCGCCGATGACCGCGTGCTCCTGGATCTTGGCGTATTCCTCGTCGGTCAGGGGACCGGGCTTCAGGAGCACGGCGTCGCGCACCCCGATTTTTCCGATGTCGTGCAGGTTGGCGGCGATCTCCAGATCCCGCAGGGCGTCCTCTCCCAGGCCCATGAACCGGCCCAGGAGCAGGGCCATGGCCGACACCCGGGCGGTGTGGCCCTTGGTGTATCCGTCGCGGGCCTCCAGGGCCGTAACCAGGGATTTCATGCTCCACAGGACATGCTCGTATTCCTTCTTGTAGTGGCGATAGCTCTCGGCCAGAAGCTGTTCCACCACCAGGAGCATCTTCTCCACATCGAAGGGCTTGACGAAATAGCGGCTGACGCCCAGGCGTTCGCCGCGCTTGATGTCGCAGGCGCGATCGCGGGCGCTCATCATGACCACGAAGGTGTCACGCAATTCCGGAATCCCGCGCAGGGCCTCGCACAGGCCATACCCGTTCAACTCCGGAATATCCACCTCGGTCACCACCACATCCGGACGCTCGTCCCTGGCGATCCGCAACGCCTGACGCCCGTCTTCGGCTACAAGGACGTTCAGGCCGCTTTTCATGAAGCTGTGACGCAGCATCTCCCGGATGAGCGTGCTGTCGTCGACCACCAGGATCTTGTTCTGCCGCTTGCGGTGCACGGCGTCCAGGTGGTCGGCGATCTTGTCGGCAAGCATCCGGGGGGTGAAGGATTTGAGGAGATAGTCGTCGGCGCCGCTGTTGAAGGCCGTGTCCACGTCCAGGGGATCGTCGCTGCTGGAAAGGATGATGACGGGCAGGTACCTGCCGACGTTGGACTCCTTGATGCGGCGGCAAAGCTCCAGACCGTCCATCCCGGGGAGCTGGACACTGCTCAAAATGAGCTCGAAATTCTGATCCGCGCACAGATCCAGGGCTTCCACGGCATCCCTGGCCTGTCGCACCCGGTAGCCGTTGGCCGCAAGGGAGGACCGGACGACATGGAAAAGGGTTCTTCCGGAATCGACGAACAGAATGTTCCCGGACCGATTGCCCCCCGAACCGGCTGGCCGGGCGCCCCCGGAGGCAGGGACATGCCGCTCCAGAAGCCCCTCCATGACCTCCCGCAGGTTTTGCCGATTCACCACGATCAACTTATCCCCGTCGTGGACAGGGGCATTTTCGTCCGGGCAGGTGCGCAATACCAGAAGGATCGGAGAAATGCCCAGGCGGGCGGCCAGCCCGCGCACCTGGCCGATCACCGCCCCCTGGGACCGATTATGGTAGCTGTCCTGAAGAAGCACCGCATCCGGAGAAAACTCGGACATCGTCTCGCCTATCAGGGCGTGCTCCGGCTCGACGAACCGGTATTCCAGGCCCATGGACAGGAAAAATTTGGAGAGAAACGTGCGATACAAGAGAATGTCGACAACGCATAAAATCTTCATGCCGTCCGCCGGAAATGAGTCTGTTTCCTGTGACTCGCGGGGGAGAGACGCGCCCCGCGCATCCGATCCGTCCAGGGGGAATCGCACCCTGTCCGTCTGCGACGGCGGCTCCCGAGACCCGGCACGGCCCACGCCGCATCAGATCAGTTCAAGTGTCGCGTTCACGCCGTCCGGATACCGCGAATCGACATCTATTCGCACATAGCCCCCCGCAGACAGGGGGCCGGGGTTGATGATCGTGGTCCGCCCGATTGCGTCCACGGCCCGGGATTCATGGATATGCCCGGTGACGCACAAAACGGGCTGCACCCGTTCCAGGAAGGCCCGCACCGCCGGGCTTCCCACATGGTCTCCGGAGGGCAGCCGGTCCGTGGCCGTGGCATAGGGCGGGGTGTGCACCACAACCACAAGGCGGGAATATGCCGCGGACAGGGCATGGGTCTCGTTGATCCATCGTGCCAGCCCCTCCTCGGAAATCTCGCTCGGCGTCCCGAACGGGGTCGGCGTGGACCAGCCGATGCCCATAAGGCCCACCCCGGGGGAAAGCTCCTCAATCCGGCGGTGGATGTTGATTTCCTCGGCCGAGAGCCAGTCGTCGATCTCCTGGCGGTCCATGTTGCCGATCTGGGCGTAGACCACGGGGTTGACGGCGCGGACGGCGTCGATGACCCGCTTCCCCTCGGACCGATCACCGCGTATGGTCAGATCGCCGGTGACGATGATCCCGTCGGCCCGGGAAATCTCCGGGATGCGGCCCAGATTGGCCACATCCCCGTGGATGTCCCCGACGGCGATGAACCGGTGGCCCGATGCCTTCATATGCGCCTCCCTGTTCTCCGAAGCGGCGGCGACCCCCACGCCTTGCGTTCGTCGCGCCCGGCACGTCGCCTGTAGTATGAAACCGTGACAAAAAGTTTGCAAGATATGACCACAGCCGCCGCAATAAAAACCGAATTACGCGACAACATCCTGAAAAAAAGGAATATTCTCGACCCGGAAACGGCCCGCAGGGATTCGGCGGCGGTGGTCGGACGGCTCCGGGAGGCCGGTTTTCTGGCCACGTCCAAGACCATCCTGCTGTATCTTCCGGTCAAAAACGAGGTGGACACCCGGGAGCTTTTCCCGGAACTTTTGCGGCGGGGGACGGAGGTTCTGCTGCCCCGCTGCCGGGACGGCGAATCCGGGGAACTGGACCTGCATTGCGTCACGGGCCTGTCCCAGGTCCGTCCCGGCCGGTTCGGCATCCTGGAACCGGACCCGGACATCTGCCCGCCATCCGGAGACCGGATCCCGGAAGCGGCCCTGGTTCCCGGGGTGGCCTTCGACCGGCGCGGGTTTCGCCTGGGTTTCGGCGGCGGCTATTACGACCGGCTTTTCGCCCGCCCGGAGATGTCCGGGACCATCCGGGTGGGGCTGGCCTTCGATTTCCAGATCGTCGAAAAACTGCCGGCGGAGTCATGGGACAGGCCCATGCACGCCCTGTGCACGCCAGGGGAGTTCGTATGGATCAGGCCATAGCCGCCATCTCCTTCACCTTTCCAGGGGTTCCCGGCGTGCGGTGCGCCTTCGGCATGCGGGCCACGCCCCCGGTCCGCGACGCGTCCGGGGCCGACGAACCGGCCGATCCCTTTTGCGGCGGGAACATCTCCTACCGGGTCGGCGACGACCCTGAACGCGTCACCCGGACCCGGCACGCCTTCCAGAAGGCGCTCGGCTTTTCGTCCTGGCACTCCCTGGCCCAGGTGCACGGCACGGACATGGTCTTCGACCCGGATCAGGACACCTTGGGCGAGACGAGCGTTATCCAGGCCGACGGACTGGGCACCTCACGGCCGGGCGCGGCCCTGGTGATCAAGACCGCCGATTGCCAGCCCATCCTCTTGGCCCATGCCTCGGGCCGCCACGTGGCCGCCCTGCACGCCGGATGGCGCGGCAATGTGCTGGGCTTCCCCGCATCCGGAGTGGCGGCCTTCTGCGCCCGGTACGGGTTGTCCCCGGCCGACTGCCTGGCCGTGCGCGGTCCCAGCCTCGGGCCGTCGGCCGCGGAATTCATCCATTTCGAAAAGGAATTCGGGAATGGATTCTCCGGCTATTTCGACCCGGCGACCCGGACCGTGGACCTGTGGCGGCTGACCCGGGACCAGCTT
>Ga0067045_1032442_pt1 | contig 10218 bp, 10 predicted proteins | sample TerdegcTABiofilm_FD_59184 | JGI IMG/M metagenome (GOLD analysis project Ga0067045, IMG submission 59184) | Combined Assembly of (Gp0054472, Gp0054536) Wastewater bioreactor microbial communities from Singapore -Terephthalate degrading... | reverse complement strand
CAGGCTCCAGAAATCCTGGAAGGATTCCAGGACGAATTTTGGCAGCACACTGTAACGGGATAGACTCCTGTCTATGTAATAAGGAGGACCGCCCCAATTGGCATAGGAAGGAAATTCTATGGCTGCAGTTTTTCCCTCGGCATTGATATCAATCTGGAAAAAGGAATACTCCCCGGTATAAATTCGGGTTTCCAGGGTGGAGACAAGATGCTCCTCCCCTGCTTCGTCCGCAGGATTCACTGCCTGGAAGGGATTTTCCAAGGCTGCCTCCTTTGAAAGAGCGCCGGGCATCTGGTAGAAAAGATTGGCATAGGAGGTGTCCAGCTTCATCTGAAGGATCTCCAGAGGGAAAAAGCCCAGGGAGATTCTGCTGTTAAGATTTCTATAGGCACTGCGGTCTCTGTGGCCTTGGGTGGAAAGATACTCGCCATTTACGGAAAGATCAAATAGCCCTGTTCTGAAGGAGGCAAAAACCCTTTCATTATGGGTCATAAAACTGCCTCCCGAGGCGGCGAGATCCAGGCTCCAAGGCTTGCTTGGAGTTTTGGAAATAATATTAATCACCCCTCCGATGGCATTGTTTCCATAGAGAACACTTCCCGGTCCATGGAGAATCTCTATTCTTTCGATCGACTCCAAGGGGATAGCAAGCCAGTTTAGTCCCTGCATATCCGGGTTGTTAAGCCTGCGGCCGTCCACCAAAACCAAGACTCTGCCAAAGGAGTTTTCTCCAAATCCCCGCAGGGATACCTGAGCCTGAGCCGCGGTGGAATAACTGGAAAAATTTAGACCTGCCTGCCGGGACAGAAGCTCCACTAGGTTGGAAGATCCTGACTTCGCAATCTCTGCAGAAGTTATTACAGAGGTAAAGGCTGGAGAGGAGAGGATGTTACTTTCCCTCCGGGAAGCGGTAACTACCAGATTTATCTGGGGCTCCTCTGCAAAAACAGTAAAACAGAGAAAAAAATAGAAAAGAAAAGAGAGAAAAATTAGGATTTTACGCATACGCTGCTCCCTGCACGTGAGAGATTTCACCACCTAGGGTGGTGATTTTCCAGGGAGATCGTCTTCTGGCTTACGGCTTGAAAGTTTCTAACCTTCCCGCTTGGAAGCAGTGGCATTCAAGAAACCTATTAACCGATTACAGCGGCACGCCCGCATCTGATTTTCACAGATTTCCGTTATCTTCCCTGGGCGTTTAACCTTTGTTGTGTTCGCAAAGTTGTTGAATTTTTACAATCTTCGGGACACTCTTACAATATTGCAGAATTCCCATGTAAAAACAAGAGGAGCTCGGCAATATTTGCACCACTCTCCAGGGTTGGCAGAGAAGTTTCTTTAGCCTATGATCATTCAGTTATGTTAAAAATATTTATTACCAATGATGATGGAATAGAATCCCCGGGCCTGAAGGCTGCCGTGGAAGCGGCTTTGCCCTTCGGCGAAATAACTGTGGTGGCTCCCCTCAGACAGCAGACAGCCATGGGGAGGGCGTTACTTGGAAGGGGAACGGAAAGATTGCGAGAGGTCCCCTATTCTGTTAATGGCAGGGAGGTCAGAGCTTTTACCATGGATGCCACCCCGGCTCTTACCATAAAGTTTGCCTTTGCCTCGGTTTTTAAACCCGCAGATTTTGATCTGGCTGTATCGGGAATAAACTACGGGGAAAACATGGGTGCGGATATAACTATGTCCGGAACTCTGGGCGCTGTTTTTGAGACCGCTTCCAAGGGGATTCCGGGGATTGCCGCCTCAAGGCAGATAGATATTGCCCACCACTACACCTATTCCGATTTAGACTGGAGTGCCTCAATTCACTTCCTTTCCCTCTTTATAGATAGGTTCAGAAAAAATAATGGTTTTACGGGTTTCGATATACTCAAGATTGATATACCGGAAGGGGCAGATAAAAATACCCCTTGGGTTCTGACTCGGCTCTCAAGAACCTCTTATTTTATAAGCAGTGTCCCCGGGGAGATCGCAGGCTGGGAGGAAGAAACCGGTTACAAAGACAAACAGGGGGAATTGCCTGGTTTCAAAAAACCGGGTCTTGTTTCCAAGGCGATGCTCAAGGAGGCAAGGATATTGATAAACAGGCAAAAGATCTCAGGGGAGGAGGGCACGGACAGCAAAACCCTCCTCTGCGAGGGCAAGGTGGCGGTTACACCCTTGATTACAGATTTTTCCGTTTCCGGCAGGGGGAATCCCTTTTTTAATCAGGATGAAAGGATCTGAAACTTCCTGTTTCTAAACCCGTGGGGGCGTGAGGCCGGGGTTTCAAAGGCAGGGTTTTCTAAAGCAAGGACTCTTAAAGCAGAGATACGGGGTCTACATCCACCTCAAGATACACACCCGAGGGAGGTTTGTATCCTTCCAGGATTTTCCCCAGGGCTGCATGAGTTAGGCCGAAATTACGGCTCCGCAGGATAAAATGGAACCTGTAGTTGCCGGAGATGAGGGAGAGGGGAGCCTCGGAGGGTCCCAGCACCTCCTCCTCCAGACCGAGGGCTTGAAGTTTTCTGCTCCAATTATCCGCCTCTTTTTCCGTTTTTTCCCGATCCTTGCCCCGGAAGAGGACCCTGAAAAGCCGGGTAAAGGGGGGGAATCCCATCTGTTTCCGCATTTCCAGCTCCCAGTGATAGAACCCCTCCAGTTCCCCCAGGGAGGCCATGCTTATGACCTCATTCTCCGGTTTATAGGTCTGGATTATTACCTTTCCCTCCCGATCAAAACGTCCGGCTCTTCCGGCAACCTGGGTAAGGAGGGCAAAGGTTCTCTCTGCCGACCGGAAGTCGGGAAGATGAAGGGCAGTATCCGCCAAAACTATACCCACCAAATTGACCCCGGGGAAATTGAGTCCCTTGGCCACCATCTGGGTGCCTAGGAGAAGGTCGGTTTTACCCTCCTCGAACTCCTGCAGAATCCTCTGCAGGGAACCCCTCTTTGTTACTGTATCGGTGTCTATCCTGGCAATCCGGAAATCTGGAAATAGCTTCCTGGCATCCTCCTCGATCATCTCTGTTCCAAAACCAGAGTATCCCACCTCCAGGGATCCGCACTCCGGGCAGATGTTTACAGGTTTTGCAGTGTAACCGCAGTAGTGGCAGATCATCTTGTCCCGGTTTTTATGGTATGTGAGGGAGACGGAGCACTGCCGACACTTCATCTCGTATCCGCAGGAGCGGCAATGGAAGAAATAGGAGAATCCCCGGCGGTTTAAAAAGAGGATGCTCTGTTTACTCCTCTCCTTGGTGTGCCGGATCTCCCGTTCCAGGAGTTTAGAGATCGTCCTCTGTTCCTTCCTCATATCTACCACAGTAATGGTGGGCAGTATTCCACCGGAGAGCCTCTTACTGAGGGTAAGCCTGCAGAGGGTACCCTCGGCCATCAGGTGATAGGCCTCCACCGAAGGGGTGGCGCTTCCCATTACCAGTTTTGCACCTCCTGTAGACGCCCTTCTCATGGCCACTTGCCGGGCATGGTACCGGGGAGTGGAACCGGACTTATAGGAACCCTCATGCTCCTCATCCAGGATTATCAGTCCAAGGTTCCTTACAGGAGCAAATACGGCGCTCCTGGCTCCCAAAACCAGATCCGCCTCTCCCCGGATAATCAGAGACCACTGGGAGAACCTCTGGGAAGGGGTAAGGTGACTGTGCAGAACCGCCACCCGGTTTCCGAATCTTATTTTTAAGGAACGGATCAGCTGGTGGGTAAGGGAGATCTCCGGGACAAGGTAGATAACGCCCCGGCCTTCCGCAAGGGTGCTTTCCGCTGCCTTTAGGTATACCTCTGTTTTTCCGGATCCGGTAATGCCGGAAAGGTAGTAATACTGCTTTGTTCCGGAGAGGATCCTTTCCACCGAAAGGCTCTGTTCCTCCGAGAGGGTATGGGGAAGGTACTCCTCCCCCTCATCAAAAAGGGTAGTTTCAGATTCCCTTTTACCTCCCGGCAGCATAGCCGCCAAGGCTTCCCCCAGGGAGCAGAAGTACATCCCCGCCATCCATTGGGCTAGGTCGATATGTTCATTGTTAAAGAAGGGTTCCTTATCTATCACCCTCTGGAGAGGTTTGAGCTTAAAATCTCCCTCCGGTTTATCCTCGTGAACAGAAAGGACATATCCTGTAAGCACCCGGGAGCCGAAGGGTGCCTGGACCCTTCTTCCGATCTGGCAATCCATCTCCTCCGGAACAAGGTAGGTGAAACTCCCAGAGGCGGGAAGATTGAACAAGAGCTCCGCATATTTGGCCATAGAACTACTCTTTTGTAACTGTAGGAGAATCAGGGAGTTTATCCAGAAGGTTTCTTAACAGCTTCAGATCCTCCCAAACGGGAGCTCTAAGGGTATCCGGCGATCTTAATACTCCCGAGGGATGATAGGTAGGTATCAGGGGAATCCCCCGGAATTGGTAGGTCTGGCCTCGTAGCCGACCAATCCCTTCTTCACGGCCTATAAGAACCTGGCTGGAGATCCGTCCCACGGTAAGGATGGCCTTGGGTTTAAGAATTTCAATTTGTCTTAAAAGATAGGGAAGGCAGGCCTCCATCTCCTCCGGTTTAGGATCCCGGTTTCCCGGAGGCCGGCATTTTACGATATTACCGATAAAACAATTACTCTCCCTGGAAAGTCCGATGGCATTGAGCCACTTATCCAGATACTGACCTGCCCTGCCCACGAAGGGCATACCGGTCTTGTCCTCCTCTGCTCCAGGACCTTCTCCGATTACCATCACCAGGGGGTTGATAACCCCAAGGCCTGGTACAGTTCTTGTTCTCCCCTCCGAGAGGGGGCATTTCTGGCATTCGCTTACCTGGCAGGCAATCTTTGCCAGGAGCTTTTCCGGGTCCCCATCTGGCTCTGCAATTTTGGTTGATTCGGTTTCTACTTTTAAGGGATCGCCGCCACGCAGCACGGCTCCCCCTTTAGGTTTTGGGGAGATGGAAAAATCGGGTTTTGTCCTGCCCTGCTTTCTGTATCCCAGGGAAAGAAGATCCTCCGCATCCTTAAGGATCTCCCAGTAGGATTCAAGAATCTCGTTCTTCATTTTTCCCTCCCATATTCAACCTTTTCAAGAAAAAGCCCCTTTGCCGGAGCCGTAGTTCCGGCAAGGTTTCTGTTTCTGGCAATAAGGCGTTCCAAAAGGGCCTCCTCCGCAGCTCCCTGTTCTTCCAGTTCCAGTAATGTTCCCACCAGGGACCTTACCATCTTCCATAGAAAGGAGTTCCCGCATATTTCAAAGACAATGAAACTCCCCTGGGGATAGAAGCTTGCCTTATAGATCTCCCTTACCTTACTTTCTCCTTCCTCCCTCTCTGCGGAAAAGGTGGTAAAATCATGCACCCCTAAAAGCGGTCGGCAAAGGGCATTAAGACGGGAAAGATTCGGCTCTCTTCTTAGGTGATGAGAATACCGAAAAGAAAAAGGGGATACAACTGTACCGGTAGAGAGATAGTATCTGTAAAGTCTCTCGGTAGCATCAAAACGGGCATGAAACCTTTTGGAAACCTGAGTGCTTGAAAGGACCCGGATGTCCTTCGGAAGCCGGGTGTTCAGGGCTTTGTAGAATTTCTCGGCGGGCAGGGATTCCAGATCCGTATCAAAATGGGCAACCTGCCCCCGGGCATGAACACCGGAGTCGGTCCTGCCAGCGCCTATAACCTTGGCAGGGCTGCCGGCAAGCAGTTCGAGCCCCCGCTCCAGCATCTCCTGAATGCTCTTTCCGTTTTTCTGAATTTGCCAACCCACATAGTTTGTGCCATCGTAGGCAAGGGTAATTTTAATTCTCCGGACTCTCATCCGATTCGCCCGATTTTAATAGCTCATTTATTCTGGCATACAGCTCCTTAGATTTATCCAGAATAGCAGTGGGTTTATCCTTGGAGGCTTTTCCCATTCCGAATATCCGGGCTACCGTGGTTTTTGCAGTTTTTAGACTTTCAATCCTTCGCTCTTCATCCTCTGTAACCCCGTATTTGTACTCAAGATAGGCTGCCAGATACAGAACGCCGTCGTAGCCGTAATTCTTATCAAGATCTGGACCAAGATGTCCTGCATTTGTGATCGGTTCCTTTCCAGTCCCCTCATACTCCACCGCCAGAGAATAGAAAAAGGCCGCCTTCCTGTAGAACAGCTTTGCCAGATAATCGTAATTATCCCTCGGGAATTTTGCATGGAGGTCATTGAAAAGCCAGGCGCTTCTAAGAGAGGCTATTCCCTGTTTTATTGTAGGGCTATACTCCTTAGAAAAATGGTCATAACACATGATCGCAAAGAAATAACTGGCAATTCCCTCCTGGATTCGTCTGGATTGGGAAAAATCAAGGTCTGGCAGGATCGAGGAGATTCCCTCTATTCTCCGCTCCGACTCTTCCTTTAATTTTCCTTTCATCGAATCCTTAATTCCCTCAAAATCATTAATAAAAGCGGAATAGTAACACTGGGGACAAACCATGATGGAGTAAATAAGGGGATGAACCTCGCCGTATTTTTTGGAGGGTTCATAAATCCGCCGGAGATCCTCGGTAAGATCCCCTGCAATCAGTCTTCCCCGACCTGTAAAGAGCTCTTCCCGGTATACGGAAAATCCGCATACCGGACATTCTGTGGCATTCTTTGATAAAAAGGATACCTTGCTTGCAGCGTCCGACATCTCTATCCCTCTATTATTACCATGGCTACAGCATTGTTCTTTTCGTGGGTAAGGGAGAGATGGACTCTCTTACCTCCGATGTTCGCCAAAGCCTCCTTGGCTGTGCCGTACACAACTATCTCCGGCTTACCGTTGTAATTGTTGATAACCTGAATATCCCGTAGGGCAATTCCATGAAGCCCGGTTCCCAAGGCCTTTCCAAACGCCTCTTTGGCAGCAAAACGGGCGGCCAAGGAGAGGGCTGCGCCGCTTTTCCTTTTATGAATTTCCCCAAGTTCCTGGACATGAAAGAACCGCTCCAAAAGAGAGGGAGCGGAAAGCCAGCGCCTCATCCTGTTTACATGAACAATATCAACCCCTGTGCCAAGTATCATATTTTTTCCCTGACCTCCAGGATAACCTCTTGGGGATCGTACATCAATACCATAACCCCCGAAGGAAGATCCGGTTTAACCGGCAGGGTATAGATTCCCGGGCTGTCGATTCCAGAACAATCCAAAATCAGTCTTATATCATAACGGTTGATCTCCTCTATGGAGATCTGATCTGCCTGAACCTTAATGCTTCCCTGGGAGAGAGGTTCGGCCAGATAAAACCGATCCGCAAGGTCCAGGGCAATAATCTCTATTGGTTCAAAGGTTTTAAGAATCACAGTCTCCTGAATTATACCATTGAATTGAACTATCTCTCCCCCAGGAAAGGTTATCAGGGAATCCCGAGGATTCAATCTTACCCTTTCTGTGAAAGCCTCGGCTCGGCCTGTCAGATCAATAGCCTCGGTATAGATTGCCGAGATCCCCTCCATGTGGGTTCTAGGACCTTCCGCCGTTACTGTAGTGGGGGTTAGAAAGTAGTGACTCAATTCATAACCCTTCTGGGGATACCCGGTAATTGCGGGAATAACCTCAAGGCTTTTTGTTACCCTTTTCTCCAGAGAAATAGTTATTTCCGAAGGCTGGACGCCTATCTCCAGGGAATCGAGATATGTGGCATTTCCCTGTTTGGAAAAAAGGACCGGAACCTTGAAAACCCCTTCACTTTTATAAGCTGTGAGATCCACATAAACAGAGAGGTCCTGCTCCGTCACAAGAAAGATACTTTCTGCCTTTCCGCGGAGGGTTACCCGAAGATTTCTGGGATAGGAACCGGAAGGGATAAGGCTTTCGTCCACCAGGATTTCCAGTGGAACACTAAAATATCTCTCCTCCAAGGTGCCAAGTTGGTAAAAGAGGAACAGTACAAAGGCTGCCACAAGAGATAAAACCTTCACAGGCCAGTTGTTTACAAGAAGATCAATGGTTTTTCTACTCATCGTAAAGCCCTTCTACGGTCTCCTCCTCCTGGCCTTCGGGAAGTTCCAGGATTCTTTTAAGATTCCTTTTTAGATCGGTCAGAGAGAGATCGTAATAAAGGTTGGCATCGTAGGCCAGGCTTAAGGCTCCAGTCTCCTCCGAAACCACAAGCACCACTGCATCGGTTTCCTCCGCTAAACCAAGAGCTGCTCTATGCCTGGTTCCAAAACTGCGCCGGATATCCGCCTGCTCAGAAAGGGGGAGAAAACAGCTTGCAGCCACTATTTTGCCCCCCTGTATCACCACAGCCCCGTCGTGAAGGGGCGTATCGTGACCGAAAATAGTAAGTATAAGACTGGACGAGAGATCGGCATTAAGTTTTGTCCCAGCTTCGATGATATTCTTTATTCCTCCCCTCCTGGGGAATACGAGCAGGGCTCCTCTTCGACTGTTGGAAAGAATATCCACAGCATTCAATATTGAATCCAGCTGCTCAGGTTTAGCTGTTTTACCCATTTTGAACCAGTCTCCACGGCCTAAACGGGTAAAGATATTTCGGAGTTCCGGTTGAAAAACTATTGCAAGGATCAGCACAAAGACCGTTGCAAGACTGTTCATTATCCAAAGTAGAGTATTCAGTTTGAAAAAGAAAGCCACAGCATAAAGCACCGCTACAAAGAAGGCTCCTTTTATTAACTGAATTGCCCTGGTTTGAACCAGAATTTTGTAACCCTGGTAAATAAGAAAGGAGAGGATCAGAATGTCCAGGGCAGGTCGAACGTAATCCTTATAGATAAGCAATTGATCCAACCAGTTCATAGTCTTCCTTACTCTGCCCCTAGGATTGCCTGAAAAATCTTAACAGCCTGGGCAGTTTCTTTTACATCGTGAACCCTTAAAATTTCTATTCCCTTAAGCAAGGCAAAACAGTTGGCTGCAAGGGTACCGGAAAGCCGATCCTCTACCTCTGCACCAGTTAAGGCTCCTAGAAAGGATTTCCTGGAAACACCCAACAAAAGCGGGTATCCAAGGGATGAGAAAGCTTCCAGGTGTTTAAGAATCAGAAGATTATCCTGAAGCCTTTTCCCAAAACCGATCCCTGGATCGAGGATTATCTTTTCCCTTTTGATTCCCTGTTCCTCTGCCCGGGAAGCAAAGAGGACCAACTCCTCTTTTATTTCTCTGATTGTATCATTATAAAAGGGATTTTGCTGCATGGTTTTAGGAGTTCCGCGACTGTGCATAAGTATAACCCCGGCACCGGAATCCTTTACCACTTTTGCCAGATTAGGATCATCCCGCAAGGCAGTGACATCATTAATTATATCCGCTCCTGCCGCAAGGGCAGCCTTAGCTACCTCGGCCTTTCGGGTGTCCACAGAGATAGGCAGATTGGTTTTCCTTCTTAGAGCCTCAAGTACCGGTATTACCCGTCTCTTCTCCTCCTCGGCATCCACATAATCCGAACCTGGTCTTGTGGATTCTCCCCCCAGATCCAGAAGTTCTGCTCCTTCCTGGATCATCCGTTGTGCTGTCTCTATTGCAGCATTAAGGTCCGTAAGCCTGCTTCCAGGATAGAAAGAGTCCGGTGTAAGGTTAAGGATCCCCATAATCAGAGGCCTCCCTCCCAGAGAAAGGGAGGCTCCGGAGGGGAGGGAAAGGAGTGCTTCCTTATTTTCCATTAAAGATATTTGATCTCATAAGAAACATCGGTTGCCCGTTTAAGCAGGGCATTTACACCACAGTATTTTTCCTGGGAAAGCTCTACCGCCTTCTTGATCTTATCCTCTTCCAGGTTGTCCGACTTTTTAAAGAAATAGATCAGGTGGATCTTTTTATACCATTTAGGATGTTCCTCTGTAAGTTCTCCCTCTACTTCCATGGAAAAATAGGAGGGCTCCACCTTCATCTTTTTCAAAATTGAAACAACATCCATCCCAGTACAACCCGCAAGGGCAGAAAGTACCAGAGGTTTAGGTCTTGGTCCCTGATTCTTACCACCGACCTCAGGACTGGCGTCTAAAAGTATTTTGTGACCCCCGATTTCTGTCTCAAAGGCCATATCTGAAAGCCAGGTGCACTTTATTGATGATTTATCCATGCTCTGTAACCTCCTATTAGATTACTATAAGCAAACCTTGGAATAATGTCAAAAGATCTAAAGTGTCCCTAAGCTTGTGAAAATATTAATACTCATAAACTTAAAGTTTGCCGAGTGATCCCACTTGGCACACAAAGCAGAATCCTCCTTATCCTTCTACAAGGCAACATAAGCA
>Ga0067045_1032440_pt1 | contig 10221 bp, 5 predicted proteins | sample TerdegcTABiofilm_FD_59184 | JGI IMG/M metagenome (GOLD analysis project Ga0067045, IMG submission 59184) | Combined Assembly of (Gp0054472, Gp0054536) Wastewater bioreactor microbial communities from Singapore -Terephthalate degrading... | reverse complement strand
CAAAATCATTATTGTTCAATGGTAGACCTGTAAATGTTACCTTGTTCTCATACGTCTCCGAAAATGTATATATTGTCTTATTCATATTATCCCTGATTATAGCAGCTACTTTACTTAAATCAATAGAAGTCAGGTCTCAGAAATACCCCAAAATTCTAAAAATAGCTTAAAACCGTTATTATCAAAACTTCAGCTCTTCGGTATTAAATCTTATCTAAATTTTAATTTGATTCTAAAAATAAAATAGTCCACCCAATCAGTAAATAAAGTTGCAGCTGCAGCCGGAGGAATCTGAGTCAGAATCTTTTTCTGAGGTGTCTGGTTTATTTATAATTATATCGGCTGAATAGATGTCTTTTGAACCTGCGTCTTTTATGACATTAGTATCTGCAATGTCATATATTTCTGTATCATCCTGACCGTCAGCAACGTCATCAAATATATCTTCATAGACCACAATATCTGTATTCTCCTCAGTATAATCATCTAATCCAAAATCATCTGACATACTGATATCATCCCGAGCAGAATCCTTGGGCAGTTCATAACCGGCATCTTCGGTAATTATCTCATCACTATCCTCTTCTCCTAATTCACAGGGGATATCGGAGATATAAAACTCGTTTTTAGTCTCCCTTGTTATATCCGACTTGACAATAACCGTAATCGTGTGAAGACCGGTTCCAAGAGCAGTTGCGTCAAAATATCCTCTGTACTGATAAGGATTCTTCTTTCTCTTTGTCATAGCGGTCTCTTTGCCGTTATCGATTCTGAATGTTACATCAGGATTATTTGCCTTCGAAAATACCAGTGCCCGCACCGGAGCGTTTTTGCAGTAAACTGATACCGGCGGAACATACGGATTTTCAACCTTGTTCTTAGGGTCGTCCAAAACCACATCTGCCGGTGCAGTAATCACTGCAGCCGGAAAGGCAGCCATAGCCTTAAAGACCTTAATCGTCACATTGTAATTATCGATTGCCCATATTGCCACATTATTCCCCTCTGACTGTCCCAGAGAGTCAAGTCTGAATTTGATTATATTCCCGTCTCCCTTTCTGAATCCTATGTCGTGCTCGTGGCCGTGCCCGAAAAACGGAATACCGTACTGTTTGAGGAGTACAAGAAATCTCTCCTTGTTCTTTACATCCTCTTTTTCATAGTCGTGGTGTGCAAAGGCGATTCTCATCGAGGCGTTCGGATTTTCTTTTAGAAATCTGTCGATCTGAATCAGTTCATCATCAGTAAGCTCCTGATTGTCCGAGGGCCACTGCTTCCCGTCATTTGCCGTTGTTGCGGCATAGAAGAAGTGGTATATCCCCTTTCCGTTATCGATGTACCAAGATGCCTGTGTGCTGTTCGTAAATGAACCCTGCATAGAATATTTGAGATAGTATGCAAGTTGTCCGTCTCCGTATGCATCGTGATTCCCCGGACAGTCATAGTAGAAACTCGGCGTCATAAGTGCATTCGTATAAATTTCCTTATATTTCAGCCACTCATATTCGTGAGGACCCGAGCCATAATATGGTATGGCCGGTTTCGTAGAATCAGTCAGGTCACCGGTTACCACAACAAACGACGGATTTATAAGAGGCACTGCTTCATTCAATACCCATGGTAGATATTCCTTGTAATATTTCAGGGCATCAGAGTCCACGTGTGTATCAGTAATCTGCACAAACCAGATTACATTAGAGCCATCAAGAATATAAGACGGTAACCCCTGAGAATAAGATATAGAAAGATTCAGAACAAATACGGATATCCAGATAAACCGCTTCATAACAGAAGATTAACACATACTTAACCTACTTGTAAATATTTTTATTTAATTATCGCAAGAATCCTTCTGTCGAATATGGTCTGTGGAGCAATATTAAATTTCAGCACTATCGCCTTCAGCTATTCAGCACTAAATAACTGTGGACTGTGGACTTCCTATGTGGTCTGTCGCTTCGATACATTTTGTTACTCAGCGACCTTTCAAGCACAAGGGCGTTGAGTAGTGAGCAAAGCGAGCATATCGAAACGCCTGATATTACCGTGGCTTCGATACGCTAAAGCCACTCAGCCACCTTAATAGTACTATCGCCTTCAGCTCTTCAGCCTTCAGCTCTAAGAACTGTTGTCTGTGGACCGTGGACTGTGGACTATAACAGCCTATCTGCGGTTCATAACAAACATCTCAGAGAGAAGCACGACTGCACAGAGCAGCAATAAAAACTCGACCAGACTCATCTTCCCGTCCCTGATGATATTGGGAGATACAATACTGCTCTGATTCCTGTTAAGATTCTTCTTTATTTCGCTGATATCGGTTCTCTTAAGAACGGATTCCGACTTGTCCGGATTGACTATCATTATTGCATTGATATTATCTTCCGTTATTTTGTAAAAACCGTTTTCATAGGGGGCAGTAAAACTTATAATCATTCTCTGCGAGAGGTCCTGTTTGCACAATACCTTTACTTCAGAAGACTTTCTCCCCGTAATATTTATACTCCCGTTTCTGCACTCCTGCACTCTTACAGATACCTCTTCTTTCCCCTTTGCATAAATAATCTTCCTCTCTGATGAACCTTCAAGCATACGGCCAAACAAGACAGAGACGAACGGAAGATAGTTCTTCCTTATCGGAAAGTCGTTCATATCCATATCAACAGATGTAGTATAGAGCATCACCAGACCCTTGCCGTAACCTCTGCTTACCAAAAGCGGCATTCCGCCGGCGGTTTTCAATATGACTTTCGCATCCTTTCTCACTTTTGATTCAAAGAACTTATTAAGTTTTACTCTTTTGATTCCCTGCAGAATGTCAGGCACAGACTCGAAGAAGAGACTATCCTCAGCAACAATACCCGTATTCTTATCTGCCTCCGTTAGACCCAGAATATCCGCAGGCAAAAAATCGAGATTGTTATATTCCCTGATATTAATCCTGCTTCCGAGTGATATGAACAGTTTTCCGCCCTCATTTACATAGGACAGAAGCAGACCAGCCTTGATATCATCGATTCCGCTCACATTTGCAAGTGCAATTATATCATACAACTGTGGTGTCTCCGGCAGCATATCCTCCAGAACCGAATAGATCCTGACAGATTCACCGAAATAGCTTTTAAGTGCATTTGACAGAAAGAAGATTTCACTCTTCGTCTCATCAGGAGAAGGTTCGCCGTTTACAAGAAGAATCTTCCCTTTACCGCCCTCCCTGTAATAGAAATATTCAGTATTGTCGTAATCGAAGTCATCTCCCTCAATTCTGAAGGCAAAAAAACGTTCCCTGATATTCTCTTTTCCGTCCGGTATCTCGAAAGATACCTCTGTCCTGTCAGACGGGGCCAGACTGACCGTCGTTTTGTCGAGAAGTGATTCATTCTCGAACAGCTTTATGCTCCCGTAAAAGACAGACTCTCCCCCGTTTTCCACAGTAACAATCAGGTTTATTCTCTGCTCCTGTGAACGCTCTACCCTTATATGCTCAATAAACGCATTTGAGACTGCCGGCATACCAATCTCTTCGATTTCTATATTGTTGTCCTTCAGTATCCTGAGGGAGCCGGATATCTCTTTCACGAAGTGCGAATACATATCCGAAAAGAGAACAATACTGCTATATCTCTTATCCTTCTCCGTTGCAAGTACCTCGGGTATATCCCTCTCGATATTCACACTCTTTGGCCCTGCCGATATCCTGTCGCGCAAAATATCGCTCTTTACATTATCAGACAAAACATCAAACCTCTTTCTGTCGGAGAGTGTAATCACTGTATAACTGACGCACTGATTCTTCTTTCTTGCGGCATATTCCGTAACCGATGAGATTATTCTGCTGAGGACAGACCTGCCATCGGCATTCACTGTTACGGAGGGAGAATTATCAATCAGTATCAGACACCCGTCACTAAAATCAGATGAGGCAGAAGGATAACTGACAAACAATCCGGCAAAGAACATAACTGAACCGGCAACGAGCAGAATCCTGAGCAGAAGGAGAATCAGTGAATGTATCTTCTTCTTCCGGATAATCTTCTTTCTGATTCTCAAAAGTACCGGAAGGGGGGAAAAGACCTCTCTTGATGGACGTTTTATCCCGAAGAGGTGTATAATAACAGGGACTACGGCAAGTATGAGTGCATACAGAAATGTACTGTTCGTAAAACCCATCAGTCACGCTCTTTTTCGAAAAATTTCAGAAGGATATCCCTGAGCCCGATATCATCAGAGCACAGGATGTACTTCCCTCTTCCGGTTGCAACAAGCAGGTCATTCAGTGCTCCGGTATATAACCGCAGCTCATTTCTGTATTCATCCCATATATTATCACACTGAATCAGAAGGGTCTCATCGGAATCCGGGTCTGTAAAGAGTTTAAGCCCTCTTCCTGACGGATTCATTTCCTCTTTCGTAACGATATGGAAAATGAACTGATAAATTCCTGTGCCCGATATCGTACTGACCGAACTTCTGACCATATCCGGGTCCGAAAAGAGGTCCGAAAAGAGACAGATGACTGAATTCTTTTCCGCAATTTCCGGCATCCGGTTGTAAAGTCCGAGAAAATCGCCCCTGCTTTCTTTTCTGTTCTGATAAATCTCGCCTATGATATTTATAAGCTGATTCTGTCCTGATTCCTTTATTCTGATTCTCTCCTGCGAAACCACTACAAAGACATCATCCTTCATCCTCAGAAAGATATTCGCAACAGATAGCAAAACCAGTAATGACCTGAAAAATTTATTACCCTGAAACATAGATGATGAGTTATCAAGGTAGAGATATACTGAATTTCTCTTGTTATCCTCGAATCTTTTGACAAAATACCTGTTGCTCTTCAGAAAGACCTTCCAGTCCAGAAATCTCAGGTCATCCCCGTAAACATAACTTCTGTAATCCAGAAATTCGGTATTATACCCGCCACTCCTGCTCCTGTGAATCCCCGAGATGACCTCCTCAAGGACTGTATCGGATTCTATAATGGCCTTTCTGAATTCTTCTAAAAGTTCGATGGAGTCTCTTATTTCGGAAAAGAACTCCATAGGCTCAGTACTTCTCTTCTACCTCTTCAGGTGCCCTTGTACGGTATGTCTGGTCGATATATTCTATCAGGTCGAGCAGCGAATCTTCATATCTGCCGATAAATTTGTCAGCATCCTTTCTGCTCTGAGCCCAGACATTCGAGACCGCATTGGTATAGAATGAACCTCTGTTGCACTCCCTCGTAAGGTCTGACTCGGGGATATCTCTCTCCTTACCATCCTTATCGACACAGAGCAGCATTCCGTGATTGGGAGAACCCGTGCAGCCACACTCAACCTCATCGGTCTTCATATTGCGGTAGCAGCACTTTCCGTCCGGATATACAATAATAAATTTAGGCAATGCACCCTGAGCCATATAAGTCTGAAAGATGCTTCCGGCGGCACCCATATCCCCGGGTTCCATTCCGTATCCGTGCATCAGATATACAACCGGATATCTCTTATCCTTGTTCTCCTCATCGTAATATCCCGGCGGCAGACTTATTGTATATCTCCGTGAGCTACCCAGAGACTTGCTGTAAAACCATTTGTTCTGATTCAGCCCTGTAAGTGCTGAGGTCACAGGCTTCTTATCCCATTTGGGGAATCTCTTCGAAGTAAATGCAAGGAATGTCAGAAATCTGTTGATAACCTGCGAGGCGGTACCCACGTGTGCACCGTCCCCGTCGAGAATCTGCTTCTGTGTGGCATTCGGATTCCCATATCTGACAAGAACATATCTGCCAAAATTCTTGCGGGAAAAATCAATCTGAGGAATACTATCCATATACTCAGTCTCGGTTAATCCTGGCAGGATGGCATTTGGAGTTGCATAGAAATCATCATATACCCGGGCATCAAGTCCAAGATTCCTTAATGCCCCAATCGGCCCGATCGAATCTGCCGCTGAGAGAAATATATCCCTTATTCCGGCATCTATATATATATCCAGATTTTTAAGCTTATTTATATCCTCTCTTGCGATCTTCAACACCTGCATTCTCATGTCGTGTGCAAAGAAATTCATTGTATTCGGCGAATAGTCGAATTTCCCGTTGTTTTCCCCGTAGTCAGCCGGAATCCCCTTATTGCTGTCCGCCCTGACTCCGTCCAGTCCGTAATCATCATACGGCTCACCTTCATCATAAAATCCGTTCTTCTCCTTCCCGTTGAAGTTATTTAAGACATCGTAGTTATCCTTGTTCGGGTCGGGATTATTTGCCTTGTCGTATTTGCATTTCGTTCTGTCGTTTGTACAGCAACCACCGTTTCCGTCTTCATCTTCGTCAAAACAGCCATCTGGTCCTGTATCTCTAAATCTTTCGTGAGAATTAAAAATAACAGGTTCTCCGTAATCCCTTAATCCGTTCTGATTGTAATCCACTGCCATTACCACAACGAAAGGCTTTTTATGACTTGGGTAATATGGGTCATACTTGCCTGCCTCCTCATAATACTTCGGATCTTTTTTATCGATCGGCTCTTCACCGTCACAAAAGGATATAAGAGGATATTTACATTCAGGATTATATTCTGCGTGACAATTATATGGCGGCTTGTCTATAACTATCGGCTTTGTGCATCTGTCAGGAGAATTTATCCAGCTTAGATATTCTGCGGGAGATATACCTGCCGGCAGATACGGGGAATCTTCATTATAATATCCAGGATTACCCAGTGCCATAGAGAGATCCTGAAACAACTGGATATACTCATCGCGGTCAAATGCACCACCAGAATCAAAGAAATACCAGTGATTGAAACCCTGCTCCCATTCGAGATAGACTTTGTCTACAGGATTGATGGGGGGCTTCTTGCCACAGTAAATATTGGGGTTCTTGTTCGGGTCGTTTATGTCGGCGATATTATCCAGTATCTGCTGAATCGGACAGAAACCGCCCATATGGTACTTTTCCATATAGTTCAGGAGATATACCCAGTCAATGTATCCGCCGATTACACCGATAATATCGAACTTATCTGCGTGCTTGAGCCCTATCATTCCGGCGCCCGATGCCCCCATCGAGACTCCGGAGAATGCCCGGTACTTGAAGAGCCTCTTAGTGACCGGTCCTGTATCCTCCGTAACATCTGTGTCCCCGCCGCCCGTATCTTCTGTAACAGTTACATCCTCTGTCTGTGCAGTATCCGCACCGCCGTCAGCATACTCAATCTTCTTATCTTCCGTACAGGCAGAAAAGAACATAAGAGATGCAAAGATAGAGATAGAGATAATGATGATTTTTTTCATTATATCCTCCGGATTAAAGTTTACAGGTCGCTTTTAAGGCTCCCTTTATTTCCATAACTGTCTTCTACCACAATTTCATAATTCCCGCTACCTTTATATGGAATCGTAATATAGGAAGCCGTTCTGTTACTGAAGGTCCCCTTTACAGGAGTAACATTCAGATCCTCCTCTGCCCCGTTATCCTTCTTGACCCGCACAATAACCTTTTTGTCGAACTCAAGCGGGTAAGGCTCGTTGTAGGCAGTGTAAAGTGAATGCAGCCTTGTACCTCCGTCCTGCGGCTTCGGATAACTGACCGCAAATGAGATATTGCCACCCGAGACCTTAATATCCTCTATCATAAGATTCGTGAGGGGATTATAACTGAATTCCTGAGAATATATCTCATAGGACGTATTCTTCCCGTTATCGATATAATTTCCCTTAACCCTGAAGCGATATATACCTGAACTGAAGCTGACCTTCTCCTCCCATCTCGCCTGCCAGTCCGCATTATCCTTGTAATTGCCCAGAAACTCGACAATCATATGAAAACGGTAATCCGTATAATCTATTCCGCCGGCATATTTGACATCTTCAAACGAATTTCCGTTTTTCTTCTGCAGGTATATTACCGGATTATCCACTCCCGGATGACCTCCGTGCCATTTCACAAGGACAATACCCGTTCTCGGCACATTCGCCTCCGGATTTACAAAAAATCCCGGTTTTTCCTTTGCGGCAACCGGTGTAATTGGTGTTTCGTCCTCCTCCCACCATTCAGGTTTAACATTATTGGAGTTGTCTTCCTTCTCAGGCGTTAACAGCTGGGATGCAAGTTCAATCGACTGACTGCCGATATATTCGCCGTTCTTGAATCCCCAGATACTCATTGTTGACTCATAGCCGCCGAGCAGCCATTCATCCCTCAGCAGCACATATAAATGATGGTCCATCGAATAACCGACTGTCAGGACGTCCTTCATACCCTTCTTCTTCAGTTCGGAGATAACATATTCCCCGTACTGTGCAGACGGTTCACCGTTTACAGAGACGAGATTAAGACCCCCGAGATTGACAGCCGCAAGTCTTGTCTTCGTAAACTGATAGACAGGTCTGTTGTAATTCAGGAATGTGGTCTCGAGGAGGCAGCCAAGTTCTCCGTCTTTATATCCGCTTTCCTTATAATCGACACAGCACTGGAAAGCACCGAGATAATACGGGACAGATTTGCCGTTTTCAATCTTGTAAAACTCATTATCGCTGTATCCGATATATTTACGGGCAAACGGGATCCTTCTGGTTATCATCTCAAGCTCTATATTGTTGCTGGTGGTAACGAGCGGAAGCTTCTCGAGAAGATACTTCGAGACAAAATATCCGATTGCCTGAATCTGATGAATATCCTTTCTGTTTACGCCTTTCCCGTCGGGGTTCTTCTCCCCTGCCGGAGATGTATTCCCCGCATTTCCGTTCATAAACAGCACTGGAATATGATATCCGTTCTTATCTCCCAGAACCTCTTCCGAAATCATCTCCGCCGCAATAGGTGCATCACCGGTCATAAGCGTATCCTGCATATGTGTCCCGTGAGAACCGTAACGCATAATAACAGCCAGAGTCTTTCCGTCTTTCTCTCCGCCGTCATACTCTATCTTTATTACTGCGCTCCTGAAATCCTTATAAGGCATCGATTCGGAACGCCTGTTGTGGGTGATATAATCATCCGGGTCGAAATTGTCATCGAGGACATAACCCATACGGGCGGGTACCAAATTCTTAACTGCCATCTCAACTGCATCAGCGTGGGACTTTACCACCCTTTCCCATATCTCCTTATTGAATTTATCGTGCCCCAGAACGCCCAGTCCCATATCCGGTAGCAAATGCCAGAATCTCGCAGGATAGGAATGGGAGTGCGAGGAACTCATCAGAATCTTATCAATATAATTTTCGCCCAGTCTCTTCTCAAGTTCCTTTGCAATGCCCGAAATCAGATAATCCTGTGACCAGCCGAGACCGTTTCTTACATATACAATTCTTTCGGCTCCGTTATCAAAGGCAATCGCCTTGACAGTCGGCCTGTCCCAGAATCCCGTTGTACCTCCGAGTTCCTTGTTATAGGGAGTCCTCGGACCCTTTCTTGCACCGTAACCCGCCATAGAGACACCCACAGGCACATCCACATAGGAAAAACCGTATCCGGCCTTGAGATTCCCCTTTTTGCCTCCGTCCTGATACGGGGATTTTACCTCAATCCTGAAATTGTAAGGCTGACAGAGTCCGTCAAGGCACTGTGCATCCTCGCTGCAATCCATATCGGTCTCACATATTCTTATCCATCTCTGTTTGTAGCAGATGTGAAACGGCCTGCAGACCTCACCGTTATTATACGCACACCCGCAGAAATCATCACCGATATTCTCACACCTGCACTTCTCGGCAGTAACACATTTGAAATCCCGGCAATCCTGTCTCTGGTTACAGTCATCAACAAATTTGCAGGATTTCTCAATCACATCGGACGTAATATCAACGTCCTCTCCTATATCAGACATAGTATCGGTTAATGACGCATCCTGTGAGGCATCAGAATATATTATCTCATTATCCTTACAGGCAATAAGTACAAAAATCATAATAAAAAAAACGACTGAAATTTTCTTCATAAACAGACCTCCCGGTCAAAGACGCAGGTGATTCTACAATAATGTTCTTACCTTTTCAATAAAATAATACTCAGTAGCAATTTGTCAGAATATTTTGAGCTTTTTGCGTTGCACTGGGATATATGGAAAATGGGATATCCCAGAGACCTCTTGATAAAAAATTCCCCCAACTCTACAGAGGGAAACACTACTTTTAAACATACATATTTCTTCAATTTCTACCCCAGCCTTTAATTAAAAGACATTTTTTGCTTTTTACCTTCTCTTTTCTAAAGAAAATTTCCCTCTCTTTTGGTAT
>Ga0067045_1032443_pt1 | contig 10222 bp, 9 predicted proteins | sample TerdegcTABiofilm_FD_59184 | JGI IMG/M metagenome (GOLD analysis project Ga0067045, IMG submission 59184) | Combined Assembly of (Gp0054472, Gp0054536) Wastewater bioreactor microbial communities from Singapore -Terephthalate degrading... | reverse complement strand
GTACAGGTATCCCTCTCTCTGCCAGGTAGGCTTTAATCTGTGGTACCGTATACTCCCCATAATGCACCATCGATGCTACCAGAGCGGCATCCGCCTTCCCCTCGGTCAATACCTTTGCCAGATGTTCTGGAGTACCAGCCCCCCCAGAGGCAACCACAGGGATATGAACCGCTTCAGAGAGCATCCGGGTAAGGGTAAGTTCATACCCTTCTTTTGTTCCATCCGCATCCATCGAGTTTATCACGATCTCTCCGGCACCGAGCTGTTCTGCTTGAAGTGCCCAGGCCCGGGCATCCAACTCTGTTCGTGTCCGCCCCCCGTTGATAAACACCCGGTATCCAGAGGGAGCTGTGGGATCCTTCAAGGCATCCATTCCCAGCACGATGCACTGGCTGCCAAACCGGGAAGCGCCTTCCTCGATAATCCCCGGGTTCCGCACCGCCTGGCTGTTCACGCTGACTTTTTCGGCGCCTGCCAGGAGGGTATCTCGCATATCCTGCACCGATCCAATGCCTCCTCCTACACAGAAGGGGATAAAAATTTGTTCTGCAACCCGTTCTACTACCGTAAGGATTACCCGTCTTCCTTCTGCCGAGGCGGTGATATCGTAGAATACCAGTTCGTCTACATCCTGCTCATAGTAGAGCTTCGCCATTTCAACCGGATCCCCAATATCGACATTCCCCTGGAACTTGATTCCTTTGGTGGTTTTTCCGTCCCGGACGTCCAGACAGACGATAATTCGTTTTAACAGCATATATCTGTACCTTATACACGATAAATGAAATTTTCCAGCATCTTCAAACCAGGAGCGGCCGATTTTTCAGGGTGAAACTGTAGGGCTACAAGATTTTCTCTCTGAAGGGCAGAGGCGAACCGTACTCCGTACTCTGTCCAGGCAGCGGTATTTTCGGGATTCCGTGGACGGGGATAGTACGAATGGACAAAGTAGCAGGCAGAGTCTTCAGGAACTCCCCGGAAGATTGGATGAGAGTTTTCATGGTGTACCTGGTTCCATCCCATATGAGGAACTTTTAACCCAGGCATAGAGGGAAACCTTACCACTTCTCCTGGGATCAATCCGAGGCATTCGGTAGAACGTTCCTCCGATTTCTCCAGAACGATCTGGCATCCAATACAGATCCCCAGGATCGGTTTACCCGAACGATAGTACTCTAGAAGAAAACTACCCAATCCTGTATTCCTTAGAACATCCATCACTGCCAGCGCTTCTCCATCACCTGGAATGATCAACTTGTCGCAATGCTTTAGGAGTTCCGGTTCCGGAGAGATTATCCCTTCTGCACCGAGGAACTTCACGGCTGTTACGGCACTTCGAATATTTCCGGCCCTATAGTCCATAATGCCAATTTTTACCATACGGTTTGCATCCTAAGAGACGTATGTATCATAGATGTGAGAAGGCGGACAACAGCGGAGTAGGGAATAGGAATACCGGAAAACAGGATCGATGTTCCTGAAACGGATATTTGCATTGAAGTAACCTCCTCAGGGGAATCTTCCCGAAGAACGATTTTTGCCATTGTTAGACGGAGGAGTACGGAAACAGATCGGGCCTGTTCTGTCTTCTGAAAGGTAAGGGCTCCATTTGCAAGGTATTGCTCTGGATCCGCTTGCGTCAGGTTGATCCGAATCGATTGCAGGGTGGGCAGGTACGGTTCTAGATCAGGGAAATCCAGTTGAAAAAACTGTTTAAAGGGGGAGAGAAGATAGATACCCACATCTTCATCCAGTGGAAGGGGAATAGATTCGGATTTCGCTGGAATAGGTGCGAACGCTCGGTCCAGCGTGTTCTGGATATTCCCGTTGGAAAAGATTAACAATCGTTTTTCCAGAAGAGCAACTTGCATGTGCCCGGAATCCTGTTCAAAGTACGGGACAGAACGTCTACCGGTAAGGGTTCTGTGTGTTTTTCGTATCCATCCTTTCTCCGGGGATAGCCCTAGTTGTAGGAGAAATGAGGAAAAATCTCCTTCCCCCAGTATCACCCATTGGAGCCTCGAAGGGGTGTTCTCGGAAACCCTTCCGGTCAGGTAGAAATAGGTAGTATGATCCAGAAGGTACGATACCCCTGAGGAAGGAAATCCTTCCTTTTGTAGTAGATCCGAAAGGATTTCTCTGTGCAGGGGGACGGATAGGTAGGCATACAAGGCCCCGTCTGAAGGAAGAATGTCCCACGGGGAACGGGGTTCGAGGGGGGGAAGGGTGCGACAGCCTGCCAAAAAGAGCATGGTAACTCCGAGTACCCCTAAAACCCGTACTCGTAAAGCTACAAATCTTAAGAACTTGCTTTTTCCAGTCCAATGACGCATGAAGAATCCCCGCAGGGGATCGATTTCCGGCTAGAGTTCTTATTCCACTCAAGGGAAACCGCTAAAGTTTCGTTCAGTAAATAGTCCTGAAACTCCTCAACGGCGTCCTGAACATCCGGATCCTGCGTATAAAGAAACAGGTTAATTCTGTCCGTTACCTCAAGTCCCTGTTCTTTACGTAAAGTCTGTACACCCCGCACAATATCCCGGACAATCCCCTCTGCTTTCAGGTTTTCTGTCAGTTCAGCATCTAGAGCAACTGTTAAGGAACCTTCATTGAGCACTTTTAGGTTTTCCTTCTCGATCCGCCGTACTTCGATGCTGTCCCGCGTTAATTCTAGGTTCCGTCCATCGATATCGATAACAAGGATAGAACCCTCCAGCAGGCTCTGGATCTCGGAGAAGGTGAGGGATTCAATTTTTTCAGCTGCCCGTTTCATATCTTTTCCCAATACCTTACCCAGAACTCGATAGTTGGGTTTTGCTTTGTACTCTACGAGATCTTCCTCATTTTCCCGGAAAATGACTTCCTTTACGTTTAATTCTTCCCGAATAATGTCTTCCATTTCCCGTAAAATTCTGCGCTCATCCGGATCTTTCGTAACCAGATGAAGAGCCTTTAAGGGTTGCCGGACCTTAATCCCGTACATACTTCGGAGAGCCCGGCCCATAGTAACTGCTTTACGGGCGAATCGCATTTTCTGTTCTAGATTCAAATCTCGTTTTTCTGTTTGTGCCCGGGGATAATCAGCAAGATGAACAGAATCGGGCATATCCTCGCTGCGGAGATTCCGATAGATAGCCTCGGTAATAAAAGGCAGGATAGGAGCGGCTACCTTAGAGAAGTTTAGTAGCACCCAGTAGAGGGTCTCATACGCTTGTTTTTTATCGTAGTCGTTCTCGCTTCTCCAGAACCTTCTTCGGGACCTGCGGATATACCAGTTGTTTAAAAGGTCGATGAAATCAACCAGCGGTTCAATGGCGCGTATCAGATCGTACCTGTCCATTTCGCGGGTAACGTCATCGATCAGTCGTTCCAGTTCAGAGAGGATCCATTGATCAAGGGGATTAGAAGGGTCCTGCGGCCCTGTGGACGGGTAAATCTGATCGATATTGGCATAGGTCACATAGAAGCTATAGGCATTCCAGAGGGGAATAATAACTGTTTTAAGAGTTTCTTTTACCCCTTCGTCGTTGTACCGGATTTCTTCGGCCCGTACGACGGCAGAACGCATCAGGAATAACCGGAGGGCTTCCGCTCCATAGGTGTTAATCACGTCTACCGGATCCGTGTAGTTCCGTGCTGATTTTGACATTTTTTTTCCGTCCGGAGCCAACACCAGACCACTCGTGATGTTATGGAGAAAGGCTGGTTTGTCAAATAAAGCGGTGGCCAGGATATGGAGGGTATAGAACCAGCCACGAGTCTGATCTAGACTCTCGCAGATGAAATCAGCGGGGAAGTTTTTTTCAAAGTGCTCTTTGTTCTCAAACGGATAGTGGCTCTGTGCATAGGGCATAGACCCGGACTCAAACCAGCAATCCAGGACTTCCGGGATTCTCCGTTTCGTCCCGCCGCAACTGCAAGGCCACGTAATAGGATCCACATAATGTTTATGGAGATCTTCCGGAAACACACCGGAACGGTTTTTCAATTCTTCCCGGGATCCGATACATTCGAGTTCTCCACAGGAATCACACCGCCAGATAGGAATCGGATTCCCCCAGTATCGGTTACGGGATATGGCCCATTCTCTCGCACCTTCTAGCCATTTACCAAACCGACCATCCTTAATATGTTCCGGCATCCAGTAAATCTGTTGATTGGTAGCGATCATCCTATCCTTAATCTTTGCAATATTGACAAACCAGGAAGATATAGCCCGGTAGATAAGGGGAGACTGGCACCTCCAGCAATGGGGATAGGCGTGAAGGTACTGTTCGTGTTTCACTACCTTTCGTTCGTCTTTTAGTCGCTTTATAATAGCCTTATCCGCATCTTTTACGAAAATTCCTTCATAGTCAGTTACCTCATGGGTAAACCGGCACTCTTCATCGATCGGGCAAACAACAGGCACCCCTGTACCCTGAAATGCACGATAGTCATCTTCCCCAAAACCAGGAGCAATATGAACGATGCCGGTACCGTCTTCCGTACTAACAAAATCTCCCAGAAGAGTACGAAAGGCATTTTTTTCTCTAAGAGAAGCAAAGTATGGGAATAGAGGTTCATAGGGAATCCCTGCAAGTTCTTTTCCCTTCTTCTCCCATACGATTTGATACTCGGAATTAGACTTATAGTAGGAAGAGAGTCGTTCTTTTGCGAGAATATAGTTTTCCGTTCCATCCTTCACTTTAACGTAATCGATCTCCGGTCCCAGGGCTAACCCCAGATTGGAAGGAAGCGTCCAGGGAGTTGTTGTCCAGGCCAGAATAAAGGTGTCGGGCTCATCGGTAAGACGGAATTTCACCGTGATAGCCGGATCATGTACCTCCAGGTATCCTCCCAAGTTTAGTTCGTGGTTGGAGAGCACGGTGGAACATCGGGGACAATACGGAAGAATATAAAAACTTTCATACAGGAGGTCTTTTTCCCAGAGTTGTTTTACCACCCACCAGATGGATTCCATATAATCGGGATTCATCGTTTTGTAGTCGTGATCAAAGTCCACCCATCGGCCCATACGGGTTACAATCTTGCGCCATTCCGCTACATACCGAAGAACGATGGAACGACAGGATTCGTTGAACCGGGCTATTCCAAAGGACTCGATTTCCCGTTTGCCGGAGATTCCCAGTTCTTTTTCCATCTCGTACTCGACAGGCAGACCGTGGCAGTCCCAGCCAAACCGTCGTTCCACCTTTTTGCCTCTCATGGTTTGGTACCGGGGGATGATATCCTTGATTGTACCCGGAACAAAATGTCCGAAATGGGGAAGGCCCGTTGCAAAAGGGGGCCCGTCGTAAAATACGAACTCATCGCACCCATCTCTCAGGGCTATAGAACGTTGAAAGGTATCGTTCTTCTCCCAGAATGCAAGGATCTCTTCTTCAAGTTTTGGGAAATTTACTTTTGGATCAACCGGGGTGTACAAACGCGCCTCCTTATTTGAGGATACTATTGTAGGGAAAATGATGGCACGGGTCAAGAATTGCAGGAAACCCGGTTACATACTACACTGAACCGGTATGGATACCTATGATGTAATCATTGTTGGTTCTGGACCTGCAGGGCTGGGGGCTGCATTTGCCTATTTGGACCGTAGACCAGAAGGCAGAATTCTTATCCTGGAGAAGGAACGGTACTCTACAGGAGGTCTTCGGAATGACTGCAAGATGAATTTTACCTATCCTATCGGATTTCCCGAGGAATACTGGGATAAAGAGCAAGCCGACAGGTACCTGGAAGAGGTTATCCGAAATCTAAAGCCTGAGTTTATGGAAAAGCAGAATCTTTCCATATACAGCCACCGTGCAGAAAAATTGGGAGTTACCCTTCTGGAAGTTCGACAGTCTCACCTAGGAACGGATGGGGGGCTTGAACTAATAAAGGCCCTCATCTCCCGGTTAGAAGAGCGGGGAGCGGAAATACATCTGGAAGAGACGGTTCAAGATGTACACCCGGAAGAAAGGAAGGTTTTCACGGATAAGGGAGAGTATAGGTACCAGGATCTAATCATGGCTCCGGGAAGAAAGGGGTTCTCTTTCCTTCAGGGATTGATGAAGCGGCTACAGATAGTGTTCCTCGACCATGTGGTAGATATCGGGATCCGCCTGGAAACTACGGTGAATCAGTACCCGATCGTGAAGGATTATTACGATCCTAAATTTCTATTCCCGGATAGAGTGCGGACTTTCTGCACGAATGCATTTCGAGCGTATGTAGTGAAGGAAAAGTACCTTACCGATGCAGGAGAGCCTTACTATTCTGTGAACGGCCATGCATACTCCCAGAAGCACAAAGAGAATGGGCTGGTAAACTTCGCTCTCCTGAAAACTGTAGCGTTCACAGAACCCCTTGCCAGCGGCCAGCGATTTGCTGAAATGATAGGATTACAGGCCATGCTGATGGGAGGAGGGAAGCCCATCATGCAGCGCGTGGGCGATTTTCGGCTGGGAAAACGATCTACTGAAGCCACTTTTAACGGAGATTTGTACCATTTTGAGCCGACCCTCTATTGCACGGCAGGGGATATCAGTCTTTCGATCCCTGCAAAGATCCTTCGAGGGATATGGAAAGCGATGAAGCTCCTCGATACGATCGTACCCGGGGTTTTACATCCCAGTACCATCATGTACTATCCAGAAATCAAACTCTACGGCAATAAACCGGTATTCCAGGATAAGTACTTCCAGGCCCGCCCCCATATCTATCTGGCGGGAGATGGGGCAGGCACCAGCCGGGGAATTACCGCTGCCTGGGCAAGCGGAATTCGCGCAGTAGAGGGAATTCTTCAGAAGTAGCAGATCAGGATATCCCTGTTAGCGCTTTAATGTACTGAAGTCTTTCATACGCTTCAGGATGCTCGCTGGAGATCTGGCTTAATTTTCCTTGAAAATCAGGAATAGCATCGAAGCCTTTCTTCTCCATCCAGGATTCAATTCCTTTCAGTATATTTTGCAGTTCCCCGATCCCTTTTTTATAAAGGATCGAGCAGACCTGCACTACCGATGCACCCGCTAGAATGAGCTTTACCGCAGTGATACCATCATGAACACCCGTGGAAGCAGCGAAATCACACTCGATCTGGCCACTTAAGATCGAAATCCAGCGAAGGGAGGTGTATACCTCCTGAGGTGTTGAAAACTGATACCCGGGTACCAGTTCCATCTTCTCCGGGTTGATGTCCATCTGATAGAAACGGTTGAACAGGACAAGGGCAGAAACCCCTGCATTTTTTAGCCGCTGGGCAAAATGAGGTAGGGACGTAAAGAATGGGCCGATCTTCGCTGCGATAGGAAGATTTACCTGGGATGAGACCTGTTCAATGATCCGTATAAGCCGGTCTTCTACCATTTGAGATGTCTCGGAAGGATCTCGAGGCATACGGGAAAGATTCAATTCCACCCCATCTACTCCTACCTGGGCTAACTGCGCGGCGTACCGGGTCCACCACGGTTCAGATACACAGTTCAGGCTGGCAAAGATAGGAATACGAACAACCTTCTTGGCCGTTTCTATCAATTTAAGGTATTCCGAAGGGCCTAAATGTTTCCCCATCTGTTCGAAATAATCCTTCGCTTCTGGATGAACCAGAGAAAGCCCGTTGTATTCTTCCTGATTCAATTCCGCCTGGATCTGCTCTTCAAAGAGGGATTTTAAAACTACGGCTCCGGCTCCCGACTCTTCACACTTCTGAATGTTTGCTACACTTTGCGTGAGGCCGCAGCTGGACACAACAAGGGGTGTAGAGAGGGTTTTTCCTAAGTACTGTACCTTTAGATCTGCCATGCGAAACTCCTATATACACCAGGGGATGTGATGCAATTTCTCCCTAATAGTATGCTAAAGATGCAAACTGCGCAAGAAAGAAATTTGGACTGTCTCGAAGCTTGTAGATGAGCCTATTTCTTTCTATATTATTCACATAATATTAGAATCTGCTAACTTGACAAATATCCCTCTGTTTGGTACCTTCTTCCGAGTCCATTTCATGCCCTTGTAGCTCAGTCGGTAGAGCACCACCATGGTAAGGTGGGGGTCACCGGTTCGAATCCGGTCGAGGGCTGGTATGCCCTGAGGATGGGGCCGGGAGGACAAGCCGGTTGACGCTTCGCGTCATCCGGTCGAGGCAACCCATTGACAGGGGTAAAATAAATTGAATATACTGTTCGTCTGTTTAAGAAGGAGTATTTTCTATGGCGAAAGCTAAGGGAAAAAACGTTGAACTAATTGCTCTGCAATGTTCGGAATGTAAACGCAAAAATTATACTACCAAGAAGAACCGTAAGAATACGCAAGGAAAATTAGAGCTAAAGAAGTACTGCAAATTCGATCGGAAACATACACTCCATAAAGAAGCGAAAATTAAATAATGGATATTCGTAGGCCAGTAGCTCCAACGGCTAGAGCGTCGGTCTCCAAAACCGAATGTTGTAGGTTCGAATCCTACCTGGCCTGATATTGTGCGTCTGGGTATCCTCAAGCAGCAAGGTAGTACGACGGGAGAGCAGGAATGAAAAAGATTATTCAATTTATTGAAGACAGTATAGCGGAAATGAAGAAGGTGGTTTGGCCTTCCCGAGAGGAAATCATTGCTTCAACAAAGGTTGTCCTTGTTTCTGTTTTAATCTTCGCTTTGATTCTAGGGGTAGTAGACTTTTTATTCCTGCTGGGATTGGATTGGATTTTTTAACGATTAACATTTAAGGATCAGCATGGCAAAAGGATGGTATGTACTTCATACGTACTCTGGGTACGAGAATCGGATCGAAAAAACTCTCCGCAAGATGATACAGGAAGAAAATTGGGGGACATACATCAGTGATATTAAAGTTCCTTCCGAACAGGTTGTCGAAGTGAAGGACGGGAAGAGGAAAGTCTCCACCAAAAAGTTTCTCCCTGGTTATATCCTGCTGGAAATGGATCTGCCCGACCAGGGGTGGAAACCGATCTGTTCTGCAATACGGAGAATTCCTGGTGTAACCGGTTTTGTTGGCTCTTCACCAGCGCTGAAACCCCAGCCGATCACTCAGGAAGAAGCGCGGGTGATTTTACAGAAAGCAGGAGAAATTAAGGGAGAAAAGGTCGTAAAACCCAAACAGACCTTTTCGGTGGGAGAAAATGTGCGCATTATCGACGGCCCTTTTGATTCGTTCACAGGGACCGTTGAAGAAGTAAACCAGGAGAAAGGAAAGCTGCGGGTAATGGTGGGAATCTTTGGACGAGCTACTCCCGTAGAAGTGGACTTTCTACAGGTAGAGAAGATTTAAACCCGGAGTTTCCGGGTCCTCTTCTCGTTGGGAGTTCTGGAAAACCCAGGACGTAACTACCACGAAAGGAGAATAACCTATGGCAAAGAAGAAAATTACTGCAGTTATTAAGCTGCAGTGTCCGGCAGGAAAGGCTACCCCTGCACCGCCGGTAGGACCGGCTTTGGGGCCTCACGGAGTATCCGCTCCTCAATTTGTACAGCAGTTCAACGATGCTACAAAGAGCATGGAGCCGGGGTTGATTATTCCTGTAATCATTACAGTCTATGCGGATAAAACGTTCAGCTTTATTCTTAAGACTCCTCCTGCAGCCGTGCTTATTAAAAAGGCGCTGGGAATTGAGTCCGGATCTGCTGTACCGAATAAGATTAAAGTAGGGAAACTATCGAAGGAAAAGTTGCAGGAGATCGCACAGATGAAACGTCCCGATCTAAACGCCAACGACATCGAAGCAGCCATGAGAATAATTGCGGGAACCGCACGCAGTATGGGTGTGGAAGTGGAGGCATAGAATGAAACGGGGAAAAAAGTATCTGGAAGCGTTAAAGAAGTATAACCCGCGGGATGCGTACCATCCGGAAAAGGCAACAGAAATAGTGAAACAGATAGCTTTTGCAAAGTTTGATGAAACAGTGGAAGTTGCTATCAATTTATCCTTAAAAAAGAGCCAATCTGTGCGGGATACCATGGTTCTTCCTCATCAGTTCAAAGGGGAAAAAAAGATCCTGGTATTTGCCAAGGGAGACAAGGCAGAAGAAGCCCGGCAGGCAGGAGCTACCTATGTGGGCGATGAAGATCTTATTGAAAAGATTAAGGGTGGATGGCTTGATTTTGATGTAGCTGTAGCTACACCAGACATGATGAAGGATGTAGGTAGGCTGGGCCAGATTCTAGGACGGAGAGGTTTGATGCCAAACCCAAAGACCCAAACGGTTACCTTTGATATTAAAGGCGCT
>Ga0067045_1032441_pt1 | contig 10223 bp, 7 predicted proteins | sample TerdegcTABiofilm_FD_59184 | JGI IMG/M metagenome (GOLD analysis project Ga0067045, IMG submission 59184) | Combined Assembly of (Gp0054472, Gp0054536) Wastewater bioreactor microbial communities from Singapore -Terephthalate degrading... | reverse complement strand
TATTTACTTTCTTATATTGATTTCAAATAAAGTGTTTGCACAGTGGGAGCCAATGAATAATGGACTTTATGGCGGTATAACAACATCAATTTCTATTGACAATGATAATATTCTTGTGGGAACTATTGGTGGTGGAGTATTTTTGTCAACAGATAATGGAAATAATTGGGAACAAAAAAGTTCTGGCTTACCTGATTTATTTGTCAATGCAGTTCTTATCAGTGGAAAAAATATCTTTGCAGGTACTCAAGATAGTGGAATATTTATTTCGACTGATTATGGCAACACGTGGAAAGAAAAAAATTCTGGATTATACTATTCAGGAATACCCTCTATTTATGCATTAGCTGAAATCGGAAATGTTCTTTTTGCTGGAACAGAAAAAGGTCTATTTTTCTCAACTGATAACGGAGATATATGGTCAAAGACGGATGTAAAATATGTTTTTGTTAAGGACATTGTTGTAAGTGAAGGGAAAATTTTCGTTGCCGGGGGTTGGGGTGGTCTTCTACGTTTTTCAACAGATAACGGACAGAGTTGGCAAAGGATTGATTGTCCTGAAGGACTTAATACTTATATTGAATCCGTAGCAATAAAAGGGAATGATATCATTATAGGAACTATAGGTGAGGGTATCTTTATTTCTACAGATTGGGGTAAAAGCTGGTCAAAAAAAGGTGAGAACGTTAAAAATCTGAAATATGTTCCCACTCTCGCTGTGATAGGCGATTCAATATGGGCTGGATCTTGGTCATGGGCCTCATCAGATAGTTTATATCGTGGTGGTCTGTATTTATCTACCGATGATGGTAATAGCTGGATACAAAAAGATTCAAACTTAATTGATGTATCCGTTATTGCTAATTCAGATGATAATGAAAGGATTTTTGTTTGTACTGCTGGAGGAGGTACATTTCTTTCAACTGACAAAGGAGATATATGGGTAGAAAAAAATTCAAATTTAACTAGTGCAGTTGTATATTCTTTAGCCGCTTCTAAAGAGAATATCTGTGCAGGTACGAGGAATGGTTTATATATCTCTTCAATTGATGGTGCCAACTGGATTAATAAAACCCCCGAATTAACAATTCCAGTGATCCCTATTGTAGCTATAGATCCAGCAAATGATAAAGATATTTTCATATACCAAGATTTAGACATATTTAAATCTACTGATAATGGCGATAGCTGGACAAAAAGATGTTCCAGAAGATCATATTATGAAACAATTTATTGTGTTGCAATGAATAAAAGCAAAATGTTCATAGGGAGTACATACATTGCATTTTCAACAGATAGAGGAAATACTTGGGAATATATAGATCTTGGAAAAAATAATTCGATTCATTCTCTTTTTGTCGATGATAACTATATTATGGCAGGAAGTGATGATTATATATTTATATCTAAAGATAATGGAGAAAATTGGATATCTTCTTTTGTAGAAGGGACCACATTCTCCGCTGTTGGTAAAAATCAATATGCATTGTTTGCTGGAGATCAACTGAACGGTGTTTTTGTGTCAACTGATGATGGTAATACTTGGTTACCTAAAAATTCAGGTTTAACAAATCGTCCAGTTTTATCTATTGCTATAGAAGGAAATAATGTTTTCCTAGGAACTTACGGTGGTGGTGTATTTGTATCGACTGACAATGGCGAGCACTGGATTGAAAAAAATTTTGGTTTGATGAATAAATATATTAATTCACTTGTAATAAGTGGTGATTATATCTTTGCTGGTACTTATGGGGGCGGTGTCTGGCGTGCGAAACTCAGCGATTTAACCACCGATGTCAAAGACTCACCCGCACCCAGCGATGCTATCTCACTTTTCCCCAATCCCGCAACGGATAATAATCTAAATATTAATTTATCGGATAATACTCAATCCATTCAGTCTATTGAGATATATGACCAATTAGGAAGGTTGAATATCTACAAATCCTATGAGCTGTCAGAAAGCTCGGGCAGCCGTTCCATTTCTGTCGGCGCTCTGCCCCCATCGGTATATTTTGTAAAAATAACAACTCAAAATTCAATTATTTATAAAAAATTTATAAAAATGTGAGAGGTGGAAAAATGAAAAAGATTGTTTTGTTTTTATTATTAACATTAACGGTGCAATATTCTTATTCACAATGGGAACTGGTATATAGCGGAATTAGTTATGGATATATTACATCATTTGCTTCAGATGGAACAAAAATAGTTGCAGGTACAACTGAAAGCGGTATGCTTTTATCAAAGGATTATGGTGGGAGTTTTAATAAGATTTTAAGCGATATATTAGTATCTGGACACAAAATTCGAACAGTATGGTCAGTAGCTATTAGCGGCGATAGTGTTTTTGCAGGTACAAACTTAGGAAGTGCAGGATTATTTTTATCAACTAATTTAGGAGAAACTTGGCAAACCAAAAACATAGGATTGATGAAAGATTATTCCCTGTATGTGATAGGTGTAAAAGATGACCACATTTTTGTGGGAACTGGTTCCTGCGGTTTCTATGTTTCAACTGATAGAGGCGAATTATGGAAAGCAAAAAATATAAAAGTGCCAGGACAAACTTATTCTCCGTGTATTCTTTCAATGTCTATCAATAACAACGACATTGCTTTAGGTGTATCGACTTCAGATGTAAATCCTTACGGTGTATTTTTATCTACAGATATGGGTGATACTTGGGAAGTAAAGGATTATGTAATGTCCTCGATTACTTTAATAACGATTCATGGTGATACAGTTATTGCTTTTGGTGGCCCTCTATACATATCTACTGACAAAGGAAATTCTTGGAAAATATCTTATATAGAAATGGGTAGTGATCCATTGCATATTCAATCTATTGTTGTAATTGGAAGTACTATTATTGCAGGTAATAATAGAGGAGAAATTTTTTTATCAAGGGATATGGGGGGTAGCTGGATAACTAAAAATAGATTACCGAATAGTTTGAATGTATATTCATTATTTATTAGTGGTGATTATATCTTTGCAGGTACTTACGGTGAATGTATCTATCGTGCACATATATCTGACTTGCTTGATATCCAAGACCCGCCTGTTCCCCTTGACTCTATCACCCTATCCCCTAATCCCGCAACGGATAATCTAAATATAAATATTCCTTCATCATCAGCGATGATAGGGGCAGCGAATTATTCCATCCTCAACCTGCTCGGGCAGACTGTGCAAAGTGGAACACTAAGTGAAATCGGTAGTGAAGGTAGAATATCGGTAGCGAGCTTACAATCGGGAATGTATTTTCTTATTTTGATGGATAGATATACGGGAACATACGTTCCGCTGAAATTTGTGAAAGAATAACACATCTACTTTACGGAAGACTGTTAAGGTTATGTAGAGGCAATTCATTAATTGCCCTTACTGCTTTTATGGTATAATTTTTGTGTATTTTATTTTTAATTTAAATTGCTTGATTATATCGAAATGCAATCAAATTTCATAAATGAACATAAAACGAAAATACCAATATTCTTTATTATTGCCTTTATTTTATCGTTATTGCCACAGCAAAATTCTTACGCGCAAAGCTCAGTTGGGGGAATGCCTGAAATGTATTTATTGCGTGAAGTTGGAACGCGTCCCATCGCAATGAGTGGAGCATATTCAGCTATTGCTAATGATCCAATAACGATTTTTTATAATCCTGCGGGATTTGGATTTTTCAATAATACTCCAACATTTCAAGCAAGCGTGGGAGCTTTGGGGCTTGGGCGCACAAATAGCATAATTTCTTACGGACAACAATTAGCGGATAATTTTGGTATGGGCGTTGGGATAAATAGTTTATTTTCGGGTTCATTTCAAGGTCGAGATGAGCATGGCAATCCCACTCGCACAATGTCAGCAAATCAATTTGAATTCATTGCATCGGGTGCGTATCATTTGGATTTTGCTTCGTTTGGTGTATCTGTCAAGTATTTGAATGATAATTTAACAGGTTCGGATTTGCTTGGTAATGGATTTGCATTTGATTTAGGCACAAAATTCAATGTTCTCGATATGTTTTCATTTGCACTTTCAGTAAGAAATCTATATGGGCGGATGTATTGGAACAATACAGGTGTTGATTATGAAGTGCTACCTTATGAAATCCGTAGTGGTATTGCAATGGAATGGGGATTTAATGCAAGCACAGTTGAAACACGTTCGCCAATAACGGGTGAAATACAGCAAGTATCTGTTCCTGCAACTAAATACGTTATATTGTCATTTGAGGGTTCATTTATTGAAAATTCCGTTTCTCCAAGTATCTGCGTTGGTGTGGAAGTTGCTCCTGATGATATAATTGCATTTCGTGGTGGATTAGAACTATATGGTGAGAAGCTTGGGCAGCCGCAGCTATTTCCTTTCAATAAATGGGGAGCAGGTGTATCGTTGCGTCCAAATATTGCCAATTTGTTTCCAAGTTTGAATTTTATTAGCCATATTGATTATACAATATCTAATGAATATCTTGCTTCAAGCGGGATATCGCATCATATATCACTAACATTTATTTTGCAATAATTATATAGTAATTGCGAATATTGTTTATTTAATATTAAAATTAAAAATATTATAATTCCTTGCGCAATCTTGCAACGGGTATTTTCATTTGTTCGCGATATTTTGCAACAGTGCGGCGGGCAACGTTATAGCCTTCTTTTTTTAATTTATCTGCAATTGCTTCATCGCTGAAAGGATTGGATTTATTTTCTTGCTCAATTAGTTCTTTTATGCGATTTTTAATAATTGTTGTCGAAATCTCCTCACCTTCATCATTTGGCAAAGCTTCACTGAAAAAGTATTTAAGTTCATAAGTGCCATAATTTGTTTGCACAAATTTGTTGTTTACAATTCTGCAAACTGTGGAAATATCAAGACCCGTCAAATTGGAAATATCAGCATAAATCATTGGCTTGATATATTTCGGTCCCTTGTTGAAGAAATCCTTTTGAATTCCCGCAATTGCTGCCATAACTTTAAGCATAGTTGCACGGCGTTGTTGAACAGCTTGCATTAGAAATTTTGCATCTTCATATTTGGTACGAATCCAATGTCGGGTTTCTTTATTATACTTTTTTTCTTTAGCTTCCTTTTTTAGCATATCATAAAGTGCACTGATTTTAAATGGTGGAATTGTTGTATCGTTTAATGTAATTTGCAACTCGCCTGTTTCTTCATCTCGATTGATAATAAAGTCGGGGATAATCGCTGACGATCCAGGATAACTAAATCCATCGCCTGGCTTTGGATTGAGCTTCTTTATCGATTCAATTGCATCTTTGAGCTCTTCCTCGGTTATATTTAACTTTTTCATTACATCCTTGAAGTGCTTTTTTGAGAATTCATCAAATGCTTCCTCGAGCACTCGCAATGCAATTTGTTGAGAATGCGTTGGCTTTAATATGGCTTTGCATTGCGATATTAAGCATTCCTGCAAGTTTCGAGATGCAATTCCTGGGGGATCCAATTGCTGAATAATTTTTAGCACTTTTTCTACTTGCTCGATTGTTACAGGTTTTAAATATTCTTCTTTCTCGCGATAAATGTCTACAACATAATCAGATGACTGGGGGGAAATTATTTCAGGATTTTCAATAAGTATCTCGCCTAATTTCTTTTTGCTTGATTCCTCGATTTTATAATTAAAAGCAGGATTAATTTTTGATACTTTTTGTGTTTCTTCGTTTAATTTCAAATAATTAGACTTCTGTTTCTCAAAATTGATTTCGGCAATATTGGAATTTGTTTCCTTCATTATATCTTCTAAATCGCGTCGTAAATAGCCGTCATCATCCACGTTCCAAAGAATATGCTTACCTATTAGCAACTCCTCTTCACTTAATTGAAATAGTTGCAATTGTTTCTCAAGTTCCTCAATAAAATTTACCTCTTCCTTAACTTGGAATTCCATTGGCTCATCATCATCGTCGTCCCACGAACTTTTTGGATTTGGAATATATTCAGCGTCATCTTGCAATATCATTTTATAAAATTCATCCGGCTTCTCATCAACATCGGGATTATAAATTGATAAGGGGGTTTCGTCTTGTGCATTATAATCATTGAAATATGTTATTTCTTCATCTTTTGTTTCATTATTTGCTTCGTTTTCATTTGTACCATAAATTGGTGGTTCAGCAAATTCATCCTCAATGATTTCTTCACCTTCTGCTAGCTCGGCTTCATTATCCTGGCTGGACGGGGAATTCTCATCAATTTCCAATAGGGGATTTTCTTCAATTTGGCGTTTTACCTCTTCTTCAAATTCAAGTAGAGGCATTTGCAGCAATTTAAGATATTGAATTTGCTGCGGTGTTAGAGTTTGCTGTAATTGTGTTCCAAGATTAACAGATACATTTATTGCCATATTCCCCCTCTATTAAACGCTATTATTTTTCAACTTATTATAAAATTCTTTTCCAAATTTTCTTTCAATTGGTTCAGCAAGAAAATCAAGCAAATGGATATTTCCTTTTTGCCCTTTTTCTTGTCCTGGCTCGCATTCTACTATTTTTTCATAATAAATATTATCATCATACACCCTAATGGGAAATAAGTGGCAGGATATTGGTTTGCGAAAACTCGATTTCCCTTCAACATAAGCTTTTTCAATTGCGCATTTTGCAATATCACCTTCATAATACACAAACACACAATCCCGATAATTTATACATTGCGTAGTTAATTCACCATTAAGTCCTTTTTTTGCAAAGCCATAATTGTCGATATATTTGATTGAGGTTTGAGAAAGATATTCCTTTGCTGCATCAAGATTTTTAGCAATTTCCTCGAGTTCGCTTTCCTGCAATGGTGCGCCATCAATGCCATAGAATGTACAGCAAGCACCTTTGCAATGCTCGAGGTCGCACGCAAATGGAGAACTAAATATATTATCGTCAATTTGGTAATTTTCGAGTTTCACAATAAATACCGTGCCAATTTTTACTAATTTAACAAATTATAATGAAATATTAGCAAAAATAGAATTAAACATACTTGTATAAGAGTATCTCAATCATCCTTGCTTTTAATATAGAACATTTTCTACAAAATAAATTTTCAATTTTTCTGATAATTTTATTTTGATTTTTATTTAAATTTGCATTTTTATATTATTTAATTATTTTTTAAATATCATTTCAAATTGTGATCCAAAATGGAATCAAATATTACTTTAAAAGAAAAAATTAATCAGGCTCTTGGGAAAATCCGAGAATATACTGATAGCCAACCTAAAATTGGTATTATACTTGGTACAGGTTTAGGTGGTGTTGTGGACAAGGTTTCTATAAAACAAAAAATTAGCTATACAGAAGTTCCACATTTTCCTTTATCCACTGTTGAAACCCATGCGGGGAATTTACTTTTTGCTAATGAAAATGGGAATGATCTTGTAATTATGCAAGGTCGAACACATTTCTACGAAGGCTATACAATGAAGGAAATAACTTTCCCAATTTATGTAATGAAAGCATTGGGTGTGGAATATCTTATGGTTTCAAACACGGCAGGGAGCGTAAACCCTTATATTCCAAGAAAAAGCATAATGCTTATTGATGACCATATTAATTTATTAGGTGATAATCCCTTGATTGGCAAAAATGATCCATCATTTGGTCCCAGATTTCCCGATATGAGCCAACCTTATTCCCGTCGCCTAATGAATTTAGCAGAAGAAATTGCCCTTGAAGAAAAAATTAAAATATACAGAGGAGTTTACGCTGCGATGACGGGTCCGAGCATCGAAACCCGTGCCGAGTATCGAATGCTTCGCGCTATTGGTGCTGATGTTGTCGGAATGAGCACAGTTCCCGAGTGCATTGTTGCTAATTATCTTGGAATGGAAGTATTTGGAGCATCAATAATTACAGATGAATGCAATCCTGATGCATTAGTCCCGTTAACATTAGAAGAAATTCTTGATGCTGCAAAAGCAGTTGAACCAAGTTTGGTCAAACTTATTTTAAAATTAATAGAAAAATTATAAATGGATTTATCTCAGACACCTGTTGCAACAGTAATTTTTATTTTCACAATTCTAATAAGTGCTTATGCTTTGTATCTCAAACCAAGTATAATCGAAAAAGGTGTGCTGAGACCATATTTAATTGCTCGGGGTAAGAATCTTGGATCCTTAATTTATAATGGCTTCCTTCACGCAAACGGTATGCATTTGTTATTTAATATGATTACATTTTATTTCTTTGCATTTCAATTGGAAAAGACTATTGGCAGCCTTAATTTTTTCATTTTATATTTTGTCTCATTGATTATATCTGATATTCCATCGATTATTCAATATAGAGATGATCCAGAATATGCCTCGCTCGGTGCGTCGGGTGCAATCTCGGGTATAGTATTTTCTATGATATTATTTTATCCTTTTAGCGGGCTGTATGTGTTTCCGATACCATTCCCATTACCTGCATTTGTGTTTGGTATTTTATATCTTATATGGAGTTATTATTCAGCAAAACATTCTGAAGATATAATAAATCACAGCGCTCATTTCTGGGGCGCATTAGCTGGAATTTTAACGACAATTATTCTTGAACCACGTTCAATTTCAATTTTTATAAATAGTTTTTAAAATGGAAATACCAACATATTACGACATAGAAGAAGCGCACAATCGAATCCGAAAATTTATTCACGAGACGCCTATATTTTATTCCGATGGAATAAATCGTATAACGGGAGCGAACATATTTTTCAAGTGCGAAAATTTACAAAAAGTTGGAGCATTTAAATATCGCGGCGCCACAAATGCTGTTCAATTATTAACGGATGCTGAAGCTCAACGCGGTGTGCTGACGCATTCCTCAGGCAATCACGCTCAAGCACTCGCTTTAGCAGCAAAAACGCGCGGTATAAAGGCTCATATAGTGATGCCAATCAATTCCTCACGAGTAAAAATCAATGCAGTTGAGGAATATGGTGGGAAGATATATTTTTGCGAACCTAATTTGAAATCTCGCGAGGCAAAAGCTCGAGAAATCCAGGATCAAACAGGCGCTATATTTATCCATCCTTATGATAATCCGAACATCATTGCGGGTCAAGGTACAGTAGCAAAGGAAATGTTCCAAATTCTTGGCACCCTCGATGCAATTCTTGCCCCAATTGGAGGTGGTGGATTAATGAGCGGAACAGCGATTGCTACAAAATTCCTTTCACCTTATACTAAAATTTACGGTGTCGAACCCGCAAATGCTGACGATGCAAGGCGTTCGCTCGAAAAAGGTGAAATTGTTGAAATGATAAATCCAAATACAATTGCTGACGGTTTGCGGACACAGCTTTCCCAATTAACATTTGAAATTATTCGAGATAAAGTAAACAAAATTTTTGCTGTATCAGAAGAATCTATTATAAAAAGTATGAGATTAATCTGGGAACGATTGAAATTAGTAATTGAGCCATCCGCAGCGGTCAGTCTCGCAGCTATTCTAGAAAATCCCTCAATTTTTAAAGATAAGATTATAGGCATAATTTTATCAGGAGGCAATGTAGATATAGAAAATTTACCATTCTGAAATATGTACCAAAAGCATCCTTTCTTTTGATATGAACCTGTGATTTAAGTCGTAAGTTCAGCATTTTTCAAAAATCCTCTTTTACCCTTTACCCTTTACCCTTTACCCTTTACCCTTTACACTTTACCCTTCACCCTTTACCCTTTACCCTTTACACTTTACCCTTTACCCTTTACCCTTCACCCTTTCCACTTTACACTTTACCCTTCTTACTTTACACTTTTCTCTTCTCATCTTCCCACCATTATTTTATATGTGGAAAAAATAGTTTTATTCCTCACTGTGCATAAATACATCCCTGAACTTAATTTTGATGTGTTCCATCTGAATTCTGTGCTTCCTGCTCTTAACATTGTTTGATAAATTATTGCACCCTGCTCATTTGCTATTTGTATATTGGTTGACTCTGTCAGTGGCTCATTGAAAATTATCGAAATATCTCCGTTCGTTGGATTTGGATAGATTAAATCTTGCCCTTTTGGTTTATCACCTGGTTCAACATCTGTAATAAAATCGGGAACTGTTAGAAGAGATACTATACTTGCCCATGAAACAATTATTTTATTTTGTTCGCATTGTAAATCGTTTGGATAAATACCTATCCAATTATTATCAGAAGTCAACTTTGGAAATGAAAAAACTCTAATATATGGTGGATTTATTGTATAAATT
>Ga0067045_1032438_pt1 | contig 10227 bp, 6 predicted proteins | sample TerdegcTABiofilm_FD_59184 | JGI IMG/M metagenome (GOLD analysis project Ga0067045, IMG submission 59184) | Combined Assembly of (Gp0054472, Gp0054536) Wastewater bioreactor microbial communities from Singapore -Terephthalate degrading... | reverse complement strand
GTATTCCCGATTGTATGCCCACCCCAAATGAGAATCACGATGCCGAAAAGCTCTCCGACAAGCTTCTTTTTCCAACTGAGGTTCATTTTGTCATCTAAGGTCCCCAGCAACAGCATCCAGCAGCATCCCAAAAATAACGACAGAAGTTTGAAGCGCATAGGATTGCTGAAATTTGTATAGCCCAACAAATCAGCCAAAAGCGCCCCGAAAAAAACCATTAGCATAGGAAGGAAAATAGCTAATCCACCCATTAGCGGAACCGGCTTTTCTTGGTTACGACGCCCACCTGGATATGCTATTATATCATTGCTAACAGCAACCTTCTTTACGACCGGTATCATGAAGTAGGTTATCAACAGACCGAATAGGGTTGCAGATACTATTAAGGCTTCAGAGGCCATTCATTTCCCTCAAGAAATGATAACTTTTCGCTCATAGTAGATGGCAAAAATGTCAGCTCTCAAATTGATAAAGTTATTTCGGTTAAACTAATTAGCTGAGCCTGACTTTTTACAAACGGATTCACGACTATATTACTCCCCAACAATATGATTTAAAAGCTTTTTTTTAAACGGTTCTTACTTTTTCATTTTATTACGAGTCCTTAGAGATAATTAAATTGATGTTTTTTCTGTTATAAAAAAGGTTATCAATGCAAGCCTTCCTGGAACATCATCTCAAAGTGTTTCAAAATGAGTATAAGAAACTCCTATGGATTTCCTTGGTCTGTTTTTCTCTTTTTTTTGTGACCGCTCTGTTCAGGAATTTTGTCGACACGACATTTCTCAAGCGATATGGCGCAGAAACCATACCGATGATGCTCGTGATCAACGCCACGATCACGGTTATCTTTTTTGCATTTACCGATCGGCTTCTCAAAATATATTCCGATCGAATCATTTTGGCATTTTTTCTGATTCTCTGCGCCATATTGGCCCAGATTTTTAACCACCTCATCACAACCGGATCAAATTTGGTATATCCCTTCATCTACCAGTTGATGTTGTTGATTGACTCTGTACTCTTTGTCCACATTTGGAATATGGCCGGCGACATGTTTAACGCACGGCAGGGCAAACGAATTTTTCCCCTAATCACCGCCAGCCAGCTTTTTGGATCCATTTTTGGAAGTTTTTCCACTAGCGCAGTGGTGGTCATTCCAGGTGAAAATTCCATCCTTGTCATCTTCGGAGTAATCTACTCTCTGGTAGCAATTTACATGCTAAAGACCGGGTCAGAAGCCTTGGGAAATTCAGAGAAACGTCCTAAAGAAGGGCAGACCAGTTATTCCAAAGTTAAATTACTCGAAGTCCCCAAATTGATGAAGAAATATCCCGTCATCAAGTTTTTGATAATAACCGGCCTGATACCTAACATAATATTGCCTATATTCTTTTTTCAATTCAGCACGATAGCGAGTTCCTCTTTTGCTGACGAACATTCGCTAATAACTTTTTTCAGCATCTTCAGAGGATTCACAACCCTGGCAACCTTCTTGGCTCTTTTTTGGGTTCGCGATCTACTCACCCGCATCGGACTACCGAATGCCTCTCTCGTTTTTCCTTTGAATTTTGCTCTTGTGTTTGCCGCCCTACCCGCTTTATTCAATATATTCGTGGCCGGTTACGGCCAGTTTTCATCTATCATGATCCAGAAGGCCGTTGCAGGGCCGGTTAACAAGATACTTTACAGTATCATTCCGTTTCATCTGCAGACATGGAGTCGCACCTTCATTAGGGGAAGTGTTCTCAAAATTGGCATTTTTACCGGTTCCACGTTCATGTTGTTTTCCAAATCTTACTTGGACGCTCGTGATCTTTCATACGTCGGTTTATTTTTATCGCTTGTCCTACTGACTCAGACTCTTCAGTTCAGATCTGAGTACAAACACGTGTTAAAACAGGTCTTGACCAATGAAGGGAACTTTATAGAGGCGTCTGGGCCTGACGCCCCTATCCCTTTTGGCCATTTTTCCACTAATATCGGCGTCACCCATCATCCCGTCGAAATACAACCGGTGAGCCTAGCCGACGGAAATGCGCCTGTCATGAACACGGACGAGGCTCTTAAATTGTTATCAGACGAGTCTGAGATCTTGAGAATACAGGCAGCGTCGTATTTTGCCAAACACCACGATTTTAAAGCGGTGAGAAGCTTGGTCCTTTTGCTGTCTAACCAAGACGACAGAGTCAGGAATGCAAGTATTGACGCGTTAAGGCGATACCCTAAGAGCATTCTGCCATACTTGGAAGCATCACTGTTGACTATGGACCTCAGGGGAAAACAAGGTATCCTCGAAGTCATACGTCTGTCTTATTCGATTACGGAATTTGAAAACACCGCTCTCTTCAGAAAATTGATAACTGAGGCCTATACTAACCTGATCTATATTCGACGTATTCAGTCATCAAGAAATGATCCTATCGCCAAAATGCTTATAAAACACATCGAAGAGAATAATGAAGAAATATTGAGGCTTATTTTTTATGGTCTATGGACATCCCATTCAGATATGAGCCTACTGTATGACGCGATAAAAACAGATAAAGCTGCGATTGCGGTTGAATTAATGGAAAGCACCGTCCGACGGGATATAGTCCCCTATTTGATACCTTTGCTGGAGGACATTCCGATAGATCGTAAAATCGAAATTGGCAGATCAATGTTGCTCCTCCCACGAGAGGACACAATAATCCGGTCATTGACACTTTTAGCTCAGGCCGAGGATCCATTGACCAGATTATTGGCAGTGATGGCTATTGGTGCGTTTGGGATTGATGACGCAATTATTCCGGTCTTGGAAGCTCGTTTATTTGATGAACATCCCGGTGTAATACATGCGGCAAGAACACTTTTGAATGACTCATCCTTTGAGGAAGAAAAAACCATAAATCCAGCAGAACTCATTGAAAAATTTAGAATCTTCCCAATATTTGAAGGTATGACTATACGCGAGCTTTTCGCGTTAGCCACTGTAGCAGAAATTAGAAACTTTGGAACAGAAGAGACCATTTTGCATGAAGGCTCGGAAAATTGCCCAATATATCTGATATATTCAGGAACAGTAAACGTATACAATAACTATGGCGCTACCGAACAGACTCTAAAGGTTTCGTTAGGGCCAGGATCTTTCGTCGGATCTGTAGATGTGTTCACAAATTTGCCCGTGGAGGCAACTTCTGTCGCAGCAAAACCTACCCAGACTTTCCTTTTTCCTCGAGCCGAGTTTCAAGAAATAATAAGACTCTACCCTCAGATCACAGCCAACATGTGTAAGTTCTGTGACCTAAAATCCGAGCAATTCTATGGCGTGTAATCATGTAGTCCTGAGTTTAATGAGCAAGGCGCTTTTGGGAATCGACGTCTACTTCTCTCCTCGACTCTAATAGATTGTAATAAACCTCTACTCAGGAGCAGCTGTTTACCGCGTATCAATCAAGGAAGTAGTTGCTGAAAAAAAGTTCAGATGAATTTTTACTGTCAAACAAAAATATAGTAATTTGTTCGCCCTGTTGAAGTTTTTGATATTCCCGAATAAGCTCCCAACAGCTAGGAGAATCTTTCTTCGCGGAAAAAACTAGTGATAAAGCCATTGACAACTAGTCTTTTTTTTGATTAACACTATTAATTGGAATATGACACTTCTAACTTTGTTCATCTGGATGAACACATAACCCTTTGATGAAGATTTTGAATTTTCCGATTACCGGGGAACACTCTTCCGGCATATAATTATAAAGTTTTCTCTCTTTAAAAAATAAACGCAACTGATAGCAAACATCCTCTAAACCATTTTTCATAGTCGGTCTCAACAACTCGGATTCGTAGGTAATGCGTCGGTTCATGCCGGCAATTCTCAATCTGATAGGGTCTTTAGTTTTGCTAGAGAAAGGAGCGGTCCCGTGAATCTTGGAGCCAGAAGTTTTGCAGTGGTTTTTATGGCCATCCTCCTGATGGTGTTAGGTTCTTCCCCATGTTTGGCCGATAAACCAATTATTTTGGGGGCTCCTCTATCTACAGCTTTCCTTTATGGATGGGCTGCAGAACGAGGAATAAAACTGGCGATAGACGAAATTAACGCAGAAGGCGGAGTCAAGGTTGGAAATGAAAAGAGAAAGCTTGCGGTGGAAGTCATAGATACTCGGGACCTTGAGCCTGGCGTTCCTGTCAGTGAGGCCTTGCTAGCCTTGGAAAAGCTAATACTGGAAAAGAAGGCCGATTTTATTGTGGGTGGGCCTGTCAGGTCTGAGGCCGCTCTGGCGGCAATGCCGCTTCTAGTGAAGAACAAAAAGGTATCAATTCTCACCACCGGTTCATTAACCCCCAAATATCATGCCACAGTAGCCGAAAATCCTGACAAATTTAAATACTGTTTTCGTATCTCAGGCGAAGCAAAATGGATGGTCACAGGTGACCTGGTTCCATGTCTTGAGGACATCGGTAAGAAATTTAACCTTAACAAACTCATGATAATGGTCCAGGACGTGGCTCACGCCAGAGCAGGTGGTGAGCTTCTTGCCAAGATAATGTCAGGAAAAGGTTGGGAAGTTCTCGGACAGCCAGTGGTTTTCCCGACCGGGGCCACAGACTTCTCTATGGGCCTGCTGGACGCCAAAAAGAAAGGCGCACAAGTCCTCATAATATGGATGGACATGCCTGAATCAGCCATTTTGTTAAAACAATGGCATGACATGAAAGTCCCTGCCCTGCCCTTTGGAGTCATCATATCGGCCGCTGAACAACCAGGTTTTTGGCAGGCAACAGAGGGCAAAGGCGAGTATTGCCTGGCTAATGTCGTGAACGCTGGTAACGTTCCAAGTAATGCCACTCCATGGACCATGAAATTCGTCGACGCATACAAGAACAAATACGGACTGGAACCTGAGGGCTATGGAACCTCATCAAGTTACATGGCCGTTTACGCCTTAAAAGACGCCATCGAAAGAGCAGGATCAATTGATTCAGATAAGGTCGCTGATGCTTTAAGGCAAATTGATCTCATGGGCGTTTACGGGAGAGTCAGATTTGATCCTAAGACTAATCAGGTAATCCCTAGTCTTGATCCAGCCGAAGGCGCAGTCGGAACTGTTTTCCAATGGCAAGCAGGCAAACGCATTGTGGTGTTTCCACCTAAAATAGCAACCGGACAAATATTATTACCTCCGTGGATGAAATAGGTTCCGATAATATTTCAGATTATTGTCGTTATGAGGTTTCACAAACAAAGCTGTATGGATCTGTTGATGAACTTCAACAGATCCATACTCAGGCTGTTGTCGTTCAACTGGTCAGAAGGCCGGCGCCCATTACATTAGCTGGCCTCCGGATGATCGGTTTGCATAATTTTTCCCCGAAGGCTGTTCCATGGAAATATTGATCTATGGCATCATCAACAGTGTTACCTTAGTCTTAATGGCCCTAGGTTTTACTTTGGTTTACGGTGTGAGTCGTCTGCCTAATTTTGCGCATGGAGCGCTTTATGTTGTCGCAGGCTATTTAACGTGGATATTCATGAATCGCTTGGGCCTTAATTACGGTATTTCTATACTGGCGGCGCTGATAGTAACATGTCTCATTGGCGCGGCAATGTATCAGTTTGTGCTGATAAGAGTAAGAGGAATGCCTATTTCCGAAATTATAGCCTCATACGCGATTGGGCTAGCAATACTTGAAGGCTTACGATGGGGTGGACTCAAGGGATCTACCTTCACATTGCCTCCATTCATTGAAGGCAGTGTGGAAATATTGGGTGTCTCTGTCGACTTCCAAAGAATTCTAGTCGTATTTATCGGAGCCTTCATGATGATCGGCCTTTGGGTGTTTGTATCTAGAACCCGACTGGGACTAGCCCTTAAAGGAATGGCCCAAGATGAGCGAGCGGCGCTCACACTAGGAATTGACTCTGACAAAATGGCGGTTGTCGCAATGGCTCTCGGTTCCGGTCTTGCCGGTGTAGCCGCTGTTACGTTGTTTCCACTTGGAAACATAGTGGTCGAAGCAGGATACAACGTGCTGATTATGGCGGTGGCTGTGTGCATTGTTGGTGGGCTGGGAAGCTGGACAGGAGCAGTTCTTGCCGCCTTTTTAATAGGCTTCGCTCAAATACTTACTGTCGTATATCTTGGCGCCCACTTCCAGGTGGTTGTGGCGCTAATTGCCATCATTATTACATTGGTGCTGCGGCCTAGTGGTCTTTTCGGTCGTCAGAAAGAATTGGAAGAGAGGGTATAACGATGGCCGTGGATCAAAAAGATCGTCGCAAGGAAAGAATAGATAGAGGCATAAAAGTTAGATCAGACGGGGTCTACGCTATTTCATCATGGCTGGAAATTAGCTATCTCGTAGCGCCTCGCCTACTATTTATAGTTGGTTTGTTGGCGGCCCCCATATTACTCCTGCCTGTCCCTTATTGGCAAAAGGTCCTCTCAATCATCTGCATATATAGCCTGCTCGCTATTAGTTTTGACTTTTTAGCAAATTATGTAGGTCTTGTTTCACTTGGAGGCGGTTTTTACATAGGAGTTGGCGCCTACGTCGCCGCCCTGCTTAACATGAAGTTCAATATTCCCATATTCGTGACCATTCCAGTGGCTACTGTTGTGGGAGCTGCAATTTGTACCGTCGTCTTCCTGCCATGTCTGCCGTTGAGAGGCGTTTACTTTGCTATTGTAAGTTTGATGTTCCCCCTGCTAGCTGCCCGTGTCATTGAAGCTCTCGATATTTTTGGTGGAACTGACGGAATTGTAGGGGTCGATGGGTTTTCAAGCACATGGATCGAACAGTATTTGCTAATAATAGCAGTTCTGGCCGCTGTTTTCTTTTTACGTCGAATGATCACTGAGGATGTTGGTCTTGTTTTCTCCGGTGTCAAAGACAACGATCAAGCAGTCAAGGCCTCAGGTATAAATATTACGAAATACAAAGCGTTAGGAATCTTTGTTGCCTCTTCGCTTGGTTGCTTCGGTGGAGCGGTATTGTCTCATATTTATATGTGGGCGGGATTGTCCCAGTTTGCTCTGGATTTCTCCATAATTCCTATTGCCGCAACGGTTATAGGTGGAGGCGGCACCTTGATTGGACCTGTAATCGGTTGCCTCATATTGGTTCCGGTTTCTGAATTACTCAGAGATTTTGGAACGCTGAGGATTGCGGTTTATGCCATTGTTCTCACCCTGTTCATTGTTTACAAGAGTGAGGGCATAATGGTTTACGCTTCAAGAAAGTATGAGCAATTCGAGCGATGGGTTTCCATTTAAATTTTGTCTGTGGTGTCAACCGATTTTCTGGCGAAATCATACCTGACAACATCAAAATGCTCGGTATTTTCAGGATATACAAACCATGAGTGATCAACCTCTATTGACTGTGGACAACATCAGTAAAACTTTCGGAGGAGTGGCCGCCCTTTCCATGGTGAGCCTTGAAGTAAACCGGGGCGACATTGTGGGCATAATTGGTCCTAACGGATCAGGCAAGACCACTCTCGTAAACTCCATTTCCGGTTTTGTGAAACCTGATCGCGGGAAAGTAATTTTCAATGGTCACGATATTACCGGTTGGGATCCTCACAAGATAGCAGACAAAGGCCTTACTCGAACATTTCAAGTAATGAGACCTTACTATTCTCTTCCTGCCTTCAAGAACCTGATCATTCCTCTTTTTTCCCCTCGGGCTAAGAGAACTGGAGGATGGCGAGGCGGTGGGAAAATGGGTAGCCGGGATACAGTGGCCTTGGACATACTTGAAGAAATTGGGTTTGAACGAGATTCGTACGTCCCATACAAGATGGCTTCTTCACTACCCACAGGTTATCTCAAAAGGCTTGAACTTGCCCGGTGTCTTGCCCTAAGACCCGAACTGATCATCTGCGACGAAGTTTTTTCCGGTTTGAGCATGAGCGAAATGGCAAGCATGCTCCCACTGATCGAGAAACTGCAGATGGAAGGAATATCACTCATAATGGTGGAACACCGTTTGAGAGAACTCTTCCGGCTCTCTAATCGGGTAATAGTGCTCAACTTCGGATGCAAAATAGCTGAGGGAGTCTCCAGCGAAGTAATGGAACTCAAAGAGGTCAAAGAGGCATACTTCGGTTCGGAGGAGGAGGTGCTTGAATATGTTTGAAGCCAAAGGCTTAATGGTTTTTTACGAAAACATGTTGGCTCTGAACAATGTCAGCCTCGCATGCAAAGAGAATCAGATTGTTGGAGTTTTCGGGGCCAACAGCGCCGGAAAGTCCACGTTGATGTACACCCTTTCCGGCATCATGCTAGATATTCGGAAAAAGGAAGAAATGGCCGGCGGAGAGAGAATAACTATCCGCGGTGATGTCATGTTTAATGGTTCAAACATCAATACGATGGCTCCTGCGGCCAGAGCCAGAAATGGCATAGTCCTTTGTCCGGAAAGAAGACGTATTTTTCCTGAAAGCACCGTATTGGAGAACTTAAAAATTGGTGGATATCTTGCTACCGCCAAACAGGCAAAAGAAACCCTGGAATATGTCTTTACAATATTTCCCGCCCTGAAGAGACTAATAAACCGCCTGGGCGGTTTTCTAAGTGGAGGAGAGCAGCAAATGCTGGCTATTGGAAGATCTTTGATGGCCCAGCCTAAATTGCTACTGCTCGATGAGCCATTGCTAGGGCTGAGTCCAGTAATTCAATACCTGTTAGCCAAATCAATCAAGAATATAAGGGACGAGCGTGGAGCTTCCATTATAGTTTCAGAACAATATGCCCGTCCCATAATGCCGATAATAGATTATGGATACATCCTGGAAAATGGAGCTGCTGTCGTGGAAGGCACCAACCTGGAATTGATGGATAATCCGGATGTTAAGTCAGCCTATTTCGGATCTTAAACTGGAGGCGGACAATGAACCCGGAACTTACTTTTACCCGCTTTGAGAAAGCCTGTGAAAAATATCCTAACAATACGGCCATAATATTTCTTGGAGAAAAGTTTTCATATAGAAAATTGCATGACATGGTTGATCGATTCGCCACGGGGCTTGCTGGCCTAGGCCTGAAAAAAGGCGACAAGATTATCCTATACCTTTCGAATTGCGTCCAATATGTCATCGCATTTCTTGCCGCTCAGAAGCTCGGACTCGTCGTCGTGCTTGTGTCCCCCATTTATACATCCCATGAACTTGAATACATGGTCAATGATTCAGGAGCTCGCGCAATTGTTTGCCACGACACTAACTACGGATATGTGAAAGAAGTAATTCACAAGACAACCCTTGAAAAAATCATCTGCACCAATCTGATTGACCTGGTTAACCCCATAAAGAGGCTGGTGGCGTATCTGTTCGACAAAAAGCCTCACGGAACTGTCAAAGGTGGCGATGAAACAATACCATTCAAGAAATTGCTAAGCAGCCCGGCTAATCCTCCCAAAGTATCAATAGATCCGATTAAGGATCTTTCGTACATACTTTACACCGGTGGCACCACCGGATTTCCAAAAGGAGTTCCAGGAAATCACTGGGGACATACCTCGTATGTGAACGACATAACAGACTGGCTCACAGTGGGACATTTAAAACACGGCGAAGATGTTTATATTGCCATTAACCCCTTGTTCCACATCATGGCGTTGGGACTTTTCATGGCCATCGGTCTTAATGTCGGCGCAACAACAGTCTTAATGCCCGTGCCACAAGTTGATTCAATACTAATGGAGATTCAGAGACGCAAGGCCAGGTGGATGCTCGGCGTACCGGCGCTCTACCGGATGATCCTTGAAAACGATAGACAGGACACATATGATATAAGCTCGCTAAGGTATTGTTTTTGCGGCGGTGACGTTCTCCCCAGGGAGGTTCTGCAAAGATGGAAAGAACGCGCAAACATTCCCATCTATCAAGTTTATGGGTCCACTGAAGCCGGACATGTCTCCTACTCCCCCTTAGACGCTGGAGACCCCGCGCCAATGTCGATTGGAAAACCGTTGCCTTCCAGAAAGCCATTGATCGTGGACTCAGAAACGCTGACGGAAGTCCCTGTTGGTGAAGTGGGGGAGCTGGTTGTCACATCCGCCCACGCGATGAAAGAATATTTAAACAAGCCCCAAGAAACCGCTACGTCATTCGTAAAAATCGGAGACGACGTTTATTACAGAACCAGTGATTACGTCCGCGGCAGTGAGAATGGAGAAATATTCTACGTAGAACGTTCGGCTGACATCCTGAAACACAAAGGCTACCGAGTGTCGGCTTCA
>Ga0067045_1004528_pt1 | contig 10227 bp, 6 predicted proteins | sample TerdegcTABiofilm_FD_59184 | JGI IMG/M metagenome (GOLD analysis project Ga0067045, IMG submission 59184) | Combined Assembly of (Gp0054472, Gp0054536) Wastewater bioreactor microbial communities from Singapore -Terephthalate degrading... | reverse complement strand
CCTGACTCAGTGGGTGTCCGTCCACCGTCTGTGGGGCACCCGTGCCCCGCCAGCCGTCTGCCTTTGCCGTCCGTAGGCCGCATAGGGTCCCGGCGCGTCGTGTCGACGCGCTTTCCCATGCGGCCCCTCCGGGCGACAACGAATGGGACGAGCCAGCCCTTTATCCGTGCTGTTCGCCCATCTTCGCCATTCACACGAGGAGTTCCGGAACAATATGCCCGCCACTATGAAAGCCATTCAGGTTACCGCCCCCGGGAAGTTCGAGATCGTGGAGCTTCCCATGCTCGAACCTGCCGATGACGAAGTGCTCATCGAGGTCAAGGCCTGCGCCACCTGCACCAACTGGGAGCTCAATACCTGGCGCGGGCGCGACATCTTCGACCGCCCCAATCACCCCATCTACCCCCAGAACCCCGGCAGTCCCGGCCATGAAGCGGCTGGCGTGGTTGTGGCGATCGGGGCGAAGGTGACCGACCTGCAGGTGGGTGACCACGTCGCCGTGCATCCCAGCCTGCGCGGCCCCGAGAACGATGCCCACGCCACCCATATCACCCGCCCGGCAGCGCAGGTGGCGAAGCTCGACCCGTCCCTTGACCTGGTCCTCTGCGCGCCGCTCGAGATGGCCCAGTGCGCCGTGCGGTCGCTGGACATGGCTGGAGACATTGCGGGCAAGTCGGTGGCCATCGTGGGCCTCGGACCGGCGGGAATCCTGCACGTGCAGGTCGCGAAGGCTCGCGGGGCGTCGAAAGTCATCGGCCTGGACACCATCCCCATGCGTTTGGAGGCAACTCGGCCTTTCGCCGACGAAGTGGTGGACCCTACGGACAGCGACGCCCTGAACCGCGTCATCGCCGAAGGCTGCCAGCTTGGCTATGACTGCTCGGGCCACCCGGTGGGCATGCGAAACGCCATGGAAATCGCCCGCGAGGCGTTCCATGTGTTCTCGGTGCCCCACGGCTCGGTGGAATGGGGCAAGCGCGAGTGGCTGCGGTCCATGCCGATCCTGCCGTACCACTGGCGAGGCGACGTGCAGGTCAACTGCCTTCGACGCGCGGCGGCAATGCTGGCGAGCGGCGAGCTGGACACCCGGGCGATCCTGACCCACGTGCTTCCGTACACCCGCTACGACGAAGGCATGGCGCTTCTTGAGAACCGCGAGGCCATCAAGGTGGCCTTCAGCGGGTGGGAGTAGCTGCTAGCACACACTGACATCGAGGTGACGCCGATGCGACTTGCACTTCCGCTCCTTTTCCTCGCCTCAGTCGCTTTCGCGCAAGCGCCGGAGGGGCAGTTCTCCGTGAACACCCAAGGCCTTGCCGTCACCATGAGCGCGAAGGCCGGCTGGACCATCACCTCCCTGGACTTCGACGGCAACAGGCTCCTCGTGCCGGCGGGCAGCCAGGGCGCGGTCTACCAGGCGCCCGGTGGCGAATGGTTCGGGTCCACCATGAAAGGCGGCGAGACCCCGCTCTTGCTGGCGGTCTCCGTGGACGGACGGACGCTGGAGGGGGACCTGCCGGAGACCATCGCCGGCGAATCTGTCACCGTCCGGAAGGCTTCGATCATCGACAAGGTGGCCCACGTCGCCACGACCACCTTCGAGAAGGACACCATGGTTCAGCGCCATTACTTCCGGGTCTTGGAGGAGGTCTCGGCGAATCCGTTCTACGCCTTCGCATACTCGGTGACGCCGGACATGGACCAGTGGGTGGCCCAGCCGCTCCAAGGACAACTGATGGAGGGCGCCTTCAGCAGTTCCGCCGCAAACTTCGTCAGCCAGTCGATCCGCTGGGGCGCGGAGTTCGACCTGGAAAAGGGCGCCGGGCTTGTGGTCTACTTCCCTGAGGCAACTTCGGGCGCGGGCTCGGACACCCGTTTCTGGGACCAGCCCGCATATCGCAAGCTCCTGATGCAGCCCACGTCCGGCAAGCTGGAGGCGGGCACGGAGATCTCCTCACTCATGGTCCTTCGGCCGTTCATGGCGGGCGCGGACAACTGGAAGGACGTGGCGGGACAGATTGCCGGCGAACTCCAGGCCCGCTTCCCCCCGAAGGAGGTCGCGGAGAACGTGGGTCGGCTGTACGGCGAGGGCGTGCCGGAGGACGGCTTCATCACCGCGAAAACCCGGGACTACACCATCCAGTTCTCCGCGAAACAGGCCTGGACCATCTACAACTTCACGTACCGGGACCACCTCATCGGCCACTCCAACGGCTTCTACGGGACGGTGCTGATCCCGGTGGGCGGCAACTTCATCGGCACCGGGCACACCGAAGGCGGCCGCGAAGTCGTCCATGCGGTCAAGCTCCTGGTGGACGGCCTGGAGACACCCGTCGAGATTGGCAAGGTCTACACGGGCAGCCGCATCGAGTTGATCAAGGACTCCACAATCCACAAGTTCAAGGCGAGGGCCACAATCACCGTCACCGACGACGAGGTGATCGAGCGCCAGGAACTCGAGGCGCTGGAGACCTTCGACCTCAAAATCATGTACCTGTTCATGCACTGCTGGCAGGGAACCACGTCGAAATGGCTGGCCGAGCTGCCCGACGGAGAGACCATCGGCGGGGACTTCAACAATGAGGGCAATGAGGTCCTGAAGGATACGCGTTGGGTGGCCCAGTATGAGCCAAACATGGGCATCGGGATCCTAGGGTACACACCGAAGGTTGCCAGCGGCAACGGCAGCCACACCATGATCTGGGACTTGGAGCGCTACCACAAGTTCTACACGCGCCGGGTGGGGCTGCCGGAGACCTTCGAAGCCGGGCAGAAGCTGGACTACACCATGATCGTGCGGGGCGTTCCCGACGAGTCAGGCGACTGGGAGGCAACGAGGGCGGCCGCCGAGGACCTCAAGCGCCGGTATCCGCCTGTGAACGACGAGGATTGAGGGCCGTGACAGGAGCGGATCTTACCGTTCCGCGTATTCCAGCTTCAGGGTCATGCTCTGGGTCCGCAGGCGCTGGCGTTCGGTGTCGTGGCCATGCAGGAGGGCCATACCCCGGTCCACCTTCTCCTCCTCGCCCGAGCGCATTCCCTTCTCCACGAGCCGTGACGCCGCCACGCCGATGCTGATGATCGCCTTCACGTCATCCAGCACACTGGCCAGGGCGTCGTCGGGCGGCGCCAGCGCCTCGACTCGCGCGGCGAGCATGTCATACCCGCTCACAATGTCCTCGGCCACGGTGTCCGCTGCCGCCACATTCTCCAGCCGCTTCTGCTTCCAGGTGGCCGCAGTCAGGTCCGTCCTGCGGACCAGGTCGGCGTCGGTCTCAAGGACTGCCCGCGCATTGTCCAGGAACTCCACGGCCCTGCCGCGCGCTATCGGCCCCACTGCCGCGGGTCCGCCCGCTCCGCCCACAATCTGAAGCGCACTCAGCACGGCTTCGGCAACTGCCTCCGTGTCCGCCTGCACCTGCCGCGCGTCGTAGACTGGCTGTTCGCCAATGAGCGCATCCCAGAAAGTCTGGTACATGAAGGCCGTGTTGCGCTTGTAGTATTGCTGGCGGCCCCGGCAGAGCACGTAGTAGTAGCGGTCGTCCTGCCCCTTGCCCTGCTTGCCGACCCAGCAGTCCCGGCCCACTACCCGCGCGCGAGTCGGCGCCAGCGCGAAGCCCTCCCCGACCAACTGCGAGACGTTCTCCAGCGCCTGCGTGATAATCTGCTCCCGGGCACTCGCACCCAGACCGGGGGCCGGATCGCAGTAGGCCACCTCGGGCGGCATCGCTCCGGCGGGACCCGAATGGATTTCGTACATCACCTGGTGCTCCATCCCGTGCTGCCCGTCGGACAGTGGGATGAACTTGCGTACCCCAAACAGGACACCATCCCCCGCGGGCGCAGGCTCGGAGAAAGGCGCATATCCGGGCAGATTGACCGGGACCTGCAAGGTCAGCCGCTCCAGACCGGTCGGGGCCGGCTTCTCCTCCGGCTGCGCGGCTGCGCTCGCGTCCCGCACCTGTATCGGGTGCGAGATCACTGGCAACGGGATGCCCGCAATCTCCGCCCGGACGCCCAGTGCATACGAGCCAGGCTTCGTGAAGACGGTTGAGAAGCGCAGTCCCGAGGGCCAGGGCTTCCCGGAAATCGGCTCCGGGTGCTCCACAACCGCCGGCGCCTCCTGCCAGCGCATGCCCGGCGGCAGGTCGCCGTCCGGCACGCTCAGACGGGCAAAGCTGGCCGCCTCCCCCGGCGCGATGGTGTAGATCAGCGGCACCGTATTCCCGGTGCGCAGGAGCACCGGCGAGGTGTCGCCCTCCACCACCAGCACTGTTCCCCGCGCCAGTTCCCGGCACAAGGCGGCCGCATAGCCAACCCACTCGTAAGCGGGGTGACGCTCCATGAACCCCGCCGCGTCCAATTGACCCCACAGCCGCGCCGCGTCCTTGCGTTCCCGCGCGCCCAGCAGGAAGTACCGCAGGTGCATGGCGGAGACGACCTCACGGTACTCTTGTTCCAGGGCGGAATCATCCAGCACCAGCGCCTCCTGTCGGCTTTCGGCGGAGTCCCGGTGCAGCAGGTACAGGCGCAGATCCCACAGGATCGTGCGGGCAAGGAGATCGGCGAGATCGCTATTGGCAAGGCCGCGGTCCAGTTGGGACATGCAGCGCGCCACAAGCTCGCGGTCGGATGTGTGCTCGCGGGTCGCCAAGAGCGCCGGCAGCAGCCTCAGCAGCGCCGCCTGGTCACTTCCCGCGCCGAGACGTTGCGCAAAGTAGAAATGTCCGCCGCGCCGGGCCGAACCGCTGTCATCCTGGCCCAGTTCCGCAACCAGCGCGTCGTCCGCGAGCAACTCCCGCAACAGGTCCGCGGGCAGGCCATTGTGCATCCGCGAAGCGGCATCCAGGAACCTGCGGGCGCGGATTTCGAGAAACGGGTCGGGTGGAGCCGATTCGTCCCGAAATGCCCCGGCGAAAGGGCCACCGTTGAGCAGCGCGAGGAACATATCCACCGCGCCGGACAGTGGCGCTTCACCGCGCACGGCCCGAGCGATGGTCTGCACCGCCACCAGGTCCCACTGGCGCAGACCGACCATCTGCGCCCCCGGCGGCTGATCCGGGATAGCCGCCAGCGTCCGCGGCGCCTGCCCAATCTTGCACAGGTAGGCCGCCCGGCCGGCGGCCGCCTCCGCCGGCAGAGCACAAGCGGCGAAGATTGCCGCAGTCAGGAGCGCGTATCGGGCAAGGCGACCCATCATTCAGCGGTGTCCTTCATCTGCGTGAGATCTAGCGCCGGCAATTCCGCAACGCCGCCGCCGGGTGTTGCTGCAAGGGCACAAAGTACGCCAAGCTCGCCGGGGAAATGGGGTACTGTGTGCAGCTCATCAAGCGGGACCCAGCGGAACCGCCGCCCCTCAATGCCACCCCCAACAGCGTCCCCGGCGTCCTCCGCAATCGTCGCGGAGTAGTACAGTTCCAGCGTATCCCGCTCCGGCCAGAATGCCTGCCGGATGCCGATGATCCGTCCGATGCGCACGCTGACCCCGGTCTCCTCCGCCACTTCTCGCGCAGCACACTGTGACGCGAGTTCGTGGCGCTCGATCGTCCCACCTGGAGGCACATAACTTCCGGGCGAGTGATTGCTCTCCACCAGCAGGACCTTCCCCTGGTGCACCGTGACCGCAACCGCCCGGGCTTTCAGGCCAGTCTTCGCCATTGGTCGTCTCCCACGGTCAGTGCAGACTGCGCGACAAAGGTGCCCAGCCTGTCCCGGGCGAAGAGTTGATGGATCCAATCGTACAGGAGGCCTGCCATGTCCCTCGCAATCGCGCTGCTGCTGATGCTAATGACGGGTGTAAGCCTCGCCCAGGTTCCCGAAGGCTGGTTCCCCTTCGTCATTGGCGAAATCGCCCCGGACAGCGTGGCTAATGTTTCAGGCTACAATAACGCGGTGGCGGGCGCAAACGGTTTCATCCAGGCGAGGGACGGGCGATTCGTGGATGGGCAAGGCAACCGCATCCGGTTCCTCGCAACGAACCTCACCTTCGACAGCGCCTTCCCGGACAAAGATCAGGCGCCCCTCATCGCCCGGCGCATGGCCGCCCTCGGGATCAACTGCGTGCGGTTCCACCACATGGACAACCAGAACAAGCCCCGGGGGATCTGGGACCCGGCGTTCAAGGACCGCCAGCACATGGATCCGGAACAGCTTGACCGCCTGGACTGGATCATCTACCAGCTCAAGCTCAACGGGATCTACTCGAACATCAACCTCCACGTCTCGCGCAAGTTCGGCCCCGCTGACGGTTTCGAGAACGCCGAAGCCCTGCCCAACTACGACAAGGGCGTGGATAACTGGCAGCCGCGGATGATCGAGCTTCAGAAGGTCTATGCCCGCGAACTGCTCACTCACCTCAACCCGTACACGAACACGCGGTACGTCGAAGAGCCGTGCATCGCCATGGTTGAGCTGAACAACGAAAACAGCGCCCTGCAATTCGCCATGGGCCAGGAGTTCCACAACCTGCCCGAGCCGTACAAGGGGCAGCTCCAGATGATGTGGGTGGACTACCTCAAGGGCGAGTACGGAACAACCGAAGCACTGCGCGCCGCCTGGGACGAGGGTTCCGCGCCGTTGGGCGAAGAACTGGTCCGCAACCGGGACTTCGGCGAAGGCACGAAGGAGTGGGTGCTGGAGACCCGCAATCGCCAGACGGATGTGTTCGAGATCGTCGATGACCCCGAGGTCGGCAAGGCGATCCACGCGCGGCTGAACAGCCTCGGCGTGAACCCCTGGGATTTCCAGGTACACCAGACCGGGCATGATCTCAAGGATGGGCAGGTCTACACGCTTTCCTTCAAGATCAAGGCCGACCCGCCGCGCACTGTGAGCGTGGGCGTGCGCCGGGACATGGCCGACTGGCGCGATCACGGCCTCTCCGCGTCTGTACAGGCGGGCAATGACTGGACCGAGCACAGCTTCACGTTCTCGGCCCGCGATACCCTCCCCAACCACAGCCGCTTCAGCTTCAACTGCCAGAACGCCCTGGGCAGCGTGTGGCTGGCGGATATCAGCCTGCGCACCGGCGGCATCCGGGGCCTGGGCGAAGACCAGTCGCTGGAAGCGGGCAACGTTGCGTTCTCCAGCCGCAGCAGCACCGCTCGGGCCTGGGAAGACTGGCTGGCGTTTTTCGTGAACCTCGAGCAGGACTACACTCAGCCCTTCCACCGGATGCTCAAGGACGAACTGGGCCTGAGAGCGCTGGTGGTGGATACCCAGGCATCCTACGGCGGCATCGGCGGAGTCTGGCGCGAGTCCCGACTGGACTACGTGGACATGCACTCCTACTGGCAGCACCCGAGCTTTCCAGGGCGGCCCTGGGACCCAGGCAACTGGACCATCGGCAACACGTCCATGGCCGCCGCGGCAGGCAGGGACACGCTGACCAATCTCGCCCGGCACCGCGTGGCCGGCCTGCCTTTCACGGTGAGCGAGTACAACCACCCGGCGCCCGGCGACTACCGGGCCGAATGCATGCCGATGCTCGCGGCCTTCGCGGGCCTCCAGGACTGGGACGGCATCTTCGAGTTTGACTACGGCAAGACCCCGACCCAGTGGGAAGATGCGAAGATCAACGGGTATTTCCAGATGGTCACCGACCCCGCGAAGCTCGCCTGGTTCCCCATCGCCGCCAACCTCTTCCGGCGCGGGGATGTCAGCCCAGCGCGCGAGGAAGTCCGGCTGCGGGTGCCGGAAAACCAGATCGTGACGCTGCTTGCCAAGCACGGCAACAGCGCGGGTTCCGTCTGGGACGCAGCAGGGGTGCCGAGAATCGCGTCGATCCGCCACCGTCTGGCCGTGGAGTTCGTCCCCAATGGCGAGGTCTCCGCCCCGCGGGTGAGCCTCCCGCGGGACGGCGCGAGCCTGCGGTCCGATACCGGCGAAATCACCTGGGCGTCGGAACCCCGGCAGGATCTCCCCTTCCGGGTCGAGACGGAACGGACCTGCGCCGTCATGGGCACGGTGGCCGGGAACGCGCTCGATCTCAGGCCGGGCGTGGAGATCACCCTGGGCGATACGTCAAACGGCTGGGCGGCGGTGGGCCTGACCAGCATGGACGGCAAGCCGCTCGCGGAATCGGGCCGCATGCTGCTGGTGCTCATGAACCGCGTGGAGAACCAGGGCATGGTGTGGGACGAAGCGCGGCGCACTGTGGGCCGCAACTGGGGCAAAGGCCCGACTGTTGCGGAGCCGGTCCCCGCGACCCTTCGATTCGCGGATAGCGGTCTGGTTGCCTATGCGTTGGATGGTTCGGGAACGCGGGGCCGCCGAGTTGAAGCAACCAACGGCGCCCTAATCCTGGGGGCCGATTGCCAGACCGTCTGGTATGAGCTCGTGCGGGAGTGACCGCGAGTGCGGAGGCGGTATAGGTGAACGCGACCTTCGATCCCTTGAGGGCAAAGCTGACCACGCATTTCGCCCAGTCCGCCAGGATCACCGTGTTGGTCGTTGGACTACTGTTCCTTTGGGTCGCGTCACTGCGCCTGCTCATCGGGTGGCTCCTTCAAAGGCAGTGGGGCGGGGATATTCAGGGCCTCGCCGTGGCATTCGTGCTGGTCATTGTCGCCGTCGTCTTCCTGCTTCCGTTTCTGATGCTCTCCGGCGTGACCAATGACTTGCGCCGCATCGCCCGCGAGCATGTGGGAACCAGCGATGATACGGCCTTGGGACGCAGTGCATCGAGAGGTCTGCGCTGGATGGCTGTGGGGCCGGGCGGAGTGAGTCTCGCCGGGCTTACGGACGCTTTTGTGATCCCGCCAACACAACTGCGCAGGCTTTTCTTGCATGACCGCCGATTCTGGCTGGAGTGGCGAGACCGCGACGGCGCCACGTGCGCGGTATGGTCAGAGCGCGCTATGAAGGCCCCCGTACTGGAGGCTCTGCAGACCCTTGTGCGCATGCATGGCGGCGAGGTGGAGACAGTCGACGGCAGGGCTCTGTCCGCCGCCATCGCCCGTGCACGCGGCCGCATTCGCAATGCGACGCAGGCCAAGATCCTGCCACCTGTCATGGCGCTTGCGGGCGTACTTGTCCCAACCCTCATCATCGAGGACCTGTTCCGAGGGCTTCAAGAGACTGCTCCGGAGGCCTACCTGAACGCAATGCTCGCCATGGCCGCCGCCACGACCGCGCTGTTCGCACTGATTTGGTTCTACTATGCCTTCCCGGCGCTCACACAGGCCGAGCGAGCCGCCTGGGACGTCCCGATCACCTTCGAGGGGGCGTGAGCCCTGCTCGAACCTGCCCGCTGATGTTCAGGGAGCGTGACATCGATGCAGCGCCTGACCGTGTGCCTTCTTGCTGTACTCTTCTGCCTTCCCGCGGCCTTCGCCGCCAACGCGCTTGAGCAACTCCGCGTCGGCCCGAAGCCCGTCTTCCGCGAGGGCCACACCCTGATCCCCCTCACCACCTGGGGCCCGGAGTTCAGCCTGGAGATCCGCCGGGAACTGTGCGAGAACTGGGGATACGCCCTGCAGTTCGGGCGCATCCGGCCCGACATGCTGGCGCGCCTGAGTGACCCCGCAAGCGTCGAAGCGAAGGTATGCGCACTCGCCGCGCGGGACCCGGATCGCTACCCGCTGCACGTCACCATCGGCCCGGCTTTCTCGATCCGAGCCTTCACCGATCAGCTCCCGCCCGAGACCTGGTGTACCGACGAGAATGGGCAGCTTCCCGGAGGCCAGCGCATCTACAGCCCGGAGGCGCCGGACAGTGCCTTCGACATGATCGCCGACTATGAGGCGAACATGCTCAAGCAGGTGCTGGCCATCGCGCCCATCGCGGTCATCACCAACGGCGGCGAATACGGTCTGAGCACCGTCGGCCATCACCTAAAGTATTGGGAGAAGGACCCGAAGGTGGTTGCGGCGCGGGGCGACCGCGACTGGTTCGAATACATTTCCGAGCGCAAGGCCCACCAGGAGATGATTATCACCGAGCGCATCCGCGAACTGGTCCCGGACCGGCTCACGTACGTCTACTACCCTACCGAAGGCTGCCCCCACCGAGACCGCTACGCGAACTGGTGGCAGTGGACGTGGGACTACGCTTTCATGCGGCCGGTGTCTGACCTGCCCAGCAGCTCGATCTACTGGAAGCACTACAACTCCGGTTGGTCGGGGGACAATGACGCGCTCACCCAGGCGCTCAACTCCACCGCACAGCACATCGCGGCAGGCGACCCGCTCTCGTACAACTGGATGAACCCCGGATGGCCGGACAGGG
>Ga0067045_1032436_pt1 | contig 10228 bp, 11 predicted proteins | sample TerdegcTABiofilm_FD_59184 | JGI IMG/M metagenome (GOLD analysis project Ga0067045, IMG submission 59184) | Combined Assembly of (Gp0054472, Gp0054536) Wastewater bioreactor microbial communities from Singapore -Terephthalate degrading... | reverse complement strand
TATCGCGGAATCTTTGACCGACAACTTCCATTCCTTTCATAAGTCCATCATTTAAAATTGTTTGTGGGTCGCACTTATCATCAATTAATTCCTGAGTGATTTTTTGTGCGTCAATATGTTTGCCGGCAATAACAAGTTGTGCTAATTCTGAAAGCTTTTCCTGGAAAGACATAAAAACACCTATAGAGAATTTTGGTTTTCGGGTTCAAATTTAGAAAGGAAAATTATTAAATGCTCAATTTTCGGTCGGAAACACTGTTTTTTTGTAATTATCATAAAATTTATCACATTTTTTTCGATAATAAATCAAAAAGGTTTTTTACATGAAATTTTTTTCTAAACTAATCTTATTTGCACTGGTTATAATTTCCGTTACAGCATGCTCGACGGTGCTTAATACAACGACACAGGATATAGCAATAAAAACCAATCCGGCAAATGCAAAAATTACAGTTGATGGTAAAAAATTCGGAACAAGTCCACAGGTAATAAATATTGATAGAGGCAGCAATCATACAATAAAGCTTGAACTGGAAGGACACGAAACATACGAAACACAAATAACCAGAAAAATTTCGTTCTGGTTCTGGGGAAATGTATTGAATGGATTTATACCCGGAATGTTAACGGACATGTTTACGGGTGCAATGTATAATTTGCTCCCGGAGATAATTGAAGTAGATTTAACGCCAGCAAAACAACCGGAGAAATCTGGAAAAAAATAATTATTTATTTGATCGGATTATCACTCTATACTTTTCATAAATCTCATCGCTTGCCAGAGCTCCGTTAATCATGCATATCTCCAGGGCAAACTGATTCGCAATCAAATTTATCTTTTCAATATCCATATTGAATAAATAACCGATACATAAAATTGCAGAGTATGCGTCTCCGGCACCGAGTGTATCAACTACATTTACAGGTTCTGTTTTAAAATAATTAATACTTTTTCCGTTTGATAAAATTGCGCCATCTTTACCAAGTGTAACCGCCAGAAGCTCGACGTTGAATTTTTTCATAAGCCGGTTTATTGCAGAATAAGTTTCATCCGGTAAATTAAAATAGGATTGTAAAGCTGCTAATTCACTCTCATTAATTTTCACAACATTTGAGGTGTGGAGTGATTCTTCTATCATTTCTTTGGTAAAAAATTCATGGCGGAGATTTAAATCGCAAAAGTATTTTATATTTTTCCGGAAAGTTGATTGAATTGTTTTACGTGCGGTTTCATTCCTTTGTCCAAATGTTCCGAAATACAATAAGTCTGTTTCTTTTTCAATCAGTTTAATTGATTTTTGATCAAGCACATAGTAATCAAAACAGTTGTAACCGCTCATTTTAAATTGCGGCGATTTATTCTCATCAAGTGTAACCAACACTGTCCCCGTTGGATGAATATTATCTACAAAGATGTAATTGGTAGGAAAGCCAATTCTATTTAAGTGACCAAGAATCTCAACGCCATTTTCATCATTCCCGACACTCGAAATAAAATTTGCCTTACCAAGGATTTTATAGATATGATAAATAAAATTAAATGGCGCACCGCCCAATCGTTTTTTATCAGGATAAATGTCGTATAGAATTTCTCCTATTGCGGTAACTCTTGTTCTCATAAAAAAAGCATCCATTTAGTAACAAAACTAAAGTGGATGCTTTAATAAATGCAAATAGTAAATTTTAGTTAACTGTAGATAATACCAATTCTTTTTTAAGGTTATTAACGTACTCTGCAGCACTTAATGCGGCAATTGTTCCATCTGCAACGGCAGTTGTAACCTGTCTGTATCTTTTTGCTATTGAATCGCCGGCAGCAAAAACTCCGGAGATGCTTGTAGCTAAATTTGTATCTACAATAATTTCTTTCCAATCGTTTAACTCAATAACGCCTTCTAACTTTTCAGTGTTTGGAACATAACCAATAAAAATAAATACACCGTCAATGTTCATCTCTGTAATTTCGTGGGTTTGTTGATGTTGAATTTTTACACTTGTAAGTTTTTCATCGCCGATAAACTCAATTATTTTCGATTCCATTACAAAGCTGATCTTAGGATTTTTCTTTGCCTCATCAACATAATGTTCAAATGCCTGGAAGTGATCGAACTGATGAACTATTGTAACTTTAGATGCGTATTTGGTGAGCGATACAGCTTCTTCAAGAGCAGAATTACCTCCGCCAACAACAATTATTTCCTTATCCTGAAAAAAGTCGCCATCGCAAGTTGCGCAATATGAAATCCCTTTTCCTTTAAATCCATCTTCGCCCGGAGCGCCAATAGTTCTGGACTTTCCTCCAGTTGCAATTATAACAGCGTGGGCAGTGTAAACATCTTTGTTGTTTACTACTACTTTTTTTGTTTCGCCGTTCAAGTCCATTTCCGTTATCTTAAGATTACTTTTGATAGTGCATCCGAACTTTTGAGCTTGTGATTTCATTATTCGCGCAAGTTCATATCCGCTTATCGATTCGACACCCGGATAATTAGCAATTTCATGTGTAAGAACCATCTGACCACCAACAGCACCTTCGTTAAGAATGAGCGTGTTAACTTTTGCTCTGGATAAATAAATTCCAGCGGTTAATCCGGCAGCTCCTCCGCCTATTACAATAACATCAAAATGATTTTGCATCGTATTATTTCTCTATCAGTTTAGAAATTAGTTTTTACCGAATTGCTCGTCCAATATTTCTGTAATTTGTTCTTTGGATTGAATTGAGCTTGTTGCTTTAACAACTTTTCCATTCTTATAATAAACAACAAAAGGTAATCCCTGGAAGCTTCTGCATTCGGGTAGATTTCTGATAACCTTAGCATCGGGAGTATCAAATTCCATATCTGCAAACTTTACATTTTTATATTCGGTTTCTAATTCTTCCATTGATTCGTAAACGGGAATACACATTGGTCCCATTCTTCCGCAGCAGATCATAACATTTTCATTTTCCTGTAAAAGTTTTGCGTGTTCCTGTTCAGATAAAACGTGAGTTAGGTTAGTTCTTAGCATTTTTTCTCCTTAAATGATTTTATTGTTTTAAGATTAGATGAAAAATGTTATACGACGATTCAAAAAAATAAATGAATCCCGGATTAAGAGTTTTCATCATATTCATGTTAAAATAAGGTGAATTATGCAGAAACCGACTCAACCAAAAGTAATAATGTTTACAACGCCAACATGTTCTTTTTGTAACAATGCAAAAAGATATTTCAGGGAAAAGAATATTCGATTCACAGAAGTGGATGTTGCCCGTGATCCTAAAGCAGCGGAAGATATGTTAAGAAGAACGGGGCAGCGCGGTGTTCCGGTTATTTTGATTAATAACCGTCCTGTTGTTGGATTTGACGTTCCGAAAATAAATTTATTATTGAACATAAAATAAGGAGTAACTAATATGACAATTAAACCACTTGATGACCGATTGCTTGTTGAACCGATGGAAGAAGAAACCAAAACTGCTTCCGGACTTTACATTCCAGATACAGCCAAAGAAAAACCACGCATGGGTACTGTAATAGCTGTTGGAACAGATGAAGATTTACGCGAAAAGGTTAAAGAAGGGAACAAAGTTCTTTTTGCTAAATATGGCGGAGAAGAAATTGAAACGAATGGAAAAACTTTAAAAATAATTCAACGCTCTGATATTCTTGCAATAGTTGAAGACTAAAATTAACGGGCCCGATTTCTAACGGGCTTTTTTATTTGTACCAGCAAAGCTCCAACCACAGCAATTGCCATCCCGCCAATCTCTTTTATTGAAATAGATTCACCAAGAAAGATCCATGCAAGAATGGCTATTTGAATTAACATGGTTCCATTAATAATACTAGATTCCATTGCAGTTAATGTTCTTAGTGAAATATTCCAGAGTGTAAACGCCAATGCAGTATTGATAAGCGCAAGCCACAAAAGGTAAATAAAAGTTGTCGTGTTAATAGCCGGCAAGCCCTGTAAACCAATTCCAGCAACTAAAAGCAATATTGCTCCAACTCCCATACTTATTATTGTAACAATTAGAGGATGATGTTTGCTGCTTCGGTTAATTTCTCTTCCAAGAATAGCTGAACCGGAATTAGCAAGCACGCCTATTGTCATTACAATTAAACCAAGTGTTTGATCGCTTGAGAGGGCAACGGGAAAAAAGTAAACAATTATTCCAACGATAAATAAAATCGTTCCCAGCCATTGTTGTTTGGTCGGAATTTCAGAAAGCAACACAATGCCAAGAAGCGCAACAATGATAGGTGTAAAATTCAACCAGAGACTTACGGTTACAGAAGGCAGTAAAGATAATCCAATAAATTGTGTCCCCTGTGTTGCTGTGTAAAAAATTATTCCAAGCAGAAAAAGTTTTCGCCAGGTTTTTCCATCCAGACTTTTTATTTCAGCAATTTTGTCTTTACGAAAAACAAATGGAAGTAGAGAAACAAAGGCAATGAAGTATCTTAACCCGGCAAATGTTATCGGAGGAATTTCCTTAAGCCCAAGTTTGATTATCACAAAAGATGTTGACCATAGAAAAGTAACAAGCAGAGCAAGTAGAATTGCTAATGTTCGAGAAACCGGTTTGGAAAAGATTTCTACCTCACATTAATTTATTTACCAAAAAAAAGTTTAAGAGCATAGAGAAAAAGAAAAATCGCAAAAATTTTTTTAAGAGTTCCTTCGGGTAAGTTTACGGCATATAACGAAGAAATATAGCTTCCTATTACAAATGTAATTACCATAATAGCAACAGCTTTCAAATTGATGTGTCCCGCCTTGTAATAATTCATGACTGCCAATATTCCGATGGGCAGAAGAAGCAATCCAAGTGATGTACCCTGAGCATCCTTTTGTGTATAACCTAAAAATCCAACCAGCATTGGAATTATAACAATACCGCCACCGATTCCGAGAACACCGCTAACCAATCCGCCGGTTAAACCGATAATTAACAGAATAATTGTTTCGTTCATAATTTTATACCTTTTTAAGTTTCAGAATTTCGCCACGAAATCACAAAGACTCTAAGGTTTTAATTCCATTAGAATCCATTCGTCCGGGTCGATTATAAAATCCGAATTGATATTTAATTCAATTTCACCTTTTCCGCTACTCATATTAACACGTGTAATTTTATCTCCAATTTTCACTTCAACAGGTAGATAGAAAGGCAAATCGTTAATAGTTTCCCACCAGAGTGAAAGTTTATTATTCTCGTTTTTGTAGTGAAGTTTAGGAAGTGGTGCATTTCTAAGATAGACTTCGAAAAACCAATCTAACTTCTTTCCCGAAAACTTTTCTGCAATTTTCATTATTTCATCGGTGTCTGCATTTCTACATTGTCTTCCGTCTGTAATATGTTCCATTTCTTCTGTTGGATAAGCCCATCTTCTAAGTATAGTAAAGAAAGCATCGTCACCAACATAATAACGTAGTGTATGAACAATCCAAGCACCTTTATTATAGATATCGCCGTTATATGCTTCGCTGCTTGTAAGTTCGGCGCGCGGAGCTACCGGTTTTTTATTTGCAATTCTCTTATACTTTTTTAGATAACCGATATATTCTTTTTTACCAAAAACCTTTTCGAGATAGAGAGGTTGTAAGTAAAGTCCAATTCCTTCATGAATCCAGAAATCGCTCCAGTCTTTTACCGTAACAAGATTGCCAAACCACTCGTGAGAAAATTCGTGGTGATGAAGCCAGTCGATCGGGAAATTAGGATCATCTTTCCAGCCGAATCCGTATGCAATTGCTGTTTGATGTTCCATTCCAAGGTGGGGAGTTTCAACAACAGCATATTTATCGGCACGGAATGGATATGGTCCGCATAATTCTTCGTTTACTCTCATATGTTGTAAGAACTGAACCGAATGCACCTTTGCTTTCTCATAATTTTCTGGAAGAACCCAAACCGTGAAAGGAAATTTTTCACCTGTAATGCTTGTATAATCGTATTCAATCGGTTTATACGGACCAAGGTAAAACATAATATTATAATTGTTGATGGGAGTTGATACAAACCAGTTCCAGGTTTTAGTGCCATCGGTATTGTTTACAGAAGAAATGAATCGACCGCTACCAATGCAAACGAGATTTTGAGGAGCTGTAATATGTAATGAAACCGAATCTGGCTCGTCGCTCGGATGATCTTTACACGGAATCCAGATATCTGCACCACCACCCTGACATGTTAATGTAATCCAATCAATATTATCCTTAGTCTTACGCCAGAGGAATCCATCGTCCCACGGCGGATTCTTTGCAATACGCGGCTGACCTTTATATGTTATTGCAAGTACTAAGTTCTCGTTTTTTGCCACATCGTTTTTGAACTCTATAAATATTTTCCCGTTAATATGATTAAATGAAATAGAGTTTGCAGCGGGGTTTATCAATTTAATGTGATCAATCGTAAATGTTGTGTCGAGATCGATAATCATTCTGTTTAAATTTTCGGTGGCTTTTGCAGAAACTGTTACGGTTCCGGCAATTGATTTAGTAGCCGGATCAATATTAAGATTAACGTTGTAATGTGTTACGTCGTAACACGATTGTTCCGGTAAAAGTTTTCCGCCGGAATCCTGCGAACCGAACTGTGCAAAAATTCGCAGCGATACAAATAGTAATAAAATTATTTTTTTCATTTTACTCTCATTACTTCTTTTATAAAATTAGGCACACAAAATCTTAATAACTATATTGAAAAATAGAATTCTCGAAAATAAATACCAATTAGTAACGATAAATAAATTTATAAAACAAACTGGTGATATCATGCGATCAAAAATTTTTCTTATAACGGCACTCTTTTTAACACTAATAATTTCCGGATGTTCGAAACATTCTTCATTCGAAACAAATCTCGATCAAAAAACATTAATTAAACATATTGAAGAAATTTCATCGGATAAATTTTTAGGAAGAAAACCGGCTACGAAAGGGGAAGAGGTTACAATTGCCTACCTAATTGATGAATACAAAAAGTTGGGATTACTTCCTCTTAATGGCGATAGTTTCTTGCAGCCAATTCCAATTGTAGAAATTTCTCCTGAGTATCCCAAAACACTTATAATAAAAGGTAAAAATGGAAGTGTCGCTCTTAAGCACGGTTCAGATTTTGTAGCGGTGACAAAACGCATTGAAGATAAAATAGATGTAAAAAATGCAGAGATTGTATTTGCCGGATATGGAATTGTTGCGCCTGAATACGGATGGAATGATTACGAAGGAATAGATGTAAAAGATAAAATTGTTGTTGTGATGGTTAACGATCCCGGTTATGCAACGAACGATCCCGATTTATTTACCGGCAGAAAAATGACTTATTATGGCAGATGGACTTACAAGTACGAAGAAGCTGCACGTCAAGGTGCTGCGGGAATTTTAATTATTCACGAAGAGGGTGCTGCAAGTTATCCATGGGGAGTTGTTCAGAATGGAAGAATGGGCTCACAGTTGGTTGTTGATGATGGAAAGAAAAATAGTTCTGCTTGCAAATTCGAAGGATGGATAACGCTCGACAAAGCTAAAGAAATCTTTTCACTTGCCGGATTAAATCTGGACGAAGAACTTAAAGGAGCAGCTCAACGGGGATTCAAGTCCAAATCAATGGGTTTAAATACATCACTTGTTATGAATAATAAACTTAAGTTTCTTACATCAAACAATGTACTTGGATATATTCCGGGCTCGGAACGTCCGGACGAATACGTTTTCTACATGGCACACTGGGATCACTTCGGTTACGATTCAACATTGACTTCGGAAGATAAAATTTTTAACGGTGCACTGGATAATGCAACGGGTGTTGCCGGAATTCTAACAATTGCAAAAGCAATTAAAGATCTTCCAGAAAAACCGAAACGTTCTACGGTGTTCTTTGCAATTACACTCGAGGAGTTCGGATTACTCGGTTCAAAATATTATGTGAATAATCCTTTGGTTCCCATCGAGAAAACTGTTGCAGCAATTAATCTCGACGGGTTGAATATATTCGGTCCTACCAAAAACTTTTCTGTAATTGGTCTCGGATTATCGGAGCTTGATAATTATATAAAAGAAGAAGCCGATAAAATGGGTAAAACACTAATGCCCGAAATGAACCCAGAAGCCGGTTCATATTTCAGATCGGATCATTTTAACTTTGCCAAAGTTGGTGTTCCGGCAGTTTATATAAGTGCCGGTGATGAGCATATGACCGAATCTAAAGATTTTATGAAAAAAGTTAGCGGAACATGGATCAAAGAGAACTATCATAAAGTAACTGATAATTACGATCCGGCTAATTGGAAAATTGATGGAATGATGGAACAGCTTCAGTTTGTTTACAATGTAAGTATGCTGGTTGCTAACGGTTCAACATTCCCCAATTGGAATGAGAACACACCTTACAAAAAAATTAGAGAAGAGATGTTAAAAAAATAATTTTACCAAAATAAAAAGAAATAAAAAATGAAAACGAAAAGAGTTGTTCCGCAAAGATTCAATCCATGGCATCATGTTGATTATGGAAAAAACGCACCGGAAATAGTAAATGCTATAATCGAAATTCCATTCGGTTCAAAATCGAAATATGAGCTTCACAAGGAAAGCGGATTGCTAAGGTTAGATAGAGTGCTTTATTCGGCAGTTCACTATCCAGCTAACTATGGATTTATACCGCAAACATTTTGTGATGATGAAGATCCGCTTGATATTCTTGTGCTTTGTTCTGCAGAAGTTGATCCTCTTTGTATCATTGAAGCAAAAGTAATCGGATTAATGAGAATGGTTGACGACGATGAAGAGGACGATAAAATTATCTCTATCGCCAAGAACGATATATCATTAAACTATATTGACGATCTAAAACATCTTCCTCCGCATACAACCATTCAATTAAAGAGATTTTTTGAAGATTATAAAAAACTTGAACACAAACATGTTATTGTGAACAAATTTTTTGGTAAGAAGGAAGCATACAAGGTGATCAAGGATTCTATTGAAAGATATAAAGAGGAATTCGGTCTTTAGTTCTTTTTAAATTTATCGTGATACTTCCAGAAAAGATACATCGGTAATCCGGCACCGATTAGAATAAACCCCATCATTGCATTGCTGGTGTCGGATACAATTGTATTTACAAGAAAAAAGAATGCAAAAATTACAAAGATAGCCGGCGTATAAGGATAACCCCAAACTTTATACGTGCGCTCCTCGTCCTTCATTTTTCTACGAAGAATAAAAATACCAAATGCACCAAGCATATAGAAAAGCCACGAGGCAAAAATAACATAATCCGTAATTGTGTCGAAAGAACCGGACATAACAAGCACACACGACCATACTCCCTGAACAACCAACGAAACATGAGGTGTGTGATATTTGGGATGAACTTTACCCAGACTATGGAAAAATAATTTTGCTCTTGCCATTGCAAATGGAACACGTGCTGTTGCTAAAATACTTCCGTTCAATGCACCGAATGTAGAAATTATTACTGCAATAGAAATTATCATCCCTCCGTTAGAACCGAATATTTTTTCTGCAGCACTTGCAGCAACAAGCGGCGACTTCGCCATTTCGTTAATCGGTAATACGTATAGATATGCAATGTTGATCAAGACATAAACAGCCATTACAATCAATGTTCCGTAAATAAGTCCGCGCGGAACATTTCTCTTAGCGTCTTTAACTTCACCGGAAACAAACGTAATATTATTCCATGCATCGTATGCCCAGAAAGCTCCGGCAAACGCAAGCCCAATTAAACTGAATAAGTTTTTTGAAACTGTTTCTGGAATTGCAAAGCCGGTATAAACATTAGAAAGAGATCCATTTCCTAAAAGTAAAATCAAAAATGTAATTAATAGAATGGTAATTATTTTAATATATGTAACGACGGTTTGAACAACACCGCCGAAAAATACTCCCAGATAATTTACGACTGTCAGAAACGCAGTACATAGAATTGCAACAGCTTTAGTTCCGAAATCGACAAAAGGATAAATCTTTCCGACAAGAGGCATAAAAAAAGAAAACTCTTGCCACGATTGCGGCAGCTGCGGGTATTTAATAAAATAACCAAGATATTCTGCAAAGACATAAGCAATTGCAGCTTGACTTCCGGTTTGAATTACAGAAAGGATTGACCAACCATAAAGGTAAGCTGTAAAGTCGCCATACATTTTTCTGAAGTAAACATACTGACCGCCGGTTGAATCGATCATCCCGGAAATTTCTGCGTTTACTAAAA
>Ga0067045_1032435_pt1 | contig 10228 bp, 8 predicted proteins | sample TerdegcTABiofilm_FD_59184 | JGI IMG/M metagenome (GOLD analysis project Ga0067045, IMG submission 59184) | Combined Assembly of (Gp0054472, Gp0054536) Wastewater bioreactor microbial communities from Singapore -Terephthalate degrading... | reverse complement strand
TTTTCTAAAAATTCACATACGGCGCCATCCTGGTCAAGGTGAAGCGCGCCAAACCGTCCGGGCGGGCGCACGGCTGTTACTGTAGCCAGCTTACCATGGTTATAATGAAAACTAACTAACTCATTAATGTTAATATCTGCCAGGCCATCTCCATACGTAAGCATGAATGCTTCGTTGGGTAAATATTTCTGCACTCTTTTAATTCTGCCGCCTGTCATCGTATCCTGTCCGGTATCGATTAAGGTAACGCGCCAGGGTTCGGCATGCTTTTCGATAATTTCGACAGAATTACTACTCATATCAAACGTAACATCGCTCATGTGCAAAAAATAGTTAGAAAAATACTCTTTTATCATATATCCCTTATAGCCCAGGCAAATTATAAAATCGTTAAACCCATAAAATGAATATATTTTCATAATATGCCATAGAATAGGCTGGTTGTAAGGTCTATCGACAAGATCTAATAATAGGCCTACCGCCAATCTCAACCATTGGCTTCGGCTTGACAACTGTTTCCTCGCTTAGCCTGGTGCCGTAACCTCCGGCAAGAATAACAACCTTAATTTTAACCACCTCTAATTCCACAAAATTTCACTGCCGCCGTTGGTATATATTTTGCTTTTATCATATAGAAGGGGATAAATATCATTCATACTAAAATATACAGGGCGACCTAGTTTTGGATCATTGTCCAATCTAATCCCTTTGATTACATTTACATATAAGAGATAAATATAATCATCTTTTAAAATATTCTTGGTCTGATTATTTAACATTTTTATTTTGTTTTGTGGTATTAACCCATATGCATGCAATGCAGCACCCCCTTCGCCCCATCCTAACGTTGAAAATATTTTATTTGCTTCATTCATATTGGCTGATATCCATTTTGAACTATAAACATCTTGTTCAGGCATATATGTCCTATAGAATGAACCTATATCCTCAACATCGCCATACTTTAGAATTTTCTCCTGGCTTATTGAGATAGAACTGGGCTTATCATTCATTAACTCTGATATAAAACCTGTATTAAAGAGAAAATAAATTGCGAAAAACAAACTTAATGCTTTTAAAGAACCATTAATGTATTCTTGTGACCATTTAGCACGAATAAACCTAGCAACTACCTCGAAACATTTTATTGCTCCTATTATAGAAAAGGGAGATGACAATAACAAAGATAAATGATAAAGTCTTGAGGTATTCATTACAGCAAAATTTGGCACTAAAATTGCAGCTATGAGAATAATAAAATAATATAATGAAAATATTAAATACTCTTTTTCAAATTTCCTGTGTTTCTTATAAAATAAAACTGTTAGAATGCCAACAGTAATAAAAAATGGAATAAGCCAGTTAAAAATTTTAAATATCAAATATAATATTGATTCAGGTTTAGAAGTTAAAACATATAATCCTCTTGAATATTCTGGATTCAAAAATTCATCAACAAACACTTGTGTAATGTGATTTCCAATTTGAACTATAGTATTAAATGCTATGGAGTTTGAAATGTATATATACCACATTAACGCAAATGTAAGATATATAAAAAGAAAATTAGTATTGATTTCTTTATTCACTATACTTTGATTATCATTTAACCATTCTTTTTTCTTGAATATCAAATAAAATTTCTGCCAAGCTTTTTTTAATTTGCTGTTTTCAATTGCAAACAAAACAAGAAAAAGAAAAATAAATGATCCCATAACTAAATAAGAGGTTCCATAATGAGAGACTATTAGCGAAATTGAAAATATGATCATTAAAAGAGACCTTTCAATTGTACCCATCTCTCTTTTAAGCATTATCATTAATAACAAAACTAAGAAAAACTCAGCAGTTGATTGTTTTGTAGTTGACGAAACTATTGTATAAAAAGTATATATTAAAATTATAAGAAAGCATGATAGGAAAGCTATCTTACTGTTAGTCCTTTTTTCAAAAATAAAATATAAAACAACTGGCACAAGCGAAAATATAATGGGATATATAATTTTAAAAACATATGTTAATTGTATATTGCAGATGTTATAAAATAATGGGGCGATCATAACATTACTTAACATTGCGTTATTTGTATTGGATATTGACCAGTCCCAAAATGAATTATTGATAACTAATTTTGCTGCATAATATTCCATATACACATCAAATATATTAATATATCTTGATATTAATGTATTATGCCAAATAAGAGAAATAGCAAAAACCCAAATAACGAATGGATAAAATTTTGGTGATATAAATTTTTCAAAACCAATTAAAACAGAAAGAAAGGCAATTAAAATGAGCATAAACATCAATAAAATATTAGAATGATAATAATTTACCAAGCAGGTCCCAAGCACTGACATAAAAGGTATTAAACATAACAACAATATCTGTGGAGAAAAAAGCCCTCTTATTTCAATATAAGGATGTTCAGAATAACTTCTATCTCTTAAATAACATATTATACATAATAGCAATACTAAAAAACTTATAGCAATGATTAAAGGCATAAAGGAAATGGGTTTTGATATTCCTAACAAAGGATAAAGTAAGTTAAGAAAAAAGCCAGTAAACATCAACATAGAGAGGCTCAACCCTATTGTATATGTCAATACCTCGATATCATTTAAATTATGTATCCTTAGAATTCTTATTAGAATTATTCCTGGCACAAAAACTAGATAAATGAAACCAATAACCTGTCTTATAATTGGAATGTGCAAACCTATATAATCAAAAGCTACAACTCCCCATAGGGCAAATTGAAGGGCTATTATGACCCTCAAAAATTTTTTAATTTCCCAGTTATTCATTTGAAGTGGATTTTCAATAAACATAATAATCTCTCCGATAATAAATCTAAAACTCGCCATAACATTCTTCATACACTTTAAAGGTTTCTTCTGCTGTTTTTTTCCAGCTGAACATTTTTGCTCTTTCGAATCCCTTTTTAATCATGCTTTCTCTTAAATCTTTATCGGTAATCACTTTATAAATTGCTTTAGTTAATCCATCAATATCATTTGGATCAATCATGATTCCAGCATCCCCAACAACTTCGGGAAGTGAAGATGTATTAGATGTAATAACTGGACAACCGCAGGCCATTGCTTCCAATGGCGGCAATCCAAAACCTTCATACAAAGAAGGGTAAACAAATAAATTTGCTGCATTGTATAGTGCCGGTAAATCCCCATCTGGGACATAACCAGTAAATATTACATCTTTTTGCAGATCCAGTTTATTGATTGTATCGAATATCTCTTTATACTTCCAGCCTTTTTTGCCTGCTATAATTAATTTATAATTTATATTTTCCTCTTTTTTTAGTTTGTAAAACGCCTTGATAAGTAAAGGGATATTTTTTCTTGGCTCCAATGTGCCAACATATAAAATGAATGGGAAATTGAGGTTATACTTTTTTATAACTTCTTTCGTTTCCTCATCATTTAGTGGCTTGAACTTTTCATCTGCTGCAAGATGGATTACTTTGATTTTTTCTTCTGGGATGTTGAAATAACTTATCAAATCTTTCTTTGTGCTGTTTGAATCCGCTATAATTTTGTCTGCAGTTTTTAGGGTTCTTGAGAGAAGAAGTTTGTGTAATAATACGACTGGTAAGCTAAAAGTATGCGAGAAAAGAACGGGAGTTAAATCATGTATCGTTATTATTTTTTTGAACGGCATTTTAAACGAAAGTGCACCAACTCCATAAGGATCATGAACTATATCTAATTCTCTCCTGAGTTTCAATTTTAAAGGTGTGTTGATTAATCTCCAGATAATTCCTTTAAAAGGAAGTGAACACATCTTAATTAAGATTTCATGATTGATTATATAAATATCTAAATCAATTGATGTATGGTGAATTAAATAATATTCATTCTTTTTATCTATTTTATTAAGATTCTTTATCAATTCATACGAGTATGTTCCTATTCCCCCACCCATCTCATCAATAAAATTTGTAAAAAATCCTATTTTCATTTTCTCATCAACTCCAGCCGGGTTCAGACAGTTTCGCCCATTGATCACCAAATAGGTCCGCGCATAAGCTTTCTGGCCACTCCTCCCATTCGGTGGCTATGATAGCATCATGAGTTCGAAACAACATTGACTCCTGGATTCCTTTTTTATGCAATGTTAAGTTGGTATTCTGTTCGAGGATAAGTATTGTAACCTTGCGCAAGATTGTATATTTTTAATGGTTTAGATCGTTGAAATTACTTTTATTAGGAGTAGTTTTAGCCCTATTCTTTTTCAAGAAGTGCCACAAATTTAATATAGCAGGATGGGTCAACTTCTTTTTCATTTTTAAGAACGTAGATAGTTAATTTAAGGTTATTCGGGTTATTTCTGATTCTGGAAATGAAATGAGGAATGTCATAAAAGCGACCGTGTCGATTTCCCCAACCTTTTGCACAATATAAGATAGCATCACTTTCAAAAGTTATACCACCTATTGGTAATGCAGATGGATCTGTTTGTATTGCATATTTATTGAAAAGATATAACGGTAATATGCAAAGCTTCCCCCCTTTCCTAAGAACTCTATTGGCTTCTTTAATAAATCTTATGTCCGCATCCTGCTCAAAGTGTTCAAAAGAACAATGTAATGCCATTTTTGTGGCAAAACCATTTTCTAACGGCGATATAATTTTTGATATATTTCCGGTGTAGGGGAATTAGCATTCGAATATTATGTATACATCTTCTTTAGAGAGATTTATTATTTTTGCTGCTAAATAATGCTCAAGAGATTTTTCGGTAAAATTAATCGCTTTGCCGCCACCATAATAACTTGGGAACTTTTTATATTCTGCATTGTTTATATACTCTCTGTAATTAGTTACATTTATTTCATAATCGAAAACATTGAAACCATTCTTTTTCAGGTCTCTTATGATCTCATTCTGTATTTTTGGATCATCATGTGGTACTGCGGATTTTACTTTTGGATCCCGGAGAGCGGTGTAGTACCAATTCCATAATAATCCTTTCATTTTTCGAATAGCAAAGTTATATGCTTTATCAATAGATAACATCTCTATATCACCTATTTCTTATCGATTCTTCATATACTCTTATTTGCTTCTCCGCTATTTTTTTCCAATCATATTTTTTTTCGACAAGTTTTCTTCCATTACTTCCTATTTTTATGGCTAAATTCTTATCTTTTAATAGTTCGATTATTTTATACGCAAATTTATTCCATTCGTCCTCTATTAAAATATTCTTATAATTTTCTACATCTAACCCCTCTGCACCTTTAGTCGTTGACACAACAGGTTTACTCATTGCCATATACTCTAAAATTTTTAACCGTGTTCCAGTACCTATTGTTACCGGCGCAATACAAACATCAGCATTCGCAATATACGGCCTTACGTCATCAACGAACCCCACTACGTAAACAGATTTATCATTAGAAGACAGTTTATTTAACCATTCTGGGCAATTCATCCCTATAATATATGTTTTTATACTAGGAACTTCTCCTTTTATTTTTGGATATATATGTTGAAAATATATTCTTAGTGCGACTTCGTTCGGTAAATAAGATAATTTACCCATAAATAAAACATTAGGATGTTGTAATATATCTTTAGTAAAAAAATTACAATCAAAAAAATTACAATCCACACCATTAGGAAGTACATAAATTTTATTTTCTGGTACCCCATTTGAAATGTATATTCGTTTATCCACTTCAGAAACAGTAAATATATTATCAAATTCATTTATCATACTTAATTCATGCTCTTTTAACCGAGATGCAACTCGTTTATAAGCATATTTTAAATAGAAATGTTTTTGATAATTAACTTTTTGCATTAATGCTAAATAACTTACATCGGGAAGTGTAAGCAATTTAGATCCTCTAAATGAACTTTTTAATATGGCGTTAATGGTAGGTAACGCCACTTCAATATATTCTGAATGAATTATATCAAATGAATTATTATTTATAACCGATGTAATTATTTCCCTATGCAAAGGTCTATTATATCTATAAATTGGTGGATACATTTTATTTAATAAAACAATCTTAAATTTTTTTAAGAGATGAAAATCAGGCGTTTCCATAATATATATTTTTGCATTTAAATCTTTTTGAAGCAAATTTAACTGGCATACACTTTCTTTAGTAGGAACATTACAGACTACATGCACATCAATTCCATATTCTGAAAGGTACTTAATTAGATAATAATGCCTTGTACTGCCACCAAATGATCGATCAGGCATCGAAGGTATAACATATAAAACTTTCATTTAACCACCTACAAGTTCTGATATCAACCTTATTAAATTGTTTTCTCTATTTTTTAAGGTAAACTTAGCTAGAATTCTTTCCCTTGCTTTTTTCCCTACATCTGACTTACTTGCATTTTCTATTTGTCTTGCCGTCTCTTCTGGTGTTAACTTTTCTACATAAAAACCCGTATCTCCTACCACTTCTGGCAGGGAACCTCTTCTGCTTACAACTGGTACACATTCACATAACATTGCTTCTGCTAAAGCCATCCCAAAACCTTCGTGAGCAGAAACCTGAACGTAAACCTTAGCTTTTTGCATAAAATCTAGCAATTCTTCATTTGAAAGATAACCAGTAAATTCTACGTTTTTTGTAGCTAAATTATTTAAATAAATTATACTATCATCAGAATGTTTTCCTATAAGGACAAACTTCTTATTTGGCAAATACTTAGCGGATTGTACAAAAGTTAATAGGCCTTTTCTTTCAAGGTTACTGCGGCAAACATTTCCAACTGTAATGATTAGATTATCATTCTTGCTTTCAGATGGATAATACTTACTATTATCTACACCCAAGTATACCATATATGGCTTTTTTGTTTTTGCGTTTTTTATAATTTCGGTTTTTGCATTATAAGAAAAAGCTAAAATTAAATCTGCATATTTAAAAGTATATATGGCAATATACTTGAATATAGGATTTTGCATCATTCCATATTTTATATCTGGTTCGTTAGCCACATCATATCCTCCAGCGACTACAATTGACTTTTTCCGAAATAATTTTGATAATAATACAGCCATTAAGGCATGAACATTAGCAAACCAGGAATATGTTAAATCAGCCCATAAGACCCCTTTAAATAGTTTAATAAAGTTTCTTAAAAGATAGAAAGGTGTCTTTTTGTCAAAATCTATAACTTTAACTTCAAAATATTTCTTTAAAATATCTAGGTCGTTTTGAATAAAAGGTAATATTCGCATACAAATTAACAATACTTTTTTTTGCATATGTTCTCTCCTAGTATGTTCAAGCAAATTACATTCAAATATTTTTCTTTTAGTTTTTCTTAATCACCCATTACCCTTATTGCCCTTACCAATTCCTATGTAAATAATGTTATCTACTTTATTATTAAATATGTTTTTACAATCTACTATCACTGATGAAGCCATTAATCCTTCTATTTGGTCAAGATTTACCTCTTTAAAAATATCGTGGTCGACAACAAACACCGCACAATCTGCACCTTTTAAAGTATTCTCAATATTCCTTTCCGAATAGTATCTCACTGTTTTTGTTTCTATTGATTCCACATAAGGGTCGTAGGCTCTGACATCAGCACCTAAGTTTGCAAGTTCTTCAATAATCTTTAGTGAGGGAGATTCTCTTGTGTCATTAATATTCTTCTTGTATGCTAATCCCATAATAGCAATTTTTGACCCATGTATCTTTTTACCGACTTTTTTCAGCCCATTCTCTACTAGATTAACAACATGTAATTTCATAAACTCATTGATTTCGCCAGATGTTTCTATAAATCTTGGAATAAATCCATATCTCTTAGCTGCATAAGACATGTAAAAAGGGTCAAGTGGAATACAATGACCTCCCACACCTGGCCCTGGATAGAAAGGCATAAAACCGTAGGGTTTCGTTGATGCTGCATCTATAACTTCCCATGCATTTATTCCCATTTTTTCAAAAACCAAAGATAATTCATTCACTAGCGCAATATTTACATTTCTAAAAATATTTTCTACCATCTTAACAGCTTCAGCAACCTTGGCATTGCTGACTTTAACTACCCTTTCAATAATGCTGCCAAAAAGCTCTGCTGCTAACTCTGTGCATTCTCCATTTATACCCCCAACAATTCTTGGTATCGTTTCAACTGGATAATTCTTGTTTCCCGGATCGATTCTCTCGGGGGAATATACCACTCCAAAATCAACTCCTGCTCTTAGGCCACTTTTTCTTTCTAGTATAGGAATTACAACTTCTTCTGTTGTCCCAGGATATGTCGTGCTCTCTAAGATTACAAATTGCCCTCTTTTTAAAACCCTGGCTATATCATCACATGCATGCCTTACATAACTAAGATCAGGTTCTTTTTCTGCTGTCAGCGGAGTAGGAACACAAATTATAATAAAATCACATTTTTCAAGTTCTTTGTAATTGGCCGTTGGATAAAATGACTTATTCAAATACTGTTTTAAGTCATTATCATTTACATCCAACAGTTTAGATTTACCAACTAATAACTGATCGACAATTTCTTTATTTAGATCATATCCAATTACGTCAAACTTTTTCGCAAATGCAATTGCAAGAGGCAATCCAGTATACCCTAGTCCGATAATACCGATCTTTGCTGTTTTGCTTTTAATTTTTAAAGAAAGATCTTCCACATTCATTATTGTTACTACCTCACTATGAATCAATTTCGCTCATTTTGATTTTCTTCGCCTCTTTAAGGCTTTCCGGGTAATTTTCAATAAGCCATACCATAAATCCTGTTACATCAATTTTTTCTTGTAGTAACCTCTCTCTTTTTCTTTTCCCTTCTTCACGCAGGTTATCGTTTTTTAATAATTCTATTGCTTTGTTAAGTGCTTCCCTTTCCATAACCTTTCTATCTGAAAAATTATATAAAAGATCGTACTTTTCTTCCTGTTCATTTGTGTAACCAAGCCTCAATGTATTTATGTAAATAGCATGGGTGCCTAAAACAGCTGCTTCTGAAGCAGTAGTCGCCCCTTCGCCAATGTATAAACTTGCATAATACAGCAAATCATGTAATTTTTCTGGGGAAATCTTTAATCTATATTTTTTCAGTTCTTCAGGCAGTTCTCCTTCAGAAGTAATTATTACTCGTGCATATTTCTCAAGTTCTTTAACAAAGTCAAGTTTGTTACAGATGCCATATTGCCCAACATCATGAGTCGCTGTCCACGAAACGAATCTTATAATAATAAATTTCTCATCCTTGCCCAATCCTGCTTCATCAAGAACTTTAGGGTTAGGCTTAAAATAATTGGGGTGAAGATAAGCCAATTCATGATAACCATTATATCTTAATTGTTTTTTTCCAAGGTCTTTATAAAAACATGTAGGGGTAACAATTAAACTAGCAAAAGAATTCATTAAAAGATGGTCTATCTTTGCATGCTCAGTATCATCGAAAATAATAGATGGTATTCCTGTTATTTTTGATAAATGAGCTATATAAACATTACCTGTGCCTCCAATTAAAAGATCTGGCTTAAACTTTCTTATAATCCTATAAAGCTTTAATTCTATTTTTGGTAATTCTATTGCTTTTTTAAAAAGAGAAGGCTTTGCGTCACCCACGACTTCATATGGAAAATTATATATGTTTAAAAGATGTAAACTAACTTCCTTACTTACAGAAGTTAATTTGCATTGGTTTCCATTATTCTGAAGAATTTTAATTGCATTCTTGAACAGATGAATATGTGCGGGATGGCAAAAATTAAAAAGTACCTTCATAGCTAAGGTGTCCTCAATTCTTTTCTTTCTTTTGCTCTCATAATGCTCCTTCCGACGCCAACATATTTCAATCCAAGTTCTTGAATCATATGACATTGTAAAACGTTCCGCCCATCAATTATTAGACGGGGCGGGCTCATTATATCATTAAGGATCGACCAATCGAAGTTTATAATCTCTTCCCATTCCGTAGCTAAGATTGCCGCCTGGGCCCCTTCTATAGCGCCAAGCAGGCTGTTAGAAAATTTTACTTCTAAGGGGAGAACTTTTCTAGCGTTATCAATGGCCACCGGGTCATAAGCGCGTATTTCACAGCCTTCATTTAAAAGCATGTTAATAATATCAATTGCCGGAGCTTCTCTCACATCGTCTGTGTTTGGCTTAAAAGCAAGACCTAACACAGCTACTTTTTTACCGCTTAGGTCACCCAGGGCTTCTTTTAATTTTTTCACC
>Ga0067045_1032434_pt1 | contig 10229 bp, 6 predicted proteins | sample TerdegcTABiofilm_FD_59184 | JGI IMG/M metagenome (GOLD analysis project Ga0067045, IMG submission 59184) | Combined Assembly of (Gp0054472, Gp0054536) Wastewater bioreactor microbial communities from Singapore -Terephthalate degrading... | reverse complement strand
GGCGCGACCCCATCGCCGCAGGCAACCGCCGCTACGGCGAGTTCCTGACGCAGCTGGTGAACGTGCCGCAGGTGACCGTGGCCTGCGTCCAGGGCGCGGCCATGGGCGGCGGCGCGGGCCTGGCCTGCGCGGTGGACATCGCCATCGGCTCGCCCGAGGCCAAATTCGGCTTTCCCGAGGCCGCGATCGGCCTGGTGCCGGGGCAGATCCTGCCCTTCGTCGCCGCGCGCCTGGGCCTACCCGCGGCCCGGCGGCTGGTGCTGACCGGGCGGCGCATCGACGCGGCAGAGGCCCACCGCATCGGCCTGCTGGACTACGTGGCCGAATCGCACCAGGCGCTGGGCGCGCTCACGCGGCAGGTGCTGGAGTCCGTCGTGGCCACGGCGCCGCAGGCCTCGGCCTGCACCAAGCGCATGCTGGGCCGGCTGCCCGCGGCGCCGCTGCAGGCCAGCGGCGCGCTGCAGGGCTACCTGGACGAGGCCGCGGAGCTGTTCGCCCGCCAGATGCGCTCGGAGGCGATGGAGGGCGTGAGCGCCGCCCGCGAAAAGCGGCCCGCCCGCTGGAATGAGGCCGGCGAGCTGTCGGCACTGGATCTTGCATAGGAGGCCGCAATGGCGTCATTGGATGGTTTGAAGGTGGTGGACCTGTCGCGCGTGCTGGGCGGTCCGCTGTGCGCGCAGATCCTGGGCGATCACGGGGCGGACGTCGTCAAGGTCGAGGGCCCCGCGGGCGACGAGACCCGCACCTGGGGGCCGCCGTTCAACGATGCCGGCATGGCCTCGTACTTCGCCGGCATCAACCGCAACAAGCGCACCGTGTGCGTGGACCTGTCCGAGCCCGAGGGGCGCGACGTGGTGATGCGCCTGCTGCAGGACGCCGACGTGCTGGTCGAGAACTTCAAGGTCGGCACGCTGGAGCGCTGGGGCATGGGCTACGACGAGGTGCTGCGCGAGCGCTTCCCGCGCCTGATCCACTGCCGCGTGACCGGCTTCGGCGCCACCGGCCCGCTGGGCGGGCTGCCGGGCTACGACGCGGCGGTGCAGGCGCTCAGCGGCCTGATGAGCATCAACGGCGACCCCGACGGCGTGGCCACCCGCATGGGCGTGCCCATCGTGGACGTGACCACGGGGCTCAACGCCGTCATCGGCATCCTGATGGCGCTGCACGAGCGCGAGCGCAGCGGCCGGGGCCAGTCGGTGGAGTCGGCCCTGTTCGACAGCGCGCTTTTTTCCCTGTACCCGCACTCCATCAACACGCTGTTCACCGGGCGCGCGCCGCAGCGCTCGGGCAACGGGCATCCCAACATCGCGCCCTACGACACCTACGCCACCGCCACCGAGCCCATCTACCTGGCCGTGGGCAACAACGGTCAGTTCCAGCGCCTGTGCGAGGCCGTGGGCCACGCGCACCTGGCCGAGGACGAGCGCTATGCCACGAACGCCCAGCGCGCCGTGCACCGCTTCGAACTCAAGAAGGATCTGCAGAGCGCCTTCAGCCGCTTCGACGCGCAGACGCTGTTCCAGAAGCTGGTGGCGGTGGGCGTGCCCTGCGGCGTGATCCAGAACGTGGTCGAGGCGCTGGCCCACCCGCACACGGCGCACCGCGGCATGGTGGCCGAGGTGGAGGGCTTCCGCTCCGTGGCCTCGCCGATCAAGTTCAGCCGCACGCCGGCCAGCTACCGCCTGCGGCCGCAGGAGATCGGCCAGAGCACCCTGCAGGTGCTGGGCGAGGCCGGCCTGTCGCAGGAGCAGATCGCGCTCCTGCTGGAGCGGGGCGTAATCCGGCAGGCGCCGCGGCCCGAATAGCGGCGACGGGCATGCCGCGGGCGTTCAGCCGCGGCGCTGCAACGTCCTCGCCCCGTAGGCGCAATACCCCGGCCTGGGGCTCTTCATCTGCGGATGCAGGCGGCAGGTCTCGGGCCGCCGCTCGTACACCGTGCACAGCCGGGTCGCGGCATCCAGAAAGCCGCAGTCCCCATCGGCGCGCCGCGCCATGGTGAAGAGCCCGTGCCTGGGGCTGTAGTGGTCCACGAGCCTGGCCTTGAGCAGCCGCCTGGCGATCAGCTTCGGCGCGACATGCTCCGCCTCGAACGGATCGACCAGCCCCAGCCGCACCAGGTCGGGCAGCTGCACCTCCAGCGGCATGGTGCAGCAGTTGGCCGCGCAGCCGTTGCACAGGCCTGAGCGGTAGCGGGTCCAGGTGTCGGGGCGATCGACGTCGACGATGCGGATGGGGGGCTTCATGGGGCGTGCATTGTGCTTTTCTGATAATAGTTAATCAGAGAGGCGATCCGGCAATCCGAATGAACAAGCTCCAGCTCAGCGAAACCGACATCTGTGACCAGTTCATCACCCCTGCACTGCAGCAGGCGGGCTGGAGTCTCCAGCAGCACATCCTGCGCGAATACACGTTGCGCCCAGGCCGCGTGGTGGTACGGGGTCAGTCCGCACACCGCGACAAGGCTTGTATCCTGCGCGCCGACTACGTGCTCTTCCACAAGCCCAACCTGCCGCTGGCCGTGGTCGAGGCCAAGGACGCCGCGCACGCCGTGGGCGCGGGTATGCCGCAGGCCATCCAATACGCCGAACTGTTGGGCGTGCCCTTCAGCTTCGCCAGCAATGGCAGCGGCTTCGTGTTCCGCGATGCCACGCTGGCCGATGGCGTGCTGGAGCGCACCATCACGCTTGATGAATTCCCCACCCCCGCCGAGCTGTGGGCCAGATACCGCGCCTGGAAGGGCTGGGCGCCCGCGGTGGAGCAGATCGCCGCCACCGACTACGCCCCCAGCAAGACCCCGCGCTACTACCAACTCAACGCCATCAACCGCACCGTGGAGGCCATCGCCCAGGGTCAGAACCGCGTGCTGCTCGTCATGGCCACCGGCACGGGCAAGACCTACACCGCGTTCCAGATCATCTGGCGCCTGTGGAAGAGCGGCGCCAAGCAGCGCATTCTGTTCCTGGCCGACCGCAACATCCTCATCGACCAGACCATGGTCAACGACTTCCGTCCCTTCAAGGGTGCGATGGCCAAGCTGAGCCCCAACGCCAAGGGCGTCGAGCGCGTTGATGAAGTGGACTTGGCCGTTCACAAAACCACCAAGCAGGTGGACAAGAGCTACGAGATCTACCTCTCGCTCTACCAGGCCGTCACCGGCACGGAGGAAGAGCGCAACATCTACAAGCAGTTCAGCCCCGACTTCTTCGACCTCATCGTTGTCGATGAATGCCACCGGGGCAGCGCGGCGGAGGACTCCGCCTGGCGCGACATCCTCACCTACTTCGCCAGCGCCACGCAGATCGGCCTCACCGCCACGCCCAAGGAGACCGAAGACGTCTCCAACATCGACTACTTCGGCGAGCCGCTCTACACCTACAGCCTCAAGCAAGGCATCGAAGACGGCTACTTGGCCCCCTACAAGGTCATCCGCGTCGATCTGGACAAGGACACCTTCGGCTGGCGCCCGCACGAGGGTATGCGCGACAAATTCGGCCACCTGATCGAAGACCGCATCTACACCGGCGCCGACATGAACCGCAAGCTCGTCATGGAGCGCCGCGATGCGGTCGTTGCCGCCAGGATCACCGACTACCTCAAGGCCACCGACCGCTACGCCAAGACCATCGTCTTCTGCGAAGACATCGAGCACGCCGCCCGCATGCGCCAGGCCCTCAGCAACGCCAATGCCGACCTGTGCGCCGTCCAGCCCAAATACGTGGTGCAGATCACCGGCGACAACGCCGAGGGCAAGCGCGAGCTGGACAACTTCATCGACCCCGAGAAAACCTACCCCGTCATCGCCGTCACATCCAAGCTCATGAGCACCGGGGTCGATGCACAGACCTGCAAGCTCATCGTGCTCGATCAGACCATCCGCTCCATGACCTTGTTCAAGCAGATCATCGGCCGCGGCACCCGCCTGCGCGAAGACCTGGGCAAAAGCTGGTTCACCATCCTCGACTTCAAGCGCGCCACAGAACTCTTTGCCGACAGCGACTTCGACGGCGAGCCCGTGCAGGTGTATGAACCCCAGCCTGGCGAGCCCATTACCCCGCTGCCCGTGGACACGCCCCCCGGCAACCCGCCGCCCGGCCAGCCGCCCGAGGGGTGGCCTGCCACCACCGCAGGCCCCGGCGAAGGCGGCGGTGAGAGCGGCGGCATGGGCGCGGATGAACCCCGCAAATACATCCTCGGCGACGGCGTTCCCGTCACCGTGGCCCGCGAGCGCGTGCAATACCTCAACGCCCAGGGCAAGCTCGTCACCGAAAGTCTGCGCGACTACACCCGCATCAACCTGCGCAAGCAATACGAATCGCTGGATCAGTTCCTGCAAACCTGGCAGCAGGCCGACCGCAAGGCCGCCCTGCTCGCCGAACTGGAATCTCAGGGCGTGCTGCTCGACGCCCTGGCCCATGAGGTTGGCCAAGACCTCGACCCCTTCGACCTGCTGCTGCACGTCGCCTACGACCAGCCCCCGCTCACCCGCCGCGAGCGCGCCCAGCACGTCAAGAAGCGCAACGTCTTCACCCAATACGGCCCCGTGGCCCGCAAGGTGCTCGACGCGCTGCTCGACAAATACGCCGACGAAGGCATCGCCACCATCGAAAGCAACGAAGTCCTGCGCCTGCAACCCTTCAGCCAGCTCGGCAGCCCCGTCGAACTGGTGCGCAGCTTCGGCGGGCGCCCGCAATACCTCGGCGCCTTGCAGGCGCTGGAGCGCGAGCTGTACGCGCCGCCAGCCGCATAGACTATCAATTCAATAGCTGCCAGCGCTTGCTGCATAAGCGCTGGAGCCATATTTGGCTTATAGAAATGTCCAACCTCACCCCCGTCATCAAATCCATCCAGGACATCATGCGCCAGGACTCCGGCGTCGATGGCGACGCCCAGCGCATCAGCCAGCTCACCTGGCTGCTGTTCCTCAAAGTGTTCGATGCGCTCGAAGAAGAACTCGAACTCACGCGCGACCACTACGAAAGCCCCATCCCCCAGCACATCCGCTGGCGCGCATGGGCCGCCGACCCCGAAGGCATGACCGGCGAGGCGCTGCTCGACTTCGTGGACAAGCAACTCTTCGCCACGCTCAAGAACCTCAACGCCGACCCCACCCTGGCCGTGCAAGGCAAGCTGGTGCCGCAAGACCCAGCGGATGAACCGGCCAGCGTGCTGCTGCAAAGGATTCGGGTAGAGAAGGATTGGCTGATTGCGGAGAGCAAGATCAAGCGGGACAAGTCGCTGGCTGCAATTGCGGAGGAAGAAAAGCCGTTTGATTTGCCGAGGGGGTGGGCGTGGGTAAAGGGGCGTGACCTGTTTTCGGTAATACGCGGAGTTACCTATCAAAAGACGGATGCAAGGGATGTTCCCACTGAAGACCATCTTCCAATTCTTCGGGCAAATAATATTCGGGGCTCAATAAATTTTGATGATTTGGTTTATGTACCAACTTCGCTTATCTCTGAAGATCAAATCTTGCGATCTGGTGACTATGTTGTATGTTTGGCTAGCGGAAGCAAGAATCTAGTTGGTAAAGCTGCACCGTTCTATGGCCAGATCGCCTGTTCCTTCGGTGCATTTTGTGGCGCTATTCGCCCTTTTCATGAAGTTGCATATTTCGCAGTGTACCTTGCAAGTCCGATGTATCGGGAGTCGGTTTCAGATGCCTCCGCAGGTATTGGCATCAACAACCTGAAAGGGTCGTCGCTCCTTGAGCTAGATATTGCACTTCCTCCATTCGCCGAACAATCCCGCATCGTCACCCACGTCGAATCCCTCATGCACCTGTGCGATGCGCTGGAGGCCAAGGGCCAATTGGAGGCCACGCAACACGCCCAACTGGTCAGCACCCTGCTGGGCACCCTCACCGCCAGCACCACGCCCGAGGAACTGTCCGCCAACTGGCAGCGCGTGGCCCAGCACTTCGACCTGCTGCTCGACCGCCCCGAAGCCATCGACGCCCTGGAACAAACCCTGCTTCAACTGGCCGTGCGCGGCCTGCTCGTCCCCCAAGACCCCACCGACGAACCCGCCAGCACCCTGCTGCAACGCATCCGCACCGAAAAAGACCGCCTCATCGCCGAAGGCAAGATCAAACGCGACAAACCTCTGCCGCCCATCACCAACAAGGAAAAGCCGTTTGAATTGCCGAAGGGGTGGGAGTGGGTGCGAATCAATGAACTGGCGGAGGTTCAGGGCGGTATTCAGAAAACGCAAATGCGTAAACCCGTTAAATTGCATTTTCCTTACCTGCGTGTAGCGAACGTGCAGCGTGATGCTTTACTGCTTAGGGAAATTGAGCACTTTGAGCTGACGTTGGAAGAGCTTGAAAAGTGGCGTTTAGCCAAGGGCGATATATTGATCGTGGAAGGAAATGGCAGTGCTGATGAGATTGGGCGCTGTGCAGTTTGGGATGGCTCTATTGATCCCTGCGTTTATCAAAACCACCTCATCCGAGTGCGTTGCTTTCAGCAAGAGGGCATAGATTTCATCAAGCTCTTTCTAAATGCGCCTAGCGGCATGGATGAAATGAGGCGTCTGGCGATTACGACCAGCGGGCTATATAACCTCAGTGTCGGAAAAATTCGGAATTTCATTGTGCCGCTGCCTTCTTTAGCCGAACAAGCCCGAATCGTCACCCGCGTCACTGCCCTGCGCCGCCTGTGCGCCGACCTGCGCCAGCGCCTGGCCGAACGCCAGTCCGTGCAGGCCCGTCTGGCCGATGCGCTCATGACCAATAATCTCCAGACCTCATCCCCGTACAAGGACGCAAGCCATGCTGCTTAGCCATATCCGCCTCAAGAACTGGCGCAATTTCCAGATGCTGGATGTTCCGCTGCGGCCGGTGACCTATGTGCTGGGGCCGAATGCATCGGGCAAGTCGAATCTGCTGGATGCTCTGCGCTTCTTGCGCGATGTCAGCAAAAGGCAGGGTGGCGGCTTGCAGGCGGCCATCGTGGATCGCGACGGTATTTCCAAGGTGCGTTGCCTGCATGCACGGCGTGACCCTGAGGTGGAGATCGACATTGAACTCAGCCGCGATTTGGATCAAGAGGTGCCCTCATGGCGCTACGTGCTGGCCTTCAGGCCCGAGGGCAAGGGGGCGCAGCGATTGCTGGTATCCCGTGAGCAGGTGTGGAAAGAGGGCAAGCTGATCCTGAACCGGCCGGACGACAAGGACAAGAAAGACACTCTGCTGCTGACCCAGACGCATCTGGAGCAGATTCAAACCAACCAGAGCTTTCGCGAACTGGCGGAATTTCTCAGCGACATCACCTACTTGCATTTGGTGCCGCAACTGTTGCGGTTTGGCGAGAAGATTGGTGGCAACCGCTTGACGGATGACCCGTTCGGTCAGGGCTTTCTGGAACGGCTTGCGAAAACTTCTGAAAAAACCCGCAACGCAAGACTGAAAAAGATCGGTGCGGCCCTGACGTTGGCGGTGCCCCAATTTGCTGAACTGCGTTTTGAGAAGGACGGAATGGGCCATCCGCACTTGCAGGCCCGCTACCAGCATCACCGCCCCAATGCAGGGTGGCAATCGGAGGAACACTTTTCTGACGGCACGTTGCGCTTGTTCGGGTTGCTGTGGATGTTGCTGGAAGGGGGCAACTCCATGCTTTTGCTGGAGGAGCCGGAAATCTCGCTCAACGATGCCATCGTGGCACAGATACCGCTCATTATTGAGCGCTTGCAGCGGGGGCAGAAAAACAAGCGCCAGGTTCTGTTGACCACGCACAGTGAAGCGCTATTGAGCAACCCTGGCATTGATGATCGGGGTGTTGTCTTGCTGGAATCGGGCAAACAAGGAACTACGAGCCGGGTGGTGAACGCGGAGGAGCGGCAGGCGTTGCAGGCGGGGTTGAGCGTGGCAGAAGTGATCTTGCCCAAAACCAGGCCCAACGCTGTTTCGCAATTAGGACTTTGGCAATGACGCCGATTGCTATTGCCACGGAAGATGAATTGAGCGAGGCGGTCGCCTTGCGGCTGGTTGCCGAACTACAAGAGCCGCACTATGTCGCTCACAAGTTACGCAAGGGAGGCTTTGGCTATTTGCGTTCCAAGATGGATAGTTGGTGCCAGATGGCCCAGCGCCAGGTCATGCTGGTTTTGACGGATCTGGATCAGGCGAAATGTGCCGGGGAGTTGCGTGAACAATGGCTGTCGGCACGTCCGGAGCCTGCCCAGCTACTGCTGCGCGTGGCTGTGCGGGAGGTGGAATCCTGGGCTCTGGCTGACCATGCGGCGATTCGTGTGCTGATTGGTTTCAAGGGGGCCTTACCACCCAGGCCAGATGAGTTGCCAGACCCCAAGCAAGCGTTGCTGCGGCTTGCAAAGGGCGCTCCCAGAGAGGTGAGAGATGATTTGCTTCGGGTGGCGGATGGTCGGCTGGCCCAGGGCCTGGGATACAACGCCTGTCTTGTGAAATGGGTTGGCTCGGTGTGGGATCCTCAACAAGCTGCTGGGCGTTCTCCAAGTCTGGAACGTACACGCAAGCGCTTGAGAGAAGCAGTTCGCGCTTTTGGATAAATGACGTTTGGGAGGTGCTCCACCCAAAGAAAACCCCTCAAGCAGTTAGCACCGAAGTGCGTTGCTGGAGGGGCAGTGTTGGGGCTGATTGTAGGTAGTTAAACGTCGATGTTCCCAGCCCTCAACGCATTCGTCTCGATGAAGTCCCTGCGCGGCTCCACCTCGTCGCCCATCAGCATGGTGAACACCCGGTCGGCCTCGATCGCGTCGTCGATCTGCACGCGCAGCAGGCGGCGCACCTCGGGGTCCATGGTGGTTTCCCAGAGCTGCTCGGGGTTCATCTCGCCCAGGCCCTTGTAGCGCTGGCGGGCCGTGGTGCGTTCGGCCTCGCCGATGAGCCACTGCATGGCCTGGCGGAAGTCGGAGATCTTTTCCTCCTTCTGCTTCTCGCCCTCGCCGCGCATGACCTTGGCGCCCTCCTGGATCAGGCCGCGGAAGCTCTCGGCGGCCTCGGCCAGGGCGGCGTAGTCGTCGCCGGCCACGAAGTCCTGGGTGATGAGGCTGCTCTTGATGTTGCCGTGGTGGTGGCGGCTGATTCGCAGGATGGGCTTGTCGGTGCGCGGGTCGATCTCGCCCGTCACGTCGGCGGGCACGCCGCTGGTGTTCAGTTCGCGCAGCTTGGCCTGCAGTTGCACGGCGCTGGCCTGGGCGTCCTCCAGGGTGTCGAGGTTGAAGGCCACGCCGTCGGCCGCGGCGCGCAGGGCCTCGGCGTCCATGAAGGCGGACAGGCGGTCGATGACGTGCTCGGCGTGCTGGTGCGTGCGCGCCAGGGCGGCGAGCTCGTCTCCGGCCAGCGTGCGGGGCGCGTCGCCGCCGGTGCTGACGCTGGCGTGGTTCAGCGCCACGCGCAGCAGGAAGTTGTCGAGCGCGGCGGCGTCCTTCAGGTACAGCTCTTCCTTGCCGTTCTTGACCTTGTAGAGCGGCGGCTGGGCGATGTAGATGTGGCCGCGCTCGACGAGCTCGGGCATCTGGCGGTAGAAGAAGGTCAGCAGCAGGGTGCGGATGTGCGCGCCGTCCACGTCGGCGTCGGTCATGATGATGATGCGGTGGTAGCGCAGCTTGGCGGCGTCGAAGTCGTCGGCGCCGCTCTTGCCGTTGCCGTCCTCGCTGGCCTTGCCGATGCCGGTGCCCAGCGCCGTGATCAGGGTGATGATTTCGTTGCTCGACAGGAGCTTCTCGTAGCGCGCCTTCTCCACGTTCAGGATCTTGCCGCGCAGCGGCAGGATGGCCTGGAACTTGCGGTCGCGCCCCTGCTTGGCGCTGCCGCCGGCGGAGTCGCCCTCGACGATGTAGATCTCGCACAGCGCCGGGTCTTTCTCCTGGCAGTCGGCCAGCTTGCCGGGCAGGCCCATGCCGTCGAGCACGCCCTTCCTGCGCGTCATCTCGCGCGCCTTGCGCGCGGCCTCGCGCGCGCGCGCGGCCTCGACGATCTTGCCGCAGAGGATCTTGGCGTCCTGGGGCTTTTCCTCCAGGTACTCGGTGAGCGCCCTGGCGACGATGTCCTCCACGGGCGCGCGCACCTCGCTGCTGACGAGCTTGTCCTTGGTCTGGCTGCTGAACTTGGGCTCGGGCACCTTGACGCTCAGCACGCAGCACAGGCCCTCGCGCATGTCGTCGCCGCTCACGTCCACCTTGGCCTTCTTGGCGAGCTCGTTCTGCTCGATGTACTTGCCGATCACGCGCGTCATGGCGGCGCGCAGGCCCGT
>Ga0067045_1004515_pt1 | contig 10232 bp, 9 predicted proteins | sample TerdegcTABiofilm_FD_59184 | JGI IMG/M metagenome (GOLD analysis project Ga0067045, IMG submission 59184) | Combined Assembly of (Gp0054472, Gp0054536) Wastewater bioreactor microbial communities from Singapore -Terephthalate degrading... | reverse complement strand
GACGCAGCACCAGCAGCAGGATGAAAATTCGTAAAGGGAGGTTGCTTGCCTTAAGGGCGATTTTGAGGCCTTATTCAAAGAGCGAGTGAGCCCGAGGAAAAGCGAAGGAACTGTTTGAGGCGCAAAGCGCCGAGTTTGACTGAGCCCGAGGGCGAATGAGCTCGGACAATTTTAAGGGCCGAACATGAGCCCGTAGGCAAGCATCCTCCTGTAGGCGGCAAATTTTCAGGGTAGTACAAATCAAGGGTTTTAAAGCCCTTAAGGAATGCAAAAAACCTACTGAACTCTGACTACTGATTACTGACTACTGATTTCTAAATACCTGAACATTAACTACCATTATAAATAGTTTTGGGGTGCAGTACATTTTGAGAGTATTATTTTTGCCGACAGCGTCTTGGAACGACCCGCCCAGCAGGTACAGGATATATCAGTATCTGGACTGCCTGAGAGGGCAGGGGATTGTTGCCCACTGCAAGGCCGGTGTGTCTGATTATATTTACGCCAGGTTCGCTCCCGGCAAGGGGGTTTATGCCAAGGCCGTCTTCTTCGGGCTCGCGTCGCTTTCCCGCATTCTGGCCTGTTTTATCATATGGCGCTACAACGTGATATTTATCCAGCGGCTGGTGCTGCCGCATGTCTATCCTTTTCCGGAAATGCTCATATGCCTCGTTGCCGGTCTGCTGGGCAAAAGAATAATCTTTGATTTTGACGACGCTATTTTTGCCACGTCGCCTCACCGCAAACGGACCCTGGTAGAGAAATTTACCGACAGCAACAGGGTAGCCAGGATAATAACCCGGTGCGACGCCATAATTGCCGGTAACGCATACCTGGCGGACTATGCCCGGGCATACAACGGTAATGTTGTGGTTATCCCTACATCCATCGATCTGTCTAGATATCCGGTGAAGCAAATTACAGATAGAAACCCGGGCGAACCTTTTGTGATCGGTTGGATCGGCATGCCCGGTTCGTTGCCGTATCTCAATATATTGAAACCTGTTTTTCAGGAAATCAGCATTAAATATAAAATCATGATCCGGATTGTCGGCGGGCAAAATTACGAGTGCCCAGGGGTCCAGGTGGAGCATTTGCCCTGGTCTTTGCATGATGAAGTCAGCCAGATTCTCACTTTTGACATTGGAGTGATGCCTCTGACAGAAAGTGAGGAAGCCCGGGGAAAATGCGGGCTGAAGCTCCTCCAGTACATGGCTGCGGGAATTCCCGCGGTGGCTTCGCCTGTCAGCGCTAACATAGAGATTATCACCGATGGTGAAAACGGCTATCTGGCCGGCTCTCTTGAAGAATGGGTGGAAAAACTGCACGAGTTGATTTGTTCGACCCAACTGCGGCTGGAGATGGGGCGGCGGGGTAGAAATACCGTTGAGCAGCGCTTTTCCGTACATGCTAATCTGCCCAGGTTAATACAGGTAATAACTTTAAATAAGGTTATGCTGACTGAAAACTGATTTTACATTAAACTATTCGATTTATTAGTGGTTGTACGGGAGGTTTGGTATATGTTGAGGTTTCTTAGAAGATGGATTTACCGGAGATTGCACGAATTTTATGAAAAATTTCTAGAGATGGAGAAAAGAAAACAGTTTGAAAACGCGGAGCGGCAGGGTCTCGTGAAGGTGGGTAAATTCACCTACGGTACTCCGTCAATCGTCAGTTTTCCCGGTGATAAAAACAAGGTAACAATCGGATCATATTGCTCCATTGCCGATGGCGTAACCATCTTTGTCGGAGGAAATCACCGGGTGGACTGGGTGACTACCTTTCCCATACGAGTCATGATGCAGTTCCTGAAAGAGCCTGAAGAAGGTGTGGTGGTGTCAAAGGGTGACGTCATTATTGGCAACGACGTATGGATTGGCAATGGGGCTACGATTTTATCGGGAGTGGAAATTGGATCCGGGGCGGTGATTGGAGCGCGGGCGGTCGTTGCCAAGTCAGTTCCACCTTATGCAATTGTCGTGGGGAACCCGGGGAGAGTTGTTAAAAAGAGGTTTTCGGAGAGTCAGATTGAACGGCTTCTGAAAATCAACTGGTGGGATTGGCCGCCCGAAGTTGTTGCGGCCAATGCGGGTATGCTTTGCAGCGGCGAAATAGAAAAATTTTGCAGTCTATCAGAGGAAATGATTCCTTATCAGGGAAGGATGTCCTCTTGAGCAAGGCGGAGAGAAAATATGGACCGTCTCATACTGGTAACGGTTATAACGGTATTTATTCACCTGATCATTACCTTGAACTACTCAATCCGGTTGGCCGGCTTGCGCACGAGGCGGTTGCTCACGGCGATTTCAATTTTCAATGTAATCTACCTCTTTGCCAGCGTATCCAACGTTCTCCAGGCTCCCTTAATGACGTCGATTGTAGAGCACGCCATAAAGGCAGGTATATCACAATCAGGGGTGGGAGTTCCGGGTGATCAGCTTATCTACCAGGCTGCTTATCAAGATCAACTTATTTTACTGGAGCGTAAGATGCGGCTGGTCATTTTAGCGTCAACGGTGGGATCTTTAATGGGAGCATTCATGGTTCCGGCAGTGGTGCGTGTTTTTGTCAGGGTGATCCGGATTTTTGAAGAGGTGCGCTCGGTGCCCACGGCTTTGATTAAGCTTTTTTTTTCTTTGCCGTGGCGGCGAACCGGTGAAGCCCGGCCCCGGTGCAGTACGCTCATTAGCCTGTGTAAACAAAAATTGACCATTTCCAAAAAACTATTGCTCGCAAATGTAATTATGACCGGGTTTTATACTACCGGGGTGCTCTCCGCTCTTTACGCCGGCGTTATGTTCCCTGACTTTCGTTCTACGGCTACATCGCTTTCAGTAATAATAAACGGGGCAGCCATTTTAATTGGGGCTGTGGTGTTGGAACCTACTTTATCGTCTCTCACCGACCAGGCGCTTTGCGGGGTCAGGAGTGAGGCGGATATCAAACAAATGACCCTGCACATGGTGTTGACCCGCCTGTTGGGCACACTCTTTGCCCAGGTGATCTTTTTGCCCTGTGCTTATCTCATCAAGTATTTTGCACAACTTCTAGTATAGGAGTCAGTAGTCAGTAATGAGAATGAGAGAACGGTTTCGAATTATCCTTACGGTTCATCAGTTCCTCCCGGATTTTTTTGCGGGTACGGAAATATTAACCTATGATACGGCAAAAGAACTGCAGAAGCGCGGCCATCAGGTCGAAGTGTGGACCGGGTATCCCTCTAACATGGAATTAAGTGAGAGTAAAAACTTTGATAACTATCTTTATGACGGTATTTTCGTACGACGTTTTTTCGTTAATTACAGTGGCTCAATTTCTAATTCTAGATGGTTTGAGTTTGAATACAACAATGTAATTTTGGGTGAATACTTCAGAGATTTCTTGAAGAGTAAAAGACCTGACCTTGTCCATTCGTTTCATCTGGGCAACTTATCCGCTTCTCTGATCACTGAATGTAAGAGACTTGATATTCCCATAGTTTTTACCGCTACAGATTTCTGGTTTATTTGTCCGAAGTGTCAACTTCGTTTGGCAGACAATTCTATGTGTAATGGACCTGGTCTTAATGGATTTAATTGCCTTGCCCATATATTGAATAGAAATTATCTAAGTCTAACGCCGGGTTGGTTGCTTAAATTTTTTACATGGTTAGCCGAACGAAGCTGGTGGCCTGAAAAGCGATTAAGGTGGATGCGTGATATTGTATCAAGACCGGAATTTCTTAAACATATTATCAATGATCTAGACAGGGTTCTTGTGCCGACTCACTTAATGAAACAAGTTTTGCTGAGACATGGTTTGGACCTTAATAAGATTCGTTACGTGCCTTATGGAATTAATTTAAACAATATTGAAAATTATCCGTTAAAAACAGCCAGTGAAAAGGTCCGTTTGGGTTTTATCGGTACTATTGCCGAACATAAGGGATCTCATGTTTTATTAGAGGCGGTTCGTTTATTGCCGAAGGATCTTCCAATAGAAATATCTATATATGGAAAACTGGAAGAAGTTCCTGAGTACACAGCACGTCTAAAAGAAATTGCCGGTGGTGATGAGCGTATACATTTTTGCGGCACGTTTCCGAATGGTGAAATTGGTTCTGTGCTTTCGCAATTAGATTATTTAGTTGTACCTTCTATTTGGTATGAAAATACGCCTTTGGTCATTTATTCGGCGCAGGCGACAAACACACCCGTTATTGCGACAAACCTTGGCGGCATGTCGGAAGTGATCAAGCATGAAAAAAACGGGTTGTTGTTTGAAAAAGGGGATACAGCGCAATTAGCTCGTTTAATAATGCGTTTATGCAAGGACCGCGATCTTTTTTCAATTCTTTCGGCAAACGCGATAAAACCCAAATCGATTCCCGCTTATGTAAATGAGCTGGAAGCATTATATAGCGAACTATTAACGGAAAGTAAGGAGGTACCAGCAGGAATTTGACAACGCTTAGATGTACGGTTTTGGGCGCCAACGGCTTCATTGGCGGCTATCTCTGCAGGGAATTAGCTAAATTGTCTTATCAAGTCAATGCATTCGACCGAATTTTTAATAATCAATTATTGATTGAATTAGAGGGCAAAATAAAACTCTACCGGGGCGATATCTCTGATAATTTTTTGTTGGAAGAGGTTATATGCAATACCGATATTCTTTTTCACCTAGCCTATACGACCATACCGGCCAATTCGGATGCCGACATTATCTATGATATAACATCAAATTTAATCAATACCGTAAAAATACTAATCATGTGTATAAAGCATAAAGTAAAGAAAATAATATTTCCTTCCTCCGGCGGCGCGGTATATGGAATTCATCCGGCTGATACGGCTATAAAGGAGGATTTTGCCACTCAACCGATCTCTTCTTATGGGGTAACCAAAGTTGCTATTGAAAAATATCTGCACATCTTTGAAAAAAAATATGGGCTTGAATATATAGTTCTTAGATTGGCAAACCCCTACGGTCCCAAATTTACTGGCTTTTCACAAGGGGTGATTCCTGCCTTTATTAAATGCATATTGGATGGAAAACCATTGGATATTTGGGGAAACGGTGAAGTTGTCAGAGACTATATTTACATTGATGACGTGGTCTCAGCCTTTATAAAGTCAATCAATTATCAAGGAGAAGAACGCTTATTTAATATTGGCTCCGGTGTTGGTCTTAGTATCAACCAATTAATTAATATACTGGAAGGTTGCGAAGGGAAAAAACTAACCGTAAATTATCAAAAGCCGAGGGCTTGTGATGTTCCTTATGTTTCTTTGGATATAAGCAAGGCCAGAGAGCATTTGAATTGGTTTCCGGCGGTGAATATTGAGAACGGAATTAAGCTTACTTATGAGTATATGAAGAATTCTCAGGAGTCAGGAGTCAGGAGGACAGGAGTCAGGATGAGATAACGGTTATCTTCTCGAAATATTCTGACTACTGACTACTTGAAAAGAGGATTTCTTAATGCAAAAAATAATATGGCGCTTTAATCTTATTATGGCCAAAATTAATGGCAGGCTTAAAAGGCTCGGTTGGATACATGTGCTTAAGATATTATTAAATAAACCTATTGTTAAACCAGTCAAATTTTCGTTGATTACACAGGATAAAAACGCCGGAATTGGTTTATATAAAAGCGATTATCTGCCTGACCTATGGATACCGTTGCAAAATGATCCCGGATGCGATATTGACCAATATTTGTTTAGATATGGCTTATATCATTCAACATGTATCGGAGATCTGGTTTCCAGGGGAGATACCGTTATTGATTGCGGAGGGTATATAGGCTTATTTACTCTATGGTGTTTAAATAAGGGCGCTAAAAAAGTTATTGTGTTTGAGCCTGAAAAAAGGAATTGTGAATGCATTAAACGCAATCTTTCATCTTATATTGGTTCAGGCAAGGTAATCCTCATTGAAAAAGGAGTATGGAGTAGTTATGGTACTATGGACTTGAGACTTACTGAGAGTGGTGTTGGCCATTCATTATTAAGCGGGATAACTGCTGTTGATTCAACTTCTGTTGAAGTTGTTGAAGTAGACTCCGTTGTTCAATGCGATGATAAAATTGATTTCATTAAAATGGACATAGAGGGAGCTGAGCGGGAAGCTATTACCGGAGCCAAAAGAGTTATCGGCAAGGACAAACCAAAAATGTTTATTTGCTCTTATCACCTTCCTGATGATCCCCAGGTAATAACAAATATCGTGTTGCAAACGCGCCCTGACTATATGGTTGAATATACAGGCTTTTCTTTTACAGAAAAAGGCTTCACGCAGGAACAGGGAGTTGTGTTTACGTGAATGGATTGTTTGACAAATGGCGCGCAATAAAGGACAAAATAAAAGAAATATATAAAAAGCAACGTTACAGCCCATCTTGGTGGGGAATATTTATTAATCCTCATTTCATAACCCGCTATTGCTTATACCAGGAAATTCGTATGTTGACGAAGAGAATTGCCGTGGACGGGGCGAGCCGGTGGCTTGACGTGGGCTGTGGGGAGAGGCCTTATGAGCACCTGTTTAATGTGAAAGAATACATTGGTATAGATGTTGAACAAAGCGGACACCCTCCTGACGCGAAGTATTGCGACATGCTTTATGATGGAATAAACATACCGTTTTCTACGGAATCTTTTGACGGGATTGTTTGTACCCAGGTGTTGGAGCACGTTTTGCATAGTGAAGCTTTATTAATAGAAATGGCCCGTGTCTTAAAGCCAAGCGGGTATCTACTTCTTTCCGCGCCTTTCCTCTGGGAAGAACACGAGCAGCCTTATGATTTCACCCGTTTTACCAGATTCGGTATGATGGATTTGATCACCCGTTCCGGATTTGAGATTGTGAAACATGGCCAAACAGCCGGATATCTTGGGGCCTTGGCGCAGATGTTTTCTTCTTACCTGTATAACGCAGCTACCCGTAATAGTATTCTATGGAATACTTTCTTAACGGCTTTGTTGTGTGCGCCTGTACAAATGATGGGACTGTTTCTTCAAAAAATTTTACCGCGAAACAACAATTTATACCTGGATCATATTGTTCTGGCGAGGAAGCTTTACTGAAAGGAAAAGCTTTATTGAAGGCGCTGAAGATTACCGGCATGGCAAGGAATAAAGTACAAGGCCGTTTCCGGTAGAACAATGGAGCCGCCGGGTTGACGGGCTAAGTAGTTATAAAAAATTTTTGATTCTTGCGGCATGTTTTTTAAAATAATCAAATATTGTTGGAAATGGACCTGCGATTGACTTTATATATGATACCGGCACTGTTATTCTTTTTTGAATATCAACGCGCTTTTTGATTGTGCGGGGAAGAATTTTTATAATACTATAGTACAATTTTATAATCGTTTTAATATCCCTGGTTTTAATAAAATATAAAAATGTGGAGTATGTGTGCAGTAACAAAAAAGTAGCAATAATATGCCCGAGTAATTTCAACGGCATGTTTTTCAGGTGAACACAAATAATATTTCTTTGCATCCAAATAAAACGTTTTGCCGGGATCTGGCTGGAGGTTGCCTGGATCATGTGGTAAACAACCGCTGTAGGAACATATAAGCATTTGTAGCCCCTTAGCTGAGCGCGCATACCCATATCTATGTCTTCGTAATAGGCAAAAAAATCCTCATCAAAAAACCCCACCTTTTCGAACATTTCCCTACGGTAAATCGCTGCTCCGGCGCATGCGGAAAACAAATATCTGGGCTGGTCATATTGTCCGGTGTCGGTCTCATTTCTTCCAACAGTGTGGCCGTAGTAACACAGCATGTCGCCGGCGTTGTCAATTAGATTTCTATTGAAAAAGTTCATCATTTTCGAGGCGCAAAAACCAACGTCAGTATTTTCTTTAAGCGCTTTAACGAGTTCACCAAGCCATGCCGGGTCGGCTTCCGTATCGTTATTCAGCAACGCGACATATTTGCCGCGGGCGGATTTAATACCACAGTTTACGGCCACGCAAAATCCTTTATTAGCCTGCAATTTGATGATCCTGACTTCCGGGTAGAAAGACTCAATGAACTGGATGGAATCATCGGATGACCCGTTGTCTGCCACGATTATTTCAAAGTCCCGGTATGTTTGGCGCCTCAGGGATGAAAGACAGGTCCCCAGCAGGTCACGGCCATTCCAGTTTGGTATTATGACAGATGTTTCCGGCGTTGACATAATTCACAACCTTTCATCAAAAACCATATCAATTAATTGATAGCGGTTTGTTGAGTGTCAATTCATCGTTTTGCTAATATATTAAGAATATATTCAGGCGGGGGTAAATATGGAGCGGTTCTTGGTTGTAATTACGCTGACTGTGATAATCCATTTGATAAGTACCCTGGCCTATTCGGTCCGGTTGGCCGGGATACGCACGCAACGGCTGCTCACCGCGTTTTCTCTTTATAATATAATTTATCTTTTGGCGAATGTTTCCAATAATATCCAGGCTCCCCTGTTAACTTCCATTGTAGAACACGGAATTAACGCGGGAGCGACGCAGGCCGGGGTTAATGTTCCTGTCGAGCAACTGGTTTTCCATGAAGCGTACCAGGGTCAGTTGGTCTTACTGGCGGAGCAAATCCGCCTGGTTATTGCAGCAGCCACACTGGGCACGTTAACAGGGGCATTTTTAATCCCGCCTTTCGTAAGAATATTTGTAAAGGCGATTCAGCTTTTTGAAGAGACGGACTCGACGCTCCGCACGTTTATGAACCTAACTGTCTCCTATCTGCCTTGGCGGTTGCGCCCGGAAAGGCTGCGATTTCCGGCCTGTTGCGCTTTAGTAAAACAGATAACCAGGCGGAGGATTACAATACCTAAAAATTTTTTGTTGGCGAATATTGTTGTAAACGGGTTTTATACGACTGGTGTGCTCTCAGCCCTCTACGCCGGCGCCATGTTTCCTGATTTCCGGACAACGGCCACTACGCTTTCAATGGTTGTAAACGGCTTTGCCACCGTCCTGGGGGCGATGGTGGTGGAGCCGACAGCGTCATCCATCACCGACGAGGCGCTGCGCGGGGACAGAAATGAGGCGGATGTCAAGCAAATGGCCTTCTACCTGGCCTTAACCCGTATGCTCGGAACCGTTTTGGCCCAGGCGCTTTTTTTGCCGGGCGCGTATCTCATTAAATTTATTGCCCAACTCCTGGCTTAATTAAGTAGTAAATCATTCAAGTAATGCACGCTTTTTAATTTCCTGTGCGACCAGTTCGGCCGCTATTTCTGCCCCTAAGCTATTCCAGTGAGTATCATCAAAATGGTATAAGTCGAAACCATCCTTAATTCTATTTCTGAATGGATTGATTAAATTTATGGCAATAACATTTTTCTTATGCAGTTCATTTGTCAGGTGCTCTATAAAGTGGGTATCATTATTTATTTTTTGTCTTTCAATGATTTCATCGTAATAGGCGTTATATTTGTCGGGAACGGCAAAGAAAATAAGAATTATACCTTCGTCTTTTAATTTTTTATCAATATATGAAATAAACTCCACGGCGTGAGTCAAATCTTCGGAAAACCCCTGACGCTTGAAAGATGTCAGGTCATCTTTGTANAATAATAAATCTCTNCCNTTTTTAAGTTTCGCTATCCCGGCCTCACCGGTTAGCGGTTTTCCGGCNAGGGTATAAGATAAGTTATTAAGNAGGAACTTAATATTGGATGAATTAATAACTCTCAATTTTATGTGAGACGTTTTTTNGGGNTCCCACCTGTCAATATATTCATTTTTCTTTTTTGATTCCGAATAATANTAATTAATTTTTTCCACATTAAAAGTATCNGCGGTAATATTTCTTTCCGCGGCCTCCCATATGAGGAATTTTGCGTTTTCTTTCAGATTGCTCTGCAGGAAGTTGAAAGGGTCCTCCACACCATTTGCGGACATGTTATAACAGTCGACATTCAGCTTATTCTGTAGTAAGCTGGTAAAACGGTTATCATCACCGTTGTACCACATGTATGAGTCGCCTACCGTTACGACCTGGAATACCTGATTTTCACCGTATTCCTTATTCAGATACCCCATACCGTCGGATGTGTCGGAAACCGTACGTTCGACCCCCAGCCGGTAAAGATATGAAAGCCGCGCCAGATCACCGATTGTTGAAATTTCTACGTGTTTTGACGGTTCGCATCTGCCGGTAAATGCTGATTTTTTTAAGATTTTATCAGGTAATGCCAGGACTTCTTTGGTATATTGATAAAGTATTATATGTA
>Ga0067045_1032433_pt1 | contig 10233 bp, 11 predicted proteins | sample TerdegcTABiofilm_FD_59184 | JGI IMG/M metagenome (GOLD analysis project Ga0067045, IMG submission 59184) | Combined Assembly of (Gp0054472, Gp0054536) Wastewater bioreactor microbial communities from Singapore -Terephthalate degrading... | reverse complement strand
TGTCCCCCCCCCCCCTCGTTAAAATGTGATCCCCGAACGATGTACCACCTTTCATGTTAGAATTCCTAACTTAACCTTTTCTCCAATTAATGGACCGTTTTGTGAGCAGGTCAATCAGGAACAGGCATATTAGATAGTGCTTATCTTTTCTATCAACTCTCCAATAACAATAGGCTTGGCAATAAAATTACGCCCTCCGATAAGACCACCTCTTTTCTTGACTTCTTCTTGCTTGATGATGGCTGTTACAAATATAATGGGAATAGATCTGGTGCTGGGATCCTCAAGTAATTTCTCGGCTACGAGCGTGCCGGCCATATCCGGCATCACGATGTCCAGCAAAATGATATCGGGTGCTTGGGTCTTCGCAAGGCGTATCCCATCTTCTCCGTGAGTGGTAGTCAACACGTGAAAAGTGCTTCTCGACTCAAGTAATTTCTTTAGGGTGCGGCAAAAATATTCATCATCATCGATGATAAGAATTTTTTTCGTCTTCATCTTGAATAACTATTTGTCATCCCAATAGTTGAGCCAGTTTCACCATTACGCATGTTTCAAGATAATTGAAATCAATAGGCTTTGTAATGTAATCATCAGCACCCAATTGCATTGCTCTTTTCGCAAGCTCCTCGTCGATAACGGCTGTGACCATAATAACCGCTATTTTGGGGTCTATTTTTTTTATTTCTTTCAGCACTTCTATGCCACCCATACCCGGCATTATAATGTCAAGCAACACGACATGCGGCCTTATGTCCTTCACCTTTTGAATAGCTTCAGGTCCGTCCGTAGCTGTGAATACTTCATACTCTTTCGGTACCAAGTATTTCTGGAGCAGCCTGACAATGTGAATTTCATCATCTACGACGAGTATTCTTTCCATAGGATTTATCTCACATTTCTTCAGTTGTTATTGCCCGTAACAGTTTTTACGGGCAACATGACATAAAAAGACGCTCCACCCTCCTCGTTATTCTCCGCCCATATATTTCCGCCGTGGTCGTTGATGATTCCGTAGGATATCGAGAGACCCAAACCCGTTCCTTTCCCCTGTTGCTTGGTAGTGAAAAAAGGATCAAATATCTTCATCATATGTTCATTCTTTATGCCCGTGCCCGTATCAGCGACCACGGTTTGGATAAAATCCCGATCGCCGTTAATGACCTTCCTGTCAATGGTTATGGTTAATAATTTTTTTTCTTTCCCCTCCATTGCGGCGGCGGCATTCGTTATTAAGTTTATGAAAACCTGTTCTATTTTTTCTTTATCCACGGCAATTAACGGCAAATCGGACTTGCAATGCACTTTCGTTTCTATCCCCTCAATTTTCAATTGCGTTGCGTATATTTTCAGGACATTGGCGATAATGTCCTTTATATTGAACATTATCATCTTTGTTTCAGGGATTCGTGAGAACTGCTTGAGATTTTCTGCAATGGTCACTATGCGATTGATTTGAGCCACGCATACCTTAAGTTCTTCCTGAATTTCGGGTGAAAGATTTTTCATGTTCTGCAATAATTGCAATTCCATGAAGATAATACTCACCGGATTGAGTATTTCATGAGCGACTCCGGCTGATAATCGACCCATCGCAGCAAGCTTTTCCGATTGAAGCAGTTGTTCTCTCGCATTCTGCAAATCCCTTTCCGTTCGTTTCTTTTCTGTTATGTCCTGCAGTACTCCAATTATCTTTACAATCTTGCCTTTGTCATCAGTGACGGGCTCTATCCTCTCGTAGACTTCACGCACAACACCATCACGCCGGACGATGCGGTGTTCTATTTCGCTTATTGTTCTGTCGATTATTGATTTATTGATCGCTCTTCTTACGATTTCTCTATCATCCGGGAAAACAGACTCTATGAAAGACCTGTACGTCATAACAAACATTTGGGAGGAAGTTCCCAGGATACGGTAAATCTCTTCGGACCAAAATACTTCTCCGCTTTCGATATCCCATTCCCAGTTTCCCATATGTGCGATCCGCTGGGCCTGGGCTAAACTGAAGTTGCTCCTCCTGAGGGATTCTTCTATCCACTTCTGGTTTGTAAGATCAATGAGGGCCCCTCGCAATCCAACGGGCTTATCTTCTCGCACAATAGGGCTTGTGTAGGTGATCAACGGAAATGTACTCCCGTTTTTTCTTATGCCTAAGTACTCGGAACCACCTATCTTCTCTCCATTTAACACCCTCTGAATATTCATCTTTAGACGTTCCCTGTGGTCGGGCACGATACTCTGGAAGACGTTAATCCCTTTTTCAAGATCTTCTTCTACATATCCGAACATTTCAAAAATAGCCTGGTTGCCGGTTATGATATTCCCTGCTCGATCCATTTCAAATATAGATATTGGCAGAAAATCCACCAGTTCCCTGTAACTTTTTTCACTTTGCCGCAGGGCCTCCTCTATATGCTTGCGATAGGTAACATCGCGAACAAAACCGAGTATAGTTTTATGTCCTTTACATTCAATAATTGAAGCATTGATTTCAACGGGTATCGTTCGCCCTTCCTTATTTATTAGTTCAATCTCATCGGGACCTGTGGGTTTGCCCTCCATACTGACTCTCAGCAATTGCAGGGCTTTTCCCAGGCTTTTTTCAGATAAAAGATTTAATTCCAGATAGCTCTTGCCGATCACATCCTCACGTCGGTAGCCTATGATCTCTTCGCTCTTGCGGTTCCCATACAGAAATCTGCCTTCGAAATCACTCAAGTAAATACCGTCAGGGGCATTCTCAAGGTAGCTCCTGAGCATTGCCTCGCTCTCTCTCAACTCCTCCTGGATCTTCCTGCGTTCTGTAACATCTCTGGATACTCCGTGGAGCCCGATCAGAACTCCTGTATCGTCCCGTATCGCGCGGATAATATTTTCGAGCCATCTTGTGGATCCGTCTTTATGATAATATTCCAGTTCAATAGTCAGAATTCTTTCAGGGTCTCCATGACCATCACGCTCAATAGCAAGTTCCCTTGACATAGCGTCCAGTACGACAGACATTGATTCGGGGGTTATCTGCTCCGAGATATCCTGGGCCATACGTTCTTCGGGACTGATTCCTAGAACTGTCTTGATCGAGGGGCTGACATAAGTGGTGCGTAAATTTATGTCCGCGGTCCACACAATATCTGTCATCATTTCAGCCAAGAGCTTGTATTTTTTCTCGCTTTCCCTCAGTGCCTCCTCGGCTTTTATGCGGTCGGTTATATCTCTGGCAATGGCATGAAAACCGACTATTTTCTCTTTTTTTGTCAGCAGTTGAACATTCTGGCCAATCCACTTTGTTTGACCGTCTCTGGTTATGACGGGATATTCGAAATATGTATTCTCGGCCCGGTCATCGTGCTGTTTTTTGTAAAATGCTTCTATCCTCTCATGAAAATCCGGCCTTACAAAGCTCAGATAATGTTTTCCCACTATCTCAGATCTGGGCCATCCTATGATGCGCTCGGCGACAGGATTTGCATAGGTGAAATAACCATTGAGGTCTATTGAATAAATAATATCATGACTCTTTTCTACGAAGAGTTGGTATATTTTTTCGTTTTCGATATAATTTTCCAACTTACCAACCCCTTATCAGTTCACGAATGATTGCTGATCATTGACTATTTTTCTTAATAAAATGCGATAGTAATAACTGCAGTGATTCCCATCACTGTAATTGCTGGCAAGTCTTTTTAATTGCATCGTAATCAACGTTGTGCAAAATTAGTAAAGTTTGGGGAAAATTTATAATAGCCTGAAGATTCCACGGTCATTGCAATTTTGCGTAATCAATTTTGAATGTATCAGTTGAAACGGCTGGATGTGGTGGAGAGTAATAGATAGGAATAATTAGAACAATATAGAATAATACTCTGCAAAGTATATAAACAATATATATATTACGAAAGAGACAGAAGATGAGACTGGAGATTGACCTTGCTATTTTTTAAACCGAGTTTCTTTCTTATGTTATTCCGGTGAGAATCTACGGTGCCTATAGAAATTCCCAGCAATTTGGCGATATCTTTTGAAGTCATGCCGTTTTTTACCATATTGGCTACTTTAATCTCCGTGGGAGTCAAGACTGTGTGGTGAGATGATATATTTCTTACAAAAGGAGAGACGATATCTTTGAGATTTGATTCCAGAACTCTTAAAAAGTATTTTCCTTTTTCGTTAAGGTTGTAGTTTTCCAATTCCCTTATGTAGGGGATGACGAGTTCGTTAATATTTTGTTGAAGTTTAGACTCCAGCTCCTTCATGTCCTCTCTCCGGCGCTCCAAAAAAACCCGGATTGCGGTGTTGGCTTTTTCAAGTTCCATAGATTGTCTGATCAGCTCTTCTTCCCGTTGTTTAAGTGCCTCCTGAGCATGTATACGCTCTGTGACATCATGATTAATGCTAAAAACCAATTTGTCGCCGCAGGCATCTATTAGCTCTGCGGAGTAAATACCCATTCGCATTTTGCCGTATTTCGTTCGGTATTCGACTCGCTCATTGTAAATACTGCCTTTTGTTTTAAGAAAATTACAGAACCTTTGGTAATCTTCGCGACTGAAAACGTCCAACTCGGTGAAGCTTCTCCCGATAATTTCTTCACGGGAGTATCCTGTGAAACGAATGAACCTGTGATTAACATCGAGAATTACATGATCTTTCAATCTATTTACAGCCATGAGGGACGGGCTCATAAAAAATATTCGCGATAAGATCGTGTAAATTTTGTCCCGTTCCAATATTTCTATTTGCAACGCTCCACTTTCCTTCATTTGATCCCTCAATTGACTCCCCAAAAACTTCTTGGAACTGCCTTTCCTGTTTTTTTTACTGGAATTGTATGGCCGTAGTGGGTCTCTCCATTATTAACTAGGAGACACTACACAATTTAAATGAGGTTTTGTTGTGCCATTTATCCACTTATTGATTTCGGAACTCATAAAATCAGATTAATCCTACAATTTTTTCAAATCTTATCTTGATTTTCTCATAGAGATCTGTGTTATCCGCGCTCAATCCCCTCCCCATTATATTGTTAGGATATCCCCTGAAATGGTTAACGATAAGTGGCATTAATTCACTGCCGAAAGCTTCTTCTTTTTTCCCAATGGATACTTCAATGAATTCTCGACAAGCCCCAACAATTAAATCGCTAATTTGAAGGGGAGGACAGTTATTCATGTTTGAATATAGTGGATATTCGATAAAATTTAATTTTTCTAATGGGCCACAATAATATTCAATTTTCTCTATAGTACTTCCAAAATAAAAGGCATGTTCGTATTCATTGTCATATGGACAGCGGTTTCCTCCCTCAGGCCAGTCTAATATAATCTCCGCGCCGGCTGGCGAATTTTCTCTTACATGATACCCAAATCTCATGAGAGCATCGGCGAAAGTATATCCAATTAAATAATCCCGCGTTCTTAATTGAACCTCTCGTTTTTTGCTATGACTCTCCACGCAGGCGATAATGATTTTATAATCAATACCATTGATCTGCTGAAAGAGTTTCTTTCTCCAATCTTTGCTTTCGTTGAGAAGACGTAAATATGTTTCATCCTGCTCTTTATTTTCAAAGACTCTTTTTAGAGATTTTAGGTTCCATTTAATGGGAAAATTCGGAGGTTTATGGTACTCAGATTTGATTTCCTTTAGAATATTAGAGATTTCTATTTGTTCTTTTTGATAAACAACAATACCACCAAAAATCAAAATATCAGGTATATCCGCATTATAAATTCCATTTAGCTCTGAGTTATCAGCAAACCATCTTAACATTTAATTACCTCTCAATTTCCCTCCCAAACCATATAACCTTTCCATTGATAACGACTTTTTCTGTCTCAACCTCCATAGGATCATATCTGGGGTTGTCACTTATAATCCGGACCTTCCCGTCCGGGAATACAATATGAATTCTCTTGATCATAATTTCATTATGGACGGCTATTGCATAAATGCCTCCGGAAGGATCGACGTAATTGCGGCCCTGATCAATTAAAACGAGATCTCCGGAGAACAGCGTGGGCTCCATGCTATCTCCGCTGACCTTTACTAATAGCATTCGGGAAGGGTCGCCCTTTCTTTTCAGCCAATCCTTTCTGAAGGCGACTTTGAGATCTACGCGGTTGTCCGGTATGAGGCCGCCGCCGGCGCTGATCTTCCCTGTCATTTGAGGTATGTAGACAAACTCGCCTTTTATCTCGTTCTCTTCAATCGCCACCACTTTATCTTCCGGTCCGCAAACATCAGGATATCTGTGGCGCGCCCCAGGGAAGGGTTCGCCCGAACCCTTGTGAAGCCATAATGGGTTAAAATTGAAGTGTGTTACTAATCCTTGAATTGCTGAACCTTTTAGCGTTCCTTGGCCATTTCTATAAGTGATAAGTGTATTTTCAGTTATACCCAAGAGTTTAGAGAGTTCCGCGTCCGTTATGCCCTTTCCTACTCTCTTATCTTCTTTGATAGTGTTTATCGCCCAAGACACTCTGTCCTTCAAATATTGCATATTAACCATCAATTCTTGATGTATTTTCCGGTTGTCAGTTGACTATTCAACTATCAACCGAACTGACAACCGGTTGTCAGTTCGCATATATAATAAATAAATCAAATACTTGCCGTAGTTAAATCGCATTATCATCAAAAATTTAGTATCAACCGCAAATTTTCCTTGACATCCTCAAATAATGAGGGTATAGGTTAATTAAATAGGCTAATACCGAGTTCAAAAAAATATCTCAAGGTTTCACATGATCGAAGATTGGACCCCGGAGAAAATCAAAAGTGCCCTGATGGAGGCAAGTGTCACCCAGTCCGGGATTGCCCGGGATCTCAAAGTCTCTCCCGTTAGCATTCACCAAGTCATTCAAAAGAGGATGACCTCTCATCGTATTCGTCAGGCGATCGCCCAGGCGATCGGCAAAGACAGGAAAGTTATCTGGCCCTCTGTGTACCTCTACGGAGTGCCTCGCAAGAGGGGGAGGCCCGCGGGCCAAGGAATTCACCATAAAAAGGTGGCTTAAGTCTTTAACGGGCCGCCCTAAATTTATAAATTCTTTTAAACCATTTTTTAGGTGATTTCAATGGCTAAGTCAAAAAAATATATAGACAAAAATCAGCTCACCATTTTTGACGCCATTTTGAATCTCCAGCAGCAGGACGTCCAATCAAAGCCGACAGGCAGTTTCGACATCGACCGGCAGTTCCGTGAAGCTATAAGCGACGCCCTGAAGCGTTGCCCGCTTTCGAGGTACCAGGTGGCAGCCAAGATGAGCGAACTGACCGGCTGCGATATAACGAAGACCATGCTCGATAGCTGGACTGCGGAATCGAAGGAGAATCACCGCTTCCCCGCGATTTATTTGCCCGCCTTCTGTGAAGCCACCACTCAAAGAGAACCCCTGAACATCCTGGCCCGTCTGATCGGTGTTTTCGTTATGCCCGGACCCGAGGCTCTGAGGGCGGAGATCAAGAAAATAGAGGAAGAGATCTCGAGGAAACAGCAGGAGAAGAAAAAGAGGATCATGTTTTTAAAGGAGATGGGTGAGGGTTGAATATGGATAGAGAGCAATTAGCCGATGTTGTCGTCAGCTCTTTTGAACGGCTCATCGCCTCCAAGTGGCTCGACAGGCTTACAAAGGCCTTCCTTATATTCTTCTGGGGCTGGCTTTTCGGGTACCTGCAGTTCAGGTTTCAGATTGGATTCTGATCGGGAAGGTGATTGACGATGAATGAACAGTTTTTCTTTACCGCAAGGGAAGTCGCAGAACTAACGGGGAAGACAAAACAGGCCGTCATGAAGCGGGCGAGCAAGGAAGAGTGGCCCTATCAAAACGGGAACGGCAAGGGCGGATCGATGAAAAAATACACCCTTCACGCTCTTCCCTCCGACATCCAGACGGTGATCATCGAGAAAAAAGGCATCTCGCTCTCGATGATCCAGGTCCTCTCCCCGGAGGCGGCCCTGAAGGCAGCCGATAAATTGCTGCCCGTCACGTCGTTATCTGAGCAGTTTCCCGCAAATGGCAATTCAAAGCATGCGATCAAGAGCACTTGGACCGGCGAGACAGCCATCTCTCAAGACGTGATCCGCGACCGCAGGGTCCAGGAAATCGCCAAGATTACCCAGGAGGCCCTGGAAGTTCCCCGTGGTTGGAAGAAAAGGCAGTGGGTTGATGCCGTGGCTGAGAAGCACGGCATCACCTTCCAGTCCGTCTACCGTTATTTGAAAAGATACGAGAAAAAAGGTCTCGTCGGTCTCAAGCACACCAAATCGACCCGTGAGAAGCCCAAGAACTGGTCTTCGGATGCAATAGACTTCTGGGTAGGTCTCGTCTTGAAGAAAGAGCACCGCAAGATCGCCAAGGACGCCCTTTACGAGCTTCTCTGCGTCGAGGCGGATAAACGCGGCTGGCATATCGGGGGCTACGCCTCAGCTCTGTGGTGGCTCAAGAAAAAGCTAAACCCTCAGCTCCTTGCCCTCCAGCGCGGGGGGCTTCGCGCGCTGGATAATACCCTTCCGCCCGTCATCCGGGACTATTCGGACCTTGCGCCCTTCGAGATCCTCGTAGGCGATCAGCACCGATTTGATTTCTGGGTCGTGGATGATGATTCGGGCGAAGTTTTCAGACCTGAAGGCTATCTCTGGCAGGACCTGAGGAGCCGCACGATTTACGGCGCCGCAATCGACAGGCGCTACGATGCCTGGCTCATCGGCCTTGCGCTCCGCATCGGGATCCGCGCCTACGGTCCCTTCGGGAGCATATATACCGATAACGGAAAGCCCGAGATATCACGCTACATGATGGGCATAATGAGCGACATGAGGGCCCTGGGGCTCTCCTGGGAGACGACGGTGGATGTTCCGCTCAACCTTGCCGATGCGGAACCGGAAGAAATATCACCCTGGATCACGCTTCCCGGGACTCACAGAAGGGCCATCGTAAAGAACGCCAAGGCAAAGATGATCGAGAGCACTTTCAATGTGATCGAAGGGATCATGCGCGATCACTTCCGGCTGCCGGGCTATGTGAAACGCCTTGCAGCCGATATTCACGAGCAGGACGTGGATATGGAAGAGGTAAACGCCCTTGCCAGGGCCGGTAAGCTCCCGCTTTTCTCAGAGTTCATGATCGCCGCATACCGGGCCCTTGACTTCTATAACCGCGAGAAAGCCCACCGGGGCGTCTTGAAGGAATGGGGCTGGAAGCCGGCGCCGAAAAGCGCAACCCCATACGACTGTCTCCGTGCCTGTTACCTGGAAGGGTGGCGGCCGAGAGCGATCTCCGAAGAAGCCGCGGACCTCATATTCCTCGCGAGGGAATCAAGAGTGGTGAATCTCGGCCGGATACAATTCAGGAACGATCTTTACGAGCACGACGCCCTCATCACGCTCAACAAGCAAAAGGTGGACATCCGCTACAACCCGATGGACACGGAGTGCATACTGGTCTTTCACAGGGGCCGGTATGTATGCACTGCCGCTCTGGCGGAGTATTCATCCATGAAGGACCTGGATCTGGCCGAGCGCAAGATCAGGGAAAAACGCGAGCGGCGCAGGCGCTTCCTTGCGGAATACAGGCGCCTCACCTCGTCGGTGCCCGACTTTCGCGAGTATTCTAAAGTGCCCGAGATCGAAAAGGTCGCGGCCCTGGTGGGTGAGGAGAAACGCCGGAAGGCCCTCGAGCAGAAGGAGATATATCGGAAGCGCACGCCAGAAGAGCTCGAGGCCGAGGTGGCGAGGCTCGAGACGAGCGGGCACCTGCCTCCGAAGAGCCCGCGTCCCTTGCCTTCACGTCCTTCCTACTTTTTGACTGATCATGACCGCTATGGCTGGTGCGTTAAATATGAGATCGCAGGCGGGACTTTATCCGACGAGGATCTCAAGTGGAAAAAAGAGCAGGAGTCCAGGATGAATGCGAGCCAGTTGGAATACTGGCAGACCGTACGGGAATACGGCGCTCTATAGAAACTACGGGAGGGAGAAATGAGAAACGAATTCATCGAGACGGCCAATGTCACGAAGTTCAATCAAGTCTGCGCGGAGGTGGAAGACTCGACGAGCCTGGTCGGGCCGTCCCTGGTCATGATCACCGGCCCTGCGGGGCGCGGGAAGACCGGCAGCGACGCCACAAGAAAAAACTGTCGCCGATTTTGTTTCGGAGGTGCTTGAGAACTGTAATTTCGATCAGGCCAGGCAGGAGATCCTCCGGGCCATCCTCTACGGCTACTATGTCC
>Ga0067045_1032430_pt1 | contig 10233 bp, 7 predicted proteins | sample TerdegcTABiofilm_FD_59184 | JGI IMG/M metagenome (GOLD analysis project Ga0067045, IMG submission 59184) | Combined Assembly of (Gp0054472, Gp0054536) Wastewater bioreactor microbial communities from Singapore -Terephthalate degrading... | reverse complement strand
ATTCCGTTGCCGTGTCCGGGGGTGGAATTGCCGTGATGTCCGGGTATTCCGTTACCGTGTCCGGGAGTGGAATTGCCGTGATGTCCGGGTATTCCGTTGCCGTGTCCGGGCAGTCCGTTGCCGTGATGTCCGGGTATTCCGTTGCCGTGTCCGGGCAGTCCGTTGCCGGGGGCTGAATTACCGGGGAGATCCTGGTAAGAGTTGGAGAGGTTTACGTATGGATTATAATCGAAATAATTCTGGTACTGGGGATAACCGCCATAATTACCATAGTTACCATAGTTGCCGAAATTTCCGTAGGGCATCTGGAACATGGGTTGCATCATCATGCCCATATTCATGCCGTTAAAGCCGCCCATCATCATGAAGGAGTTCATCATAGGGAAGCCACCCATCATGCCTCCCATGAGGTTACCGGCTCCGAAGTAGATACCGGCTCCAAAGTTTATTCCTCCGTACATTGACTGCATTCTTTGATAATCCGCCTGGACCATCTGGGTCATTGCGGCTGCATTTGCCATTCCAACCATTATGGTTGCCTCCTTAAAAAATATACAATCTCTTATGCCGATTATCACAACAAATGATTAAGTAGTCAAGGGCAGAACAAAATTTTAACAAAAAGTCAAAGAATTTGTAAAAAATATTATAACAACATTTTTATTGAGGAATTTTCTCCTCTTCCTCGGCGAACAGAGCATCCAGGAAAAATTTGGGATCGAAGGGGCGGAGATCGTAGATTCCCTCCCCCAGTCCGATAAATTTCACCGGGATTCCCAGTTCGTGTACAATAGCCATGACGATACCTCCCTTGGCGGTTCCGTCCAGTTTAGCCAGAACGATGCCCGTCAGATCCACCGATTTGGTAAAGGTTTGAGCCTGGATGAGGGCGTTTTGTCCCATGGTGGCGTCCAGAACCAGGAGGGTTTCGTGGGGAGCGGACGGGATGTTTTTTTGAGTTACTCTTTTGATCTTTTCCAGTTCTTTCATCAAATTAACTTTAGAGTGCAATCTCCCTGCGGTGTCAATGATGAGTATGTCCGCTTTTCTGGCGATGGCGGCGTTAACCGCGTCATAGACCACTGCGGCGGGATCGGCGCCTTCCTGATGTTTGATGACGTCGAGCCCGATTTTTCTTGCCCAGGTTTCCAGTTGTTCGATAGCGGCGGCTCTGAAAGTATCGGCAGCGGCGATGACCACTTTTTTACCTTCCTGGTTGTATCGGTTGGCCATTTTGGCTATGGATGTGGTTTTTCCTGTTCCGTTGACTCCCACCACCATGATGACCGTCAGTTGATTTTCCTGCAGATTTATTTCCGATGATTGTTGTCCGAATAGTTCGGATAATTTCTGTTTCATCACCTCGTAAAGGTGGGAGGGTTCCTCGATGAGGTGTTCATCCACCGCTTTTTTCATCTGCTCGATAATGTATTCGCTGGTGGAGATACCCACATCGGAGGTGAGGAGAATTTCTTCCAGTTCTTCCCAGAAGTCGTCGTCAATGGATTTTCTGAGCCGGAATAGTCCTTTTACCTTGAAGATGAAACTTTTTCGGGTTTTATCCAGACCTTCCTTTAGTTTGGTAAACCATTGAGCCGGTTTTATTTCTATCTTGGTATTGGCGATATCCATAAGACGGGAAAAGAACCCGCCTTTTTTTTCTTCAGCCATTCAAATTCCTCCGTTTTTTTCTACTTTATTGATAATTATATTGTGGTTTTAAGTAAAAATCCTTTTTGAAAAGAACAGGAATTATATTACCAGTTCGGTCTCATCGGAAATGTCGGATATTTCTTTAATTTCTTCTTTGGCTTTCAGATCGTCAATAAAGTCGAATTTGACGGAGAATTTCTCGATGATATATTTTAACAGAATAGGAACAGGGATGGATGTAACCACCGACAGCACCACAATGGAAGTAAAAATATCGTCGCTGATGATATTCAGTTGTTTTCCGATACTAGCGGCAGCAAGAGTGGCGGAGAGTTGGGGAACGGTCATAAGTCCTGCACAGATACTTTTCAGGTGATTAAAACCCGACATCTTCATCGCCAGGTAACCCGAACCCAATTTTGATATGATGAGGGCTACACAGATTATAACGGTGGCGGTGATATTTTTTACCTGAAACAGGGAGTGGATATTGGTCTGGGTTCCTATGTAATAGAACATAAAGGGGACAAACACTCCATATCCGATATTGTTGAGAATTCGATCAATATCCTCGTATTTGGGAAGAACTCCGGAGAATGATATGGCAATTCCTGCCACGAAGGCTCCTACCACCAGGTTGATTCCCAGAAGTTCTCCCATAACGATGAAAACCAGGATGATAAAGAGAAATACCAGAGGGGAATGAAGCTTTACTGTTTTGAATTTTATGGCTATGTCGTGGAGAAACCGGGGAAATACCAGAAAACTCAATGCCATATAGACCGTCAGGAAAAATATAAAGGTAAGAACCATCAAAAATCCGTTGTCGCCGAAGTTTATCCGGTCGAAGAGGGATATGGTTCCTATCATTTCTATACTCTGCTGTCTCTGGAACTGTATGGATATGGAAAGAATTATTATACTTATAATATCGGTGATCATGGTGGCTCCCAGAACAGCCACACCGAAACGGGTTCTTTCTATGTGAAGTTCCTTAATCAGGGGAAAGACTATACCCACCGAATGGGAGGCGAAAAGGGATGCAAAAAGCAGTATCCCCACCAGATTTAATTTTAAATATATAGAAGTTAAAACTCCTGCTATGACAGGTATAACCACCGTCAGCACCGATAACAGTATTAAGGCTTTCTTTTCTCTTTTCAGGATTGCCAGATCCGTTTCCAGTCCCGCCAATGCCATGATGAAGACTAGGCCGAATATATTGAAGGTTTCTATGGTATAGTTAATTTGAGATAATCTCTCCGATTTTCCTATGAAGATGAGAAATTTTTCTATGAAATTTATTCCATGAGGTCCCAGCAGAATTCCCACTAGCATCATGGCTATAATCGAGGGGACATAAAACCTTTCCAGAAGCTTACTAGAAATAAGGAGCAAAAAAGTAATTATCAGCATCACTGAAATAAAAGCCATCATTTACCTCCTCTGATTGTTTTATATCTATCACAAAAACCTTAAATCCTACCGTTCATAACGGATTTAAAGTAACATTTATAGCAATTCCAATAGACAATTCCTTCGTAAGTCTGTCATCCTGAACTGGTTTCAGGATCTGTTCCGGAATCTTTTTAACAACCACCATTGGATTCGGACAAGGTTATTTTTCCACCGGGGGTTTTACGGAAAGTCTTATATTGTGGGAAGAAGGACATGGCAATAGGGGAACCGGTCTGGATAAAGGTCTTCATCTTATGGGGAGGTAGTTTTATTCGGCAAATATGGGAAATATCCTCCAAATTTACTTTATTTATATTATTGAAGTATTCCCTGAATGAAAACCCCTTTTCCTCTTTTAAAAGGTTATGTCCCAGGATTTTCGCCAGTTCCAGACTGTCCTCCATCCTGAAAAGCACGTGAGACCCATGTTTTATGAGGGATTCTTTGAAAAGGGCTTTCTCGGTTTTTCCTTGTCCTATATCCTCTATAATTTTCTGAATCAATTCTATCGCTTTGCCGACGTTTTTATCCGCCAAAGAGAGGTTGATCTTGAATATTCCATCGTTGTCATAGAAATTGAGTCCCGTAGTACACAGATAGGTGATATTCTCCTGTTCTCTCAGCACCCGGTTGAAGATGCTGGTATATCCCGATCCCACCAGGGAGTTGAAGGCTCTCCAGGTATAAATTTCCTGAAGATCGTCTATCTCGAATTTCCACCCCACCGACAAAAACGCCTGGGTCTTATGGGCGGAGGGGAGATAGAATACCAAATGGTCTGAGATGTCTTCTTCAAGAATAAAGTTTGCCTTTTGGTTTTTATTGCCTGAAGGGAATTTGTTTAATAACTTAATTAATTTATCTTTGAATTCCCCGCTCATATTGCCTGCGGATCCCACATACATATTATCGCCGTGATAGGCTTTTTTCAGGTGGGCGGATAACTGATTGGAATCAATATTATTAATTACCTCGTCTTCTCCTACCGGGTGGCGGGATAGGGGAGAGGGGTGCAATAATATTCCCTCCATCATTATTGAATTGAAAAAGGCGGGATTGTTTATTTCCCGATGTCGTTCCTGGGTGATGATCTCCCTTTCCTGACGGATAAATTCTTCTTTAAAGGATGGACGCAGGAGCAGTTCCTCCAAAACCCATAACGCTTCTTCTTCGCATCCCGGCGGTACTTTCACCCAGAAGGCGGTCATGTCCCTGGTGGAGTAGGCGGAGATTCTGCCTCCGATGCCTTCCATCTTTCTGCTGATGTCGTAGAGGGTGGGGATATTTTCCGTTCCCCTGAATAGAATATGTTCCATAAAATGAGAGATTCCCCATTCAGATTCGGATTCGTAGGCAACCCCGTCGTTGAAGGCGAACAGAATGGATAAGGTAGGGGAGTGGGGAATTCTCATCAAAGAAAAAGGGATCTTTGATTTATAATTATAATCGTTTTCTCCGCCGTAGGTCTGATTTTCTACATTATAATTTTCTATGGGATATTTTTCCGCTATTTCAAAGAAACTCTGTTTTATCATAAATATCTTCCTTTGCTGATATTAATGCCGATGTTTGTCCGTTTAACTTTCGATTTTCTTCTGCGTATCCCTTTCAGGAGTTATTTTCGAATGTGAAGAAAATACCATGAGATAGTCATCCTGAACTTGTTTCAGGATCTATTTCGGAAGTTTTTATTTAGAGCCACTATACGGTCATAGAGAGGGGGAATAAACAGGAAAAAAACGGGGAAAACGGCAGAGAAAGGGCGGTGAAGGTTTGTTCTGTTGTAGTCATACTATAAAAAGAAGATTTGTTTTAATCCCTTATTACCCCAATAACTTTATTTACTTTTTTATTCGTATTATGAATGAAATCCTGTCGTCGGTTCTTCGGCTGTTTGGTCACACTTCATCCTTTTTCCTCTCGCTGTTTACTCTCATTTCATCCCTTTTCTCATCGCCGTTTTCCTTTATTTCATCCTCTTTCTCATCGCCGTTTTCCTGTATTTTATCCCGTTTTTCTCTCACAAAATTTTTCCCCTCTGATGTAACAAAGTCCCTCTTCCAACTGTCTATAAGACACGATATGAATGACGGACTCTTTTTAGACGACTCACAATATATAAAACGATTCAAGCAAGGGGATAAAAGAGCCTTCGATCCTCTGGTGAGGAAATATTCCCAGCGACTTTATAACGTGGTCTTCAGAATGATAAAGGACAGGGAAGAGGCGGAAGATCTGACCCAGGAAGCCTTCGTGAAAGCATTTAAGGCATTGAAAAACTTTAGAGAAGAATCCGGCTTCTATACCTGGATATACCGGATAGCTGTCAATCTGACCTTAAACCGACTCAATATCAGGAAAAAGGAACTGGCAGTGTTGGATGAGGAGATCAAAAGTGACGAGGGGAGCATCAAACGGGAATTGACAGGTCTGGAGCCTTCGCCGGAAATGAGCGCCCAATCCGCCGAGATGAGAAAGGTGGTGGAAAGAGCGGTGCAGGGTTTATCGGAGAAAAACAGGATCGTGTTTATTCTGAAAGAGTTTGAAGGTATGTCCTACACCGAGATATCGGAGATGCTGGAAATAACCGAACAGGTAGTCCGCACCCGCCTCCACCGGGCAAAAACGGATTTGCAGAAGGTACTCAAACAATATGTGTCGGGCTATTGACATAAAAGGGCTGTAAAAGGATTGTAGGAGGCTTCTCCAGAAGCCGATAATCGGGGTCGGGAGACCCCTCCTACAGAACAAGAACCGGCAAGACTGCGGGGGTTTCCGAAAGAAGGGATATTATGGATCACTGGACTGTTTATGAAAATTTACATCGGTTGATAGATATGGAGGTCAGCGACACCCAGCAGAGGGAAATGATGAATCATATTCAAAACTGTCCCGTCTGCAAGGAGGAGTATGATACCGCTGTCCGGCTGAACAACCTCTATAAGAGTCAACCCCTGAATCCCCTGCCGGAAGGATTTTATGACCGGTTATATTCCCGCATTCCCGAAATGAAGGAAGAACCTGAAAAAAAATCGGCGGGAGGATTCTCCTGGGGAGATTTCTTCTCCTTCTTTCGCAGGAATCCCGCCTATTCCTTCGCCCTGGTTACAGTCATGATAATAACCCTGGGATGGTACGTTTTTCTCAACTATCTGGCTCCCCAACCGCCCACGGGAGGTGTCACTTCCCTTACCCTGGCTTACGGCGATGAGGACGGCGTTCACCTCTACGACAGTTCCAGAGGAGAGTGGAAAAATCAGACAGAATCGGTTGCCCTCAAGACCGGCTCCGTTCTTAAAACCCGGGAGTCCAACGCGATTGTGATGTTAAATTCGGAAAACAGTATCCGCCTGGCACCGAAAACCGAGGTGGAAATCGCTCAACTGGCTCAAGAGGAACAACAGACCCTGGGCAGACTGAAACTCAGAAAAGGAAGAGTCTGGGTGGAGGAACGCCTCGCGGTCAACATGGAGGTGGAAACCGATAAATACCTGATAACCCCCATCGGAACCTCTTATGAAGTGAATAAGGAGGAAAACGGCGATACCACCGTGGGAGTTTATCAGGGCAGGGTGAAGGTTACGGAACGATCCTCCGGTAAGAGTCTGGAACTGGAAGAGGGGGAGAGGTTCGTATCGGGTCAGAAAGGCAATCAGATCGAAAAAATTTCTTCAAAAGAGGCGGAAGAGAGCGACTGGTTCGTATGGAATCGCAAGGTGAGCATCCCCGGCACCATGGAAGTGGGGCAACCCATCCGCCGTCCCGATATGCGACGGGAACTTCCCCCACCTCCACCCTGGGTAATCAGACAAAGACAGAATCAGGGACAACCCAAACCCCTGCCCATACCCACCCAAGATGACGATTGGAATAAATTTGATAACAAAAAACAGGATTGGAGTAAAGAAACCCCCACAGGAATGGAAACGCCTGAAAATACTTCTACTCCATCGGTAACCGGATACCCCACCCCGACAAAACCGGAAAAACCCTCACTGAAGTTTGGTCCCCAACGGATTCCCTTCGCCCAACTGCCTGATGAACAGAGGAAAAGAATTATTCAGGATCTGAAGAAAAGAGGGGAATTGTCTTCCGATTATCCCGAAGACGCCCTGGTTCTGCCTGATGAGGTGGTGGAAAAGATGATAAAAGAACAGGAAGAAAAGAAGAAGAGTCCTTTCAGCCAATTACCCGATGAGCAGAGGAAAATAATTATTAAGGATTTGAAGAAAAGAGGGGAACTGACTTCCGACTATCCCGAAGACGCCCGAACTCTGCCTGATGAAGTAGTGGAAAAGATGAAAAAAGAACAGGAAGAGAGGAAGAAGAATCCCTTCGGTCAACTACCCGACGAGCAGAGGAAGAAAATTATTAAGGACTTGAAGGAAGGAGGGGAACTGACTTCCGACTATCCCGAAGACGCCCGAACTCTGCCTGATGAAGTAGTGGAAAAGATGATGAAAAAACAGGAGGAACAGATTCGGAATCGCCCTCCCTTCAAGACTCTTCCCTCTCCGTTAAAGAAGAAGATAATCAATGATCTGAAAAAACAGGGAAAACTTCCGCAGGACTACCCGGAAGACTCGGAGGATCTGCCCGACAACATCAAAAAAGAACTGGAACCCCCATCAGGAGACGAATCCCCTTACAAAGGGCAGGGACAACAGGGCGGAAAAGGTCGGCAGAGGGGGAACCCCGGACAATATGAAGGAAATCCCTCTTCGGAAATCCCGCCGGGAGATTCCTCCTGGCCCGATCCGGAGACTTTTGAGAATGAAGATCAATAATCATGAGTTACGCCTTTTTCTACCAAAACCCGAATTTTATGCCGATTGCCGGAGATCCAGAAACAAGTTCGGGATGACGGGTTCATGCCGGTTTGCTCGATTTTAAGTGTAAGTCGTGAGTATTCATTCAGTCCCCCCGTCATTCCGAACCCGTGAAACAAGTTCAGGGCAGGCTTATTTCGGAATCTGAGGCACAAGATATTGTATAGATCCTGAAACGAGTTCAGGATGACGTGTTTAGTCGTTGTAGGACTGAATAGATACTATTTTTTTATTCCGGGGGTTCTCCTTCTTTCATGATAAGCAGTTCCCTGCTCTCCAACAATGTTATAAGCCTTTGTGGCATGGGGATTTCCTCGATTTCCAGTTTTCCCTGCTTCATATTAAATATAATATATGGTTTTTTGTTAATATACCGGATGATTACTTTTTTTACATCCGCCCATGCGATGATGACGGTTTGGTGAGGAAGAGGCGGATTCGGGGAAGAGATGGAGGAAGTGGAAATATTTTCATCTTTGTTTCTCTCCTTTTGCCGGTTTTCCTGTTCTTCGCCGGGGGTAGGGGGACGGATTATAACTCCTTCGCCCTTTATAGATATTTCTTTGACTGCATTTTTATTTATGTAATAAAGTCCGGCAAAGGCGATAAGAAAGCCCGATAGCAGAAACAGGGGGAAATATTGTCCCAGGGTATTGTTCAGGTGGACTCCCAGATAGAGCCAGCCCATACCCAGAAAGGGAGCGGCAAGTTCCACCGCCATTACTTTTGTATCTCGGAAATAGCCCGTGAACTCCAGATCGAAATAGGAGACAAAAGCGTTCATAAGTTCTCTGGAGGATTGAAACCGTCGGTTGGGATCCAGAGCAAGGCACTTCATGACTAAATTTGAAATTTTATCAGGAATATTTTTGTTTATCTTATGCGGTTCCTCAAATTGAAAGGGATTATCCTCCGGATTTTTGCCTGTCAGCATATAGTGGAGGATGGCACCCAGTGCGAAGATATCCGCCCGTTCGTCGGATTGTTTGTCATTATATTGTTCGGGAGAGGCATAACCGGGGGTTCCCAGGTTGATGGTGTCGGAGGTTTTATCGGGGGAATAGAATCGGGCGGTACCGAAATCGAATATTTTTAAGATTCCGTCATCGCCTATCAGGATATTATCCGGTTTCAGATCCCGATATATAATCCCTCTGGAGTGCAACTGGATGAGAATTTTTAAGATCTGTTCGCCGTAGTTGAGGGTTTCCTCCACTGACAGGGGTTTTCCCAGAACCGAGGAGAGAGGGGTTCCCTTTATATAATCCCGTACCAGCAGAATCTTGTTATTCTCCTCGAAGAAGTCGTAAACGCGGGGAAAATGAGGGCTTTTAAGAGGAATCAGGGTAAGAAGAGTGCGGTATTCCCTTTCGAAAAGAAACCGTACCTCGGATATTTTATCACTGAGGACAAACTCTTCCCTGGATTCCTTCAGAACCAGTTCCTTATCGTCGTGGTCCCCGTGCTCTTTTGCCCTGTAGAGGATAGAAAATCCTCCTTCGCCCAGTTTTTCTCTGATAATGTATCTGTTTTTGAATATTATAGGTTGTGATTCTTGAGTCATACTGTTCACCCCGCTCCGGATTTACTCTGATTATTTCCCTTTTTTCCATCTTCCCCTTTTTTATACCCTCTTATAAGATTTTTTGACTTAAAAGGGAAGAAAAGAAGTCAAATTTTTTTTTAATGCAAATAGAACCAGTAATCAGAGAGAAGCTTTTTGAATGTTAAGATTTGTTAAAAATAATCCTCCGGGTAAAAAGAAGGATTATTGGAAACGGATAAGAATACTTCAAAAGATTTTTTTAGGTTGATAGAGAGCGGAATCTGAATCTATCCCCTGGATCTCTCCGGGTGAAGGGTTAAGGATAGGTTTTTATTATGCCCTCAGAAATCAGGAAGGCACCCATTTAGGTTTACTCATAGCGGAGGGGGTGAATGCTGGATGGAAACCCGAGTTGGAGAAAACGAATCGCTGGAAGATGCCTTGAAGCGCTTTAGACGATCCTGTCAGAAACATGGCGTCATGGCAGAAATGAAAAAGCGGGAGTTTTACGAAAAACCCAGTGAACGACGCAAAAGACAACAAGCTGCCAGGGCCAGAAAGAAAAGAAAAGTCTAATGGGATCCATTGGCAACGAAAACTCAAGAACTTAATGGGTTATATAAAAAGAGGATGCCCGATTCAAAAGGGCATCTTCTTTTTGTTTGGATAGGGGGTATATATTCAGTCCTCTGGCGGAGAACCACGTCATCCTGAACTCGTTTCAGGATCTATACAATATCTTGTGCC
>Ga0067045_1005842_pt1 | contig 10233 bp, 11 predicted proteins | sample TerdegcTABiofilm_FD_59184 | JGI IMG/M metagenome (GOLD analysis project Ga0067045, IMG submission 59184) | Combined Assembly of (Gp0054472, Gp0054536) Wastewater bioreactor microbial communities from Singapore -Terephthalate degrading... | reverse complement strand
CCATCATCCTGACCACCCACTATATCGAGGAGGCCGAGGAGATGGCCGACCGGGTGGGCGTCATCCTGAAGGGGGAGCTGATCTTGGTCGAGAAGACCGCGACCCTGATGCGCAAGCTGGGCAAGAAGACCCTGACCTTGAACCTGCAGGAACCGATGGCGGCCATCCCGGCCGAACTGGCCGACTGGAACCTGAGCCTGAAGAACGAGGGCGGCGAGTTGGAATACGCCTTCGACGCCCACGCCGAGAAGACCGGGGTGCCGTCGCTGCTGCGCCGCCTGTCCGACCTGGGCATCGCCTTCAAGGATCTGAATACGCGCCAGAGCTCGCTGGAAGACATCTTCGTCAGCCTGGTTCACCGCGACAGCAACAGTGGCGGGGAGGCCGCGTGATGACGTTCAACGGACATGGCGTCTGGGCCATCTATCGCTTCGAGATGGCGCGGGCCCTGCGCACCCTGTGGCAGTCGATCGTGACGCCGGTGATCACCACGGCCCTCTATTTCGTCGTCTTCGGCGGGGCCATCGGCAGCCGGATGCAGGAGGTCGGGGGCGTGCCCTACGGCGCCTTCATCGTGCCGGGCCTGATCATGCTGAGCCTGTTCACCCAGTCGATCTTCAATGCGTCCTTCGGCATCTACTTCCCGAAATTCACCGGCACCATCTATGAAATCCTCTCGGCGCCCGTCAGCCCGCTGGAGATCGTCATCGCCTATGTCGGGGCGGCGGCGACCAAGTCGGCGGTGCTGGGCCTGATCATCCTGGCGACGGCGTCGCTGTTCGTGCCCTTGCAGATATTGCACCCCTTCTGGATGCTGGCCTTCCTGATCCTGATCGCCACCACCTTCAGCCTGTTCGGCTTCATCATCGGCGTCTGGGCGCAGAATTTCGANCAGCTGCAGATGATCCCCATGCTGATCGTCACGCCGCTGACCTTCCTGGGNGGGGCCTTCTATTCNATCGACATGCTGCCGGACGGCTGGCGCACGGTGACNCTGTTCAANCCGGTGGTCTATCTGATCTCGGGCTTCCGNTGGGCCTTCTATGGGATCGGCGACGTCAGCGTGGGGCTCAGCCTGACNGCGACGCTGGGCTTCTTCTTCGCCTGTCTGGCGGTGGTGGGCTGGATCTTCAGGACGGGCTATCGTCTGAAGAACTGAGGTCGATTTTCGCGCGTCACGAAACCGCCGAACTCGCTCCGCAGTTTGACGGTCTGCAGACCTTTTCGTGATGCGCGCCGCCCGGCGCCGGAGCCCGAATGTCCGACGCCGACGACCAGTCCCTTCCCTTCGCCCGCCGCCCCGTGCAGTGGGGCCGCCCGCCTCAGACGGTGTTCCGCGTCGGCCCGTTGCCACGCGGCAGCGCCCTGCCGCCTCGGGATCCGGCGCCCGCGCCGCGTCCTGTCGCGACGACGCCGCGCCCAACCCCGTCTCAGGCCCCGTCGCAGGTCTCGGGCGGGGTGTTCGGCGGTTCCCTGGTGCCGCAGCGTCGCGCGCCTCAACCCGCCGCCAGCCCCACCCTGCTCACCGCCCCGATGCCGAGGCTGGACGCTGCGCCGCAACCTTCGCGGGCTGTCGCGCCGACCGCATCCCTGGATGCGACCCCCCGGCCCCTGCCGCAGACGCCGTCCGCCGCGCGGGCTCAAACGTCTGCAGAGGCGCCCGGCGCCGAACGCGCGCCTGTTGCGTCCACGCCCGCCGCATCCTTGCGGGCCGCGCCCGTCTCACCGCCGGTTTCGCCTGTCGAGACGCCCCGGATCGTGGCCCCTGCGGCGCCCCGCGTCGAGACGCGTCAGGGGGCGAGCCGCCGTCCGCTCTACATCGCCGCCGCCGCGGTGGTGGTGGTCGGGGCGCCCTTGGCGACCTGGCTGATTGCGCGCTCGAACAGCACGCCGGCGGCTGTCGCCCCTCCGGCGACGCCCGCTGCTTCACCGGTTCCGGCCGAAACGTCTCCTGCTCAGGCGATTACGGCTCCTGTCGCGCTGGAGACTGTTGCGGCTGAGACCGCCGCGCCGTCCGCCGTCGCGCGCAACAGGCCAGCGCCGCGCCGGGTCGCCGTCGCCTCGCGGGAAACCCCGGCGGCGAATGCGGCCTCGCCGGTCGCCGCCGAGACGCCCGCGCCGCCTCCGCCCGTCGTGGTGATCGCGCCTCCCGCGCCCGAACCGGCGCCGTCTTCAGGCCCGCCGCCCACCGCTGCGCGTCCGCCTCAGACGAATCCCGACGCCCCGGTGGTCACCAGGCCGCAGCCGCTGGACTAGGGCTTGGCGGGCGACGGTTAGGGGGAAGGGCTGCGCCTAGCGCAGGGTCAGATATCCGCGTTCAACCATGCGGCGCAGGGCCTCATAGACCTCGGCCAGCTCCTCATAGGCGGAGCGGGCGGCGGTCAGGCGGGCGGTCTGGTCGGGGGTCACGGCCGAGCCGGATTCGGACAGGCGCAGGGCCTCGGCGGCCCAGCGGGCGCGGGCGTTGGCGGTCAGGACAGCCAGCTTCTGGAAGGTGGAGACATCGACCCGCGACAAGGTCTGGCCGATGACCTCGCGGTTCGAGATGAAGGCCGTGTAGTCGATCTGTTCCAGCAGGCCGCGCAGGCGGCGCTGCTCCTGCGGGTCCTGATCGCTGGGCTCGAAATGGTCGCGCTGGCGGCGGTAGCTCTGAGTCAGCACGGTCGACATCGGCGGCGCTCCACAAGGCGGCCCACAGGGGCTGCGCAGCAGAGGCTGCGCCGCTTCGGTTAACGGGTCGTTTGCGACGCGCCGGTCGGGGCCAGCCTCAGCCGTTCGCGGTCGGGGGCGCCCAGGCCGCGCGGGCAGCGCATGGGGCGGTAATCCTTGGAGTAGCAAAGCCGCGCCTCGCGGAACCAGCCGTCCGTGGTGGCGATGAAGACGCCCTCGCGCGGCAGGCCGGGGTTGGCGGCGACGAAGGCGTCGCGGATGGCGCCTGCGGTCAGGCGCTCAGTAGGTATGGCCTCCAGGTCCGGCTTGTTCAGGCCGTTCCACATCTTCGCGGCCTGTTCGAAATAGGCCTCGGGGCTGTCCCAGCCGCAGGTGCCGTGAGCGGCCCATTCGTGCTGCTGCAAGGAGGGGGAGGGGGTCATGCAAAAGGTCTTGCGCACGGTTTCGACCGGGATGGCCGGGCCGGGGGCGGCGCAGTAGCGCGGGTGCCGGTCGCCGCCGCCGTTGGGCCACAGGCCATGCAGCGTCAGGCCGAACTGGTTGCTGGCGCACTGATAGCGCTCGTCCGGATAGTCCTTGCCGGAGCGGCAGGCCTGGGGCGACCAGCTGACGGCCAGCATGTTGAAGGCGACGGGGACGTCGGCCGCCACCTCGTCCGCCGGGGGCGTATAGGGACGGGCGGGGGTCAGGTCGGCGGGGACGGCGCAGGTTGCGCCCTCGGTCGAGGCCGTCATGACGGGCGATGAGACGCGCGGCTCGCACCCGGCCAGCAGCAGGGCGGCGCCCAGGACGACGCCCGGAACGGCGCCCCGAACGGCGAACGAGAACAGCGATAGGGGCCGCATCAGGCGCTCCGGTCGGACGGACAAGGGAAGTCGACGCCTAAACGCTTCCCTCGCCGGGGTCGAGACGGAACCCGGCGCCCGTCTCGCTCATTGATAAGCGTGAGCATAGTTGGGGACCCCGTCATGCCTGAACAAACCGCTTTCGAGGCCGCCCTGGAGGAGGCGATCGCCCTGTTCGAGCAGGGCGAGGCCATGAACCAGGCGCGCTTTGATGAACTGCTGGCCGAGCTGGAGGCCCGTCGCCCCGATCTGGAGGCCGTGTCCGAGGACGATCCCCGCGCCGCCAGGGCCCGCGAACTGCAGGCCCGCGCCGACGAGCTGGAGCGCCGCGCCGCCGTCGGCCACGGCCAGATGGACGAAGTCAACAGCCTCTTGTCCCCCCTGATGGGCCGCAAGAGCGGCTGAGCGCTCCAGCAGCCCGAAGGGCGGTAGCGCGTAAAAGGCCCTCCTAGTAGCGCCCGTCAAAGCCGAAGCCGGGCCGACGTTCGCTCCACTTGCCGCGGGTGAAGTCGGGGAAGTCCAGGGTGCGGTTGCCCTCGGCGATCGACTGCTCCGACAGGGGCGTGATCGCGCTCCAGCTGACGCCGTCATAGATGTCCAGCGGCATCGGGGCCTTGGCTTTCAGGGCCTCGATGAAGGCGTGGATGACGAAGAAGTCCATGCCGCCGTGGCCGGACCCGGCGGCGACGCTCTCGTAGGTCTTCCACAGCGGGTGGTCATACTGCTCGAACCAGGCGTCCTGGGCCTCCCACTGGTGGGCCGGGCTGCGGCCTTCGATGTGAACCGACTTGTTCAGATCCATCCAGAGGCCGCCGGTCCCCTGCACTCGGAAGCCCAGGGAATAGGGGCGCGGCAGGCTGGTGTCGTGCTGCAGCAGGATGGTTTCGCCGTTGGCGCAGGTGATCGAGGTGGTGACCACGTCGCCCAGCTTGAACTTGACCGCCGCATTGGGGTGATCGGCCCTGCCGGTCTTGACCACGTAGTCGTGCAGGCCGCGCGCCTTGGACGAATGGCTGGTCAGATTGACCATCCGGTTGCCCCGGTTCAGGTCGATGTAGTTGGCGATCGGGCCGATGCCGTGGGTGGGGTAGAGCTCGCCGTTGCGGTTCACGGAATGCCAGGTGCGCCAGCGCGCCTCGGACCAGGCCTTGGGCCCGAACTCGACGCCGCCGCCATAGGGACGCTCGGGGTCGCCGCTGTTGAACTTCACCGCGCGCAGGTCGTGCTGATAGCCGCCCTGCAGGTGGACCAGCTCGCCGAACAGACCGGCCCGCACCATGTTCAGCGCCGCCAGGACGTCGCGGCGATAGCAGACGTTTTCCAGCACCATATAGGGGGTGCCGGTGCGTTCATGGACCTCGATCAGGTCCCAGTGATCCTTCAGCGTCACCCCGGCGATGACCTCGCAGGCGACGGGGATTTTCGCCTCCATGGCGGCGATGGCCATGGGGGCGTGCCATTCCCANGGCGTGGCGATGACCACGGCGTCNAGGCCGGGNTGGGCCAGCAGGTCCAGATAGGCCCGGTCGGGCGCNCCTTCATAGGCGCGCGGNGCGGGACGGCCGGCGGCGGCGATCATGCCCTTGGCGCGGGCNATCATCAGGGGCTCGATGTCGCAGATGGCGACAATGTCCACGTCGTCGCGCTTCAGCAGGATGGGCAGCAGGCTTTGGGCCCGCAGGCCGACGCCGATGACGCCGATCTGCAGCCGGTCGGCGCTGTTGCGCGTTCGGGCCAGGGCGGGCGCGGCCAGGGTCGAGGCTGCGGCGGCGGAAGAGGCGGCGATGAAGGCGCGGCGATCCATGAGGGCTCCGTTGGTCAGCAACTGGTCCGGCTTAGGCGATGACGGCGGGCGCGTCATCAGCAAGGGGCTGGCGCTCCCGATCAGCAACACCATATGGTGCGGATAACCAGAGGAACCGCCATCATGACCGACGCCGCCCCCGCCCCGCTGAAGACCCTGAAGATCGATTTCGTGTCGGACGTGGTCTGCCCCTGGTGCGCCGTGGGGCTGGGCGGGCTGACGACCGCGCTGGAGAGCCTGAAGGGCGAGGGGATCGGCGCCGACATCGCCTTCCAGCCGTTTGAACTGAACCCGCAGATGGCGCCCGAGGGCGAGAACATCGTCGAGCACATCGGCGCCAAATACGGCTCCACTCCCGAACAGTCGGCCCAGAACCGCGAGATGATCCGCGCCCGCGCCGCCGAAGTCGGCTTCGACATGCGCATGGGGCCGGACAGCCGCATCTGGAACACCTTCGACGCCCACCGCCTGCTGCACTGGGCCCACGAGACGGCGCCGGACAAGCAGGAGGCCCTGAAGCGCGCCCTGTTCACCGCCCACTTCACCGACAACCGCAACCTCACCGACGCCCGCGTCCTGACCGAAGCCGCCGAGGCCGCCGGGCTGGACCGGGCCGAGGCGGGCGAGGTCCTGGCCTCGGGGCGGTATGCGCAAGAAGTGCGCGGCGCCGAGGACCTGTGGCGCGCGCGCGGCATCACCTCGGTCCCCGCCGTGGTGGTGGAGGGCAAGTACCTGATCAGCGGCGGCCAGCCGGCGGCGGCGTTTGAGCAGGCGCTGCGGCAGATCGCGGCGGAAGCCTGACGCGCTCAAGCAGCCCGTAGGGCGTTTGCGCACCAAGACTCCTTCTCCCCTTGAGGGAGAAGGTGGGCGCCGGAGGCGCTCGGATGAGGGGTGTTTGAGCGATGGCCTGACATTGAGCCGGGTGCGAATTTCCGCGCACCCCTCATCCGTCAGGCTTGCGCCTGCCACCTTCTCCCTCAAGGGGAGAAGGGGAAGAGAAAACAGAGTCCAATTCGTCTGAATCGTCTGAAATCCAGCCCTCGGGGTCCAGTCGCGCCTTGAGGGCGGCCATGCGGGCCTCGATGGCGCGGCGGCCGGCGTGGTCGTCGGGGGAGAGGCGGGCGGCGTCGCGGGCGACCTCGGCGACGGCTTTCAGGTCGGCTTCCAGCGCGGCGGCGGGATCGGGTTCGGGTTCAGGCGCAGTTGTGGCCAGCAGGGCGGGGTCGGTCAGCGCCCGCCAGGTGCGCAGCCAGGAGGCGGCCTCGGCGGCGCGGCCGCGTTGCAGGGCGCGGTTCAGCCGCATCAGGGCCTGGGCCGCCATCTGGGTCAGGTCGGGCGGGGAGGCCGGGGTTTCTTCGTCCTGCGGATCGGGCCAGACGTCCTCGATGTCGCTGCGGCGCCAGCCCTCGCGCGCGGCGCGGGACCGCAGGGTCCCCAGCTTCAGGTCATAGCGGGCGCAGACGGCCTCGGCCGCGTCCCCGTCCAGATAGTCGCGCCGCGCCGCCGCCCAGGTCCGCTCCGAGCGGACGCGATAGCCTGTATCGCCGGTGGGGTCGCCCCTGGGGTCGCCTGCGGGATCGTCCATGAGGCCGCCGCCGACAGGCGGGCCGTCCGCCCCGGCCACTGTCGAGGGCCGAACATGGTCGGGGATGTAGGTGGTGTCGCCGAACTCATCCTGCTCCCACCGCCCCGAGGCAACGATCCGGGGCTCGCCCTCCTGCCAGTATGCCTCCCGCGCGTCGTCCATTTCGCCTCCTCCTGCCTGCGGGAAGGAGGTTGGCGGACAGGTGCGTCAGGATCGGACGGGGGTTACTCAGTGGAGCACGTGAACGGCCTTCGCTGATCCTGCCCGATGTAGATCAAACTACGCGCAGGCGAACTACGGGCGCAGCTTCCTGTCTCAAGTAGCCGCGTGGCAGCGCTGCTAGGGATTCGAGATCAGCGGCTTCAAGGCCTGTGCCGTCCACAATTTCCTGCCGGGTGAACGCCTTGCTTTCGATCCCCAGTTTTACCGCCTCCGCGAGGGCCACAGGAATTTCGAATGGGATTTCATCATCGAGCGGTTCGGCCTTTCTCCAGCCTCTAGCGCTCAAGTATTTGAAAAGCCTCTCCTTATACTCCTCGCCGAATGCGCCCAACGATGAGGCCCGCATGATCATCCCAGCGATGGAGACACGCCATTTCCGCTTCAAAGAAACGAAATGCTCCAACTCAAGCCTTGAGATGTCGCGGGCGAACGTCTCTGCGGGGAGCAAAAACGCGCTGGCGAATTTGTGAGCTTGCCTTTCCATCTCCGCGTACTCGGCCTTGTTCAAAAGGGCCGGCTTAACGCCGCGATGCATAACGAGATGCCCCAGCTCATGTGCGGCATCAAAACGTGACCGTACTGCAGAGGCCTTATCAGCGGAGAGCAGAACTACCGGCCTGTGGCAATCATGGGACCAGGCGGATACGCCGTCCATTTTGACGCCCCCGAGTTCCTCGCGAACTACCAAGGCTCCTGCATTTTCCAGTACTGCGACAACATCAGCGATGGGGCCTTGGCCCAATTGCCAGTGCAACCGACACTCAGCCGCCGCATCTTCAATGGCCGCATCGTCAATCTGGCCGAGTGTGCCGAGGTCGAGATGGGGGAAATCTACGTCAGCGAAATCAACCCATTCAGCTAGGTACTGCTCTAGGAGTTCGGCCCAGCGCAGACGAGATTTGGACTTTTTTTGAAGCCCAACCGTGATGCTCGCATTTGATCGGAAGAAATGATCAGCACAAGCTTTGCCTGACTGTTCAAACAGGGTTGGCCTTACGCCCAGCGCGACTGACAGACGAGAAATGGCATCCCAGTCAGGGTTCTGTCTGCCTGTCTCCCAAGCGGAAACGGTAGACGAATCTCGCCCGACAATCTGGGCAAGCGAGGTCTGCGTGAGGCCACGGGCGAGCCGCGCCTCCTCTAGTCGTTCCCCGTTAAAGGTGAGTGCGCCTCGCGCCATAAAATACCTAGCAGTTACAAATTGGTATCGAGGATTAACCCTCGGTGCCCGTATCTTCGTCTGATCCAGTCGAGCGGCGGATAGCGCGCAAACGCGGCATCCGTCGATCAGCGACAGGTGTTTCGGCCCAGTCGGCTTCTTCGTAAAGCCCCCGTACCGAATCCATGGACTGATAGAAGTGCCACGACCTGAGCGACACCGTCGGTACGCCAAAGAAGATGCCCCCGGGCAGACTCTGGTCGGCATCTCGATGAGGCTTCGCCACAAGGATCATCGCGAAGCGATAGCCATCCAGCGGAGGCTCGTTCTCCTCAGTGTCCAGAAGGCTCAGCTGAACAGGATCAAGTGCCGTATTGAGCTTTGCCAACTCCAGCCGTGCTTGGGATCGTCGAAGATTGTCCAGGGAGTCGGTGATGGAGGTCGCAATGATGGTACCCCCCATCCGAACTAACGGCATGGGATATCGGGAGGTGCCGACCCTGGCAGTCAGTTGCTCGGCACCGAGTGACACGGCTGCATCAACCACTCCGCGTTGGACAGCGTAGTGACGATCCGTGCCGCGTGCATATGCCAGTTGTTCAGGGAGTACCCGCCCATCCATCGTCGCGCGTCGATGCGATGATGCAAACGCACCATCGATACGTTCAGGCACCTGCGAGAAGAACGCGCCCGGAATATCGGATCGGATTACTCGCGAGAAAAAGCCCATAGCTTCCCACCTGTTTGCGTCAAGCGGGAAAATGACGCAAAATTCTGCGTCAAGCAAGTCTTGTGGTTAAATCGCTGCGTTTCTGCGCAGAGGATCGGACGCGAGGCCAGCCTGAAGCCGCCTCGCGTCCATAGTCCTGAACCCGGCCCGCGCCGGGGTAGGCGGGGCGGTTAGACCTTCACCTCAATCGCTGCGCCGCCCGCCCTGAACTTGGCGCTCATTTCGGCCATGCCGGCTTCAGCTTCCTGAGCGGCGAGGCTGGCGCCTGCGTCGTTCTGGGCCTTGGCGGCGTCGCGGATGTCCTGGCTGATCTTCATGCTGCAGAACTTGGGGCCGCACATGGAGCAGAAGTGGGCGGTCTTGTGCGCCTCCTTGGGCAGGGTGGCGTCGTGGTATTTGCGGGCGGTTTCGGGGTCGAGGCCGAGGTTGAATTGGTCCTCCCAGCGGAACTCGAAGCGGGCGCGCGACAGGGCGTCGTCGTGCATGCGGGCGGCGGGGTGGCCCTTGGCCAGGTCGGCGGCGTGGGCGGCGATCTTGTAGGTGATGACGCCGTCCTTGACGTCCTGACGGTCGGGCAGGCCCAGGTGCTCTTTCGGCGTGACGTAGCAGAGCATGGCCGTGCCGAACCAGCCGATCATGGCCGCGCCGATGGCGGACGTGATGTGGTCATAGCCGGGGGCGATGTCGGTGGTCAGGGGGCCAAGCGTATAGAAGGGCGCTTCGTGGCAGTGCTTGAGCTGCTCATCCATGTTGGCCTTGATCTTGTGCATCGGCACGTGGCCGGGGCCTTCGATCATGACCTGGCAGCCCTTGGCCCAGGCGATCTTTGTGAGCTCCCCCAACGTGCGTAGCTCGGCAAACTGGGCCTCGTCATTGGCGTCGGCGATCGAGCCGGGGCGCAGGCCGTCGCCCAGCGAGAAGCTGACATCATAGGCGCGCATGATGTCGCAGATGTCCTCGAAGTGCTCGTAGAGGAAGCTCTCCTTGTGGTGGGCCAGGCACCACTTGGCCATGATGGAGCCGCCGCGCGAGACGATGCCGGTCACGCGCCTGGCCGTCATCGGCACAAACGGAAGCCGCACGCCCGCGTGGATGGTGAAGTAGTCCACGCCCTGTTCCGCCTGTTCGATCAGGGTGTCGCGGAAGACCTCCCAGGTCAGGTCCTCGGCGATGCCGTTCACCTTCTCCAGCGCCTGATAGATGGGCACGGTGCCGATG
>Ga0067045_1032432_pt1 | contig 10235 bp, 8 predicted proteins | sample TerdegcTABiofilm_FD_59184 | JGI IMG/M metagenome (GOLD analysis project Ga0067045, IMG submission 59184) | Combined Assembly of (Gp0054472, Gp0054536) Wastewater bioreactor microbial communities from Singapore -Terephthalate degrading... | reverse complement strand
CTAAAGAGAATTTGGAGGTTCGCCAATCATTAAATTGGAGGAAAGTATAGCACCAAAAAAAATTTTGTTGCTTACTTGTCAAGAATATTTATAGCTTATATCGGCAAAAAAACAAAAAAATTTTGTATTAATCCTTTAAAAAATTCCTTTATTCATGTCTATATAATGTATAGTGTATATTATTTCTTTATTGTGCAGTTTTATTCTTTGCTTTTCCCACACGATGAAAAGTGACTCCATTCTGTTTGCTATGTGTTAATTATTACCTGTGTACTCCATATACTCTGTATGATATCACAAAATATTTTGTGTTAAAAAGACCAAATGGTATGGATATAATTTTTAAAGGTTAAAAAAATTTTGTTATATACCACATGTTGTATAAAAAGAGGGTTTTGTTTTTCAATTTATTATAATTGAATAACATGTAAATAAGTGATATTAATAAAACAGTACATGCATCATTGTTGTAATTACGGTTGTATAAAGAAATATTCACGATTGCGACTATGAATGATAAATGTCACTATGCAGATAAATGCCCAATTTTTACGGGTATTTTACAGGATATGGTTGTAACCACAAAAGTTTTTAAATCTCTGTATTGTGAAGGTATTGAGGGATGTAATCAGTGCAAACGGTTTCAATGTATGCAGAAATATGGTTATGTGCCAGATACAGTATTGCCCAATTCAGTTCAAACTTTAGAGGATATTGCTAAAGAATATCATTTGCGTTAAAACTACTATACAGTATCTCAAATAATCTTGACACATAGTAAGCTTTTCTGGTATATATGCCTATGTACGGTATGCGTGCTCTCCTAGCTCAATGGATAGAGCGTCGGCCTCCGGAGCCGTGCGTCTGGGTTCGATTCCCGGGGAGAGCGCATATTTTTTTATGTAAACGATTGCGCACATAATAGCAGTCAGTGATACAAAAATTTTATTGTGCATACGGTATTTCTTACCAGTAACTATCGCCACCCTTTTTTAGATGGTACATCAATATGCTCAGGTTTACACACATCATTGAAAAATATTTTTTAGTATGGGTTGTTCTCTTATCTCTATGCGGGTATTATTTCCCTTTGGCGTTTAAACCTCTGGTAAACTACATACCGCTTTTTTTAGGAATAATCATGTTTGGAATGGGCATAACCTTAAAGCCTTCTGACTTTGTTGTGGTGGTAAAATACCCAATGGCTCTAGTTACCGGTGTGGTGGCGCAGTTTATTATCATGCCGCTTGTTGCCTGGCTTTTATGCATGCTTTTTCATCTGCCGCCGCTGCTTGCCATTGGTGTGATTCTGGTTGGCACATGCCCTGGAGGAACCGCCTCCAATGTTATTACGTACTTAGCAATGGGCGATGTAGCACTTTCGGTTGGAATGACTACTGCAAGCACTGTGCTTTCACCTGCTCTGACCCCTCTGTTAACGTATCTTCTTGCCGGGCGGTGGGTGCCGGTTCCACTTATTTCCATGGTTGTTTCTATTGTACAGGTTATTATCGTGCCGGTAGCACTGGGTATTATGGTGCGGTTTCTTTTAAAAAAATATATTGACCATGTGGTAATGGTGCTTCCTTCGGTATCAGTTGTGGCGATAGTTACTATTATAGCAGGAATCACTGCGGCAAATGCTCATAGCCTGCATACAGTGGGATGTATTACCATACTTGTGGTCATGCTGCATAATGTGGCAGGGTTTGCGTTAGGGTATGGTGCCGCTACTGTAATGGGATTTGATAAAAGGGTATGTAAAACTATTGCTATTGAAGTGGGTATGCAAAATTCGGGGCTTGCGGTGTCACTTGCTATTGTACATTTTGAAGCATTAGCTGCACTGCCCGGTGCAATTTTTAGTATATGGCACAATATTTCGGGTTCGCTTGCTGCATGGTTTTGGCAAAGAAGGTAGCTTACATATGATCTATATAGTTTTGCCTGTTGATACAATACTGGTGAGCTACAGGGTAATTTTCTAAGAATATTGATGGAATTTTCACCTTTTGTTTATTCCATTTAATTTCAAATGCATCAAATTGGCCATTTTCTTCTTCAACATAATCAATTTCATGTTTTTGCTGAGTTCGCCAGAAATATATGTTTTTATTTGCCATTGAGTTATATAAAAATTTAAGTCTTTCTGCAATAAAGAAGTTTTCCCATAATGCCCCTGTATCCGTTCTCAATTCAAGTGAATTAAAATTATTAATTAATGCATTCCGTATGCCAGTATCCCAGAAATATATTTTTTTTAGTTTTTTTATTTCATTCCGCAAGTTACGGCTTAATGGAGGTAGTTTAAAGATGATAAATGCTTGTTCCAGTATTCTAATGTAGTTTGCTACTGTGTTTTTATCAATACCAAGCAAAGAAGATAATTCATTATACGATACTTCATTGCTAATTTGCAAAGCTAATGCCTGTAATAGCTTTTCAAGAATTTCAGGATTTTTTATCTGCTGATATTGCAGCACATCTTTGTATGAGTAACTAAAAGCAAGATTTTTTAAAAGTATTATAGTATTTTCCTTGTTCAGTACTATATCAGGATACATACCATATATCATAAATTGTGGCAGTAGACGGTCCATCTCCAAGCGGGAATAAATAGATTGCAATTCTTGTATTGAAAAAGGGAATAGTCTGAATTCAATTTTTCTGCCTGTTAAGGGTTGTGATATAGTGCTGGCTAATTCAAATGATGATGAACCCGTAGCTATGATTTGAATTTCCGGAAAATTATCTATGAGTAGCTTTAGTGTAATTCCTATATCTTTCACCATCTGTGCTTCATCAATTATTACTAATTTTTTCTGCCCAATGATATATTTTAGTTCTGTGGATGTTCTATTGTGAAGTAAATTTCTTATATCAGGTTCATCACAATTGAGGTACAGTGCACTATCCTGATATTTTTGCATTATTGATTTAACCAGAGTAGTTTTACCAACCTGTCGGGCACCATAAATAAGAATTATTTTGTTTTTGAATAAAAATTTTTCAATTTGATCCTGAATAGTGCGTTTTAATACCATTTATTCACCAAATATATATAAATTATAGTGAATCTATTCACAATATTTTATTATAATTTAGTGAATTAATAGGAAAAAGTCAAGTGGAAAAGCTATTGGTAGGGTAAATTTTTATGATAGTGTGATATGGGAATATATCCAGTATTAAACTTCATTATAATCTATGTATTGACATTTAAACCCAGTTACTATATTATAAGATGTAATAATACATGGAGGAAGTACTCTACTATCTTTACATTATTACATATGAAAAGATAGGGTTATAAAGGGGGCCATAAGGATAAACAGTGGGATTATGTCCATAGTGGAGTGTTTCATTGTAAATAACAAAACTACTTATATTAGGAGTTACAGTAGAATTGAATTATGAATCAAATGAAAAGCCAGTAAAGGCTACTTTACAATAACAGTAAGAGTAAAATAAATTTTTTTAAGGGAGAAAACCATGAAAAAGAAAATTCTTATTACCGATGACATTGCTCCCGAAGGGTTGCAGCTTTTACAGAGCAACCCTGATTTTGATATAGTATACAAGCCAGGTTTAGATAGTGATACCCTGAAAAAGCACGTAGCTGGTGCTCATGCCCTTATTATTCGATCAGCTACCCATGTTACAGCTGATATCATTGAAGAAGCTAAAGCATTAGAAATCATTGCCCGTGCTGGCATTGGTGTTGATAATGTGGATGTTGAAGCTGCCACGGCCAAAGGTATTATTGTTACCAATGCTCCAGGTGGGAATACCATTTCCACTGCTGAGTTTGCTCTATCGCTTATATGTTCAATTGCCCGCACTATACCACAGGCAGATGCATCAATGAAAAAGCAACTATGGGAAAAGAAAAAATTTGAAGGAGTTGAACTGCGACGTAAAGTTATAGGCATTATAGGATTGGGACGGGTAGGGGCAGAGTTAGCTAAATTGTGCAAGGCTTTGGGGATGCAGGTAGTGGGATTTGATCCTTATCTTGCAAAAGAAAAATTAGCAGCTATGGATATAGACATTGCTGATTTAGAAACAATATGGAAAAAAGCTGACTTTATCAGCGTTCATACACCATTAACCGACGAAACAAAAAACCTCATTAATGCTGGTGTTATAAAAAAATTAAAACCAACAGTGCGTATTGTAAACTGTGCACGGGGAGGCATTGTTAATGAACAGGATTTATACAAAGCATTGAAAGAAAAGCGAATAGCGGGTGCAGCATTAGATGTGTTCACTCAGGAACCACCTGAAAATCTGCCGCCATTCCATGAGCTTGATAACGTTATCCTCACACCTCATTTAGGTGCATACACGTATGAAGCTCAGGTGTCAGTTGCCATTGAGGCAGCGCAAACCGTCATCGATTACTTTACAAAGGGTGTGATTCATGACAGTGTCAATTATCCATCAGTTGATATGCAGCAGTATGATTTCCTCAAGCCATTTATTAATCTGGCAGAGCGCATGGGGAAATTTCAGGCAATCATGTTAGCTGGCAAGGTGCGTTCAGTTCAGCTGTATTATTCTGGAGAGTTTGGTAAATATAGCAGGGAACCGTTGACAGCAGCATACCTTAAAGGGTTACTATCGCCCTATATTGACAGGCCAATAAATTATGTCAATGCTACAATGATAGCAGCAGAACGTGGTATTAAGGTACATGTTGGTGAAAGTACGCAATCCGGTGATTGGGCTCACCTTGTGCAAGCTAAGGCTGAAGGTGGTACGCTTAGCAATGAACTGTGGGGAACGGTTATTGCAAAGCAGCCGTGGGTGGTACGCTGTGATGAATATCTTATTGATTTTATACCTTCCGGGAAAATGCTTGTTATGCACAACAATGATGTTCCCAATGTTATTGGTGCAATAGGGATGTTTTTGGGTAAAAATCATATAAATATTGCCAACCTGCATCTGGCACGAACGCGCCGTGGCGGTAAGGCGCTGGTGATACTGGAAATAGATGAGGATATTCAGCAGGCAGTGCTTGAAAACCTTGCACAGTTACCTGAAATTCTTGATGTTAACTATGTTGTTGTGTAACTATGACTGAGTCAACGTTTATACCAGCGGTATTCTTTACGCTTTTCTTTGTGGTGGATCCATTAGGCCTTATCCCCGTATTTGTAGCATACTTAGCACCGTATGACGCATCGTATCGCAAAAAGGTAATTGTGAAATCCACGGCCATATCAATTATTGTTTCACTCTTTTTCATTTTCAGTGCTCATATTTTTTTGCGCTTTATAGGTATAACGCCTGGTGCATTTATGATTGCAGGGGGAATACTTTTATTTGTGATTGCCATGGACATGTTACTTGCACGGCCACGGCGAACGCAAAAGCTTGACGATAAAGAATATGAGGCTGACACTGATATTGCCGTGTTTCCGCTTGCTATTCCCTTTTTATGTGGTCCGGGAAATATTGCAGCACTACTCATGTTTAGCTCGCAGGCGCAGGGTGATGTTATAAAGCTTGCCATAATATCGGTTATATCAGCGGTTACATTCCTTATTGCCATGGTTGTCATGGCACTTGCTGGCAGGCTACAGCATATGCTTGGTCAAACGGGGATTTCAGTGATTCACAAACTGATGGGGCTTATCCTTTCGGCAATGGCAGTTCAGTTTATTATCAATGGACTATCGCAAATTAATATTATTGGGCGATAGTTACTGTGCAAAAGCTTTTAATTGCTTTCCTCATTGTGAAAAAAATCATAGATCTTTTGAGCAACTGTTACAGGGATCTTTGCTTTTTGTGCAATAGTTTCTGCATTTGATTGTTTGATTTGTTCTATGGTGTCAAAGCTTTGCAATAGCTTCTTTTTGTAATGAGGACCAACACCGCTTATATAATCAAGCACAGACGCAGTCATTTGCCTGTCACGAAGGTTGCGGTGATAGGTTATAGCAAAGCGATGAGCTTCATCACGGATAGCCTGCAGTAGTTTCAATGCAGGTGATGTCTTAGGAAGTTGCAGGGGGTTGCCCTGTGGGAGGTGAATTTCTTCTAACCGTTTTGCAAGTGCTATAACGGGGACAGAGCACTCTAACGCTTCCATCACCTCACGGGCACGGGTAAGTTGCCCCTTTCCGCCATCAATGACAAGCAGGTCAGGAAGGGGTAATCCTTCATTTAAAAGGTGTTGCAAGCGCCTTCCCACAACCTCGTGAATCATTCCGGGATCGTCTGGCCTGGAATAGGCGCGGATGCGGTAGCGTCGGTATTCCTTTTTGTTTGGCATCCCGTCAGTAAAATGTACCATAGAGGCAACAGAAAAAGCGCCTTGAATGTTTGATATATCAAAACATTCTATATCCATGGGAAGTGCTGGGAGTTTTAACACTTCCTGTAGTTCAAATAGAGCTTTTTGCCAGCCTGGAGCAATCTTTTGAGCTATGGCCAGATCTAAATTCTTATGAAGCATTTGCATAACAGCTTTTTCATGGTCAGTTCTGGGAGTAACGGTGTGTACAGTCTGTGAGGTTTTAGAGCTTAAATACTCTTCAACTATATTCCTGTCTTCAATCATGTCAGGAATGACAATGGTTTGTGGTGGTTCATTGTTAGCATAGTATTCAACAATAAACTGTGCAATAAGTGAAGAGCGGCTGGTGTACTCAGCATTATTATACACAAAGATACGTTTGCCTGTCAGGCTGCCATGCCTGAACTGGAAAACCAGAATGTACGCTTCATCCTTGTGGGTGGTAATGCCAATATAATCCTGATTTTGCCCTAATGGTGTGACAACATGCTGTGTTTGCAGCATCTTCTGAATGTCAAATATCATGTCGCGTACCTGAGCTGCGCTTTCAAAACGCATTGCCTGTGAATATGAATTCATAAGCGCCGTAAGATTTTCAAGCACCGGGTCAATAGTGCCATCCAAAAATTGCATTACAGTGTCTATCACGCTGCGATATTCATCTTCAGTAACAATACCGGTACATACACCCTGACATCGTCCCATCTGATGATTAAGACATGGCCTTTCATGCGGCTTTAAGGGTATATCTTTGGTGCATGTTTTTAGTTTAAATGTTTTATTGAGCAGTGCCACTGTCTTTCGTGCAGCATGGGCATCAGTGTAGGGTCCATAGTATCTATCGCCATTATGAAAAATCCTGCGAGTAAAAATCACCCGCGGGAATTTTTCATGCAGCGTAATAGCAATGTACGGAAAACGCTTATCATCTTTCTGCTGTATGTTATATTTTGGTTTGTGTTTCTTTATTAATGAGCTTTCTAATAGCAGGGCTTCAATTTCACTTTGAGTAACAATATAGTCAATATCAGTTATATGCATAACAAGTACACGTGTTTTTGCATCTAAATTTTTCTGAAAGTACGAAGCAACCCGTTTCTTTAATGATGAAGCTTTGCCAATATAGATAATCTCTTTTTTTTGATTAATAAAAAGATATACACCCGGTTTTAATGGCAGGTTCTTTATTTTCTGTTCAAGAAGGTTTTTCATTTACTGCATAGTATCATTGTATTGCTTTTATTTTTTCAATATAGCGCAAGACAAGTTCATTGTCAGGGTTTAGTTCTTTAGCATTTTCAAAGTATTGTAGTGCATCATGAAACTGCCTTTTTTTTGCTAAACACACTCCAGCATTAAAATAACTTGCAAAGCTTTGAGGTTTATACAGTATGGTCACAGTAAAACAAGCCAGGGCTTCATCCAGCTTCCCTTCTTTCAGCAATCCAACACCTTTTTTAAAAATGTCTGTAAGTGTTTCTTCTTTAATTGTGTGTAACATCTGATCACTGTGTTTCATCTTTTCCACAAGGCTGTTAAATGAGGTGGCGATAGTTTTGAGTTCATTATCAATGCTGTCATTAAGGGAAATGTCTAAAGTGCCCGTTGCAATGCTTTGAATACTGTGCGATAGTTCCTGTATAAGTGACTTTGTGCGGTAGGACTGAATGATTGATATACCAACAATAATAATAATGGTTGTGGCAATAACGATGGCAATAGTTTGCATTAATGTTTTTATAAGTGCATCATGTTTTTGTTGTAAGATTGCAATATTGGGTGCAAGCCACTGTATAATTAAACACTGTGTTTTTTTATTACCATGAAGCGGAATATAACTTTCTATATAGGTAATGGTGCCTTGTTTTTCTATTGCCGGATTAATGGTAACATACGCAAGACCTTTGCGTATTAAGAACTCCTGTGATGTATCTACACGGGTTAAATTTTTTATCTGTGGTTTTCCTTTAATAACTGTTGTTACCGTATAGTTCCTGTCATCATCAGTTGGCTTCACAATATAAGCGGTATACACTGAGATATTGTTTTTAACAGCCATAAATAGTTTATCTTCATGAGTTTTGTTATCAATATTTGGTTTATTTAAAAAATTATATAGTACCATGCTCATAGATTCAATATGTTCAATGGTTGCCCTGTGTGCATAATCAAGTGAGGTTGTATAGATCCGGGAAATAGTTCTAATTGTTATAAAGCTTACTGCAATTATACAAAATGAGATAGTTACTATTATCAATAGTGGGAAGTGTTTGGAAAAACTGACTGTAAAAAATTTTTTCATGATATTGGCACTTTATCACTGTTTTGCATGAGGAATATATATGGTAAAAGTGCTGCCTTTGCCGCGTTCACTGTCAAGTGCAATGTTTCCACCATGAAGTTCTACAAAACGCTTGCATATAGCAAGCCCAAGACCCGTTCCGGTTTCACCACGGGTACCATTGGTATGGAAAATGGTATATGGATCCAGAATACTTTTTTTTAATTCTTCGTCAATTCCCATGCCGTTATCTTTAACTTTGATCAGTATACCATTATTGCTGGAAACCGCAGAAACTTCTATTGTACCGTTTTCAGTAAACTTAATTGCATTGCTTATAAGATTGTTTAGTACCTGCATAATTTTAATTTTATCAATTGTGATAATAGGATTGTCAGGTTTTTGTGTATATACAATTTCATTATTTTTTTCCTTGGCAAGGGTTGAAAAATTTTCAATTGTTGATTCTATAACTGTGTTAATATCAACATCCTCATAGTTTAAATGTAAAATACCTAATTCAATTTTTGAAATATCCAGCAATTCATTAACCAGTGAATATAAATTTTCTGCAATTTCACCTATGATGTGAAGGTAGCGAATATACTGTTGAGGGAAATCGTCTTTTTTTGTAAGATATTTAACATAAGCACCAATGGTAGCAAGTGGTGAACGAAGGTCATGCGATACTACTGATATAAATTCATTCTTTAAGTTATTGAGTTTTTTCAATTCTTCAATATATCGTTCGTTTTCTCGCCTGAGTTTAATGGTTAATGCTGCACGTTTTATGGTTAACTTAAGTGTTTCTATATCAAATGGCTTTTGTATAAAATCATAAGCGCCCAACTTTATTGATTGTATAGCTGTATCAACTGAAGCATAACCGGTTATGACTATAATAAGGACATTAAGGCCTGCCTGCTGAATATATTCCATTATCTGAAAGCCGCTTTTTTGTGGCATATTGAGGTCTGTTAAAATTATATCAAATGGCTGTTGTGAAAGAAATTCTATTGCCTTATCAGGTTGTGTGGTTGCGGTAACAGCATAACCTTCTCTCTGGATGACAGCGGCCAATCTGTTACAGATCTTTTCTTCATCATCCACAATTAAAATTGTAATTTGATTGGTTGGCATATTAAAATTGTGACATGGACCTTGTTTCCATGTCAAGCTAAATGTTAGTGGTTGTATTAGCTGTTGAGCAAAGAAGTTTTTACAAAAAGTATTTAATGCAGTTAAATGAGCGTTATGATATTTTCTTCTTTAGCACAACGGATACAATATCGTTTCCCTTTATGGTTTTTTGGATCAGGAATATAATAATGATTTAATTGGTTAATCTGGCAACCACATTTGTCGCATTTCATAAGCGTTTCTCCTGCATAAAGTATGTTACAGTACATATTTCGGTAAAAGAGTATTTTAAAAGCAGTAATTATTATTAAAAAACACTAATTATTCCTAAATTTGGAAATTTGAATAAAGTATAATATAGTATACACCGGGGGTGTCCCAAAAGACACCTCTTTTTTTTAAAAAAATTAATTTACAAGCAATTAATGCGACATAAAATTGTCGCATGAAAAAACAACGAAAACCAACAATACCAGTATTTAAGGAATACCATCAGGACCAGGG
>Ga0067045_1005394_pt1 | contig 10235 bp, 5 predicted proteins | sample TerdegcTABiofilm_FD_59184 | JGI IMG/M metagenome (GOLD analysis project Ga0067045, IMG submission 59184) | Combined Assembly of (Gp0054472, Gp0054536) Wastewater bioreactor microbial communities from Singapore -Terephthalate degrading... | reverse complement strand
CGCCGCGGCCAGACGTGCCGGACGGTGACGCCAGGCGGCCACGAGCCAAACCACCGCGACCACGGCGACCGCCGCGGCCAGCACCCCGTTGAGGACCTGGTGGGAGAATGTCGGCACGAAGACCCCGCAGAGCACCAGCGCGATCACGAGGGCCCCGATCGCCACGGCCCGATTCGCGGAGCGGGCCGGCCAGAGCAACACGCCGCCGAGCACCACCACCGCAAAGACCAGTCCGTCGAGCCAGTGCCCCCGAATCGTGTGAAGCTCCAGCGCGCCCTCCGCAGGGGCCTGCGGACGGAGCGCCGAGAAAAGCACCATGCGTCCGTCGGTCGGGAACTTGTCGCCTTCGTCTGCGATCCGTCCCCCGCCGACCCACGCGAGCAGTTGGTTTTCGTCCATCTTCGGCCGGGGGCGCCATCGTCCCCACGGGTCCAGGTCCCAAGAAAACTCCTCGGTCCACGGCCCCGCGCTGCCCACCATCGCGAGTTCCTGCGGCAGGTAGACCGCCAAGAAGACCTGCTGCACGGCCGTCGCGTCCGACTCGCCGCCGGACTCGTCCGACACGGCGGCGAAGTCGGGGTATTCCAGACGCCGCCCGTCGCCGGGCATCGTGTAGCGCATCTCCAGGAGGAACGACTCCTCGGGATTCTGCCCGACCAACGGGATGAAGAACTCGCGATCTTGTCCGACCTCCAACGTGATCGGCTTGCCGCTGATGCGGGGCTGCACGTCGATCTTCGCCCCCTCCGGCAACCGGACCGCCAGACGCTGCTGGGCGCTCCGCATGCGGTAGAGGGCCTGGACGGTGATCTTGTTGGCCCGGGTCACGACCATGCGGAGCAGGGCCCGCTCGATGCTCGTGTGCTTCACTTCTTCAAGCTGGTAGCGGGTCGCCTTGGCGACGAGCGACCAGTCGTCGTGGAACTCGAAGGCCAGGGCCGCGTTGGCCACGCCCGCCCCCGGCATCAGGTCGTGCTGGGGGTCGATCGAGCGAAGGCCCTGTTGGCTCTTCGGATCGTCCTGCACGTCGATCGTCTCGGCCTTGACGAGCACGATCTGTCCCCAGGCCCGATCCACCTCCCTCGGCTTCAGGTGGGGCACTTCGAGCGCCACGCTCCCGCCCACATCGAGCTTCGGGATGTTCGTCTGCCACGCCAGCTCGATCCGGCCGTCGCCCAACAATTCGGTCTGGCCCGTGAAGCTCCAGGCCACGCAGCCCTTGGCCACGTCGGCCGGCTGCGGGTCGATCGTCTTGTCGCGGAGCGTGGGAGTCAGGTTGCGGAGTTGTCCGGCGATCTTCTCGGGCACGTCGATGCGGAGCGATTTCACGCCGCTGTAGAGGACGTTGTAGAAGAACGTCGCGCGGTACTGCACGACGCCCTCCTCCACCCGAGCCACGAGGAACTGCCGGATCGTCACCTGCGGCTTGCGTCGCTCGGCGGCCAACAGGCAGGTCGTCGGCTCCTGGGTGAAGGCAAAGGCCAGCACCGGCCGGGCCTCGGAACTGCGTCCCTGTCGCGACGATTGCATCCCCTCCAAGGCCTCCTGGAGGGAGATGCTCCGCAGTCCTTCGATCTTCCCCGGGTTGACGCGGAGACTCTCGGGGGCGTAGACCACCAGGCGGCCCGTGGCCCGCTCCACGCCCTCCGGCGCGACCTTCGGCACCGGCAACGCCACCTGGACGGCCTTGCCGGTCGGCGTCAGCAGGTCGGGCTCCTTGAGGTCCCGCTGCAACTGGACGGCCAGGGCGACGCGGCCGAACGCCTTTCGGGTGAGGTTCACCACGAGTCGCGTCTTGTCCTTGCCTTCGAGGTGGTGGGAATCGACCGCCACTTCGCCCGCCCCGGCGGCCGCCTTGCCGCGGACCTGGCGGACCTCGAACCCGGCGGGCACATCGAGTTCCAAACGGAACACGCCGGCCCGCTCGATCGTGTACACGGCCAACAGATCGACCGTGAGCCGCTCCGGCTGCAACTCGGCCTCGACGAGCGAGTCGACCAGGACGCGGGACTGGACTTTTTCGACGTTCAGTTCGAGTTCAAAGGGCACCGCGGCGTAGCGATAGGCGAACGGCCACTGCCCTTTCGCCAGGCTCGCGGGCAACTCGGCGGCATCGACTTGGAGCAGGCCGCTGGACCGGGCCACCTCGCCCCGGAGTCCCTCCGATAGCCGGACCACCACCACCCCTTGTTGCCGTCCGACGCCCGCGCCCGCGGCCTTCACCACCGGCACCAGGAACTTGCCCGACGCCTTCTCCTCGGAGTACTTCTCGAGTTCCACGGTGACGTTCTGCGTGGCCTTGGCCGGCTCGAACAACTGGGCCGTGATCTTCTGAACCGGCCCGGCCTGTTCCACGGACCACTGACGCACGTTGGCGTCGAAAACGTTGACCACCTTCTGATCGGCGGGCACCTCAATCACAAGCTGACGCAGCTCGGAGCGGCTGATCGCAAAAACCATCTGCGCCCGGGCCCGGGAAACCCCTTCACCGAGGTTGACTTGCTGTTCCGTTTGAACGCTCACCAGGGCCTCCAGCCCGGTCGCCCCTTCGGCCTTGGGGGTCCACTCGATCCGTACGGTCGGGGCCGCCCCGACGAACGCGGTCACGACGGTCTCCTCGGGCTGGGGCGCGGCCTTGGCGTCCGGCTTCTTCGCGGGCGGCGGAGCGACGACCTCCGGCGCAGCAATCACCGGCTGGAGGTTCACCTTCACCCCGGCCTCGGGAATCCGCACGCGCCAGCGACTGACCGGGGCCTGCGGGGCCTGGATCGCCACGCTGTTCTGCCCGGGAACTCGCGTGATCGCCTTCGCATACTGGAGCACCAGTTCCACTTGCTCGGGTTTCTTGCCTTTCTTTTCCACGAGCAGCTTGTAGCCGGCGTCGCCCCCGGCCGCGACGATCCGGGCGGGCTGGCCGCCGAGGGTCGACTCGGTGATCGCGGCGTCGGACAACCGCAAGGGGACCTCGCTCCAGCCTTCGGCGAGCACCTCGATCTTCGCCGTGGCCTTGACGCGGACCGCGTCCTTGCCGACCACCGCCTCGCTGTCGATCTCCGTAATCAGGGCTCCGACCGGCGGCTTGGGCTCGGCCGCACGTGCCCGCTTGTCCTGGGCCGCCTGCCAAAGCTCCCGGAATTTCTCGTAGGGTAGAAAGACTCCCCGTCCTTCCTTCTCGAAGGTCTTCCGGAGCTTCTCATAGGGGATGTAGATGCTCTGCTCACGGAGACTTCGCTCCTTCTCCTCGACCTCGGACGCGTCGGGCTTGGCCGGGACCACGGGAGGTGCCGGCACCGGGGCGGCGGCCGGAGTTGCCGGCGGCGCGTTCGGCGGGCTTGCGGGCTTCGGCGCCTCTCCAGCCCGAGCGGGCCACGACGCAGCAATTGCCAGAATGAGGAAGGCCGAACCCAACGTTCCGCAACCACCGAGCCACCGAGCGAGTCTCGCGGCCATCTGCGTATCCTCCTATGGCAACAGGAGTTGAGTAGCTATCTGGACAATACTCCAGTCTACGTTCTAAAGAGAACCCGGCCCTTAGACGATCCGAGGCCCGGAAAAGTTCTTCCTCCCCGTGGTCTTCGTAGGTTATGCTTCAGCATAACCCTTTTCTCCCATAGGAGTTATACTGAAACGTCGACGCACCGGGGGAGAATCGCGTCTCCGGGGGCCGCCTGGGAGAGACCGTCCCAGAAGTGCGTCACGCCGGCTCCGAACCCATCCGGCGAGGGGTACTGTGAAGACTCCGGAAGCCGTAAGTGTTCAGCCGAATGAAGTGCGAATCGCGGAAGGGAAAAGGGAAAGATCTGGAAAACTGGGAAAGGCAAAAAACCGTGCCCTGTTCACACAATTCTGGTTCATCCGACTGAAGGGTGCGCGGGCCTTCGGTCCGGGATTTTCAAGGCATAAGTCCGGTGTCCAATGGTACTTGCCTACGGTTTGTCAGCGCGGATATGCTGGAGCCGCCTGGAGAAACGGAGTCAGGCTCTGCGGGGACGCAACTGACAAGGGATATCCAGGTTCCGGTGCGCCCATGGCGCGTCAGGCCCCTGATGGCTTACGTCACCAGGGGCCGATCTCATGAAACCCATTGGACACCGGACCCATGCCTAAGAAAATCCTGCGGCGCAGCCGCAACCCGCGCAACAACTTGCCTCTGCGCACCCTTCAGTCGGATGAACCACAATTCTGAATGAAAACCCTCTTCTTTCCCCTTTTTTCCCCGCTTCTTCCTTTTCCCTTCTCCTCTTCCGACAACTTCATACGGCTGAAGTGTTACCGGAAGCCAAGCCCTTCGCCCGCTGCCCTGCACGACAGGAGGCACCATGTCGATCCTCGCCCAACCGCTCGGAGTGCTCGACACGTTGCGGCGGGTGGGCCGTGCCGTGGCCTGGTTGCTGATCGTCGTGGCTTCCCTGCTCGTCCCACCCAACGCGGTCCCGTGGATGGCCGCCGCGTGGCTTTGGGCCTACACGCTGTTGGTTCTTTCCGGCCGGCGCGGACGGGTCTGTCTGGTCGCGTGCGCGGCGATCCTCGTGGCGAAACGATTGACGCCGGCACCGGGCCTCCTGGCGTGGATTGCCGTGATGGTGACGATCGTCGTGCTCGACCTCGTGCGTGCCCGGCGGCGAGAGGGGAACCCGTCGCGGCGATTCGCCTGGCTGAGCGTCCTCGCGTTATGGATCGGCTGGGGCGGCATGACCGCCGACTGGTTCGCCGCCACGCACTGCCACCACCCGGTGACGCTCCGGGCCGACCGCCCTGTCGTTTGCTTTGGCGATAGCATGACTTCTCAGGGCCTTTTCGGAGGTTATCCTCGCGACCTCCAGGAACTCGTCTCGGTGCCGGTCGTGAACCTGGGCCTCCCGGGGTTCTCGGCCTCCCAGGCCCTGGAATACCTGCCCGATCTGGTACGGCACAATCCCCAGGTGGTCGTGGTCGAGTTCGGCGGCCACGACTTCCTCCGCGGCTACACTCGGGCAGCGACCAAGGCCGACCTCCTGGCGATTGTCGCCGCGGCGCGACGAATCGGCGCCGAGGTCATCCTGATGGAAGTCCCGCGCGCCTACATGAGCGATCCGTTTTGGGGGCTGGAACGCGAGATCGCACGGCAGGAAGACATCGAGTTGATGCCCGACACGACGTTGCGCACCCTTTTCCTTCGCAGTCCGGCATTCCCGCCGGGCAGTTGGCTGGGCGAACCCTACCTGACCGAGGAGGACGGGATTCACCCCAATCGTCGCGGCAACCGGCTCCTCGCCGAGCACGTGGCCCGGGCCCTGGAACGCTTGTACGGCCCGGCGATTCGCCGCTGGCGAGAGTGATCATGAGGCGATCACGAGAAGCGAGGGTCCGGCAATCGAGGCAATCGATGGGACTTGGTCGAGTCGATCCAGCACTTGCTCCATCGTGATCTCGGCGGGCTGGGTGGGACACTTGCGTTGGGCGGGCGTGTGGCGTTGGCTCCGCTTGTGTTCTACAATACGTAGCATCGTCGGGCCGCCGTGTGCCGAAGCCCCGACTCCCAGCCTACCGAGGAGGACGTCATGTCGTCTCTGTCCGCCATGTGTTCCCGCCGTCGTTTCCTTGGTGCTTCGGTTCCGGCCGCGTTGGCCGGGCTGACGGCGCCCCGGCACTTGTTTGCCGCGAACGCGGAGGAGGAGCTTCCGCCGGTCCGCACCATTACCCGGGGACCCAAGTTCCACTGGTTCAGCTATTACGACAAGCTCCAGTTCGATCCGACCTGCCGGTACGCGTTGGGGATGGAGGTCGATTTCGAGCACCGTTCGCCGCGGCCCGACGACGTGATCCGCGTCGGCATGATCGACCTGAAGGACCACGACCGGTGGATCGAGCTGGGCGACTCCCGGGCGTGGTGCTGGCAGCAGGGCTGCATGCTGCAATGGCGGCCGGGCTCGGAGCGAGAGGTCCTATGGAACGACCGGCAGGGGGATCGGTTCGTGTGCCACGTGCTCGACGTCTCCACGCGGAAGCGTCGCACGATCCCGCACCCGATCTACGCGGTCAGCCCCGACGGCCGCTGGGCCGTGGCGACCGATTTCCGCCGCGTGCAGGACATGCGGCCGGGCTACGGCTACGCCGGCCTGCCCGACCCCTGCGGCGGCGAATTGGCGCCCAAGACGTCCGGGATATGGCGGGTCGATCTGGATTCGGGCCGCTCGGACCTGGTGATTTCCCTGGCCGACGTGGTCAAGATCCCGTTTGCCGGCGGCGACCTCTCGAAGGCCAAGCACTGGTTCAATCACCTCCTGGTCAACACCGACGGCACGCGGTTCGAGTTCCTCCACCGCTGGCGTCTGCCCGAGCAGAAGGGCTTCACGACGCGGATGCTCACGGCCAAACCGGACGGCTCCGACGCGCGGATCATCGACCCGTCGGGCTACACGTCGCACTTCATCTGGCGCGACCCGTCGCACATCCTCGCCTGGTCGCGGCACCCGTCGCACGGCGACCGGTTCTACCTCTATGAAGACCGCCCCAACGGCAAGATCGAGGCCGTCGGCGAGAAGGTGATGACACAGAACGGGCATTGCAGCTACCTGCCGGGCAACGCGTGGATCCTCAACGACACCTATCCCGACCGGCAGCGCAAGCAGCACGTCTACCTTTATCACGTCGCCACCGGGCGGCGCGTGCCCTTGGGAGACTTCTTGTTGCCCAAGGAGTACCAGGGCGAATGGCGATGCGACACCCACCCGCGGTTCAGCCCCGACGGCCGCTGGGTCTCGATCGACTCGCCCCACACCGGCCAGGGCCGGCAGATCCACCTGATCGATATTCACGCGATCGTCGAGCGAGGATGACTCGCCTCGATCTGTCCTCAAGGTAAGTATTCAGCGGAATGAAGTGCGAATAGGGGAAGGGAAAAGGAAAAGCTCTGGAAAAATGGGAAAGGCAAGAAACCGTGCCCCGATCCCACAATTCTGAATGGAAACCCTCTCCTTTTCTTTCCCATTTTTCCCTGCTTTTTCCTTTTCCGTTCTCCTCTTCCTGCAACTTCATACGGCTGAAGTGTTACTCCTCAAGAAAGCCTCGTCATGCGCCGTGGGAATAACCTACACTTGAGCAGGGAGACTACTGTTCCGGGCATTCCAGTGAAAGGGGCAGCGATGGGCCGATCTACGGCACAGAATCCCTACAATCGGCAGGGGCACGCCATGCCGGAGTGGTTTTGCATCTTCGGGCTCCTGGTGATGGGTGGCTTCGTCTTCTGGTACACGTTCGGCGATTTCGTTAGGCAGGATGTCACGGAGACCAAGAGTGGCGTTGCCGACCCCGCCCGGTTGGTGAACCACCCGCTGATTCGAGGAGCGTCGCAAACAGCGACGCGAAACCGCATCGCAACGGGGAGCGAAAGGGCCAGCGCAATGCGCTCGGCGGACGATTCGTTGCCAAGCGTCTCGTCGGAGCGGCCGCAGCAGGACAGGACGCGGTCTCGTACAAAGGGCAACAACGGCGTCGGCAACGGGGAGGATCCCCAGCCGCCGGGTGATCCCCCAGTGAACGATGGTCCTGGGACCGGCCCGGGGAACCCTGGAAACCGGGGCGGGGCGCACCGGTGACGCATGTCCCAGTACCGGTCTTCAAGGCTCTGATTGCGCGTCGGAGACGGACTGCAGGGAATCCGCCGAGAACCAAGCGATGATTCTCAGGGCGCACGCGGCGGCAATCCGGCGGCCCAGGCGGTCCCGCGGCGATAGAGGTCCTGCACCGCCTCGACACTCAGCGCCTTCACGTCGTGCCCCAGCACGCACAGGAAGACCCGGCCCTTGCCGTAGTGATGTACCAGGGCCATGGGATAGTCCTTCTTGTCGACGATCGACGCGGCCTTGGCCAGCACCTCGACCGGCGGGCCCTCGGTGAGCAGGCACGTGTAGAGTTCATCCGTCGTCTCGAACGGCTTCATGCCCTGGGTGATCGGATGCGCAACGGCGGTGATCTCGACCCGGAAGGACCCGTGAGGATCGTGTCCCCGGGCACGATTCGGGTTCCACGCCCGGCCGGCGATCTGCTTGAACTCGGGCCAGTCGCCGAACGCGGCGCAGGCATTGTGGACGATCACCAGGCCCTTGCCCCCTTCGACGAATTTCCGGAGGTTCTCGCGGGCCTTGGGGCCCGGGTCGGGCGACTTCCAGTTCAGGTAGTTGAGCACGATCGCATCGTAGGCGTGGAGGTCGGGCGAGGCGAGGAACCGGGGGTCCGCGTTGACCTCGGCCGTCAGACGCCGATCGGCCGCCAGAAACCGGGCGATCAGGGGCGCGGTCTCCCGCCACTTGTGTCCCGGGTACTCATTGCCGGTGAGCACCAGAATTTTCGCCCGGCCGGACGCCGCCGGCGCCGCGGAAGCCGGATCGGCCGCACGTGCCGCCGGTACGAAGGCCAACACAAACACCGCAAACGCAAGCGTTGCGATAAGGAAGTTCCGAATCCTGCTTGCGACTTCCATGGGAGCACATCTCCTTTCTCTAGCCCAGGCGTTCACGCCTGGGGTGTGGGCCATGATTGGGACTCCAAGCCCCTTCAGGGGCTTTCTTGGAAGAAGCCCCTGAAGGGGCTGTCCGGCGACGATCCTCCCACATCCCAGGCGTGAACGCCTGGGCTAGGGAAAAGGCCGTCGCTCTTTCACAACGACCATCCACTCCGGCGCGGAGGGTGCAGCAGCCGGTTGGCCTCGGCGTGGTTGACGACCGCACAGGCCACGGGATCGTACTCCAACGGCCCATCGACCACGGCCGCCACGTTGCCCAGGAGGAGCATCTCGATCGCCGGGCCGGAGTGCTCGAAGTTCGACATGGGCTTCGGCCCGCCTTTGCAGGCGGCCACCCATTCCCGCTCGTGGCTCCCGGAACGCGGCAGACGCTGCGGCGGGCCGCCGGCGTTGGGGAAATCCTTCTCGGGCAGGAGCTTGCAGACGGAGTTGTGGAAATTGGCCAGCGCCCTTCCCTTGCTCCCCACCAGCAGCAGGAAGGAGTGCGGCGACCAACTCCCATGGGCCCACTTCAAAGGTTCGCCGGCAGCCTTTTCCAGGTCGTCGAGGATGCCTCGTTTCTTGATCTCCGTGTCCCAGGCGTTGCACCAGCGGATCCGCGCCGGAGGCTGCGACCCGCGGGCAGGCAAGTCGAAATAAACGATCTGGCACCGTGGAAAACTCTCGGGGCACCGCTCGGAAACCTCCGTCTCGACCCGGATGGTCCGCTTCCCGCCGGCGTCGTTCCACAGGGACGCCACATCGAGGGCCTTGAAGGCCAGATTGATCGAGTGCGAGCCTGCGCCCCCCAGGGCGCCGCCGCCGAAGTCGCGCCATCGGTTCCAGCCGATCAGCGCCGGGCTCTCCGGCGTCCCGCCCGCACCCGGAAACTGCGGGGGCAGGTAGCCCGGATGGTAGGGCCGCATCGGCGCAGGCCCGATCCAGAGGTCCCAATCGAGGCTCTCGGGCACGGGCGGCCGGTCGTTGGGGCGTGCCAGCGGTCCCGTCCCGCCCGACTCGAAAAGCACGTGGGCCTCCCGCACCTCGCCGATCGCCCCGTCCTGGATCAACTCCAGCGTGCGGCGGAACGAATCGGTGGCCATCCCCTGGTTGCCCATCTGGCTGACGACCTTCTGGCGGCGGGCCATGTCGCGCATCGTGCGGGCCTCGCCCACGTCGTGCGAGATCGGCTTCTCCACGTAGACGTGTTTGCCCCGCTTCATGGCCGCCATCGCCACCATGGCGTGCGTGTGGACCGGCGTGGCCACGATCACCGCGTCGATTTGGCGCTCCATCGCGTCAAGCATCTTGCGGAAATCGCGGAAGGTGCGGGCCGAGGGGAATCGCTTGGCCGCCGCGTCGGTCTGGCTCTGGTTGACGTCGCAGAGCGCCACGAGGTTTTCTTCGATGCGGGGAATCGCCTCAAGAAAGTGCTGCCCGCGCGAGCCGACGCCCACCAGGGCGATGTCCAGCTTCTCGTTGGCCTGATAGCTCCGGGCCGACGCACTGTGGCGCAGGGTCAGCAGGCCGGCCCCGGCCGCCACCGCACCCGATAGAAGATGCCGACGATTCATGCGTTGCTTCATGGGTTCGTTCTCCGGAGCTGACGCTGTTGAGGATGCCGTAAGTGTTCAGCGGAATGAAGTGCGAATAGGGGAAGGGAAAAGGAAAAGCTCTGGAAAAATGGGAAAGGCAAGAAACCGTGCCCCGATCCCACAATTCTGAATGGAAACCCTCTCCTTTTCTTCCCCAT
>Ga0067045_1032431_pt1 | contig 10236 bp, 9 predicted proteins | sample TerdegcTABiofilm_FD_59184 | JGI IMG/M metagenome (GOLD analysis project Ga0067045, IMG submission 59184) | Combined Assembly of (Gp0054472, Gp0054536) Wastewater bioreactor microbial communities from Singapore -Terephthalate degrading... | reverse complement strand
CGGCACGGGCCTGGGGTTGCCCATCGCCAAGCGGCTTGTGGAGCTCATGGGCGGAGAGATCGGCATCCGGGACCGGCCGGGGGCGGGGATCGTGGCCTGGTTCACGGTCCGGCTGGAGACGATCGGCGACGGGACCGAACGGCCGGCCCTCGGCCGGGCGGCGGAACAAGCCGGGGAGGACGCTTCGCCCCCGAACGGCGCGAAGCGCAGCCTGGACGGCCTGCGGCTTTTGGTGGTCGACGACATCCGGAGCAACCGGGAGCTGGTCAAGCTGTCCCTGGCCGACACGGGCGTTCGGACCGACGAGGCCGCCAACGGCCGGGAGGCGCTGGAGCTTTTCGCCACGGGAGACTATCAGGTCGTTGTCCTGGATATGGTCATGCCGGACCGCGACGGCTACGAGGTGGCCCGTCTTATGCGCCGTCTGGAGCGGGAAAACGGCAGGCCCCCGATCCCCATCGTGGCCCTGACCGCCAGCGCGTTCCCCGAGGACCGGCAACGGGCCCTGGATGCGGGATGCACGGAGCATCTGCCCAAGCCGTTCTCCAAAAAAACGCTTTTGGCCATCCTGTCCGCGCATGCCCTGTCCGGTGCCGCGTCCCCTTGAAAATACGCATCTCAAGGAGTCGTATTCGAAATTCGCATTCCCGAATTTCAAGGACGCGCCACTCGGCCGGGGTTCCGGGGGCCAAAGGCGGCCGGCGCGGACGGGCCTGCCTCGCGGAGCGTTGCCTCGTCATTATCCGATGCATTCGGCGCGAAGCACGCCCGACGCCGTGAAAATGCGTTCCGGATATCTCTTGTACGCCCCGGGAAGGCCCGACGTTGTTGACTGGGACCCGGCCGTAGGATAAATACGCATTATATCGTATCCATGGTCCTGGTCTTGCCAGCCGGCGTTTATCGTGCCTCACCGCCGACATGAATCATTCTTGAAGCAGCAGCCGTCCTGAACACCGGCCGCACCGGAACAAGACGACCGGCGCGGGCGTCGTTGCATGCCGGGCCGCGGTGATCGGACCCTGATGCAAGAAAGGGCGCCGCCGGGTCCCGTTCACATCCCGGAGCGGCCCGTTGAGGTGGGGCGCAAGGCAGCGATGAGCGGACAACCTCGCATTTTGGGCATCTATTCCCTGAACCGGTCCACCGAGGTGGGCGTCGGGGGCACGACCAAGGACTACGTGCAGAAAACCTACTGGTTCGCCAGGCGGCTGGACGACGACGCCTACGAGGTCCAGCCCCTCAACGCCAACCACATCCCCTCGGGGATCCGCAACGTCCTTTCCAAAAAGGACTTCGTGACCGGCTACGTTCCGGAGCCGGGCTACTATGAGAAAAAAACCCTGCCGCATGTGCAGTCCCTGAAAAAAAAGCTGGAAATGGGGGAAAAGCATCTGCGCGAGGGATGCCTCGACGAGGCCGAAAAGGTCTTTTGCAAGGCCATCCTGCTCGACGAGAACAGCTGCGAGGCCAATGTGGGCCTGGGGGAGGTCTATTGCCGCGCCCAGGACCACAAAAAGCTGTGCGAGGTCCTGCGGCGCATCCTCAACCTGGACGAGGTCTTCAAGGAAGAGCAGCGCCATCTGTTCAACAGGTTCGGCATCGATCTGCGCAAGGCCGGATATCGGCCCGAGGCCATCGCCTATTACCAGAGGGCCATCTCGTTCAACCCTGACGACGAGAACCTGCATTTCAACATCGCCCGGGTCCATTTCGAGGCCGGCGACCTGGAGAACTGCACGGGGCACCTGCGCACGGCCCTGGACATCAATCCGCACTTCGTCGAGGCCGGGGATTTCCTGCGCTATCTGGAATCCTCCTCGGTCATGTCCAGGGTGGACGGCCGGCAGCCAGGCAACCCGCACGGGAAGGACCCCGCACGGTCCACCGAGGGAAACATATGACCAGGAAGACCCCCGCCAACGGCGCCCTGGTCCTGGATATCCCCGTAGGGGCCAAGCTGGCCCTGGATATCAACGGGATCGACGTGAAGCTGACCTCGTCGCTCATCGGCTATTGCAAGGCGAAATACGTGGTCACCCAACTGCCTTCCCTCGTGGAGAGCAACAAGGACCTGCTTTTCCAGTACCTGTATTCCGGAAACGACGTGACCGTGCGCTATCTGCATTCCGGGGCCATTTTCGGTTTCCGGTGCACGATCATCAAGTATCTGTTCTCACCCTTCCCCCTGTTTTTCCTGACCTTTCCAGAAAAGGTGGAGAGCTACAACCTGCGCCGCCACAAGCGCATCCCCTGCCTGCTTCCCGTGACCACGCGCATCGGAGAGACGTCCATAAACGGGCTCATGACCGATCTGAGCCTGTCCGGCTGCGGGGTGACCCTGACGCTGATGCGCAAGTACCAGCCCGCCGTGGCCGTCGACGACGAGGTCCAGGTGGTCTGCTCCCTGTTCGGCGAGGACGGCCGGGACTGCCTGCGCTGCCAGATCAAGCGCAGCGCCGCGGATTCCGGTAAGATCGAACTCGGCCTGAAGTTCGTCGACCTGCCCGAAGCCACCCGCAAGGCCATCCTCAGCTACATCCAAAGCGCCGCCGCCATCCTGGAATAATTCTCCGTCGTTTCCCGCCCTCGAGGGGTGTTGCCGTCACGGCCGACGCCGGATACAGTTTTTCGGGAGGGGAGGAATCGGGAGGGGGAAACCCCCTCCCGAAGTCGTCGACAACGTCGACGACCCCGAAAATCGTGAACAGGTCGCGGCTTCGCCGCGCCGTCAGTAAACGATTTTCGTGCCTTTCCGCCCGGCGGCTATGCCGCCGTCGGCGGCGCAAAGCCCCGACAGGGGCTTTGTCATGAATTTCGGCGGGGGAACCCCTTTTTTCAAAAAGGGGTTCCCCTCCCGATTCCTCCCGCACCCAATAAGGAGACCCCATGATCGAGCTGGAATTCGAGACCAAAAATTGCTGGGACGTGTACGGGGACAAAAAATCGAAAACGGCCATGGAAAAGCTGGCCGACGACTACGTGGACTTTTTAAGCCGGTGCAAGACCGAGCGCGAGACCGTGGAGTTCGTACGCGGGCAGTTGCGCGCGGCCGGCTTCACCGAGAGCCTGACCGGCGATTTCAAGGGCGACGCGGTGTTCCGGGTGGCCCGGGGCAAGACCCTTTTCGCGGCACGCAAGGGGAAGCTGCCCCTGTCGGCGGGATTCCGGCTGATCGGGGCCCATGCGGACTCGCCGCGCCTGGATCTCAAGCAGCGCCCGCTGTACCAGGAATGCGCCGTGGCCCAGGCCAAGACCCACTACTACGGCGGCATCCGCAAGCATCAGTGGCTGGCCCGGCCCCTGGCCCTGCACGGGGTGGTGGTCAAGACGGACGGGACCGTGCTTCCGGTGTGCATCGGCGAGGACCCGGCCGACCCGGTGTTCGCCATCTCCGACCTCCTGCCGCATCTGGCCTACAAGCAGGTGGAGAAAAAGCTCTCGGACGCCTTCGAGGCCGAAAAGCTCAACATCATCCTGGGCCACGCCCCGGCCACGGACAAGAAAAAGACGGAACAGAAAAACGGCGGCAGCCTCGTCAAGCGCAAGGTACTGGAAATTTTGCATAAACGCTACCGCGTGACCGAGGAGGACCTCTACAGCGCGGAACTCCAGGCCGTGCCCGCCGGGCCGGCCCGGCGCGTGGGCCTGGACGGCGGCATCGTCGGCGGCTACGGCCAGGACGACCGCATCTGCGTGTATGCGGCCCTGCAGGCGCTTCTGGCCGCGCCCAAGCCGGAACACGCCCAGGTGGCGCTGTTCTGGGACAAGGAGGAGATCGGCTCGGAAGGCTCCACCGGGGCCAAGTCGCACTTTTTCGAATACTGCCTGGAGGACGTGGTCGCGGCCTGGGAACCCAGGGCCAAACCGCGCCGGGTGTACGAGAAGTCCAGGGCGCTTTCGGCCGACGTGCACGCGGCCATGGACCCGGACTATCAGGACCTGCACGAGAAGCTCAACGCCGCGCTTCTGGGCTACGGCCCGTGCTTTTGCAAGTTCACCGGGCATCGGGGCAAGGTCGGGGCCAACGACGCGCACCCGGAATACGTGGCCTGGCTGCGCGGGCTTCTGGGCCGGGCCGGGGTGCCCTGGCAGATGGCCGAACTCGGCAAGGTGGACCACGGCGGCGGGGGCACGGTGGCCAAGTTTTTGGCCGTGTACGGCATGGATGTGATCGACTTCGGGCCGCCGGTTCTCTCCATGCACAGCCCCTTCGAACTGACCAGCGTGGCCGACCTGTACGCCACCATGCTGGCCTACAAGGCCTTTTTGCAGAGCTGACAAACCATGCAAGGAGGGGCCATCATGCGCATCTCAACACTTGCGATTGAAAATTATAAGTCCCTAAAAAAGATTAGTTTTTCTCCATCTAATTTTGCAGTACTAATTGGTGCTAATGCTTCAGGAAAATCGAACTTTGCCGACGCGCTGGAATTTCTTGGTTTGGTATATAAGCATGGTTTGGAGCATGCCATCACAGCAAAAGGTGGCTATGAAAATATTGCGTTCAGACGCCAACGGCGCTCAAAATCTCCGATATCTTTTACGATTTTAAGCAAGACTAATGAAAGAGAAACCCAAATGATTCTAAGGAGATTATTGCCTCCACAATCAAAATCCTTCAAAACATCTCCTTACAAGTATCTTATCTTTGAACACAGCTTTTCTTTTAAGGCAACAAGCAGAGGAATTACGGCAGATTTTATAATTTCAAATGAATATATAAATATGATCGGGGTCTCAAAAAAAGGAATTAAAGAAAAAATTTTATCTATTGAGAGGGACGGAGATAGCAACTTAAATTTTACTCCGCAGGCCGATAATGACATCGTTAACAGTCTGTTTAAAAATTTCGAATATTACAGTGATTTTCAACCAAACACCACACTTCAACCGCAATCATTGTTTTTAACATCTGCAAAAATAGCAATTTTTGCATTTTATTTTTTTTCTAACCAGTTATCTAATATTGTAACTTACAGATTTTCTCCTGGATTTTGTCGTCAATCTGGTGTTCCTACACCTAATCCTTCTCTTTCGATATATGGGGAACAGCTACCTGCACTCATTGATTTGCTTATGAAGAAATACCCTGATCAATGGAAAATCGTTCTTTCTGCAATGCAAAATTTAATTCCAGAACTTGAAGATATTTCTGTATCTATCTTACACACCAAACGTTTAGGGATTTTTTTTAAAACTTCCGAACTACAACGGCCATGGACAGCAGATGAAATGTCCGATGGGACTATACAATCACTTGCAATACTATCTTCCCTTGCTGACCCGCGAAACTTTTTGACCCTTATAGAAGAACCTGAAAATTCAATTCACCCGTGGATTTTAAATGTCATATCTGAGCAATTTAAAATTACTAGCAAAAAACAAACTGTAATTTTAACAACTCATTCACAAATCATAATCGACAAGTCGCATCCAAATGATATATGGATTTTTCATAAGAAAGATGGAGAGACAAAAATTGAACGACTCACTGACATAGACAAGACAATCAAGACACGCTGGGAAAATGGAGAGTTCAAATTGTCTGATTTATTGGAGAGCGGTTATATTTCACAATATGTTCCTGGGGGAATTTCATGAAATATGGAATTCTTGTTGACGGAGACGCCGAATCACAAGCAATTAAATTGCTTGTACGCAAAATTCCACTCCCGAAAAAAAGTACCATTGGAATGATTCTATATGCTGACCTGCAACCGAAATCTACACCTAGCCAAATTGCCCGTAAAGCTTACAGCAAATTATCTGTTTTTCCACCTGATCATGAAAGGATAATTGTCCTAATAGATCTTGAAAATCGCAAGGAGTGCCCTAGCAATTTTGCTGAACTCATAACTAATGCCTTCAAAAAAATTACAAGTACCAATATTAATACTGTTATTAAAAATAAAAAGTTTGAAAATTGGCTTATATCAGACCCTGAATGTTTTGCATGTTTTAAATCAAGATATTCGATTACTGACAAATTTAGAGGCATGATCGCAAACAACAAAGCTGACATGATACCTGATGCAGCAGAATTAATAAATTCTATTTGCATAAAAAAAAGTTACCATAAAAGATCAGACCCTCAAAAACTAATCGGTAAAATTAATATCGAAACAATGGCCCTCAATTCAAGATCGTTTCGTCGCTTTTTAAGAGTCATTGGATATACAAGATATAAACAACAAAGCAAGTTACCATAATCTTTAAGGAAAAGGACGTTCCATGCCGGTCATCATGGGTACCGCCGGGCACATCGACCACGGCAAGACCACGCTGATAAAGGCCCTGACGGGCATCGACTGCGACCGTCTGGTCGAAGAGAAAAAACGCGGCATCACCATCGAGCTCGGGTTCGCCTTCCTGGACCTGCCCGGGGACCGGCGGCTGGGCATCATCGACGTGCCCGGCCACGAGCGCTTCGTCAAAAACATGGTCGCCGGCGCGGCCGGCATCGACTTCGTGACCCTGGTCATCGCCGCGGACGAGGGCATCATGCCCCAGACCCGTGAGCACCTGGAGATCTGCGCCCTTCTGGGCATAAAGACGGGCCTGGTGGCCCTGACCAAGATCGACATGGTGGATGCGGAATGGCTGGAGATGGTCAAGGAGGACGTGGAAAACTACCTGTCCGCCACGTTTCTGGCCGGCGCGCCCATCTTCCCGGTCTCGGCCCACACCGGCCAGGGCCTGGACGCGCTTCGGGCCGCCCTGTCCGAGTTGGTGGACACCTACCAGCCCCGCCGCCGCTCGGACCTGGTCCGGCTGCCCATCGACCGGGTGTTCACGCTCAAGGGCTACGGCACCGTGGTCACGGGCACGCTGATCGCCGGCAGCTTCACGGTCGGCGACGACGTGGTGGCCTACCCCAAGGGCACCACCTCCAAGATTCGCAACCTCCAGTCCCACGGCCAGCCGGTGCAGGTCTCCCCGGCCGGCCGGCGCACGGCCGTGAACCTGCCGGGCCTGGAGGTGGACGACCTGGAGCGCGGCGAGGTGCTGGCGCTTCCGGGCACGCTGTTCCCGAGCCTGGTGTGGGACGTGGAGCTGACCTGTCTGGCCTCGTGCCCGCGCTCCATCAAGCACCGCACGGAGATCCACTTCCACCACGGCACCAAGGAGACCCTGGCCCGCATCTTCCTTCTGGACCGGGAAAAGCTCGAACCCGGCGAGACCGCGATCTGCCAGATACGCTTCGCCGAGCCCATGACCGGGGTGTTCGGGGACCGGTGCGTGGTCCGGGCCTATTCGCCGCTGCGCACCGTGGCCGGCGGCCGGATCGTCAGCCCCTTGGGGCGCAAGGTCAAACGCTTCTCCGAGCCGGGGCTTGAGCCGCTGCGCCGGCTGGCCGGGGCCGCCCGGGACGAGGTCATCCCGGTGCAGCTTGAGCTTGCCGGGGCCGAGGGCCTAAGCTTCGCACGACTCATGGTCTTAAGCGACCTGGAGTCGCGGGAACTGGACAAGGCCCTGTCCAAGCTCTGCGACACGGGCGGCGCGGCCCTGGTGGACCGCGAGGGGAAGGAAGGCCGCACCTTCGTGGCCGCCTCGGTCATCAACCGCCTTATGGACGAGCTTCTCGCGGCCGTGGCCGCCTTCCACAAGCGCGAGCCCCTGAGGCAGGGCGTGACCCGGGGCGAATTGGCCTCGGGGTTCGGCCGGGGATTGTCTCCCAAGCTGTTCCACTTCCTGGTGGAACGGCTGCTCAAGACCGGCAGGCTGGCGGCGGACCAGGAGATGCTGCGCCTGCCGGAGCACAGGGTGTCCATGGCCTCGGATCAGGCCAGGCTCTTCGACACCCTGAAAAAAATCTACGACGAAGGGGGGCTGACCCCGCCCAACCTGAAGGATGTGCTGGAATCCCTGGACCTGACCTTCAAGGAGGCCCAGCCGGTCTACAAGCTGCTCATGGACCAGGGACTCGTGGTCCGGATCAAGGAGGACATGTTCTGCTCGGCCGCGGCCTTTGCGGAGCTGGTGGCCAAGGTGGCGGCGTATTTCGAGACGGCCAGGGAGATGGACCCGTCGAATTTCAAGGACATCGCCGGGCTGTCGCGCAAGTTCGCGATTCCCTACCTGGAGTACATGGACAAGGAAAAGATCACCGTGCGGGTGGGGGACAAACGGCAGTTCCGGCGCAAGTAGGCCGCCCGGAAAAACGTAATGAAAAACCGCGTCCCATCACGCGGCCGCGGCGCGGAAGGAACGTGGTTCCGGTCCCGGACGCGCGCGCCCGGGGACGAAAAAAAACGGACCTACCAGTCGATATCCTTGGGCTTGTTGGCCTGCTGGTACTTGATGGTCAGGGCGGCGACCAGGACGGAAAGGAAACCGAACAGGACGATCAGGCCGGAGAAATCGAGTTGCATGGCGCGCTCCTCTGGGTGCATGAATTATTTTTTGGTGCATAAAACATTTCCATCGCGATGTCCACGGGTTGGCCCCGTATCGCGCCACGTTCCGCCGGGCCAAGCCCCGAGGCCCCGAACACGGAGATTCCACATGCCGCAACAACGTCCCTTGCCGGCCATTTTCTCCCGCCGCGCCCCGACCCCCGCGCTTTGCCTCGTCGCCGCCGTGGTTTTCTGCTGCCTGGCCGCAAACCCGGCCCGGGCCGGAGTCATCTACGTGGGCGAAACCCATTACCGCCTGGAGGACGGCCGCAAATTCCTCGGCCCCTGGGACGTGACCGAGGAGACCATCATGGCCAAGGAGGCGGCCGTCGTGGTCATGGAGGAACGCGCCGACCAGCGCATGGTCCAACTCCTCCTGCAGACCCTCGAATCCTTAAACGTCCCCACCCTCTTCACCAAAATCAAGGATTTCAAGGCGCTGAAAGAACGCGGCGTCATCGTGCCGCATCCCAAGCCCGCCCAGACCGCGCCCAAGACCTCGCCTTGACACCCCGCCCGGGGCGGACTAACTCCCGTTCCTGTTCCGGGTGCTCACCTTGAGCTTGATAGGGAATCCCGTGCGAATCGGGAGCGGTCCCGCCGCCGTCAGTCCCGCACACAAGCCGGTCCCCCCGCGCGCCACTGGGTTCACCACCCGGGAAGGCCGGGGCCGGCGGGATGAGCCGGAAGACCTGCCCGGAATACGGCATCGCCCCGACGGCAACGAGGAATTTTGCCGACGGCATGGACGGGAACGAATACGGGCTCCCTTCCACGTTTTCCGCGTGGAAGGGATTTTTCGTTTCCGCCCCGCGAGCCTCCACCTCATTCATCCCAACGCTGGAGGTCGTCATGTCCCGCATCCGCTTCGCGCGCCACACATCCCTTCCCGTCTGTCTCGCCCTGCTCCTGGCCCTGCTGGTTCCATCCCTGGCCCAGGCCCACGGCGAAAAACAACGCCCGGAAAAAACCGGCATCCTGCTGGCCTTTTTCGGCACCAGCGTGCCCGAGGCCGAGGCCGCGCTGCAAAGCCTCGAAAACAAGGTCAAGGCCGCCTATCCGGAATACGAGGTGCGCCGGGCCTATTCCTCGAACATCATCCGCGCCAAGCTGGCCGAGTCCGGCCAGCGCCTGGATTCCCCGGCCAAGGCCCTGGCCGGCATGATGGAGGACGGCTTCACCAGGGTGGCCGTGCTGACCACCCTGGTCATCCCCGGCGAGGAATATTCCGGCCTGGCGCGCACCGTGGCCGCCTTCGACGGCATGCCCAAGGGTTTCGACGCCATCGCCGTAAGCGAACCGCTCATGTCCTCCCCGGACGACATGCCCGAGGTCGCCGCCGCCTTCCTCAAAACCGTGCCGGCCGACCGCAAACCCGCCCAGGCCGTGGTGTTTATGGGCCACGGCACCCACCATCCCGGCAACATCTACTACCCCGGCCTGCAATACTACCTCTCCAAGCTCGACCCGAACACCTTCGTGGGCACCGTGGAAGGCACCCCGAGCCTGGACGACGTGGCCGCCGAACTCAAAAAACACGCGGTCAAATCCGCCTACCTGATTCCGCTCATGGCCGTGGCCGGGGACCACGCCCAAAACGACATGGCCGGCGACGATCCCGAGTCCTGGAAATCCATCCTGACCGCCCAGGGCGTCGCCTGCACCCCGGTGCTCAAGGGCATGGCCGGCCAGGATCCCATCGCCGCCATCTACCTGAAACGCCTGGCCGAAACCCTCAACCACCTGAAAGAGTAAAGGCACCGGGGGGCTCCGCCCCCCATACCCCCCGGCAGGGTGCTCAGCACCCTGCACCCGTGTTACGCGGCGGCGTTCGGCC
>Ga0067045_1002262_pt1 | contig 10236 bp, 9 predicted proteins | sample TerdegcTABiofilm_FD_59184 | JGI IMG/M metagenome (GOLD analysis project Ga0067045, IMG submission 59184) | Combined Assembly of (Gp0054472, Gp0054536) Wastewater bioreactor microbial communities from Singapore -Terephthalate degrading... | reverse complement strand
CCGAGGAGATGGAGCTGGAGTGGGTCCCCGTCGTCAAGGCGGTGGAGCTGAACGAGCGGCACTACGGGGCGCTTCAGGGCCGGACCAGAGACGAGGTGGCGGCCCAGGCAGGAGAGGAGCAGGTCCGGCTCTGGAGGCGCGGTTTTTCGGCGCCGCCGCCGCCGCTGGAATATGACGATCCCCGCCACCCTCGCTTCGACCGGCGCTACCGCGACCTGCCGCCTGATCAGCTTCCTTCTTCCGAGGCCCTGGCGGACGTCCTCCGCCGGGTCGTTCCCTTCTGGATTGAAACGATCGCCCCGTCGATCAGATCTGGGAAACGGGTCCTCGTCGTCTCCCACGGGAACGCCCTCCGGGCCCTGGTGAAACGCCTCGACGGGATCTCCGACGAAGGTATCGCCGCCGTCGAGATCCCGACGGGCGTCCCCATCGTCTACGAGCTTGATTCAGAGCTCCGGCCGCGGTCCCGCCGCCTCCTCTGCGGCGACGAGGCGGCTAGGGTCTGATCCCACACGGGGGATCAGAGGTTCTCGTTCTGGTAGACGCCCTCGTACCCCTTCTCCGCGGTGGCGCTGAGCCGGTAGAAGGCGAGCTGGATCAGCCGTGCGTCCCTCTTCAGCCGGAGGCCTCCGGGGTTGAAGACGACGAGGAGGGACTGGCTGCGGCCTCGATAACCGGGATCCCAGAGGGCGGTCTCGACCGTCGCCCCGCTCCGCAGAAGGCTCGATCGAGGCCTCGCCAGGGCGGCGATATCCTTCGGTATGGAGACCGCCTCGTTGAAGGTGACGAGGTAAGGTCCGGGGCCGAGGCGAACCCAGCCGGCGTCGTCGAAGGGGATCGCCTCGGTCTTGGAGACCTTCCGATCCCGGTTGTCGTAGTCGACCGCCCCCGCTGTCGCGAACCTCTCGACGGACCGCAAGGTGAGGTCGACCCCGCATGCCTGTACCTGGACCGTCGGATCGATCATCTCCGCGACGACGCCCCGGTCCAGGAGATCTTGAAGCTCTCTATCCGCAATTATGGACAAATCAATAACCTCCGTCCTTCAGCCCTCCCCAGAAGAGATCCTCTTTTCGGTCCCGTCGCCCACGACCATCTGGAAGGTTATATTAACCGCCCCAACAGATCCGAGGAACAATCCGACAAAGAAATATCTGCAGAACAAATAGGCTGGCTGGTGCAGACGTTGTTCGAATGGCTCCTCATCCCCATCTCCCTCGCGATCCTGCTGCTCGTCCTCGCCGCGCCCCTCATAGTGGTATACCTATTCTTCCGGCTCTCGGCCGAGGCCTTCTACCAGGTGGGGTTCAGCTACTGGCACGCCCTTCTCATGGTCTTCGGAAGCTTCCTCGGAAGCGCCGTCGACTTCCCCCTCTACTCCGGGATCATCACCGAGTACCCCCCCATATTTATCGAGGCCGCATCCCTCCTATCCCCGGCTCTGGACATCTCCTTCCCCACCACCTTCCACCCGACTGTCCTGGCGGTGAACCTCGGCGGGTGCATAATCCCCATCATCGTCTCCCTGACGATCCTCGTCCGATGCCGCGTCTCGGCGAGGAGGGCGATCCTGGGAACCCTCGTCGTGGCGGCGATCACATATAAGATGGCGATGCCGGTGGCAGGCGAAGGGATCCTCCTCCCCGTCTACGTCGCCCCCACCCTCGCCGCCATCGCCGGCCTCGTCCTGGCGAGGAGGCTCCAGGCCGCCCCCGCCCTCGCCTACATCAGCGGGACGATGGGGACCCTCCTCGGAGCGGACATCTTCAACCTCCTCACCCCCGGAGTCCTGGCGGAGCTCGCCCCGCCGATGGTCGGCCCCGGCTCTATGAGCATGGCCACAAGGCCCCTCGTCCTCTCCATCGGCGGTGCAGGGGTCTTCGACGGGATCTTCCTCACCGGGATCATGGCCGTCCTCCTCGCCGCCTTCGTCGTCCAATACTTCCACCGGTCCGGCCAGATCCTCTCCACCAGCTGCACCGGCCCGTGACATCCGCCTCGCCCCAAGGCCGAAGCCCTTCTTTGACGATATGGAAAGCCATGCGGCCTTAGAGGCCAGAGAAGAGGGCTGGCAAGGCCAGGGACCTTCTACGGACGGACCTGGGGCGAAATAGAGACGGTCCCACGGTCCCGACATATCTCGCCGACAGTTCAGAACGCTAGGCCGAAGAGGTCCAGGATGATCAGCGCTATCGCCCCCGGTGCCCCCAGGACGGCGCAGACGAGAAGGACTGGGAGGCTATAGGGGATGGCGAGGCCCCCGACAGCTTTGGCGAGGTAGAGGATAAGGAGGCCGAAGAGGGCGTTGACTGCCAGGAACTTGACGGACCTCATGACCAGGCTGAAAGAAGCGTATATCGCAAATATGAGGAGCAATCCCAGGATCAGCATCTCGACTTGGACCATGAAAGACCCCATGCTAAACCGTATTCATCCCTTTTCCTCTCCGACCAGGAGGGCCTCCATCTCGCTGACGAGCCTGTGCCTCTCCTTGAGGTCGAGGGCCAGGGGATCGATGTGGATCATCAATATGCCCCTCTTCAGGGCGACCTCGTCCCTCTGGGACTGGACGAACCTCAGGACCGACTCGTAGTTGCTCTGGGTTATGAGGTACCCCAGCCCCTCCAGCAGGATCAGGGGCTCCTCGACCCTGGAGAGGAAGTCGGAGATCATCCCGCTGAGCCTCGGGAAGTTGGTGGGGTCGACCTGCCGCACCTCTGGCCCCATCCCCGCCGACTGGGTGAGCCAGATCACCCTCTCCGGGGATAGGCCGTACCTCTCCCGTAGCTTCTCGGGGTGATACCTGCTGATGCAGAGCCCCTCCACCCCCCGGCCGACGAGGTCGGCGTAGATCCTCAGGGTCTGGACCGGCTTCTCCTCCTCGACGACGTAGGTCGTCCCCGGGGCGAGGCGGAGCTCTATGGGTTGAAGGCCGTACTTGGCCATCAGGGGCCTTGCGGCCTGGCCGAGATCAAAAGTCGGATCGACGGACTTCATAGCCACCCCCAGGCGTCTGAGGGCGGCGAAGAATTCCCAGCGGCTCAGCCTCGACCTGGCATCGACCTTCAGAGTGGCCCCCCGGAAGCCCATATCTATATCGCTCATCTCAGGGTCGCAGCCATTGCCGTCTCCCTCACCCCTCATCCCTGAGAAGACCTTCTCCGTCTCCACCATCTCCGCGAGGCCCCTCTGGACGATCCCCCTAGCCGGCTCGTCGAGCCTCTTGAGGAAGGATTCGGCGAAGGCCTTGAAGAGGTAGGCGGATAGGGGACCCAGGAGGAAGATCAGCTGACGGGCCTCGTTGATATCGGCAGATAGCTTCCTGTTGACGAACTCCTGCCTCGCCTGGATGATGAGCCTCGTCCTCCCCCTCCCGGAGAGCTCTTCTAGGGCGTGGACGAAGTCGAGGACCTCCGACTCGGGGACGGAGGAGGCGTTCTCCTCAATCAGCTCTTCGAAGCTGTCCAGGAGGATGATGCTATTCTTGCTCTTCTCGACGAAGGACTTTATCGTTATGAAGAGGAGGGGGAGGTTGTTGGGGGCGATGTACCTCTCCCCCCGCCCCCGCTCATGGCTGAGCCTGACGATGGGGGTCTCGGTGAAGTGCCACATCGACCTGATCTCCTCGGGGTCCGAGGAGGTTATGCAGAGCCCCTCGACGCCGTGGGTGATCTGGTCGGTGAAGACCTCGTAGGCCTTCTCCGGGACGATGTAGACCTTACCCGGATCGAGGGTGTAGACGGGGCTCGTCTCCTGGATCACCTCCACCACCGGCTTCACCCCCACCTCGTCCTCGACGATCATCCTCGTGGCCGTCGGCCCCAGGGAGCCGGTGAGGGTCTTCTCCAGCCTGTCCTTCAGCTCGAAGAGCTGCCTCGCATCGATCCCTTCCCGGGTCGTCTTGAGGTCGGCGAGGTTCAGCTCGACGACGTTCTTCGCCCTCTCGGCACCGATGTACCGGGCCACCGTCCCCTCCAGCTCGTCGACCGTCCCCACCCTTATCACCACGCTCTCACCAAAGGGGAGGAGGGGAGAGGGCTCGATCCGAGGAGAGGCCTTGTAGACGTCGACGAAGCTCTCGGCTAGGGCCTTCTCCTCCTCGCTCGGCTCGTGGATGAGGGAGAAGAGGACGTAGAGGGTGAAGTTCGCCAGGATCGACCAGAAGAAGGCGTGAGACCAGAGGTCCAGTTCCAGCCCCAGGAGGGCCGTCGGCCGGAGGAGGAGGATGCCGAAGGGCCCGGCATCGATCAGGCCTCTGGAGATCCAGCCGGCATCGACGAGGGTCGGGATGAGGGCGGTGTACCCCCATATGAGGAAGCCGGCGACGAGGCCCGCCACCGCCCCCTGCCGGCACCCCCTCTTCCAGTAGAGGCCGCCCAGGGCTGCGGGCGCGAGCTGGCTGGCGGCGAGGAAGGAGAGGGTCCCGATGTCGACGAGGGCGGGAAACCCCACCAACAGGGAGTATAGATAGCCTAGGCCCACCACCAGAAGGATGTTCAGCCGCTTCAGGGAGAGGATGAGGGATGGCAGGTTCCGCCCCTTTCCGATCTTTCTGACGATGTAGGGCATCTCCAGGTCGTTTAGGATCATCGTCCCCACCGCCACCGCCTCGACGAGGACCATGGCGGTGGCGGCGGAGGTCCCCCCGATGAAGACCAGGAGGGCGAGGAGCTCATGCCCCTGGCTGATGGGGATCGAGACCATGAACATGTCCGCCCTCTCCTGCGCCCCCAGGAGGAGGCCGCCCCAGGCGACCGCCGGGACGAAGAGGTTCATCAGGAGCATGTAGATGGGAAAGAGCCACATCGCCATCTTCAGGTGCCTCTCGTCGGAGTTCTCCACCACCATGACGTGGAACTGCCGGGGGAGGAAGAGGATCGCAAAGGATGACATCACCAGAAGGGAGAGCCAGGAGACGTAATCGACCTCCAGGAGGTGAGAATAATCGACGCTCTCGGCGATGCCTTCGACGATCTCGCCGTAGCCGCCCAGGAGGCCGTAGGTTATGTAGATCCCTGCGGCGAGGAAGGCGACCAGCTTCACCACCGACTCGAAGGCAACGGCAGCGATCAGGCCCTCGTGCCGCTCCAGGGGGTCGAGGTGCCTCGTCCCGAATATGATGGCGAAGACCGCAAGAAGGATCGACACCATCAGCCTCCTCGTCCCCAGGGTCTCGTGATAGTCGCCGCTGATGATCGTCAGGGACTCGGAGATGGCTATCAGCTGGAGGGCGACGTAGGGGGTGACGACGATCAGGATGGCTATGGCGACGAGGGCCCCGATCACATAGCTCTTGCCGTACCGGAAGCTGATAAAGTCGCTGATGGTGGCGAGCCGGTGCTCCTTCGAGACGACGATCATCTTCCTTATGACCGTCCAGCCGAGGAGCATCACCAGGGATGGGCCCAGGTATATGGGGAGGAAACCGAGCCCCTCGGTGGCGCACCTCCCGACGGAGCCGTAGAAGGTCCAGGCGGTGACGTAGACGGAGAAGGAGAGGGCATAGACGAGGGGGTTGGAGACTATGCTCTTCCCCATCCCCCGCATTCGATCGGCGTAATGGGCTATCCCGAAGAGGAGGAGGAGGTAGAGGACCATCGCCGCCAGGGCAACAACGGGGTTTATCAATTCGAGGTCCACCTGTCGAAGAGATAAGCCGATGAGATGATCAGAAGCCAGACAGCGACTATATAGACTAGTATCGAAGGTCCGCCGGAGGTTTCGCCTCCACCCGAGACCAGAGACAAGATCGGCCAGTTGAGGAGGACGCCTCCGAGGATGAAGAGCAAGATCCAGAACTCGTCTTGCTCCATGAGGTCTTTGCGCGATATCATCATGGTGAGAGCAGGCCTCTAGCCGCCAGGACCCCCTTTTTAGATCTATCTCCCGGACGGAAGATGGAAGGATCGGGCTTTTGAGCCCCAGCCGGGACCCGGCCTATCCCATCTTCGCCGCCTGGCCGACGGCCAAGCAGGACCGCCGGTGGGCCGACCAGGTCAAATCGCCATAATATTATGTTAATGACCCGCTTATCCTATTTGGCTCTGTTGGATGAGAGAAGCCCGCCGTCGGGTGGTCCCGATCTACGGACGGCTTTTATATCAGAACCCTATTCTCCCATCGGTGACGTTCTTTGGTCCTCAGAACTCATTATTCAGGCGACATCCTTCCGGAGATGGACGGCTCCGAGGTGACCTTGGCGGGCTGGGCCCACGAGGTCCGAGACTTGGGCGGGATCTGCTTCCTCGTCCTCCGGGACCGGGAGGGGTTCGCTCAGGTGACCCTCGTCGCGAAGAAGGTGGATAAAGACCTCCTGGAGAGGGTGAGGGGGCTCAGCCGGGAGAGCGTCCTCCTCGTCCGAGGGAGGGTGAAGGGCGAGCCGAAGGCGCCCCGGGGCTACGAGATCATACCCTCGGAGATCAATCTCCTCAACGAGGCCGAGTCGCCGCTGCCGATGGACCCCACGGGAAAAGTGGGAGCCGACCTGGACACCAGGCTCGACTCGCGGTTCATCGACCTCCGGAGGCCTCCAGCGCTGGCGGTCTTCAGGATCGAGAGCGAGGTTCTCCGCTCCTTCCGGGAGTTCTTCTCCGAGAACGGCTTTCTCGAGGTCTGTACCCCCAAGGTGGTGGCGACGGCTACGGAGGGCGGGACCGCCCTCTTTCCCATAACCTACTTCGAGAGGGAGGCGTTCCTCAACCAGAGCCCTCAGCTCTACAAGCAGATGCTGATGTCGGCGGGCCTCGACCGGGTCTTCGAGATCGGCCCGATCTTCCGGGCCGAGGAGCACGATACGAGGCGCCACCTCAACGAGGCGATATCCATCGACGTCGAGGTCAGCTTCGCCGACGAAGAGGACGTGATGTTCCTCCTGGAGAGGGCGATGGCCAAGGCCTACTCCGACGTCGCGGAGCGGTGCCCGAGGGACCTGGAGGTCCTGGGCGTAGACCTAGCCGTCCCCAAAACCCCCTTCAAGAGGGTCACCTACACCGAGGCGCTGAAGATCGCCAATGAGTCGAGGAACGTCGAGATCGAATGGGGCGACGACCTCGACACCGAGGCGGAGAGGGCGATAGGCTCGGCGATAGGCGAGCACTACTTCATGACCGAGTGGCCGACCGCCATCAAGCCCTACTACACCCAGCCTTATGAGGAGAGGCCCGAGATCAGCCGGGGCTTCGACCTGATGCACCCTACGATGGAGCTTGCTAGCGGCGCCCAACGGGTCCACGACCCCGCCCTCCTCGTCGAGAAGATAAGGCGGCAGGGGCTCGACCCCGATGGGTTCGAGTTCTACCTGAGGGCCTTCCGGTTCGGGATGCCCCCCCACGCCGGCTGGGGCCTCGGCCTCGGGAGGGTCGTCCTCACGATGCTCGGCCTCGAGAACATCCGGGACGCCGTTCTCTTCCCCAGGGACCGGAGAAGGCTCGTTCCCTGAGCTTCGGGGATCTGGTGGATGAAGATCCACCAGCCCATTTTATTTGGCCGACGGCCGGGGCATAGCCCCAGAGGATTTGATCCGGAAGGGGCCGAGGGGAGACGGCCTTGGATCGGCCTCCTCCGACCGGTGAGGAAGAGCCCAAAAACTTTATCTATCAACTTATTCAAATGTCATTCCATGTTCTTCAGCCCCCATTCTGACGGAGGGATGGAATGAATTTGTATGGGAATATATTGCTCCTCTCGGCCCTTCTCTGCCTCGCAACCGCAGGATCTGCCGAGGATGATGATGATTCCATCGGCTGGATCGGAGGGCCCGGAACCGACGAGGGGGTCGGGATGGCGAATCCAGCCGCCACCTACTGCACAAATCAGGGATACCAGTACTCCGACGGAAGGTGCGTATTCCCGGACGGGTCGTCCTGCGACGCCTGGGACTTCTATCGGGGGGATTGCAGCTACAACCCCGAGCCGGTGAAGCCGATAGGGATGCCAAACCCCGCCTCAACCCACTGCAAGGCCCTGGGGTATACATCCGTCATCAGGACCGACCCCAGGACTGGAGGGCAGGTCGGGTACTGCGTATTCCCCGACGGGTCGTCCTGCGAGGAGTGGGCCTTCTACCGGGGCACGTGCCAGTACAACCCGAAGCCGAAACCCCAGCCGACCCCGACCCCTACCCCGGTCCCCCCCGTCCCCAAGCCCCAGGCCCCGACGGCGATCTACACCTGCACGCCGCCGCCAGCGGGCGAGGAGGAGACGATCCTGGACTTTGAGCCGAAGTCGTCGCCTCCGACGGCGGTCTACTATCAGGGGAGCTCCGTCCCCTGGCGGAGCTTCAACGGGACCTTCCCAGCCACAGACCCCACCCTCTGGATCGTCACATCGTCGGGATGGTCCTGGAACAGCATAGCCCCCCTCGACGCCTGGATCACCGAGGTCCTATACCTTCCCAGGAACGGGGCGGTGAACCTCTACCTGATGGACTTCAGCGGAGACGCCCGGAGGCTGGACCTGGGGTACTCCACCACGGGGTACCATCAGATCGTCCTCAAATCCAGCACTCCAGGGCTGATGATGGCGATCTTCACCCTGGATGGGGTTCCGAGCAATGTCATCTTCGTCAGCGTCAAGGCCGACTGGACCCCCTGTGGGGTCAGGCCCGCGGGCGCCTCGACGACGGTAGGAGTGGACCTGATCCCCTGAAGGCCGATCACGACATCGATGAGAAGGTGATGAATTGAAGACGACGTGCATCTTGCTGCTGATGGCGGCCATGGCGGCGGCGAACTCCGCCGCGGCCAGCCTCGTGACGATCGAGGCCGGCGACTGCTCGATAGCGATAGACGCCGACCTGGTGAGAAACGACACCCAGGAGGCTGAGGCGGGAAGGATCACCTACCCCCTGGTGGTGAGGGGGTCGGCGTGGCCGGAGGCGGTAGCCTCGGCGATGAACTTCACCCGTCAGACCTTCACCATCGGGTCCGCCTCCGAGGACCTGGCGGACGTGCCCCACGACCTTCTGACCCTGGATTCGAACGTCGGGATCCAGATCGAGACCTACAGCGAGCCCCCGGAGGGGGGGCTTCCCACCACCCCCTTCGGCCTCGGCGGGGAGGTGGCGAACCTGACTATCACCGCCGTCAAGGACGTCACCGTGGGGAGGATCAACCCGCGGGAGACGTCTCTCTATAAAGCGGTCTGGGAGTATGGCGATGGCCTCGCCCTTCCGGCCGTCTACCTCGTCCTCTTCGCCGTCGACGACCGGACCGTCTGCAGGATCGAGTCGGTCTCCGGCGTCTCCGGCGAGATGGCGGCGGAGGAGTTCGAGGAGTTCCTGGCGAGGGTGGACGTCATCCCTCAGGCCCCCGCCTCCTCGGATGAAAGGTAGAGGGCGGCCATCTGAGGTGGCGGAGGGGCCCGCGGGCGCAGGCAGCGTCCCACCTCGAAGGGCGGGCCCTTCCGCCTCATTTTTAGTCGAAGATGTCTTCTCCATCTTTGCGGCCGCCAAGAATCCCAGCGGTCGACGGTCGACGAGAGAAGGCATAGATGGGAGGCCAAAAGATATATAGCCGGGATGGGTTTAAAATACCGCATAAGTTGGGGCAGCCATCGAGGCCGGACTCCGACGGCTTGCGAGCGCTTCAGCCAGCCAGAGACGAAAGGGGGAGTGGGAAACGTCCGAAAAGATGGAGAAGAAGAGGGAGAGGATGGTGGAGGTCTGCCCGGTCTGCGGGAGCTCCGAGATATACCTTGAGACCGGCGGCTACGTCGGGAAGGTCTACCACTGCAAGGACTGCAACTACATGGGGGCCCTGGTGGTGGAGGCGGACGACGAGATGGTGGAGGCGATAAAGGAGGGGTACGGCCGGGAGAAGAAGGGGGAAGAAAAATAATCGAGGCTCTATTCTCACGAGGAAGGGGAGAAACACCCCCCCGCCCTCGCGTCACCACCCCCCTGACCCGAGCGCTCACTCCCCCCGCCTCACCTTCCCCCTTGCCAGGGACGCGAAGATCCCGATGACGCAGAGGACGAAGAAGACCGATAGGACGGCGGTCACCGCCTCCAGAAACTGCGGGTAGACCTCCGGGGTCACCTGGACCCGCCCCATGAATGTCGAGAGGGCGGTCATGGCGATCGCCATCGAGGTCATCATCCCGATCGACCTCATCGTCCCCACCATCCCCGAGGCGACGCCGTAGTCCCTCTTCTCGACGGAGCTCATGATGGCGTTGGTGTTCGGCGACGAGAAGAAGGCGAAGCCGAGGCCGAGGAGGGCGAGGACGGCGACGATG
>Ga0067045_1032429_pt1 | contig 10238 bp, 8 predicted proteins | sample TerdegcTABiofilm_FD_59184 | JGI IMG/M metagenome (GOLD analysis project Ga0067045, IMG submission 59184) | Combined Assembly of (Gp0054472, Gp0054536) Wastewater bioreactor microbial communities from Singapore -Terephthalate degrading... | reverse complement strand
TCCCATGTATAAACTGAAGAACCTTCCCGCCACTCCCGTCCCCACCCTGGAAAAAGCCTGGGAAACGGCGAAGAGTGCGGGACTGAAATACGTCTATGTGGGCAATGTCCCCGGTCATAAGGGAAATCACACTTACTGCCCCTCCTGTGGAAAAATTGTGATCAAACGTTCCGGTTTTACCGTTGAAGACGAGAATCTTTCCGGCGGTAAATGTAAATTCTGTAAAACCTCCATTGCGGGAGTGTTTTGAAACTGGAATAGGATTTTCTCCGGAGATATAGAATATATCAGTCTGTTTTAGTAGTGGTTTTGTTTTTATGGCGGGATACCCGCCGGAGGGTAATATATATGAGTCAACAAAATAATCAATATAACAATCAGGATAATCAGCAGGAATATTATGACGAACAGGAAATGAAAAATAACCGTATTGCTGGATATATGCTGGCTTTTTTTCTGCTGGTCATAATGGGAGGCATGATCTATCTGGTGGTTCTGTCGGATAAATCCCCCGGGCCCGCCTACATCCCCGAAACCCCCCTCTATGCGGTGGATACATCCCCGATCACTCCCCCCGAATCTTCACCCACCCCTTCCGGATCACCGACTCCCGCCGGGAGTCCCGCAGTGGGTGAAAGTCCCTCTCCGTCGGTAAGTCCCGCGCCTACTTCCTCGGTTTCTCCTGCCCAGTCCCCCTCGCCGGAAAAGAGCGCTGCCCCGTCCCCCTCGCCGGAAAAGAGCACCACTCCCGCCGTTTCTCCTTCCAAGACTCCTCCTTCCTCGCCGTCCCCATCGCCGGAGATGAAAATAGAATTTACTCCTCCTCCTCAGGACGGACCGCCGGAAGGGGTAATTCCCGCCATGGAAGACATCATGAAAGACGCCAAGGGGAAAGTGGATCTCAACGTGGCTACCAATCAGATGCCCCTGACGGTCTATCTGGTGGATCTGGCCAAGGATAAATACTGGACTCTGGAACTCAAGGAACTGGGCCCGGAAAAGTATTTCTGCACCGTCCCCGACGGCCACTACTATATCAAGTTTGTCAAGGAAGGCTATATCTCCTTCGGAGGGGAAATGGAACTGGACTCCAACGAATCGGGTTCGGTGGATATTAACGCATATCTGGATAAACGTCCCGGTATAAAAATCACCACCAAAAAGCCGGCGGAAGTCCTCATCGACGGCAAACTGGCGGGCAGAACTCCTTTTGAAATGCAGAATCTGGAAGTGAAGGAGTATTCCATCACCTTGAGAAGAAACGGGAAGAATATAAAGGAATTCAAAGTGAAAACCGCTCCCGATAAGGTTGTGGAAAAGAAAATCGATATTTAATATCCGGGGTTTTCTCTGCAGGATTCCTTCAAAAAACGTCAAAATATGCAGGTTATGATTTTATTTTCCCTAAAGGAGATACGAGATGGAAAGTTATGAACACCAACATCAAGGTCAACTGGTGATAACCTGGGATAAATTCGGAACTTTGTGTCAGGATCTGGCACTTAAAATATGGAAGGAATATCAGCCCGATCTGATCATCGGCGTGGTCAAGGCGGGAGTGTTGCCGGGAACGGTCATATCCTCCATGTTTCGCAAGGATTTTTACACCATAAAACTATCTCGCCGACAGAACGACCGGATAGTCCATGCCCGCCCCATTCTCTTTGTCCCTGTTACCGATTCGGTCTATGGCAAAAAAGTGCTGGTAGTGGATGAGATCAGCGTTACCGGCGAAACCCTCCGTATGGCGAAGGAAGAAGTGGAAAACAAACTGGCGAAGGAAGTCCGCACCTGCACTCTTTTCGTCCACTCCCACAGCGTCAAACCCGACTGGTACGCCTTAGAAAGCGACGCCATGATCATCAACCCCTGGGATCACTACGTGATAAAAGACGGACATCTGACTATCCATCCCGAATACCTGGAACAGGAACAGGAGAAAGGTTAACAAAACGTTAACAACCGTTGTATTAACAGATAGGCAAATTTTGTTATAATGTTATCAGGGAAGTCCGAATCTGTGGTGTTCATCCCTTACCGATTTCTGACTTCCGACATCCGATCACCGAACAGGGAGGGGTTTTTAGTGTATATAGGTCTGGTAAACAACAATTTTGCAGGAACACCCTCGGTAGGCAAATCCAAAGCCCCCGTACAGGAAAAAGCCGCCACCGTTGATACCCAAGATAAAGTATCCCACAGTGAAGGGAAATCGTTCTTTTCTAAAGTAAAAGATTTTGTCAGGAATAACATAACCGGAACCGACCCCGCCGGCAAAAAAGACCTGGGATGCAGTGATTATTGCCAACATCCGGGAGCAGGAATAGGAAAAGCGGCGGCAACCGGTGCTGTCGTGGGCGGAACGGTAGGAGCGGTCATCGGATACGCCACCACCGAAACGGATCCCAACAAAATCCCCGTCCAAAGCGTCCATTTAACCTGGCAGGAACCGGTCATGGAAAAAGTCCACATCGGAGACATCCCCAAAAACTACTACGAACCCATTGATAACGGCTCCAAATCCATCGGCAAGGAGTTCCAGACCGCCTTCAAGATGATCGGTCAGGCTTTCGATCACGGTATATCCGAAACCCGCCCCGTCTATGCCGACAGCCCCAAACCCATCGAGGACGGCAACGTCATGATGTCCGTCAAGAATCAGGTCTTCGAGGGAAAAGGAGAACCCGTGGTGAAATGGCACACCCACTCTCTGCGGGAAGCCGAACTGATGGGCTATAAAGACAACCCCGTCAAGGACGCCCGTCAGGTGGTCATCGGACACACCCCCGACGGACAACCCGTAACCAAGGAAGTGGTGGATGGCATCAAACACCAGTTTGAACCCGAAATCCGACATCCTGAAATCGGTAAGTATCAGACTCCCGAAGTTACCTTCGAAAAACCCGATCCCTGGGTGAGAGCCGGAGAAGGACTCGCCATCGGAGCTCTGGTGGGAGCCGGTCTGGGAACCATTGCAGGAGTAATCCACAAGGTGATCCAGAGGTAAAAGAATAGACCCAAATAAGATTAAATATTTAACAGGAGTTACGCCTTTTATTGCCAAAATCCAGATTTTATGCCGATTCCCGAAGATCCTGAAACAAGTTCAGGATGACGGGTTCATGTAGGTTTCCTCGAATTTGAGCGTAACTCCTGATTTAAGATAAAGCGATCCTTTTAATATGAAGAGGATCGCTTTATCTTCGGGATTTAAATAAGGAGGAAAAGCCAAGGGAGAAGAGAAATTTTATAGGCGAAACTATCGGAGAAGCCCTAGATAGAGCAGTAAGGGAAACCGGATTCCGATGCACAACCTCCGATTTCCGGACCGGCAGGACTAAAGTCCTGATCTACAATCTGTTTTTCTGACCTACAACCTCCTTTGAGTTCCAACTTCCAACCTCTAAACCGGCGGGATAGAGGTTCTACTGACTGCTAACTTCTGATCACCAACTACCAAACCGGGGGTGTTTTTATGGATAAAAAGTGTCCCGTATGTTCGAAAGTTTTGCAGGAAAAGGCGAAATTCTGCACCAGGTGCGGTACCCATATCGAAAATCAAGGAACAAAACAGGAAATCTCCACCAGAGGAAGAGGAGGAGAAACACAGGGGAGAAAACCGGAAATCCCGACCGGGAGACAGGCAGAACCACTGGGGGGCAGGAGGTTGGAATCCAACGGAGGAAACCAGGAAGTCCTTTTATCCTTTGGTCCCCTGGGGGTACAGATTCAATTGGGCAAACCCCAGATGTTCGGTTGGACGACGAAAAACAATACCACCATTGTGATAACCAATCAGGGGGTTTACGGCTATAAGTCGGGACTCTTTGACAGCGGCAGAGAATTGCGCTTTCAGATTCCATATTCGTCAATTATTGATATGGAACTGATCTCATACGTGGTGGCTAAAGGAGTTTGGATCCGTTACCGGGAAGGACAGGAAATAAAGGAAGTCTGCTTTTACGGCATTTCCGGCGATTATCCCAGGGCGTATAAGATTATATCGGAGATTGTCGGCAAGTAAGGCAAGGGTGGGATATATATGTTTTGTCAAAAATGCGGCGGAGTTCTGCGGGACAACGCCCGATTTTGTTCCTCGTGCGGTAAAGAGGTGCGGCGGGAAAGTCGGGATGGGAAGGAAAGGGCAAAAGCCGGGGAAAAGGGAGCAAGAGCAGATATGAAGGTGCAATCCCCGGAGGAGGAGATTCTTTTATATCTTGAACCCAGGGGAATGGTGCTTCAGTATGGGCGTCCTTCGGTTTTCGCCATGAGTTACGCCAATATGACGGGGATTTATCTGACTCCCCGGAGGATTTACGGAATTATAAAAAAATACCGGGGTTTATTGGGAAGACGGGTGGGAGAATATATGTTTGACATAGAATACAAAAATATAATCAGGGTTGAAAAGATAACCTTTTTGATTCATAACGGTATATGGATCAAATACCGCAAGGACAACAAGGAGAGAGAAGTCAGTTTTTTCGGTATTACAGTGGATTTTGACAGACCCTTCAAGATTATATCTGATTTAACAACGTAAATAACTGCTTTGTATAGGAGTAATCATGGATAACCGACCAGAAACCCCGTTGAAATCCGGAATTGAATCTAACCCGGAATTAAATAGCCATTCCTCCGCCATTCTCAATCCGGCGACTCAGGTGCCCCTCATCGCCAGCGACGGTAAAGGGGATGTTATGGGATTTATGGGAATTGCCCCCGATATCAGCGCTTATAAGGAAAAGGAACATGCCCTGAAAAAGAGCGAGGAGACCCTCAAGGATTTCTTCATGAATGTCAACGATATGATCCAGATCGTGGGTGTTGACGGGAAAATACAATTCGTTAACAGTGCATGGAAAAGAGAATTGGGTTATAAGGACGAGGAAATAGACGAACTCTGTTTTAGCGAAATTATGGATGAGGGGTGTAAGAATCACTGTGAGGAGATTTTTCAGGAAGTGGCAAAGGGGAATTCCTATCAAAATGTGGAGATATGCTTTAGGAAAAAAAACGGCGAAAGGATAATAGCCGAGGGGAATATCAACGGCAGATTCGAGGATGGCAAATTCGTATCCACCAGGGGAATCTTCAGAAATATCACCGAAAGGAAACGACAGGAGGAAGAGATCCGTAAACTTACCAGAGCCGTGGAACAGAGCCCCGTTTCCATTGTGATAACCGACACTCAGGGAGTAATTCAATATGTGAATCCCGTTTTCAGCCGGCTGACGGGTTATTCTCAAGAGGAGGCAATCGGACTTAACCCCAGGGTGTTGAAATCGGGACACCATGACAAAGAATTTTACGGAAATTTATGGGGTACCATCAAGTCGGGGAGAGAATGGCGGGGAGAGTTCCTCAATAAAAAGAAAAACGGAGAACTCTTCTGGGAGTTTGCCACCATAAGCCCCATCAAGGATGAGGAGGGGAATATTACCCATTTCATGGCAATAAAGGAAGATATTACCCTTCAGAAGCAGGCACAGCAGTCCCTACGGGAGAGTGAAGAGAAGTTCCGCCTCATCGCCGAGAACGTGTCCGATATAATCTGGATCCGGGATATGGATTTCAAATATACCTATATCAGTCCTTCAGTTTTGCAAGTGAGAGGATATACTCCGGAGGAAGCCCTGAGTCATAGGTTAGAAGAAATCCTGACCCCGGACTCCCTGCAAAGAGTTAAGAAAACCCTGAGTGAGGAGATGGAAAGGGAAAAGGAACCGGAAAGCAATAAACGCCGTTCATGGCGTCTGGAAGTGGAAGAGACCTGCAAAGACGGCACGAGCAAATGGATGGAGATGACCATTACTTTTCTCAGGGATGAAAACAGCATACCTGTGGGATTTCTGGGGATAACCCGGGATATATCCGAAAGAAAAAAGGCTGAGGAGATAATCAGAAAAAGTGAGGAGAGATACCGGGGGCTGATAGAATCTCAGATCGATTTGATAGTAAGGGTGGACTCCCAGGGACGGTTTACCTTCGCCAATGACGCCTATTGTAAGAAGTTCGGTAAAAACAGAGAGGAACTGATAGGTTTTAACTTCGCTCCCCTTGTCCATTACGAGGATATCGACGACACTCTGGAATCTATGAAAGATCTGGAAATTCCTCCCTATCGGGTATATGTGGAACAGAGAGCCTGGACGCCGGAAGGCTGGCGATGGATCGCCTGGGAGGATTACGCCATAAAGGATGAAGAGGGAAAAACCATCGAAATTCAGGGCGTGGGCAGAGACATCACCGACCGGAAAGAACTGGAGGAAGGTATCCAAAAAGAGAACGCCAAACTCTCCGCCATGATCTCCAACATGGATGAGGGAGTCCTCTTTGCCGACAGCAAAAATGTAATAGTGGAAGCCAACGGCTATTTTTGCAACCTGCTGGGTAAGAGCAGAGGACATCTTATAGGTAAAAAAATACAGGAATTGAATTTCCTATCAGATAGCCTTGAAATAGAAAAGCATATTGACGTCTATTCTCAGAACCCCGATTCCCCTCCCACCAAGTTGCAGACACCCCTGGGTAATCTGGAGGTCATCGTCCGACTGCAACCCATATACCGGGGAGGAAAATATGACGGGATTCTTATAAATATCATCAATGTAACCGAACTGGTTCACGCTAATATGAAAGTAAAGGAAGCCCTGGAAATAGCTGAAAAAACCTCCGAGGAACTTCGCACCGCCTATAGCCAGCTGCAAAGGGCAAAACAGGAGGCGGAAAGGGCAAACCGCTCAAAAAGTGAATTTCTTGCTAATATGAGCCATGAAATCCGCACTCCCATGAACGCTATTATGGGTTTTTCCGATCTCCTGCTGGAAAGTTCCATAGCCGACGAACAGAAGGAATTCGCCCGTTTAATCAAAAGCAGCGGAGAACATCTTTTGACCCTCATCAACGATATTCTGGATCTGTCCAAAGTGGAAGCAGGGAAGGTGGAACTGGAGGAATCGGAAATAGATATAAGAAAGCTGGTCAGAGATACCGTGAGTCTGCTCCACCCCCGCATCACCGGCAAGGGGTTAAAATCCCGCACTCTTATCGATGAGGATATTCCTGAAATCCTGATAGGAGATCCCAAACATATTCGGCAGATTATCCTGAATCTTCTGTCCAACGCTGTGAAATTTACTCAAAAAGGTAAGATAACCCTCATCCTGTCTCCCTCGGACAGAGAAGATGCGGAAGAGAAACCCGGCATATATCATCTGGCTCTGTCGGTGGAGGATACAGGCATCGGTATAGGGGAAGATAAACTCTCCTCCATCTTCGAACCCTTCGACCGGGGCAGCGAAAGCACCAGCCGGGAATACGAAGGCACCGGACTGGGACTGGCAATTACCAGAAAACTGGCGGAACTCATGGGCGGAACTGTCAGCGTGGAAAGCACCCCCGGCAAGGGAACCCGCTTCCTGGTAGAACTCCCCCTGAAAATCTCCCTGTCTGTAAAGGGGGATGAAAGGGTACCGCCCTCTTATAGTAAGGGAGAAACTTCAACAGATAAGAATATCGCCGATTTAAACGAACCCTCTTCTCCGGATAAAGAGACCGCCGTCATAAAAGTCCCTTCCCCGGCAGAAGAACCCTCTCATCCTCTTGTCCGGATTCTCCTGGTGGAGGATAATCCCGTCAATCAGAAACTGATCCGGACTTATCTCAAAAAGGGGCCCTATGATGTCATTGTGGCTGAAAACGGAGTGGACGCGGTGGAAAAAACCCGGAAGGAACAGTTCGATCTTATCCTCATGGACATTCAGATGCCCAAAATGGATGGATACGAGGCAACCCGCATGATACGGAAAAATGAAAATTACCGGCATATCCCCATCATCGCCCTGACCGCCCACGCCATGACAGGAGAAGGAAACAAAGCCCGCAACGCCGGATGTTCCACCTATCTGACCAAACCCGTTACCAAACCCCAATTATTGCAAACCATTGAAGATTTTATAAATAAAAAAGAAATAATCCCTGTTGTTGCCGATAAAAAAGAAACTAAAACCGAAAGAGTCTTTGATCCGGATCTGGTACAACTGATCCCCTGGTATCTGGAAAACCTGAAAAAAGAACTCAACGAGATCAAGCAGGCTTTCCAGTCGGAAGATTTTAATACCATGACCTTTAAAGGACACGGGATGAAAGGCAGCGGTTCGGTCTATGGTTTTCCCGAAATCGGCGAACTGGGATCCCGGATAGAAGCCTCGGCCCTGCAGCGAAACCGGGACGCCCTCCGACTCTACATCAGGGAACTGGACGAAGCGGTGGAACATCTCAGTGAGGAAATGAAAGAGGAATAATCGGCAAAAAATCAGAATACCTTATCGGGCTTGAAATAATCTTTTTCTATCCGTCCCGCACACAGGAGGGTTCCTTCTTCATCCACGCCCAGAAAACGGTCGGAAACGAAAGAAGAAGCCTTCCGAACCGGTATGGGGTTTCCGTTTTTTATAAGAGGAATCTCACCGGCGGAAAGGCGGATAATCTCCATCCCTTCCCCCACAATCCCCACAGGAGACAGAAGAAACCCCTTATCCCCCTCTTTCACCATCTCCTCTATCCGGGATAAGGTAAAAGACTCATTTATAACAAATCCCCCCACAAAAGTCCTTATAAGACGGGTCAGAATCCCACCGCAACCGAGAACCTCCCCCATATCCCGCACCAGACTCCGCACATAAAATCCCGATCCCACATCCATCCTGATTCGAACCTCATCCCCCTCATAAGAAAGAACTTCAAGAGAAAAAACCTTCACCCCGCGAGGAGCCAATTCAAAGTCCTTACCCTCTCTTGACAGTTTATACGCCCTCTCACCACCCACATGGACGGCGGAAAACCGGGGCGGAACCTGCATTATCTCCCCCTGTTGCTCCAACCCCCGCAAAAAGGAAACTATCTCCTCCCTGAGAAGAGGGTTGAAAGAGAATGGGCTTTTATTCTCCTCTTTGTCGGGGTTTTGCGGAGATGGGTTTTTGTTCTCTTTATTGGAGGAGAGAGGGGATAGAAACCGTATATTGCCTTGGCTGTCGTGGGTATCGGAAGTCAGTCCTAATTTAATGTCGGCGATATATCCTTTTCTGTGGGTATTCACGTATTCGATGAGGCGGGTGGCTTTGCCGATAGCGACGGGAAGGACGCCTTGTGCCAGGGGATCCAGGGTTCCCAGGTGTCCCGTTTTTTTGATTCCCAGAATTTTCCTCAGTTTTTTAAGACAACCAAAAGAACTTATCCCTGATTCCTTATTAAGGTTTATAAAATAGATGTCCGATTCGGTTAGCATGGTTTTTCTCGTTTCTTATAAAGAAAAAGCCGCAAACCGCGAAACAGAAACCGGATTCCTTTATCCGGCTTCCATAGCGGGTTTATGGTTTTCGTTTTTTATAAAGGGGAAGGACTGAACCTCTTCACCAGGGTCTGAACTCCGATTTCCGACCTCTAAGAGGGTATTTCCAGAAGGAAGAGGATCTGTCCGTATTCTACGGGTTTTGCCTGTTCTTCCAGGATTTCTGCGATGATTCCCTTGTGGGGGGCTTTGATTTCGTTTTTGATATTGACGGTTTCCACCACTGCCAGTACCTGACCGGGGGATACTTCCTGACCGATTTCCACCAGGGGGTTTCCTTTTTTGTCCTTGAGGTTGAGGATGCCCAGATACCGGGAGATGATGGGTTTCAATATCCGTTCGCCATCCTGGACGTCCACTCCCTGTTCGGATTTTTTTCTTTCGATCTTGGCGTCATGGGGTGCGGCTACCATCTTAATTTTGACGTCTTCGGTTTCCACGGTCATCATGTCCATGTCCCGGTTATGGAACGCCAGGGTCAGATCCTGCAGTTCATTATTTACGAAAGTCAAAAATTCCTTTTCCAGTTTTTCTTCGTCGGTAATATTCATATTAATCCTCATTTCAACAATCTCGCCTGCTTTTATTGTAAGGAGGCGGGAGCCAGAAAGTGGGAAGACGGAATCCATAATCTCCGGCTTCCAACTTCTTCCTGACTTCCGACCTCTGACTTCTAAACTCAGCTTTCCCACCATTTGATGAACTGGTGTTCAAAGTGTTTGCACAAGCCGTCGGTTTTGGGGTAGATACAGATGGCGAAACCGTGCCGTCCGGCGGAATCGCAGGGGATGTCCACTGTGAAGATGGTCTTGCGATCCTCGAAGCGTTTATGGAACTGCATGAACTCGCTGCCTCCCTCGGTAAACTTGCCGTCGGCGCTCAGGTG
>Ga0067045_1004459_pt1 | contig 10238 bp, 9 predicted proteins | sample TerdegcTABiofilm_FD_59184 | JGI IMG/M metagenome (GOLD analysis project Ga0067045, IMG submission 59184) | Combined Assembly of (Gp0054472, Gp0054536) Wastewater bioreactor microbial communities from Singapore -Terephthalate degrading... | reverse complement strand
TCGTCACTCATGAACACATCGACCATATCGCAGCCGTCATGCCCCTTGCACGCCACCTTTCCATCCCGGTGTTTGCGACCGGCGGGACCCTCGTCGATCTCCTCGACTCGGGAGGCGTGCACCGAAAGCCCGTCAGGGCGGTCAGAATTGACTGTGGCGAGGAGTTCCGCGTGGGCGAATTTTCTGTCAGGGCATTTGCAGTATCCCACGACGCAAGGGAACCCTGCGGCTATACCATCCGGAATGGCGACCAGACTCTCGGGTGCTGCACTGACACCGGCATGGTCACCGATCACATGATCGAGCACCTCTCCCGCTGCGACGGTCTCGTCCTCGAGAGTAACCACTGTCCCCATATGCTCAAAGACGGCCCCTATCCCGAGTCCCTCAAGCGGCGGATAAGGTCACGCAGGGGTCATCTCTCGAACAATGCCGCGGCAGAGTGCATCAGCAGGCTCTGCACGCAGGTGCACTCCGTCCTGCTCGCGCATTTGAGCGAGGTGAACAATACCCCGGAAAAGGCACTTGCATGCGCCAGGGAGGCTGCCGGGCTCTTTTCTTCAGACCTTGAGATCAGGGTTGCAACAAACGCGGGGTCAGATGCAGGGTGGCCCCATGGTATTTTCCTCTGATGCAGGAGGGAGAATCCGCGCCGGCATAATGGTTTTTCAACCGTCTCTCATGCATTATTCATGGACAAAAAACATCTTTCTTACCCTGACAGTCGACACGGGCACGCAAAAAGCACGTCGCGGAATGCGGATCTCACGGTATCGGCCCCTGGTCGCCACAGTATCGGGAATAATGCCTTAACAGCCCGGAGTGATTCTTTTTCCAAAAGGAAATCAGTCTTCCTTCATCTTTATGAGTTTCAGGCAGTACTGGTCGATCGAGTCCATGAACACCTTTCTTGCCGTCTTTGACCGTTTTTCGTCCTCGGAGAATATGTCCTGCATGAGGTAGTCGAGAACCTCGAGGTAATAACCAAGAGCTGGGAGTTTTTTCTCCATGTCCTCGAACATCACTTCTGCATCCGTTCTCCTCCCGCTGATGAGGAAGAAAGCAAGGTCGAGCAGGAGGATGACGTGTGCGGGCATCTTTTTCGAGATGGCAGTGCTCCGGAACTTCTGGTAGGCAGAATCCTGCGAGGACATGATCGCAAGCTGCAACCCGTAGTAGAGGGGTTCGAGTTCGTCCGGGTGCTGCTGCATCATCTGCCTCACCACGGCAGTCGCTCCCCCTGCATCCCTTGCTTCCAGCTTGAAGTGGTAGAGGTCGCGCAGGAAGAACATGTCGCTGTAATACCGCTCTGACGCTATCTTGAGGAGTTCTCCCCTCATATCCCTGTTCTGGTCCTTTTTTGCCTTTTCAAGCCCTATCTTGAGATAAACAGGCTGGTCCGGGAACCAGTCTATTGCAAGTTTTATCATGAACCAGAAGATCTTGTTCACACGCAGTTCCTGGATAACCTGGGGGAACCGCAGCCTGTTGACCGGTGGCTGAAGCCGTGCAAGCTCGATCATCTGTTCCCGGGCGGAAAGAGCCATGCTGCTCGTGGTGCTCTTGTCCGGTCTCTGGTCAGGGGGCAGTTCGAGGGCGGACAGCTCGTAGTAACAGAATGCAATTGCCGTGCAGACGATAGCGTCAACGGTCCGGTACTTCATCAGGATGTCGATGGCATCCTTGTATTTTCCGATATCGATGAGCTTGAGACCGAGGACGATATCAAAGATCGCCCTGCCGGTATATTTCCTCTTGACCCGTGTTGCGTGGCGGAACAGCCTTTCGATGTATTCAACATCGGTGGAACGCTTGCTCTCCTCGAGCACCTTGACTGTGACGTCATCAATGAACCGGTCGTAGACCTGGTCAGGGATGTCAGGGAAGTTGTTCTCCAGGATAGAGATGACATGGCCAAAGAACACGGGCAGATTCGAATCTATCTTCTCCGAGTTCTTCTCGATGTAGTCCATCATCTCCCGCTTGGTCTGCCCCATCTTCTGCTCGATAAGGGCATCGGGGACCCACTCTCCCGCCATTACATACAGAAATTTCCTGTGAGACTATAAGAACCTTGAGACCCGGAAAAGGAGAACTAAAAAAGGTGATGCAGGTCTTTATCACGACCTACATGCGAAGAGAACCCTTATTTTCTGCCCGTGCTGAGGTTTAAATGGAAAGAGGCATCATGAAATTCCTTGAATTTGCCCGGATCTGCGAACAGCTGGAGGGCATCGGAGGGCGGCTCGAGATGACAGGAAAGATCTCGGCTATCCTCCCCAGCCTTGACGAGGGGGATCTCCCCATCTTCGTCCGGTTCCTGACCGGCAGGATCTTCCCCGACTGGAGTCCCAATAAGATAGGTATCGGTCCAAACCTCCTCTTCGATGCTCTGACCCAGGTTGTTGATGCCACGCGGTCAGACATTATCGGCGAGATCAACAGGAAGGGCGACGTGGGACTTGCTGTCCAGGCAATACTGGAAAATAAAAGAGCCGGGAAACGATCGGGACGCTCCTCAACGTTCCAGACATCCCTCTTCTCGCAGGAACTCGACCTGTCCTCCGTCTATTCGGACCTTGAGAGGATCTCACGTCTCGAGGGACGTTCCTCGCAGGTGGAGAAACTCTCTCTCGTCCAGAACCTCTTCCAGAATGCGTCTCCCCTCGAGGCAAAGTACCTCGCCCGCCTTATCCTGGAAGACCTCCGGATAGGGGTTGGCGAGGGCACCATGCGGGATGCAATTGCCCAGGCCTTTTCCGTCGACCCGTCCCTGGTCGAGCATGCCTACCAGGCGATAAATGACCTTGGAGAGGTGGCATTGCGTGCAAGACAAGGCAGGGATTCCCTTGCGGATGTCCACATCAGGCTTTTTCACCCCGTGAAGATGATGCTCGCCCAGCAGGGGTCCATCAGTCAGGCCATTGCGGAAAACGGCGCGATGGCGGCCGAGTACAAGTACGACGGCAGCAGGTTCCAGTTCCACAAGCAGGGCAACCGGTGCAGGATGTATTCACGGAAACTCGAAGACGTGACAGAGGCCCTTCCGGAAGTCGTGGAGACCCTGAAGAACGCCACTTCCCACGATGTCATCCTCGACGGCGAAGTGATTGCCATTAAGGATGGCAGGCCTCTCCCGTTCCAGACTGTACTGCGCAGGTTCCGGAGAAAGTACGATATCGCGGCAATGCAGAAGGAGATCAGGATGCAGCCCTTTGTCTTCGATATCCTCTTCCTCGATGGAAAGACCCTAATCGACGACCCCCTCCGGGAGAGGAGGAAATACCTCGAAGATGCAATGTCAGGTTGCGTGGCTCCGCAGACGGTAAGTTCCGATATCTCTGCCATCGAGGCAGTTTACCGGGAGAGCCTGGATGCAGGTCACGAGGGGCTGATGCTGAAAGTCCTTTCCTCGTCCTATACACCGGGTATCAGGGGAAAGAACTGGCTCAAAATAAAACCAGGCGTGGATTCTATTGACCTTGCAGTGATCGGTGCCGAATGGGGGGAGGGAAAGAGGGCGCACCTCTTTGGCTCATTCCTGCTTGCCTGCCAGGACAGGGGTGAACTACTCCCCGTTGGAAAGGTGGCAACGGGTTTTACGGATGAAGAACTCCAGGAGGTTTACGAGTTGCTGAAGGACCGCGTGATTTCAGAGTCCGGAAAGGAGGTTCATCTGGAACCATTCCTCGTCTTCGAGGTGGGTTACTCGGAGATACAGAAGAGCCCGAACTACGAGAGCGGGTTTGCCCTGAGGTTTCCCCGGTTTATCAGGGTCAGGGACGACAAGGGGATTTCCGATATCGAGACCCTGGATAGCATCAGAGAGCGATTCCAAAGACAATCTGTCCAGGGAAAGCCCGGTGGAGAATGAATCAGGCTCTCATGAATGGGGAGGCCTGCATATCCTTGCCCTGTCCCCGATACGGGCCGCCAGCATACGGATGAAATCGTCCCAGTCCACCTCTTCTGCAGGAATCATCACTGCGACCTCTTTTCCGAGATCGTCATCCGAAATACCGGTTGCCACTGCGATGACGGACCCCGGCGCATAGCGGACAGGAACAATCCCGTCGGTGTCACCATCCACGATCCCGAAAACCGGGACACCGAGGTGCGCACCGATATGGGCGCAGACGGCGGTTGTGTCATCACCCACGCTGACAATCCCGCAGACACCATTGGACGAGACGCTGCGATAGAGGGTATGTCCACAGTGGTCAATGAATACGACCCGGCCCTTCTTCGGGGGTGCATTATTCGTCGTCACTGGTTCCCGTGCACGGATGGGGCCGCTCTTGCACCAGGCCGTGGCAGGGTCGATCGGGCCCGATTTATTGAGTTTTTCGAGGCCGTGTCCTTTTACTGAAAGACCAAGGACGGGTTCCACTCCCTTTTCACTTACCCTGATTACGACCTCGCGGCCCGTTGCCACGCCAATGACAGTCCCGTTTACAAAGACAGCCTCCCCCGGGAGGCATCCCCGGATGACCCGGGTTCCCGGCTCCGTCCCTTCCGGCATGGTGACTCCGCTGACCAGGGAATAGCCTGTCAGCGTGGCTATCTCCCTCGCGAGGTCATCGGGGTACCTGTTCCAGCATATGACCTCCCCCGATGCACATTCGACGTGGATGATTCCCTCATCCCCGACCCGCCGGGCCACGATCTCACCGAAAATGCGGCCCGATTCAGGGCTCTTTCCCCGGTTCGCAAGGAAACAGGGCTGGTGGAGCCTCCTCATCACCATGCTCGGGGGAATGTCTGCAAAATCGCAGGGAAGCCCGGACTCTTCCGCAGCCACACGGGCCATGATGCCGGCAACGACAATCCTGCACGGTGCAAGGACCGAAAAGAGCCACGCGGCATTTCCCGTATCAAATATCTCCGCACCATGGACGACCATGACCGTATCCTTTGCGAGTGGAGACATCTGTAATCCCTGACCTCCCGGGCGATCAGACCGGCATTCCCGGCATCACCCGGTGCAATACGCCGCTGCCCCGTGATCACAGGGAATCCTGCTACCCATCCCGTGACAGAGGCAGGTGATGAGTGAGTCCGTGCCCGGTATTTCCATCATATCCTGTTGTAATCATCGGCAAATCGCGTGATATCATCTTCCTCGAGGTACTCCCCAATCTGGACTTCGATAACTTCAAGGGGGATTTTTCCCGTGTTCGCCAGCCGGTGCCTGATTCCTGCCGGGACAAATGTACTCTCGCCCTGTCTCAGGTGAATCGTGCGATCCCCGAGGATGACATCAGCCATGCCACTGACAACGATCCAGTGCTCGCTCCGGTGGTGATGCATCTGGAGAGAGAGTTTCTTTCCCGGCTTGACTGTAACCCTCTTGATCCGGTAGAACCGCGATCTCTCGAGTTCGGTGTAAGAACCCCAGGGACGGTGTACCTGGAGGTGATAGTCCGTGATTGTATCACCGCGGTTCTTAAGAACCTTCACGAGGTTTCCGACGCTCTCTGTCATATCCATCCTGCAGGCAAGGAGGGCATCGCCCGTGTCGACGAGGACAAGATCCTTAACGCCGACCAGTGCAACCTTTTTCCCGGGGGCATGCACAAAATTACCCTCAGAATCGATAAATTCCGCCTCTCCCGCATTGCCATGGCTGTCGTGCTGCTTGAAATCGTACCATGCGCGGAACGTCCCGAGGTCAGTCCACCTGGCCCGGAGTGGCACGACTGCAACGCGGTCGGAAACCTCGAGGAGCCCATAATCAACCGAGAGAGAGGGCAATTCGGGGTATGAGGCAACGCCTTTTTCCCTCATGGGGACGTATATCCCGGGCTGCAGCCGCTCAAGCTCCCCGAGAAAAGTATTTGTCGAGAAGAGGAACATACCGCTGTTCCAGAGATAACCGGCATCCACAAAGACCCTTGCAGTCTCCCAGTCCGGTTTCTCCCGGAACCTGCTCACCCTGAACCCGAGGGAGAGGGGGTCTCCCGGTGCAATATATCCATATCCCGTGTGGGGGTGAGTGGGCGGAATCCCGAACGTAACAAGGAAGTCCCCGGCAATCCTGCCTGCCGCAGCGATCTCATCCATTGCATCCTCGCCGAGGTAATGGTCACTGGGGAACACGGCAACGAGTGATTCACCAGACTCCTTTTCTATCTCGAGTATCGCCCAGGTGATNGCCGGGAGTGTATTCTTCCCCACAGGCTCGGACAGGATACGCCCATCCGGAACGTTCTGGTTCAATTCCTCGATCTGATTCAAAGCCAGATAGTGGTGGTCCCTGTGGGTGACAACATAGATGTCTTCAGGTTTCGATAAACGCATGGCCCTTTTGTATGTCTCCTGGAAGAGAGATGTCCCGTTCATCTTGAGGAACTGCTTGGGATTATATGTCCTCGAGAGGGGCCAGAGCCTGGTCCCGACTCCCCCTGCCAGGATAACGGATTTCATGGATTCCATAGAGATTACCTGTTTTTATGATCTGTTGACACATATGGGTTACCCTGTCGCCATNCCGCCTGACCGGGGATGTGGCGGGACACGATCCTCCCCTTAACCGGGAAAATGAATGGNTCANNTCCTTTCGATCAGGGCACGGATGCGTTCTTTNACCCTNCCTGCAATATCCATGTGGTTTTTCCTGTCGATGAGATGGATCTCCACGTCGTCCCGTTGCCTGATTGCCTCGATAAACGGGGTACCCCTTGAAGCAATTGTTGCAAGAAGGCAATTTTCCGAGGAGAGTAAATCTTCCACGAGATGGCAGAACTGCCCGGAGATGCACTCCATTTTCCCTATCTCGTCAATAACGACAAGTCCGGCGTCCTGAAACGGGATCGTCGCGAGGAATGATTCAAACCCCGCTTTGTCGACCCCGTACTTACCCACCCGGAAACGGGACGAAAACCCGGAACAGGCAAGCAGGAATGTGCGTCCATCGAGGGAAATACCCCGGAACCCAACCCTCATTTTGCCTTCGCGGATCTCTTCTGTATAAAACCCCACAGGAGAGAGAAAAGAGAGGTCCGAAATGATATTTTTGATGAGGGTTGTCTTCCCGCAGCCGGGAGGCCCGGTGATGAGGATGTTGGTCGTGCGTTCCTTCATCCCAATCCCTTCAGGGAGAGAATAGTCTTTGATCCCTTTTTTCGCTCCGGGTTATGAATGCGGTAACAACAAGCGCAATCAGGAAGGGAACGGGTGAAAGATCGGTGGCAGGCGTACGAGAAGACAGGGGAACAGCTTTATCTTCGCGGGGAGTGGTCATTTCCGCAGGCTCGGGAGATTCCGCCCGGGTGCGCGGGGCCGTTCCTGTCACGGTACCATTATCAAAGATCTCCTTCCCGGGAGACGGGTTCTCCTGCCCGGACAGCCTCACGGCTTTCTCCAGGTTCTCCCGGACGACAGGATCATTGGGGCGGATTGCAAGAGACCGTGTGTATGCCTTCTCTGCAGAACGATAATCTCCGAGGAGCAGGTAGGTGTTCCCAAGCCGGGTGTATGCTTCCTCCTCCGAAGGGTACATCCCGGTTACCTTCCGGAACGCCTCCGCTGCCTCCCCGTACCTCCCCATCCGGAAGAGGATCTCTCCCTCGAGGAGGAGAGCCTGAACATTATGGGGATCCAGTGTGAGTGATTCCCTGCACTCGGCCATCGCCATCGGAAGATCACCCCGGGACAGGAATTCACGTGCCCTGACGAGGTGAATCGTGGGATCTTCTGAGGATCCGTAACCCCCGGACGAGATATCGCTGCTGTCTCCCGTGGTTCCACCACCGCCACATCCACAATCATCCGCGGCACTGATGGCAGGCTGCAGGACGAGTGCCAGGAAAAGAAAAAAGCAGGCCGATTTAAGAATGAAACCCATGCATTATTTCCCTTTTTTTCCAACCCCGCTCTGCAATCGTGTTCTTCTTCCTCCAGTCTCCCAAAAAACCAACTGTGATATTACCCTTTCTTTGCGTGCCGGAGTGCAAGTTCAATCATTACCTTGAGTTCCTCGTCCTTGAAAGGTTTTATGAGGTAACCGGCAGGTTCTGTATCGATAGCCCTGGAAGTGGTCTCGTTATCGGCATATGCGGTGAGGAATATAAAGGGTATCTGGAACTGTTCTCTGATGGTCCGGGCAAGTTCCGTTCCGTCCATCGACCCGGGAAGGTTGATATCGATGAGGACCAGGTCCGGCCTCTCGTTCTTTATCTTTTCAAGAGCTTCCTCGGCTGTATGAGTTTTTCCACTCACGGAAAAACCCATCTTTTCCAGTCTCCACTCAATCAGCTGGCTGATGATCGGGTCATCTTCAACAATGAAAATGGCGCGGTTCATGCACGTAATCCCCCGGACAAGTCTCACCCATAGCGATAGTCATCTGCATTTTTCTATAAATAACCAGTGGAAGATGCAACGTGCCTGATGCCCCGCCTTCATCGCATCATTATCTGGAATGCTGTCGGGTACGAACGCATAAGAGCAAAGACAATCGCCCTTCCCACAAATACCCTTTCCCCTTCAAACACTCTCTCTCGGGACAATTCCCCCATCTCCTGGAGGGCTTCGAATGCAACGCGATCTGAAAGGAAACAACTGGTGGGAACCTCCATGTCGTAGTAGAATATGACGGGGAGCCGGAGCTTCTTTTGGAGGGCAGCCGGGAGCCTCGATACAATGTCTTCCAGGACTCTTTTATCGAACCGGTACTCCTGCCCGCCCTTCGTGACGGTCACCGGTTTTTCCATCATGAGAAGGGCATGGAGAGAGACGCGTGTGTCCGCTACCCCTTCATTAATCTTCCGCATCTCAAGTCCCATCCACCTCCGGAGGGCAGATTCATCGTACATGGGTCATGACCTGGATATCACTGTGGTCCCCGGGCACTATCCGGATCAATCCTCCCACCTTTATTCCTGATAACGGTGGAAACAGCCCTGCAGAGGAGATCAAAGAAAACTCCCGAGTCCCCGCCCTTCACGATGTAGAAATCGGCACCTGCACCGAGGGCCTCTTTCTCCTCTGAATCACCCCCAAAACCCGTGCACATGATGAAAGGAGTTTGATCTCCCATTCCCCTGATTGTGCGGAGAAATGCAAGGCCATCCATTCCCGGCATGTAGTAATCGGAGATTATCACATCGTACCGGTTCATGGAAAGGTCTTTGATGGCTTCAGGTGCAGACTGGCAGGTACTAATGGAAAACCGGCCCCTCTTTGCCATGAAAAGTTTCACGAGATCCAGGAACTCGGACTTGTCATCCACATAGAGAAGAGAGAGCACTCGGCAGGACCCCCCTTTTATGAAATTGGTCAGGCAGGGAATAAAAACCATGCAGTTTGGATTCGGCATTCGAAACGTGAAAAGCATGGATCGATTGATCCATTTTTTCGGAAAGCATATGGTGAAAACGAAAGGAAATGGGCTCGAGGAGATTCGAACTCCTGACCTCCGCCATGTCAAGGCGACGTCATAACCAGCTAGACCACGAGCCCGCAGGATTGGTCAATTTGTGCGGAGAAATGTGGGTGAACACAGTATAAAATTGTTCTCTTTTCTGGTATCGCCTGGCCATCACACACCGGATCGAAACAATCAGCACTGATATGAAAATGACAGCGGAAAAAAAGAGGGATAAAACCCTCTGTCCGGTCAGCGACAGAGCAAAACCAATTCAGATTAAAGTATCCGATATTTTTGCAAAGACTGCCGTGAATATTCCGGGCATCGAGCGAATCTCTTCCATCATCTCGGGAGTGACCTCGGAATCAACGTTGAGAACCATGATAGCTTCTTCGCCCGGCCTGATTCTCCCGACCTGCATCCCTGCAATATTCACGTTCCCTTTCCCAAGTATCGTGGAAGCGCGGCCTATAACACCGGGTTTGTCGAGGTGCCTGGAAACGATGACGTAGCCCTCCGGAATCATGTCCATCGTGTAGCCACCGATCGAAACGATGCGCGACCGTCCTTTCATGAAAACAGTTCCACTCATCGTCTCTTCCATCGTATCGGTCTTCACCCTGATGGTAACAAGACTCTTGAAACCGCCGGAGTCACGGGTCATGGTCTCGGCAACGGAAATTCCCCTCTCCTTTGCAATCAGCTCCGCATTGACGATATTGACAGGGACCTGGAGGATGGGATCGAGGAGCCCCTTGAGTGCCATCAGCGTGATGAACCGCGTGTTGTTCCCGAGGGTCGCAAGCTCGCCACCATAGATTATCTCGACCTTCTCCATCCTCCCTGACACAAGCTGCGTCAGGAAACG
>Ga0067045_1032428_pt1 | contig 10243 bp, 7 predicted proteins | sample TerdegcTABiofilm_FD_59184 | JGI IMG/M metagenome (GOLD analysis project Ga0067045, IMG submission 59184) | Combined Assembly of (Gp0054472, Gp0054536) Wastewater bioreactor microbial communities from Singapore -Terephthalate degrading... | reverse complement strand
TGGATGAATTCAGAGCTATGTTGGGCGGCATTGGAGAAACCACGGCACGAAAGATTTTGCACGGGAACCATATAAAGTACTTTTTTATTCGCAGTACCTACAGGATACCTAAAGTATGGGTTATCGAGTATGTGTTAAGCGACCATTATGCCCAATACCGGCAAGAGCTAAAAGTACAGGTTTAGCAGTAACTAAAGAGGATGAAGAAAACATTCCTCCCCTCCGTTATATTTAGGGCTTACTAAAGTTAGAAATAACAAGGATTTATAGATAAAAGTGTCGAAGATATGTGCATGGAAAATGCCAAAACTTTCAAAAACATGCTAACGTAAAATCCACTGAACACAACTGGAGGAACAGAGAATTGAATATTTTAGATAGCGACAATAGAATTACCCCCATTTTTTTAGTTATAACTAATTTGTTTGTAGCATGCCTGCTTATTAGTAATATTATTGCGGGCAAATTAATACAGGTTTCTGGGTTGACACTCCCGGCTGGCGCGATAATATTTCCTGTAACATATATTTTAAGTGATGTGTTAACAGAGGTTTATGGTTACAGAAGAACACGGCTGGTTATTTGGATTGGATTTGCTTGCAATTTACTTATGGCCACGGTTTTCATGGTGGTAATTGCCCTCCCATATCCCGCTTTCTGGCATAATCAGAATGCTTATGCTACGGTACTCAGTATGACCCCTAGATTGGTTGCTGCCTCACTTATAGCTTACTGGGCTGGAGAATTTTCTAATTCATCCACCCTATCGGCTATTAAGAAGCTGACCGGCGGTCGGCTGTTGTGGGTACGCACTATCGGTTCAACGGTGATTGGTCAAGGAGTAGATACGTTGATCTTCATCACTGGTAGCTTTTATGGCTTGGTGCCAGGTAGCGTGTTAATTCAGATGGTGGTGGCTCAGTATGTTTTTAAAGTGGCCTATGAGATTGTTGTGACCCCGTTAACCTATCTGGTTGTCGGTCGGCTTAAGCAAGTAGAAAAGATCGATAGCTTTGACTGGGGCGTAAACTATAATCCTTTCCGCTTCAAAATAAAATAGTTCCCTGAATTGTAGAAAATCAAGATAGGGAGGGTGGTTGCTGAATCATGAAAAAGGCGATTATATTGCTGTCCGGCGGTCTTGACAGTGCAGCTTTACTGGCGCATTTGCTGGAAGACCGTGATTCGGGAGATTTGATTTCACTATCATTGATTTATGGACAAAAGCACCAAAAAGAAGTCAAAGCTGCTGTCGATATTGCCAGGCATTACGGAGTTAAACATATCGTTAAAGAAATCCCCAACATCTTTGCTGGCGCTGGTAGCACTCTAATCGACCTTGATAAATCTAATCCAGAATTGACTTACCAGCAACTCCAAGACGCCTATGGCGTTAGTCCTACATATGTTCCATTTAGAAACGGTATTTTACTGTCTCTGGCTGCAGCTTTAGCTTTAGTCGAAGGTGCTGAAGAAGTATATTATGGTGCTCATGCCGATGATTCTCACAACTATGCTTATCCTGACTGTACTCCAGAATTCATCGAAGCTATGGGAAGAGCAATTAATGTTGGTACTTACTTCAAAGTAGCATTGTTTGCCCCCTGGTCAATGAAGACAAAGCAGGATATCGTCTTTGTTGGTCACAAACTGAATACACCATTTGAGTTAACTTGGAGTTGTTATAACGGTAGAGAAAAAGCATGTGGCAAATGCCCGACATGTATCAATCGGATTGAAGCTTTTAAGCAGAATAACCTTACTGATCCAATCCCATATGAAATTGAAGTTGAATGGTGAAAGCAAATTAGCTAAATTGTTAATGTGAGGAAGTTTTACATGAATAAACAACTTTTAGTACTTGGATGTTCTCAGACAAAACGGCAGACTCCTGGGCTTCTTCCAGCAATAGAAAGGTACGATGGTTCTTATTACCGTGTTCTTCGGCGTTATCTCCGAGAACGCCAGTGGCCAGACAGCTTATCAATTGCCGTATTATCCGCTAGATATGGCCTCATCGGTGGTTTTACGGATATCGAAGACTATAATGAACGAATGAATCAACAGAAAGCTTTAGAATGGGCACCAAAATGCCAGTCTATACTTAATGCATGGTCGAGAGATCATTCTCAAATTCACTTCTCTTTAGGCAAAGACTATCTTCCTGCCGTTGAACAAGCAATACACGGTGGTCTAAAAAGTAAAATGGAAGTTTTTGAAGGACCTATTGGAATAAAGCTTCATCAAATTAAAAACCTTCTTGAAAACACTGGAGCACCAGCAAGGCATAAACCAAAGCTTCCTGAGCCTGGTTCAGGGAAAGTAAGCTACTTTTTACCTGATTGGGATGACCTGCTCGATGAACATTTTGATTTTGAATCGGATAGTTTTTCTGACTTAACCCGACAACAACGAAATGATAAGCATTGTTGTGTTTTGATGCAACCTCAAAAAATATGTGATGGTATACTTGTAAGCCTTGCTCAGCACGTGACATCAAAAGGTCCTCTAAGGAGAATGGTGGGGACCGATTCTACCTCTCTTGCTCCTCAAAATATGCGGCGGCGGTTCGGGCTTGGTAATGACCAATCACTATTTGGTGATTGTGGAGCTTTTAGCTATGTGAATGAAGATGAACCCGCAATATCAGTTGAACAAGCACTCGCTCTGTATGATCTCTATGGTTTTGATTTTGGGGCATCTGTAGATCACATTCCAGTTCCTGTTATTGAACGTAACGGTGAAAAAATAAAACTTAGTGAAGAAGAACGTATAGCTAGAGTTGAAAAAACAAAGGAGAATGCAGCACTATTTATTGAACTCGCCAAACAGCGCCAAGTATCATTTTTACCGGTAGGAACTATTCAAGCTCTTAATGCAGATGAATGTGCGCAAACTGCTTGTGATTACCACTCAATGGGTTACCGGTACCTTGCCATTGGTGGGCTTGTCCCTATGCATGACACTGTGGTTGAAGAAACTGTAAGAAAAGTTATGACAGCTGTATCATCACTGAAACCACGCCCATGGGTTCATTTATTTGGTATTTTTAGACCAAAACTTCAAAGTTTATTTCGAGAACTTAAAGTTGACAGCTTTGATAGTGCTTCGTATTTCCGCAAGGCATGGCTTCGCTCCGATCAAAACTATCTTGCGCCAAATGGTGAATGGTATGCTGCTTTGCGTGTTCCTATGACGAGTGATGGGCGTACTCGTAAGCGTCTCGAACAATCGGGGTTAAATATAGAGCAATTAAAAGCCAAAGAATCTCAAGTAATGAGAATGCTGTGCCAATTTGATCGGGATGAAATCAATATTCAAGAAGTGTTGGATGCGGTTATCGATTATGATGAGCTTTTAACACGATCAAGCGATGCTAGTTCTTTGCGATTAAAATACCAAAGAACGTTAGCAGATCGACCATGGAAAAAGTGCGATTGCCCTTTTTGCCAAAATGCAGGAATTCATATGCTAATATTTCGAGGTTCAAACAGAAATAAACGCCGTGGAGCCCACAATACGCTAATGCTGTACGGAAGCTTGGATAGCACTTATCATAAGACAATTCATCAACTTGAGTTAAAAAATTGATATAAAAAGACAGTTCTGTGATGCAGAAAAATGTCCAGAGAATTACAGCGTAATCCTGAGAATCTATATGACGTTTAAAGCTTTCGCAAAGGTATAAAACCGGTACGGACAATAGTTCATTGCATGATCATTAATATTCAATAGTCGCAATGTTATAATAAAATACATAATCCAGCTTATTCCATATAATTGGGGGCTATTTTATGAAGATTACCGTAGATGAATTGATAAATGCCATTGAAACAAAAAATACCTATCCATTCGACCCCGAACAAGCAACTGCCATTAGGCATTCAGATGGGCCATTATGGATTATTGCTGGGCCGGGAACAGGAAAGACAGAAGTTCTGGTCGTTAAGGTTTTAAAATTCTTGTGTTGTGACGAGATTGATCCTTTATCAATTATTGTCACTACATACACACAAAAAGCTGCTCTTAATCTTGAAAATCGTATTGCAGAAGGAATGTTATATCTCTCATCAGCTTTTCCGCAAATTGCCGCAATTGATTATTGTCAATTAAGGATTGGTACATTGCACAGCTTGTGTAGTGATATAATGCAAGAATTTAGATATGAACTATTTCAAAATATTCGCTTGATGGATGATACGGAACAGTTAATGTTTATCCGGCAAAATATCGCTAGATATGCAAGGGAACGTGCAACTGCTTTTCGAGATCATTTCTGGCCTTTAGTACTTTCGGATGCACGTGAAAGGGCAAGTAATAACCTATGGATTTGGACTAAAGTACTTTCCGTCCTTTTTAATCGAATAATTGAGGATGATATTGATTTAACTGCTGTTAAATCAGCAGGATCGTACTGGAGCGAATTAGCCAACTTCTTCGAGTATTATGAAAATTATCTTAGGACGGAACACGCCTGTGATTTCTCACATTTGCAGAAGCATTTTTATGATTTCCTTCAAACCACTCAAGGTCAGGAATTTTTATCAGGCACTGGGCGGATTGGCAAGACACCCATTATGGCTATCTTAGTTGATGAGTATCAGGATACAAATCCAATTCAGGAAAGAATTTATCTGAAATTAGCCTCAAATAGTCCTCATAACATCTGTGTAGTAGGAGATGATGATCAAGCTCTGTTTAGGTTTAGGGGCGGTACCGTGGATTGTATGATTAATTTTAATACTCGATGCTCCTCAGAGTTTGGAGAGATACCAACAAGCGTTAGTCTGAAAACGAACCATCGTTCTAATAAAATGATTATTGATTGGTGCAATGGCTATATCGAATCTTTTGACGTTATGCGAATTCCGGGTGCACGTATCGCCTCAAAACCTCCGTTAGAGGCGGCCCCGGGCAAAACAGATTATCCTGCTGCTGTCAGCTATATCATTGGAAATAAGATGGAAGATGTGGCGGCAGCTTTTGCTGAGTTGGTTGATGATTTACTTTCTCACCATATAATTGAGGATTATTGCCAATGTGTGTTAATTCTTCCCAGCACAAGAGATTCTTCCCGTAATGCAGGGAAGTACATCTCTGCACTGAATGCCCGCGGAATACCAGTTTATAATCCTCGAGCGAAATCTTTTCTTGATCATAATGAGGTTCAGGAATTACTCGGGAGTTTTATTTCAATTATTGATCCTGGTTTAGCCGGAGTTAATCAGGATGTTTTTCCCGATGTGTATAATATGGTTTCTGAGTGGAGAGATGCATTCAATGGGATAGTTGCATCATATCCAGATTTGGGGACTTATATAACAAGGTCATCAAATATTATCAAAACAAATACAGATCCAAAAAAATCATTTGCTGAATATGCTGCTGGCGTATTATTTAGAATAATTTCATTTGCTCCTTTTTCCGACTATCAATCCAATCCAGAAAAAGATTTGAGAATTAGCAAGATAACCAGAGTGTTTGAATCGTTTTTATCTCTTAACGGTCGTGCACTTAAAGCCGATGCTAATAATCCGAGCAGTATTGAATCATGGTGGGTTTCTCGTTTTTATACTTCGTTATGTGGTTACTTGGCACAGTATGGGATGGATGACGATGAAGATGAGGAAGTAATATGCCCAAGAGGTTATTTACCTCTAATGACAATTCATCAATCGAAGGGTCTAGAATTTGATTTCGTATTTGCTGGAAATTTGTCAAGAAGTGTTTCACCAAGCGAATCCCATTATATCGAGCAAGAATTTTCAAGGTTTAGAAGGGTTCCCTTTACAATAGTGCACTCTATTCATGATTTAGCTTGGCACGATGATATCCGCTTACATTATGTTACTTATTCTCGTGCAAAAAATGCCCTTGTCTTATTAGCAACAAAAAACCAATTCTCCCGCAAAGGAAACCAAACGGCATCATTTTCACAGTACGGGGGAACTTGGTTCAAGAATAATTATACTATTCTATAGAAGAGGGGGTAACAGTATGCGTTGGACACATTATGATGGAATGAATTTTCCATTTAAGGGCAATGCCCCAGTTAAAAGAAGATATAGCATTACCGCAGATGTATTATCCTACCAACTCTGCCCTCAACAATATGCATTGTATAAAATCAGGAAATACGAAGCCTCGATGACTAATCAATTATTTTATGGTACAGTTATTCATCAAGTCCTCGATAGAGCTCATATGCACTATAAAGGGCTACTTGTTCCTGCCACAGCTGGAACACTGCCTTCAAATTTAGATATTGAACGCTATTTTGATGAAGTTGACAGTGCTTTAAAGGCAAGGAGGATATCCGCAGGGACAAAAGTAAAAGATCAGGCACTAGAGATAGTAAAGCGTTTTAACCGTATTGAAGGGCCTTCTTTATATCCCCGTGTGGTTAATACTGAATGTCGCTTGCAAACCGATAAAACCGATTATATTTTAAATGGTAATGTGGACGTTCTTGCTATCTCTCCCGAAAATCCCGATTCTGTAGAAATATGGGATTATAAAGGTACCAATTTACCCTCTCGTGGCGACCCACAATATCAGCAATATATTTATCAAATGCAAGTATATGCTGAGCTTTATCGCAAACAAACTGGAAAAATGCCACAAAAGGCAATATTGTATTTTCTGAACTCGCTAAGTGGACCAATATCTCCTACATGTAGGCCGGGAAATGCTATATTAGAAGTAACCCTTGATGCATCTGAAGTTGATACAGCTATGAATAACTTTGCAAATACTGTATCTGAAATTGAAAGATCAAGAGATTTTGGTGTATGGGCAAATCCAATCCAAGCACCACCGAAGGAAACTTGCGATATTTGTGACAAGCGTTGGAATTGTCCAAACTCTGGACAGGTGTACCCGATGAGGCATCCATAATAAAAGTATATGCATACATAAATAGCATGGGGATTTCCTAGCACGCTATTATACAAAAGCTATATTATGACATGAAGGGACATGGTTTTGTGCTTATGTTTTTCCGTATATTAAAGTAAAAAAGTCGTTTGCCTTATTTAGTGATAAAGCAAGCGGCTTTTTTGCAGACTACGGAGCAGGAGGCGCAATTACGGGACGCGGGTTGTTCCCCTGTCTTGGAGCAGGGGTAGGGCAGAAATACCTAAAATCGCATGCTGCACATGTTGCCTCATCACCATTGCCTTGCCAGTGGCCTCTTATTCGTCCTGCAGCAGCTTCGGAGGCGACACATTGCTCAATCTGTAATACTACATTATCAAATTGGGTCGTTGCGAAACGTTGGCTTTGTTGCGTAACCGGGATTACGCGAATAGCTCGTTGCAATCTGAAGGATTGTGAAAAATTAGGAATCGCTCTGCCCGGTTGCCATAAACTGAGTTCATATGAGTCCCTACTTCCATTGGGCGGGATCACATCGGTATTACCTTGTCTGGCTTCACGCTGAAGTTCCCTAATATCGTCATTGACAGGAGACAATTCGTTTATGTATATCAAAACGCCTGCTGCTACATTACGGGCGTTAGGCTGCCTCATTCGAAGCCATGCGTAGGTTTGAACTTGCCATTCACCTTGTCTCCAGAACTGGTGATTGGTAGCTGGACGACGGTCCCCTTTGTAATCAACTACTACCTCGAAGTGCTGGGGCAATTGAGGACAGGCTGAGATTATTGCATTACGAATCAAATTATCTGCTGGGACATTGTTTAACTGGACATCGGTCAAAACATCAATTATTCCATGTAATTCATATCTATCGGTTCTTAAATTAGTATTAGCTTGTAAGGGGGGTAAATCTCTAGTTCCTATTATGCGTTCTTCAGCAGATGATACAAGTGGGAAAAGATATGGTGCAATTTCATTTATCGCTGCCTCTGCACGCCTATATGCTGAATCCCTTACAATACTACTTCTGGGGTTTTTTCCTTGTGCTGTCAACATTGATTCTACTCTATCTCCAATGGTTCCAATGTCGTAAGGAGCACGCCCTACGGGAGCAGGTCCTAAGTAAGGAGTAGGATTAGAAGGCCATGGAAAAATCGGTTTTGGTGTTGTTGAGGACCAAATTCGATACGCAATTTCCAAAACACCATGTATAAACTCACCGAACCAGAGCTGAACAGGCCGAGAAGGCGGAAGAGCGCTTCCGTTATGATATCTATATTGCAGACCGCAGCGAAGAAAGGACAGTAAGTCACCTGTCAAACTATAGCTTGGGATAATTTGTGGGTCTCTTTTCCGATCAAGTATCATTAGATCAACCTCAAAGGATGATTATTAACCATAGTCGGGGGACGGCCGGTTATGGGTATCTGCCAAGCCCAATTACCATCTGAACGCCAAAATGTAGCTATATGGCGAATTGTTGTACTATATCTTAGGCAACGATCAATACCGACGAGCAAAAGCAAGGATTGGGGACGACTAAATGCCACATAGTAAAGACGCCTTAGATCATCGAAAGTTCTATCAAGCGAATTGCGTAGCGTTCGCACCTGTCCTATGGAACAGTGTTGAGCCATATCTTCTTCGAGCCTCTGTGTTGGCCCAGGGTTGTCTGGAAATCTTCTAAAGCGTTGAAATTGGTTATTGGTGTTAAAATCAGAAGCAATATCGACAATTACCAATGGGAACTCTAAGCCTTTTGCTTGATGAATAGTCATTATCTGAAGATGATTGCGTGGAACATGTGGCATGATATCTTCATCAACTTCTACGGAAGCCTCCGCTAGTGGCACCATTATATCCCATATTACACGCTCTATACTTCGGATATCGTGCCTGCCATTTCCATAAATAATATTAGAGCGATAAGTGGAGAAAGTAGCAGCTTGTGCAATACATCTGGATACTGCCTCTAGATATACTTGTCCTTCTGGGTCATCTTGGAAAAACGGCATCCAGGTGATTAGCTTGTAACAAAGATCTAGTATTGGCCACTCATTCGGCCAATTCCCCCCTGCTTGATTGATTCGGTTCTGCCAACTGTTCACAAAATTTCTAAGCGTTCGTGGAGCATTGGGAAGAGGGTTTAAATTTATGAAATCCTCTGCTGCCCTACACCAAATTGGGAGATAAGTTCGTGCTTCATTGCGGAGGGTTACTATGATACGATTTAATTGAGTTTGTTGGGGATCATCTATACATATAAGGATTAAGCCAAGAAGTTGTTGTACTTCTCTAATATCCCGTAATGCCTGACCCCTTGGATTGAACACTCCAATTCCCATAGTAGAAAGTTCTTGGCGAAGCAGAAAAGGCAATCTCTCTCTTGGCGGGTTATTTCTAAAACGTGTGGCAAACTCCCTCACTTGGTCTGCCAATAATACAGCATCTCCAAAATCTCCTCCATTAGGATTTCTAGCAATCTGAATTGTTGAGTTATCAACATTAATAAGACCTGGCCCTCGAAAAACATTAAATAGGAAGTTAGCAAGATCGTGTGCTAATTGTTGTACAGTTGGACGGAATAGCCCAAGTATTGGCATATTATTTGATTGGATCTGTGGAATAATTTGAGGTTTAGGGGGTTGTAATCTTGCAAGTGTAAAAGCTTGATCGCAAGCAATATAATTATTAAAAAAATTAACTATTTCAGGAGTTGAACGATAATTATCTACCAGATATTCAATATTAACTGGAGGCAAACCAGGCACAACGCTTGAAAGCCTATTTGGAAAATTGCAGAACAATTCAACTGTAGCACCGCGAAAACGGTATAAGGATTGATCGTCATCGCCCACTACAGTAAATGACGGTTGGACTTGTCGTATAATTTCAAAATATATTGACTCTTGCAGTGGATTGCTGTCCTGATATTCATCAATAAGGACGGCAGATATGGTTGATATAAACCTTTGTAGTCGACCATTTGTTAACCTATTCAGAAACATTTCCTCAAGGCCTGCAAAATCCATACGGTTGGTTTGATTCATATACTGGCGATAAGAATCTAGGATATTCAATATAAGTTGCCTAGCTGCAGGATTTGGCCCATTTATAAACGATGCTAAATTGACTTGGTCTTGTATTAAACGATCGATAACAATACGACATACTTGAACTGTCTCTCCAAAGTTCCGTGGTGGTTCACCTGTCCTTGTAAATGGGGTTAAATAATTTGTAAGCGTCAAAAAGAAGACACCTTCAATATAGAAAAAAGACATGAGAAAATAAGCCTGGACATTAAGAAAAGGAAGGATGTTCAGGAATGGATAGCAAGCTTTGCAACATATGGGAACAGCGACTG
>Ga0067045_1032426_pt1 | contig 10243 bp, 9 predicted proteins | sample TerdegcTABiofilm_FD_59184 | JGI IMG/M metagenome (GOLD analysis project Ga0067045, IMG submission 59184) | Combined Assembly of (Gp0054472, Gp0054536) Wastewater bioreactor microbial communities from Singapore -Terephthalate degrading... | reverse complement strand
CTGCCAGTAGACTGGCGGCGGCGCGCCATGGTACAACCGCAACGCCATTAAATCATTGAAGGCTTCGTCGTAATTCAAGCCCGGTGGTAAACGATCAATGGCCACCAGTCGCAGCGTTGCGCCCAGCAATCCGATTGCCAGTAACGCCGCCACGGCGCGCCAACGCCATTGTTTCCCCATTAAAGTCGCCTCTCCTGCAAAAACTCTTCCACCGCGTCGCACACTGTGTCCAGCTCCCCCCAACCTAATTCAGGGTACAGCGGCAACGAGAGCACTTCCCGGGCGGCTGCTTCCGTCGCCGGCAAACGGCCAGGACCGTAGCCCAGGTCCGCATAAGCGGGTTGGAGATGGACCGGTACCGGGTAATGAACCAGGGTGCCGATCCCCCGGGCCTGCAAATGCGCCTGGAGCGCGTCACGGTGGGGGTGGCGCACCACGTACAGATGATAGACAGGCTCAGTGTCAGGCGGTACTACGGGTAATCCCAGACCACTACCGGCCAATCGTTCGGAGTAACGGGCCGCCAGAGCACGCCGGGCAGTGTTCCACTCATCCAGATGGCGCAGTTTAACGCGCAAAATCGCCGCCTGGAGCTCGTCCAGCCGGCTGTTAAGCCCCTTGAGGTGGCTGACGTAGCGCTCTTGCCAACCATATTGCCGCAACAGCCGTACCCGCTCGGCCAGCTGGGGATCGTTGGTCACAACCGCGCCACCGTCACCATAGGCGCCCAGATTCTTCGTCGGATAAAAACTGAACGCGGCCATGTCACCCCAGCCACTGACGCGCCGCCCCTGGTAACAAGCACCGTGCGCCTGAGCACAATCCTCTACCACCAGCAACCCATGACGCCGGGCCAACGTCAGAATCGGTTCCAGGTCAGCCGGACAACCGTAAAGGTGGACCGGGATGATGGCGCGCGTGCGAGGGGTGAGCGCCGCGGTCAGTTGGGCTGGATCCAACGTGTAGCGCACCGGGTCAATATCCACCAGGACGGGATGAGCGCCGGTCAGCTCAATCGCCGCCACCGTCGCCACGGCCGTGTGCGCTACCGTGATGACCTCGTCGCCGGGGCCAATGCCGGCCGCCGCGAGCGCCAGGTGCAGCGCCTCCGTCCCGGAGCCAACGCCGACCGCCTGGGTCACGCCGCAATAAGCCGCAAACTCTTGCTCAAACGCGGCGACCTCTTCCCCCAGGATGAACCGCCCACGCGCCAACACCCCGGTGACCGCCGCATCCAGTTCAGGTTTCAACATTGCATATTGGCGTTGCAAATCAAAGACTGGGATCACAATTCCCCCTCTCTTCACTTTTTACCAATAATGCGCCCGATGCTCGTGATAAAAAGCCAGGGTGCGGCTCAGGCCCTCCCGGAGCAGAACGCCGGGCCGCCAGCCCAGTTGCGTATGAATCTTGGTATAATCACCGTAATAATCGCCAATATCAATCGGCTTACGCTCAGGCGGGAACGGTACCAGCCGATAGCTGCCACTGCCGTTGAGCTCCACCAACAGCCGGGCCAGCTCCAACACACTCAGGGGCTCATCGCCGCCCAGATTGTAAATCTGCCCATCGGCAGCCGGGTCGGCAGCGGCCAACAACAACGCTGTCACAACATCGTCCACATAATTGAAATCCCGGATCTGCTGACCGTCGCCGTAAATTTGGAGTTCCTGCCCCTCTACTATCTGACGCAGCCACCAGCCGATGAAAGTCTGTCGCGCATCCTTGACCCGCATCCGTGGGCCATACGTATTCGTCATCCGCAGGCTTGCCGTCCGCAAGCCATAAGCGCGATGATAGACAATGTGGTACCACTCGCCAGCCAGCTTATCCACCCCGTTGACATCGGTGGGCTCCAGCGGATGGCTCTCGTCCACCGGCAGGCGATAGGGCCGCCCATAGATCTGGCGGGTAGAAGAGAAAACAATCTTAACCCCTGGGTTGTACTTGCGGCAGGCCTCCAGGATAGAGAGCTGGCTCCGGCAATTGATCTCCAGATCGGTATAGGGGTCCTTCATGCTGTCCAGATGGCTGACCTGACCGGCCAGGTTGAAAATGTAGTCCTGCCCCTGCACCAGATAATCGGTGGCGTGCTCGTCGCGCACATCCGCGATGTTCACCCGCACCCGGCTCTCAATCCCTGCAATGTTAAAGGGGTTGCCACCATAGGCCGGGATCAGCGAATCCACCAACACCAGTTCAGCCCCCAGCTCCACCAACCGCCGGGCCAGGTTACTGCCAATGAAACCCAGCCCGCCGGTAATGAGCACCCGTTTGCCGGCAAAGGCCGCTTCTAAATCCACCATAAGTTCCCCCTAATGCCCGGCAACCGGTGATTGCTGATCCACCATACTTTTTCGTCGCGCTGTGGCTTGCAGGTGCTCTTTCCGCACTGCCATTTTCCACCACAATTGCGCCAGTTGCCGGGCCGTGCGCCACAGACGCCGCCAGTTAAAAAACTGCGAGACGCCGTACTGTCGGTGGTAGTGGTGTACCGGCACTTCGGCAAAGCGGTAGCCGGCATCCTGGAATTTTTTGACCATCTCCAGGCAAATCGTGCCGCTATCACTTTCTAACGCAATCTCATCAAAGATAGACCGGCGGATCAGGCGAAAGTCGCAATCCACGTCCCGCAATTTGAAGCCGAACGCATACTTCACAAAGTAATGATAGAGCCGGCCGATGATTTTGCGCTCAAGGGGATCATGGCGGGAGATCTTATAGCCGTTGACCACATCCACCCCATCGGTGACAGCTCCTACCAGCGTTACCAGTTCCAACGGATCATATTGGGCATCGCCATCGGTGTAGAAAAGCCACTCTTTGGTCGCCGCAGCAAACCCCGTGCGCAGCGCCGCCCCATAGCCGCGATTCTGGGGATGGTGAATAACGCGCAATTCAGGGTAGCGGCTCGCCAGCTCCTCCAACACCTGCGCCGTATAGTCGCGGCTGCCGTCGTTAACCACAATGACCTCATAGTCATCGGTCACCTGGCGCAGCGCCATGATCGCCGTGAGTACCATACTGGGAATAGTGCCACCATCGTTAAAAGCGGGGAAAAAAGCACTGACACTGGGAAGACGTTGCATTTGGAAAATCTACCTCGGACCACCCAATTATGACAATGAAGGTTTGCGTCCTACCGCCACCACCGTCAAGCCCCACGGTAGCCCCCGGCGAGCTATCCAGGGCGCCTCTGCACCCAACAGAGCCTGCAACACCCCATTAAAGGGACCAACGCTCAAGGTCAGGTCGGAAGCAGAGTTTTGGCGAGGGAGCAAACGTTCCGACCAGCGCTTAGCGACTGCCACCGGGAACAACACCATATTCGCGTAGGAGAGATGCTCCACCTCAAAACCACTCTCTGCCAGCCTGATTGCCAGTTCGCGGGCCGTATAGCGATGGCGAATATGGACAGCCCGATCGTGCTGTCCACGCAGCCAGTTATAGGCGGGCAGACGTAGCAACAACCGGCCACCGGGCACTAAGACTCGCCGGAGTTCCCGCAACGCTGCTTTGTCATCCGGCACGGCCTGCTCACACAACACATCAAAACTGACTACCAAATCAAACTGCGCATCGGCAAAAGGCAGTTCCATCACGGAGGCCCGCGTCAACCGGTGCAGGTCCCGTACGCCGCAAAAATGTAACGCCTCCGCCGCGAAATCAAAACCTGTCACCTGCCCGTAATCGGTCAAGTAACCCATAACCGCCCCGGTGCCGCAACCGGCGTCCAAAATACGCAACCCGGTCCCCGGCGCATACCAGCGTTGCACGATGGCGCGTGTGATCTGTTCCATACCCCTGTACCACCAGTGGGTATCCTCCACGTGGTACATGATCGCATATTCTTCAGGATTCACGGGTCCCCCTCACCCGGTGGCCAGCGCCCCGGCAATCCGGGCCGCGACGCGCGCATTATTGACCAGCAGGCTCTCGTTGGCTCGCCGGGTGCGGGCCGCACTCAACTCCACCAGCCGTGCGAGCAAGAACGGCGTGACGGCTTTGCCGGTCACACCCTGCGCCTCGGCCTCGGCGACAGCACGCGCAATCAACGGCTCCACCTCGGCCGCGGGCAATTCGTCTGCTACCGGGACCGGCGCGGTGACCAACAGCCCTTGGGGCAGCCCCCACTCGCGTTGAGCCTGGAAGGCGGCCGCGACTTGCGCCGCCTCCTCTACTCGCGCATCTACCGGCAGACCCGAGGTGCGGCTGTAGAAGGCCGGAAACTCATCAGTTTCCCACCCCAGTACCGGCACCCCCCACGTCTCCAGAAATTCCAGGGTGCGCGGCAGGTCCAGAATGGATTTGGCCCCGGCGCAGACCACAATCAGGGCCGTGCTGGCTAACGTGGGCAGGTCAGCGGAGACATCCTCCGGATGACCCCGGTGGACCCCGCCGATGCCGCCGGTGGCAAAAACCCGCAGCCCGGCGCGCTGCGCCAGCACCATTGTGGCCGCGACCGTGGTGCCGCCGCTCAGCCCCCGCAGGTCCAACAACGGCAGGTCGCGCACGCTGACCTTGACCGCGGTCCGATCCTGCGCCAGCGCCTCCACCTGTGCCTCATCCAACCCCACGGTTGGCGCGCCGTGCCAGACACCGAGCACCGCCGGAACAGCCCCCTCCTCGCGGATCGCCGCCGCCATCCGCTGCGTAATCACCACACTATCCGGGTAAGCAAACCCATGAGTAATCAACGCCGACTCTAACGCCACCACCGGCCGGCCCGCCGCCAACGCCGCTCGCACCTCAGAAGCGATTGTCGCTTGCATCCCTCACCTCCTGACTCCAATCTTGCGCAGAAAGTTCCCATCCCGCAGGGCCTTATTTCAACAGCCGCGCCGCCAACGCCGCGTAGACCGCTGCGGCTGCGTAAATTTGCTCCAGCTCCACCGACTCATTCACCGTATGCGCAACCGCCGGATCGCCCGGCCCGAAGCCAATCGTGGGAATCTGCGCCACGCCAGCCGTATATGACCCTTCGGTAGCAAAGGACCAGCGGGTCAGGCCTGACCTGACGCCGGCGTCCCGCGTAGCCTGCACCAACGCCTGCACCAGCGGATGGCGCTCCTCCAACGCCCAGGGCGCTGAAGAGTGGCGCGCCCGATAAACCTGCCCGGTGTGGGTCCGCACCTCCTCCTCAATCACCCGTAACTCAGCGCTGACTCCCCCTTCGCGGGCCAGCACCCGCTGCACCTCAGCCAACGCCAGCACCTCTGTCTCGCCGATGGTCAACCGCCGATCCACAATCAGGTCGCACCGATCCGGCACAGCATTGCGGCTCACAGCATGGGAACGGATGTCAGTCACGGCCAGGACCCCCGGTCCCAGGAAAGGATCCTCGGCCAGCTGTTCGGCCAGCAGCTCCAGCCCAAAGATGATGCGCGAGGCGGCGTAGATAGCGTTCTCCCCCAGTTCCGGGCTGGACGAATGCGCCGAGCGACCTTTCACCGACAGCAACAGTTCCAGGTGCCCGCGTTGCGCCCGCACAATCTGGAGATTGGACGGCTCCGCGATCACGACCCAATGGGGACGTATCCCGCTTTCTTCCAACAGAGCACGGGTACAGGTCCCTTCGGCCGGCTCCTCCAGCCCCACCGTAGCGACCAATAGCCGCCCACGCAGCGGGACTTGGCGTCGCAAGAGCGCAGCGGCCCCATAAACGGTCGCCGCCAGCCCCGCCTTCATGTCAGCCGCCCCCAGACCGTAGAGTCGGCCCTGACGCACCTCCGCCCCCCAGGGATTGACCGTCCAGGCAGCCGGGTCGGCTACTTCCACCGTATCCATGTGGCTGTTGAACATCAGCGTCGGTCCCTCGGCTGACCCAATTTGCCCCACGACGTTACCCGCTGCATCCATCCAGACTTTGGGGAATCCCAGACGGTGCATCTCCTCTGCCACTAAACCGGCCACGGCCCCTTCCTGCCCCGGCAAACTGGACGTGCGCACCAGCTGCTGCGCAAAGGCCAACAACGCTTCACGTTCCGGTACCGTCAAATGCCATGAATTCATCTTACTCTCACCCTCATCTGCCCATAGGCTTCCAGCCCAGGATCAAGGCAACTCAATAAGCGCCGTTCCCCGACAAAACCGTGGGGATAGTCCGCACCAAAATGGTGAAATCCAGCCAGGGAGACCAGTGTTCCACATAATAGAGATCCAACAGTACCATCTCGTCAAACGTCAGTTCGCTGCGCCCGCTCACCTGCCACAACCCTGACATCCCCGGCGGCACCTCCAACCGTTTGCGGTGCCAGGCCTGATATTGCTCCACCTCGCCCGGCGTCGGGGGACGAGGACCGATCAGACTCATTTCACCTTTTAACACATTGAGAAACTGCGGCAGTTCGTCCAGACTGGTGCGTCGCAGGAACCGTCCCACGCGCGTCAGCCGGGGGTCATTGCGGATTTTGAAGAGGGGACCATCGGCCTCATTTAACTCGCGGAGGCTCTCCTGCTCCTGATCAGCGCCCACCCGCATGGAACGAAACTTGTACACCATAAATAACTTCCCCTTGTATCCCACCCGCACTTGCCTGTAAAAGACCGGGCCAGGGGAATCCAGCCGAATCGCCAGCGCAATCAGCCCAAAAAAGGGCGCCCCCAGGACCAACCCCACGACCGCTCCCACCACGTCTATGATCCGTTTAATCACCAGGGCCGTCCGGCTAAAAGCAATCTCCTGCACGCTGATCAGCGGCACGCCCCCCAGATCGCTCACCGCCACCTGGCTCAGACTCATCTGAAAGAAATCCGGGACGATGCGGGCCTGGACGTTGTGACGCTCGCACTCGCGCAACACCCCCAAAATCCGCCGGTGATAGGTCCATGGCAACGTGATAATGACCTCATCCACCGCTTCATTGTCAATGGAACAGGCCAGATTATCAATGGGGCCCAGCCCTTTGAAGCGGCCGATCTCGCCGCCCCCCTTGACCGGATTGTCGTCCACATACCCCACAATCTGATAGCCCAGATCGGGGCGGGCGACAATCGTCCGCATCACCCGCCGTCCCACTTCCCCGGCCCCGACGATAACAACCCGCTTGACGCCGATCCCGCGACGCCGTAAGCGCCCCTGCAACCACAAGGCCAGCGCCCGCGCCAACGACAGCAACGCCACCATGCCGATCCCGGCTTCCAGCAGCAGCAGGCGGGAATAAACCAGCGGGCGGAGGACAAAAGCCATGGCCAGCGCCAGCAGGGTGGCCTTTGCTACGGCATTCATGACCCGATAGACATGATCCAACCAGGTCCGGCCGCGCCATTCCCGATAGGCCCCCTCACCCCACAGCATGACCGGCACAGCCACCGAGAAAAACAGGAAAAAGAGCGCATAAGCGCTCAGCGGAGCATCGTATGCCACATCCCGCAACCAGCGCAACCGGTAACGGGTCACATAAGCCAGCACGATGGTCAGATTGACCAGGACAATGTCCAGCCCGATCACCCATAGCGAGGATTTGTCTCGTTTCCCGTTCACGTGGCTTCCCCTGGCACCCCAAGAATCTGACGGTAGACCGCTGCGGTCTGCCGTGCAGCAGCCTCCCAGGTAAAACAAGCCGCCTGTGGCGGTCCCTGACAACGCAACGACTCTCGCAGCGGAGCCTCAGTCAGTAAGCGGTGCAGCCCCTCCGTGACGGCCGCCACGTCCTGCGGCGGGACGGTGAGGGCCGCGTCGCCAATGACCTCCGGCAACGCCGTCGTCGCACTGGTCAAAGTCGGCACGCCACAGGCCAGAGCTTCCAACACCGGCAGCCCAAACCCTTCATAGTGAGAAAGGTACACGAAGAGCTCAGCCGCATTATACCAGAACGGCTGCGTTTCTGGCGCGACGTAACCGGGGAAGTGCACCCGGTCCTGCAGCCCAAGCCGGGCCACCTCGGCGAAGAGCTCCTCATAGAACCAGCCGCGTGCACCCGCTAACACCAAATGCAGCTCCGGCTCCGCCAGCCGGGCAAAGGCCCGCACCAGCGTGAGCAAATTCTTGCGCGGCTCTAAGGTCCCCAGGTAGAGGACAAACCGCTCAGGCAATCCCTGGTGGCGGCGGAACTGCGCCACCTCGGCCGCGGGGAGGGGCCGGAAACGCGGTTCCACGCCATGGTAAATGACGTGCACACGCTCCGCGGGCACCCGGAGCAGCGCCGTCACCTCTTGGGCCGTAAACCGCGAAACGGCAACGACGGCAGCCGCCCGGCGACAGGAGATCCCGGTCATTAACCGCAGGTAAAACCGGTTCCCGCGCCGAAAAAACTCCGGGTAGCGCAGGAAACTGAGGTCGTGCACCGTGATAATCTGCGGGCAGGAAGCCAGGAGTGGCCCGACAAAGGCCGGGGCGTGCAGCAACGCCGCGCCCAGCCGGCGCAAGATGCCAGGCAATACCAGCTGCTCCCACAGGATACGGACCGGCGGGCGTTGCGTGGGCCAGGTTGAACGTTGGATCTGCAACGCCAGGCCCTCCGGCAGCCGGCCTGACCCCGTCAACGCGACATAGCGCAGCTGATCCCGCCCCGGTGAAAGGCCCTGCAACAAATGCGTCAAGTAAGTAGCAATACCGGCGCTGCGGTAGGAGGCATCGCCGGCAAGCAAATGAGCATTGAGCGCCACCAAGGGCTGATCCGTCGGTTGCATAGCCGGGCGAATTATAATGCCCTTTGGACGAAAGACAAAACCGAGGCAGGAAGTGAGCCGTGAAAAGTGAGAGTAAAGCTGGGAAAGAGGGCCGCTACCAAAGGCGCAGCTGGCGGGCGGGGGCGTGCCCATCCAGCAAGATGAACGGGGCCGCCCGGTCAGCGGCGATACCGAGCCGGCGCAGGTCACGCAGGTCACGCAGCCGCCCCTGACGGCGGGCCGCCAGCACCCGTTCCGCGCCTTGAAGGCCAATGCCAGGCACCCGGAGCAGTTGTTCCCGGTCGGCCTGGTTCAATTCCACCGGCAGCTGCGTCAGGTTTTGCCGCGCCCAGGCCAGTTTGGGATCCTCGGCCAACGGGAGGTTGCCATCGCCGGCAAAGGGCAGTTCTTCCACCGTGAAGCCGTAATCGCGCAGCAGGAACGAGGCCTGATAGAGCCGGTGTTCGCGCACCGGGGAGGCCGGCGGCAGCGACTCCAGCGGCGTATCGGGGACCGGGTTGAAAGCGCTAAAATAGGCCCGCGCCAGCTTGAGGTTGCGGTAGAGGTACTCCGTGGTGGAGAGCAATTCTACGTCGCTCTCGCCCGCCGCGCCGACCACAAACTGCGTGGTGGAGCTCGGCCCGCGGCCGCCCTGGCTGGCTCGCAATTCCTGGATCCAGCGCAAACGCTCCAGCAGCTCCGAGGTGAAAATCTTGTGCGGTGCTAACCGGGCCAGGCGCTGGTCGTTGGGCGCCTCCAGATTGACCGAAACCCGATCCGCCAGGGGCAGCGCCGCCGCCACCTGGTCACGCTCCGCGCCGGGCATGATCTTCAGGTGGATGTACCCCCGGAAGCCGTAACGCTGGCGCAGCAGCTCGGCTGCCGCTAACAGCCGATCCTGGGTGCGCGGGCCACCGCCGGCCACCCCCGAGCTCAAAAAGAGCCCTTCCACCACACCGCGCTGGTACAGCTGCAAGAAGACACGGGCCAGCTCATCCGGCGTGAAGGCCGCCCGCTGAAAGTCGCGCCCGGCACGGAAGGGGCAGTAAGCGCAATCCCGCTCGCAAGCCGAGGTGAGCAAGGTCTTCAACAAGGGGATCCGCTTGCCGCCGGGCAGCGCCGCGTAGTAGACGCAGCCGGCCAGTTCCGCCAGCGCGCCCGCCGCCCGCCCGCCGCCCGTCGGGGCGACCTCCTCGGCCGGCTCAAAGCAGGTCGCCGGGCCTAACAGTCGCAGCTTGTCCAGTGGATCCATCGGCCCCTCCTGCTTCTATTATACGAACAAAAGTTCTATTCGTCAAGCTGAGCTTGAGCACCGGGCGCATCCGCCAGCCACATCCCCGCCTCCCGCCCGGACGTGAACGTCCGGGCTAACCAACCACGCCCCGTAAACGGGGCTTCCCCAGCCCGGTTGACCGGGCGTGATTTCGTCCAGCGGCTTTAGCACACCCGCCCGGACGTCAACGTCCGGGCTACCAGCCACGCCCCGTGAACGGGGCTGGGAAGCCCGCTTATGAAGTTTAACAAATTAATCCGGATATGCTATACTAGCAGTCAAACCCTTGAGGAGGAGGAAGCACCATGTCACGTCCCTACAAGGTGGTTTTGACCACCGAACAGCAGACGGAACTGGAAC
>Ga0067045_1004727_pt1 | contig 10246 bp, 8 predicted proteins | sample TerdegcTABiofilm_FD_59184 | JGI IMG/M metagenome (GOLD analysis project Ga0067045, IMG submission 59184) | Combined Assembly of (Gp0054472, Gp0054536) Wastewater bioreactor microbial communities from Singapore -Terephthalate degrading... | reverse complement strand
TGGCGATGCCTGCCGGCACGCTGCCGAGCTGCGGGCTCTTGAGCCATCCTTCCAGGCGAGTGTAGGCCTCGGGCCCGAAGCCCGCCACCGATTTGGCCCGGGCCCCATAGTCGTACATCAGATGGAGTATGGCCCAGAACGCAACGACGCACGCGATGGCTCCGAACACGGCTAAGCCCCAGAACCACCGACGGTAGTCGGAGCGAGTCTGCTCGGCGAGCTTGAATGCCTCCAGCTGGTGGGGCATCGGATGTGAGCGATAGGCGCGATTGAACCACCAGAAGAGAGCGAAGACGGTAAGCTGTCCGCCCGAGTAGCCCCGCTGACCGAAGACCTCGGTCAGAATGGAGTCGGGGCCTGTGAAATGAAGATCATGGATGGGGGTCCCCATCTCGGCGCGCATGCGCGTGATGGCGACGGACAGCGCGAAGTAGATCGCGAATACGGCGATCGGGAGCCATGGGCCCATGCCCATGGCGCTCGTCATCCAGACAAGCACGCCCATTCCCGCCAGTATCCCCAGAATCGCGAACCGGTAGGACACGGGCTCTGTCCGATCGTCGAGCGTTGAAGGTCTGCCCATGGCGCGACGGACCACCTGGACGAGGTAGCCGCGGCTCAGCCAGAGCGAAGTTATGCAGAACGCCATGTAGGCTCCGAACGCCTGATTGTGCGTGTACGGGAACCTCGGGTCCTGATCCCATGCCATGGCTGATGCGGCAACGAGCTGCATCTTCCAGAAGATGTAGAAGAACCAGGCTGAGAAAAGGAAGTCGAGCGGCATCAGAATGCCAAGACCGATGATGAGCGGGTAGAAGGACAGAGGCGTCCATCCGATGGCATTCCAGGGCTTCTGCGTGACCCATTGAGCCAGATCCCAGAAGCTCTGGCCTCGGCCCGGCGTGAAGATCGTGGGAATGCCGGGGTAGTAGACATTGAGGCTGTTGATCGTGTCGATCGTGCCGGCCAGCGCGATGCCGAACCAGAGCAAGCGGGACCGAAACAGACCCGTTCGCGGCTCGAACGAGTTATCGTTGGTGATCTGCAGCGGCAGCTGAATGATGGGGTAGCTGAGACGTTCACTCTCAGTCCATTGTCGGCGCAGGATCGCGTTGATGCACAGCATGACGAACAGGAGCACGCTGACAAAGACAGTCCAGAAGAGCACGACCGGCGCCCATGCGCGGATGTAGTGCCAGCGGTACAGCGTGTCGTTCCCGAGGTAGTAACCGCGGATGACCTCTTTGTCGGTCATCATCGCGAAGGATGGAAGGTGCTTATCAATGAAGAGCGACTGCCAGTTGTTCGCGGCGTCCGCATATTGATAGGGCCACGACAGAGTCGGCACGAGCACCTGAAACATGTCATGCCCGCAAAGACACGATCCGACCGCGAGGACGGCGTAGGTGAAGAGGAGCTCGGCGCGCGTGAGGGCGAACCGCGGACATCGCACGCGAACCGCCCGATTGAGGACCGTGAGCACCAGGATGATGAAGATGAGGTTGAAGAACAGGGATATGGTGGTGGGATGCGCAGAGTAACGGACGACCTCCATTTGCACCACCCAGTAGGCGTTGACGGGCAGGAGAATGAGGCTGGCGACGACCGAGCGCCAGGTTACCGCCTGCGATCCGGTGGGCCGTGCTTGACCATGCGGCCGTCGATCGTCGGTCATGACGAGCGGCCCCTGTGCAGTGGTGTTTGGTCCTCGGTTCCCATGCTAGAGGCTCGAGTTCACAGCTCGCGCTCAACGACATAGCCGGCGATGGAGCAGAGCGGATCGGCGGCAGCTCCCAGGCATTCCACGGCTGCACGCGCCATCTCGGCTTCCTCGCGGGCTTTGCGACGGCTTTCCTCAATGCCGAAGAGCTTGGGATAGGTGGCCTTGTCCTGTCGCACGTCGCTGCCGACGGGCTTGCCGAGCTTCGACTCGTCACCCACAACGTCCAGAATGTCGTCCGCGATCTGAAAGGCGAGCCCAAGATGCCTTCCATAGCATGACAGGGCTGCCACAGCCTGTGGCGATCCGCCTACCAGAAGCGAGCCAACGACACACGAGGCCTCAATCAGCGCGCCGGTCTTGTGCGAGTGAATGTACTGAAGGTCCTGCGCCGAAATGTCCTTACCCTCCGCATCCATGTCGGCAACCTGCCCGCCAACCATGCCCCAGGTTCCCGATGCTCGTGCAACCACTCTCAGGACCTTAGCGACGCGCACCGCTGCGGGCTCGAGAGCCCGGGCATCCTCGGACCCGTCTCGCAGGAGGTCGAGATTGTCGCTGATGAGCTCAAAGGCAAAGGCCAGCAAGGCATCGCCCGCAAGGAGAGCGGTGGCTTCGCCGAACATGATGTGGTTCGTGGGGCGTCCCCGTCTGGTGTCGTCATCGTCCATGCAGGGCAGGTCATCATGGATGAGCGAGAACGCATGGATACACTCGAGGGCGCAGGCAGTGGGGAGGACAGCATCGGCTTTTCCGCCCGCCGCTTCCGCCGATGCTATGACCAGAATGGGCCGCAACCGCTTGCCCGGCGCCAGCACGCTGTAGCGCATAGCCTCGTGCAGTCGACCGGGCGGCTCGGATGCAGAAGGAAGGTAACGATCTAGCGCTGCCTCCACCAAAGACCGACGTTCGCGCATGTAGAGCTCGAGGTGCATGGATGCTCCCAGATGGGGTAGTGCAGAGCCTATTATAGTGGCAACGAGCGGGTTGCGTCTATCCTCATCACGAGTACCGGACATAGCCACCAACGATAAGCGTTGAGGGTAAACTCTTGCGGCGATGAGCGAGGCATCTCCCAGGATAGAGGTCTTCCCGAATCCCAAGCCTGAACGGGACTACGTCATCCGGCATACCTGTCCGGAGTTCACGTCGGTCTGTCCGATCACGGGCTTGCCGGACTTTGGCACGATTACGATCGAGTATGTGCCCGATCGGACCTGCATTGAGCTCAAATCGCTGAAGTACTACCTCTTTGGCTTCCGTCAGGAGGGCATTTTCTACGAGAGCGTCGTCAACCGCATCCTTGATGATCTCGTTGCGGCGTGCGCGCCGCGTCGGATGAGCGTGCGAGGGTCTTTCCGGGTAAGGGGCGGCATTCGCTCCCGGGTGATTGCGACATATCCTGACGCCACCGATGGTGTGTCTCGCTGAACGATGTACACGCTCATCGTAAAGACCACGTTCGAAGCATCCCACAGCATTCCCGGCCATGAGGGTAAGTGTGCGCGCCTTCACGGGCACACCTATCGAGTGGAGGCCGAGTTCTCAGGCGATGAGCTAGATCGCATCGGGATGTTGCGGGATTTCAGCGAGCTGCGCAGAGCTCTGGAAGAGATCGTTCCCGATCACACCCATCTGAACGATGTGCTCGATGTGCCCACTACCGCTGAGCACGTCGCTCGGTGGATTTTCGATGAGTTAGCTGCTCGCGAGCTGCCTGTGACGGCTGTAGCCGTCTGGGAGACGGATCGGTACGGTTGCCGCTACTCCCGCTCGACCAATCCCTTGCCTCAAGGAGGTGCGTGACTTGGTTGTCGCCGTGGTGAAGGAGACGTTCGAGGGCGAGCGACGGGTGGCCGTGGTGCCGGCGTCCGTAGGCCCGCTTCGGAAGGCCGGCCTCGAGGTGGTTGTGGAAGCCGGCGCCGGGCTCGCCGCAGGGTATCCAGACGCCGTTTATGCGGAAGCCGGCTGCCGCATTGCCGCGACCAGGAATGAGGCCTTTCAGCAGGCAAACATCCTAGCTCAGGTGCGCGCGCTCGGGGCCAATCCCGGGTCGTGGGCCGATGACGCTCCCTCCATCAGGGCCGGCGCTGCAGTGATCGGTTTGATGGATCCGCTCGGCTCACCCGAGTCGATCGCCGACGCCGCTCGCTATGGATGGACGGCATTTGCGCTTGAGTTGCTCCCACGTATCACGCGGGCGCAATCCATGGATGTGCTCTCTTCCCAGGCCAACCTGGCGGGCTACAAGGCCGCTTTGATGGCGGCGAACGCATCGCCGAAGCTGTTCCCGATGATGATGACAGCGGCTGGCACGATCACTCCTGCGAGGGTCTTTGTTCTGGGCGCAGGCGTGGCGGGGCTTCAGACCATCGCCACTGCACGTCGGTTGGGCGCCGTGGTCACGGCCTATGATGTGCGACCGGCCGTACGTGAGCAGGTTGAGAGCCTGGGAGCGCGCTTTGCGGAGATCGAGCTGGACGCCTCGGATGCGCAGGATTCGGGCGGATATGCGAAAGCCCTCGGGCCTGAGTTCTACGCCAAGCAGGCCGAAATGATGACGGGATGGCTTGCCGAATCCGACGCAGCTATCTGTACAGCGGCAGTGCCGGGTCAACGTGCTCCCATTCTCATTACCAAGCAGATGGTGGAGCAGATGCGTCCCGGCTCGGTGATCGTGGACCTCGCCGCAGAGCGAGGGGGAAACTGCGAGGTAACGGAGCCCGGCGCCGTCGTGGAACACCATGGCGTTCGGGTGATCGGACCGCTGAACGTACCGTCAGAGCTTCCGTACCACGCAAGCCAGCTCTACTCGCGCAACATGGCCACGTTCCTCGCGCACATCGTCCGTTCTGGCGCCGTCTGCGCAGACCGGTCGGATGAGATCATCGCCGGGACTCTTGTCCTGCACGAAGGGCAGGTGGTACACGCCAGACTGCGCGAGATGCTCGGCATGGCCGAGCTCGAAGCGCCTGCCAAACAGGGGGACGCGCAATAGTGGACAATCTGGTTGCGAGCTTCTACGTTTTCATCCTTGCCACGTTTCTCGGCTTCGAGGTGATCCGGCGCGTGTCGCCGCTGCTGCATACGCCGCTGATGTCTCTGACGAACGCCATTTCCGCCATCAGCCTCGTGGGATCCATCGTGCTGCTGGGTGAGCAGAGNACGACGCTCACCACGGTTCTCGGCGCCGTTGCGGTNACNGCCTCGATGATCAATGTGGTGAGCGGCTTTCTCATTACCGACCGNATGCTAAGGATGTTCAAGCAGCGTCCGGCCGACCGAAAAGGGAAGCAANCCTGATGCCCGGCGGACACGGTATGGGGCCTGCCGAGGCGCTGACAGTCCAGGCCGTNCTGACTCAGATAAGCTATCTGGCGGCGGCAGCGCTGTTCGTNTTCTCTCTCAAATGGCTGAGCTCGCCAGCCACCGCTCGACGGGGCGTCATTGCTGGCGAGACCGGCATGATTCTGGCGATCATCGGCACGCTGTTGATGCCGGAGATCGAAGCATTCCATTGGATACTGCTGACATTCTTCATCGGCGCCGCCATCGGCATCCCGATCGCGGTGCTCATGCCGATGACGGCTGTCCCGCAACGGACCGCGCTATCCCACTCGTTTGGCGGGTTGGCGGTGGGACTGGTGGGAACGGCGAAGTACTACCTCTGGATCGCCGAGGAACCGCATCGCCTGACGCACTTCGTGATGGGAGTGCTTGCGTTTGAGACAATCCTCGGCTATCTGACCTTTACGGGGAGCCTGATGGCATTCGGCAAACTCCAGGGCTGGCTGCCGTCGCGGCCTATCCTCTACCGGGGGCAGAACGTCGTCAACTTCGTTCTGCTCGGCATTGCCATTGCGGCCGGCATCTACCTGAACTTCCATCCGACCGAAGCCCGGCTGTTCCCCGTGCTGATCGTGCTGTCGCTGGCATTCGGCACTCTGCTTATCATTCCCATCGGCGGCGCCGATATGCCCACGGTGATCTCGCTCCTGAACTCCTATGCAGGTCTGTCGGCATCGGCGATGGGCTTCGTGCTGGACAACAAGCTCCTGATCATTGCGGGCGCTCTCGATGGGTCTTCGGGGTTCATCCTCTCCGTAATCATGTGCCGGGCCATGAACCGTTCGTTCACCAACGTGTTGTTCGGCGCGTTCGGCGCAGTCAGCGAGAAGCAGGTCGGCGCCAAAGAGGAGCGTACCGTTCGCTCTGCTCAGCCCGATGAGGCGGCCTCGATCCTCGCGGCGGCACAGTCGGTGGTGATCGTGCCCGGTTACGGCATGGCGGTGGCTCAGGCACAGCACAAGGTCCGGGAGCTGTACGATCAGCTCACGCGCCGCGGCGTCGAGGTGACGTTCGGTATCCATCCGGTTGCGGGCCGCATGCCGGGGCATATGAACGTACTGCTGGCCGAAGCGGACATACCGTATGATCGCCTGAAGGAGATGGAGGACGTCAACTCAGAGCTGCCCCACACCGACGTAGCGCTCGTGATTGGGGCGAACGATGTGACGAATCCTGCCGCGCGCACCGATAAGTCCAGTCCGATCTACGGCATGCCGATCATTGACGTGGACCGGGCGCGGACGGTGATGGTCATCAAGCGCAGCATGAACGCCGGATTCGCGGGCATCGACAACGAGCTGTACTACATGGACAAGACGCTCATGCTGTTCGGCGATGCCAAGGCCTTCGTCGGTGACATGGTCAAGGCCATATCGTCGGAGGGGCACTGACGCGCGACTGAGAACGCAGAGGGCGGCCGACGCGCCGCCCTCTGCCAGTTACTTACGGCTCTTGCCTGGTTCGAGCGCCAGCTTTAGCACCTGCGCGACGTCGGAAACGAGCTCGATCTGAAGATTGGACCTTACGTCCTCCGGCACTTCCTCTCGAACGTCCTTTTCATTGCGTCGCGGCAAGATTACCGTCGTCATGCCGGCCCGCCTGGCTGCCAGTACCTTCTCCTTGATCCCTCCGACGGGCAACACTTTGCCGGTGAGCGTGATTTCGCCGGTCATGGCAATGCCCGGGCGGACACGCCTGCCGGTGAAAAGGCTCGCCAGAGCGGTCGCGATCGTCACGCCGGCAGACGGCCCGTCTTTCGGAGTCGCACCCGCTGGCACGTGTATGTGTATATCGTGGGTCGCATAGTAGTCGCTCGACGCGCCGATCCTGCGAAAGTTGGTGCGGACATAGGACAGAGCCGCTTGCGCGGATTCCTGCATCACCGAGCCGAGCTGGCCGGTGATGATCAGTTGCGGGGGACGGCCGTTCGGCGCGGTCATGGCGGTGGCCTCGATGAAGACAATGTCGCCGCCGACTGGCGTCCAGACCAGGCCTGTCGCCACGCCGGGCATACGCACGCGCTCGTCCACTTCCTCGCGCTCATAGCGCGGGGCGCCGAGGAACTCCGACACCTGGCGCGGGCCGATGGTCATTTTCCGGCGCTTGCCTTCGGCGAACGCGCGAGTGGCTTTGCGACAGGCGGTGGCAATGCAGCGCTCGAGGTTGCGGACCCCTGCCTCGCGTGTGTGGCCGCGGATCATGGACGTGATGGCGTCCGGGGTGATTGTCAACCTGCCGGTGATCCCGTGCTCTTCCATCTGTTTGGGCACAAGATGGCGCTGGGCGATCAGGAGCTTCTCTTCCTCGGTGTACCCGGCGATCTCGATGATCTCCATCCGGTCGCGCAGCGGCGGCAGGACGGTGTCGAGCATGTTGGCTGTCGTAATGAACAGAACGCGGCTGAGATCAAACGGCACCTCGAGATAGTGGTCTCGGAACGATGAGTTCTGCTCGGGATCAAGGACCTCGAGGAGCGCGGATGACGGGTCGCCCCGGAAGTCGGCAGTCACCTTGTCTATCTCGTCGAGCATGAAGATCGGGTTGTTCGATCCGGCGCGACGCATACCCTGAATGATCTGGCCCGGGAGGGCGCCGATGTAGGTGCGCCTGTGTCCGCGGATCTCGGCCTCGTCGCGCACGCCTCCAAGGGAGATGCGAACGAAGTTGCGGCCGAGGGCCCTGGCGATGGACCTGCCGAGCGACGTCTTACCGACACCAGGCGGGCCGGCGAAGCAGAGGATCGGTTGCCTCAGCGCTCCCTCGGCCTTGAAACGCCGGACGGCCAGGAACTCCAGAATGCGTTCCTTGACCTTGTCGAGACCGTAGTGGTCTTCGTCCAGGATCAGTTTGACCGCGGCGAGGTCCAGGTTGTCCTCGGTTGCCACTGTCCAGGGCAGCGCAATGAGCCAGTCTATGTATGTGCGCGCCACCGTGTATTCCGGTGCAGCCGTCGGCATCCGTTGAAGCCGCTCCAGCTCGCGGTAAGCCTCCTTGGATGCCTCTTCCGGCATTCCGGCGGCCTCGATCTTCTCCCGTAACTCGTCGATCTCGCGCGTTCGGTCGTCGCCCTCGCCGAGCTCCTTCTGGATGGCCTTCAACTGCTCGCGCAAGTAGTACTCGCGCTGCGATCGGCCCAGTTCGGAAGCTACGTCCGAATGGAGCTTGCTTCCCAGCTCGAGTACCTGCACCTCGCGCGCCAGCAACGCCATCAGAGCCTGCATCCGCTCACGCAGCGGGATTGTCTCCAGAATCTGCTGCTTCTCCGCAGTAGAGAAGCGGGGAAGATGGGCGGTGACGAGATCGGTCAGGATGCCGGGCGAATCGATGTTGTTGGCCAGGGCCTGCAGCTCGTCGGGAAGATCGGGCGAGAGGGATACGGCCTTCTGGAAAAGACTGACGATGCTGCGCCGCGCTGCCTCGATCTCGACGGTCTGATCTTCAGGCACCGGAGGCTCCGGTATCGTTCGGATCTTGACACGCAGATAGGGCTCGACCTGCTCGGCCTCAAGGATCTCGAAACGCGTGATGCCCTGCACAATCAGCCGGATCCCATCCGGCAGCTGCATCATCATGCGAATCGCGACCGCAACTCCGATCCTGTACACATCGTCGAGCGTGGGGTTGTCCACCGACGGGTCCTTCATTGCGACCACGCCGATGACGCGATTCCCGCCCACGACGGATTCGTTGATCATCTTGACGGAGTTCTCGCGTCCCACGCCGAGCGGGGAGACGAGAACGGGGAACATCACATAGTCGCGAAGCGGCAGTATGTTCAGCGTGTCCGGGACGGGCGTGCGAGTGACGTTCAGTCCGCCCAGCTCATCGTCGGGACCGGTGATCTCGATATTGCTCATGTCTCTTGCACGGGGACCGAACGCGGTTGCTGGCTTCCTATGGCGCGCTTCGGCAGCGTGACCACCAGGATGCCGTTGGTGTAGCGAGCGGTGATGCCGTCGCGATGAATGCGAACGTCCGTCGGCAGCGTGATCTGCCGTTCGAACGGCCCGAAGTAGATCTCGAGCTGGTAACAGCGGACACGACCCTCGCGCTCGTCGTCGGTCTCGTGGCGATGGCCCGACACCGTCAGATAGCGGTCATCGGCAGAGAGATGAACGCGGAGCGACGCGCCGTCCACTCCGGCAAGCTCGACCTTAACCACGATGGATTCTGTCGTCTCGTGGAGATCTACGCGAGGTTGCCAGAACCGCTCCGGCGGCGGCACGCCCGTCAGAAAGGCACGCATAGCCTCGTCGGCAAGTCGTTGCATTTCGCTCTCCATCCGCCGCACGAGATCTGTATCAGCGCTGGTTGATAGCTCCATCGAAGGCCGCTCCCGGTTGGGTTCCGATTGACGCAGGCTAGTATGGCCCTCAGTGCGCGCGAACGTCAAGCGTGGGTTTACAGAGCAGGCACGGCTAACCCATAATGCACCCATCTCCCTGCAAGGACAGCGCCGTCATGTCATACACGATGCATGTCGTCTCTCACACCCACTGGGATCGCGAGTGGTACCAGCCCTTCGAGGTGTTCCGCTTGCGTCTGGTTGATCTGCTCGACCATCTCCTGGACATCCTGGACCACGATGAGACCTTTCGCCACTTCAGTCTTGACGCGCAGACCATAGTGCTCGAAGACTACCTGGCGATCCGACCTGGCGCCAGATCGCGCATCGAGAAGCACGTTCGCGCCGGCAGGCTGGCCGTCGGTCCGTGGTACCAGCTCAACGATGAGTTCCTTGTGAGCGGCGAGGCAACCATCCGCAGTCTTCTGATCGGTTCACGCATTGCGGCATCGTTCGGAGAGTGTATGAAGGTGGGCTACCTGCCGGATCAGTTCGGCAACATTTCCCAGATGCCGCAGATTCTGCGCGGGTTCGGCATGGACAACGCGATCATGGGTCGCGGCAGACAACTGGTGAATCCCGAAGACAAGATGGAGTTCTGGTGGGTTGGTCCAGACGGATCGCGCGTACTCGCCTCGCTGATGGCCTACTGGTACAACAATGCCCAGTACATCCCCCAGGATGCTGACGCCGCGCTCGAGTTTGTGAACGGGCTCAGGGAGACGATGGCCCAGCGATCTGCCACCCATGACCTCCTGTTCATGAACGGTGTGGACCATCTGGAAGCGCAGCCGACCATCGGCCAGACCGTCGCCGCCGTTTCGGAGCTGCTC
>Ga0067045_1000182_pt1 | contig 10246 bp, 12 predicted proteins | sample TerdegcTABiofilm_FD_59184 | JGI IMG/M metagenome (GOLD analysis project Ga0067045, IMG submission 59184) | Combined Assembly of (Gp0054472, Gp0054536) Wastewater bioreactor microbial communities from Singapore -Terephthalate degrading... | reverse complement strand
CATGATGGCGGTGAGATTTGGGGAAAATATTTTGGTTATTGACTGTGGTTTAATGTTCCCGGAAGAAGAAATGCTGGGGATAGATGTTGTTATCCCGGATATTACCTACCTGTTGGAGAACAGGGATTTGGTCCGGGGGATAGTGCTTACTCATGGGCACGAGGACCACATTGGAGCCCTTCCTTATGTGTTGAGACAGTTGAGTGTTCCGGTATACGGCACGAAGCTTACTTTAGGTCTGTTGCAGGGCAAATTAAAAGAGCGGAATGTTGATGCCACCCTCAATACAGTTAAACCCAGGGATATTGTTCAGATCGGTCCGTTCAGGGTGGAATTCATCAGGGTGTCACACAGTATTCCTGATTCTGTAGCAATTGCCGTTCATACACCGGTGGGAGTGGTCGTTCATACCGGCGATTTCAAGATCGACCAAACACCCGTGGATGGCCAGATCATTGACTTTCACCGGTTAGCCCAGTTGGGTGAGAAAGGCGTGCTGGTCTTGCTGTCGGACAGCACTAATGCTGAATACCAGGATATACCCTTTCTGAGAGGATGGTCGGGAATACTTTTGAAGAAACCTTCAGCCAGGCTACTGAGCGTATTATTATTGCCACTTTTGCTTCTAATGTGCACAGGCTCCAGCAGGCCATTGAGGTAGCCCATAGGCAGAACCGCAAAGTTGCTGTTGTCGGACGGAGTATGGTCAATGTGGTTAATGTAGCTTATGAGCTCGGGTATCTCAATATTCCTGAGAATACATTTATCGAATTAGATGAGGCCTCCCGCCTGCCCGGCCATAAGGTGGTTATCCTCACTACGGGCAGCCAGGGTGAGCCGATGTCGGCTTTAACCAGGATGGCCCTGTCTGATCACAAGCAGGTAGAAATTGTGCCGGGTGATACGATTATCATTTCGGCCACCCCCATCCCCGGGAATGAAAAGGTGGTTGCCCGGATTATCGACCAGCTTTTTAAACGGGGGGCGCATGTTATTTATGAATCAGCCTCGAGTATTCATGTATCGGGGCACCCGTGCCAGGAAGACCTCAAAATGATGATTAATCTGGTTCGCCCGANATTTTTTGTGCCTATACACGGGGAGTACAGGATGCTGATCAAGCANGCTGAGCTGGCTAANGANGTCGGGGTTTTNCCGGAAAACATTTTTGTTGCCGAAAACGGCCAGGTGCTTGAATTTACCCGCCGCAATGGGCGTATTGCCGGTAAGGTTACAGCGGGGAAGGTGCTGGTTGATGGTTTGGGTGTTGGGGATGTGGGTAATATAGTTTTGAGAGACCGCAAACAGCTTTCCCAAGATGGCATCCTGATTGTTGTTGTTACTATAAACCGCGAGGCAGGTTTAATAGTAGCCGGTCCGGATATAGTTTCACGGGGTTTTGTTTATGTCCGGGAATCAGAAGAGTTGCTGGAGGAGGCCAGGTTAAAGGTAAGGTGTGCTCTGGATACATGTGCTGAACGGGGTATATCGGAGTGGTCGTCCATCAAATCACAGGTTAGAGAGGCTTTAGGGAAATTTCTTTACGAAAAAACTAGGAGAAGGCCGATGATTTTGCCCATCATAATGGAGATATGACGAACCGGGTTGCAATTAAAAAAAAGTACGTTGAAAGCCGCTATTTACGCGGCTTTTTCCGTGTAGCCCAGCATGTCTGCCAGGTTACAATTGCTGTGGTCTATCTTGTTTAGCATAATGATATTTGCTATAATTTTACTGTATACCCTTAAATTTTTAAAAGGAGGAAAGATAATGGAAAAGCATATTGGTATTATTGGTATTTTAGTTAATCAAAAATCAGAAAACGCACCTAAGGTACAGCAAATATTAACTAAATATGGTTCATTAATATTACATCGCAGTGGAATTCCTTATTCTAAATGTGATCGTGGTATCATAAACCTAACGGTAGAAGCTGCCCCTGATGAATTGGATAGTTTAACTAAAGAACTTAGTAGTGTTAAGGACATTATAGTTAAATCAATGATATTAGCTAATGATGCTAACCAATTACAAATTATGTAATTTATAAATAGATTTCTTTAAAGATATTCTTATTTAGCCGATACAAGGCCCGTACACCCTGTTCCGAGATAAGGATAATACTGCAGAAAATTACTGTAGCATTACCTTAATAATTTTCCAAACTGATTTTTGGATACTATTTTCAGCTTATCATTGTAAAATTGCATTAGGGCAACCTTGTTCAGCTATTTTCTTCAACAATATCCCACTTGTTACACCGCGAGCCCCACCGGCCGATTACCTTATCATCTTCGTAAATTTCCACGATTTCACATACGTTGGGACAGCCATTGCAATCGAAATTGCTTGTGCGGTAGGGGAGGCCGGTTATTTGAAAACCTTTAAAGCGGGTGTGCCCAGTTATAGCCACTTCTTCCCGCGCTAGCTGGGCCGCGCCGATGGCTCCCATTATCCCAAAATGCTCCGGTACCTGAACAGGAATACCGAGAGCTTCCTCAAAAGCGGCTCTGATGCCCACATTGGCGGCGACGCCGCCCTGAAATACCACCGGGGGCAATATTTCCTTGCCTTTACCTACATTGTTAAGATAATTGCGGACCAATGCCTCGCATAAGCCTTTAATAATATCAGGTATCTTGTGCCCCATTTGCTGTTTGTGGATCATGTCCGACTCGGCGAAAACCGTACAACGTCCGGCAATGCGGACCGGATTCTCTGATTTAAGGGCCAGCTTCCCAAACTGGTCGATTGGGATATTTAACCGGGAGGCCTGCTGATCCAGAAACGATCCGGTACCTGCGGCACAGACTGTGTTCATGGCGAAGTCTGTAACAATTCCATCCCGTAGTATGATGATTTTTGAATCCTGACCGCCTATCTCAATAACTGTCTGCACGTTGGGTATGATCATGGACGCTGCTACGGCATGGGCAGTTATTTCGTTTTTGATCACATCCGCGCCGGCCATCACTCCGGCCAGGTAACGGCCGCTGCCTGTTGTTCCCACTCCTGCAATTTCTAATCCCGGTGGGAGATAGCCTGCTATTTGTTTCAACCCTTCCTGGATTACTTCAATAGGCCTGCCCTGGGTACGCAGGTAGAGACCGGTAATTACTTTTCCGGTCTCGTCAAGGACCACAATATTTACACTGACTGAACCAACATCTATTCCCAAGTATGCCTTCATAAATATCCTTTCCGTTTTTTAACCTGCTGAGTTTATCAGCCTGTTAAAGCTCCGGCACTGTACTGTAATTGTTTTTTTCTCTTTAACAAATCTATAAACGCTTCCAGCCGGGTGGTCATGCCGGCCTTTCCGGTTTGCTCATCAAGGAAGAAAGTAAGGAACGGTATGTCGTAATCTTTGCTCACCCGGGGCAAAATCGTGCGCGCTACAATTTCCGGTATGCATGTAAACGGGGCGAGCTGGATCACCCCGTCAAAGCCGCGTTTCGCATAAAGGACAGTATTGCCGATAGAATCACGGCCATGTCCGCCTACCAGTTCGGGAAGGTAGGGAGATGCCGCTTCTTTTACTGTAATGCCTTCGGTGGTTTCTTTCCACGTATTGTCCCTAGTCCAGCCGGTGAGGAACATGGACCGCTCTACCTCGACCCCAAGGTTCCCCAGAGTTTCTTCAATCTCAAGGTTGCTGGCAGGTTCCAGCAAGACATATATTTCTCCAACGATGCCTACTTTTAAAACAGGGCGTTCGGGATCCTGAGGAATATTCCTGAGCGCTTCTAAAGCTGCGGCCTCAGCTTCTATGATCTGTTCGGTAGTATAGGCCTGGTCGATCCATTCCAGAACTTTCCGGTACACTCTGGTAGTGCTGCCGCGGTTGATTTCCCGGGGGCGCACGATATGGGTTAATTTTTCGGCGTTATCTAGTGCCTGCAGCTTGCGCCAAGCCCGCTTTATATGGGAGATGATGCCTCTAATGGAAACGCCGGACTTATTTAAAGCCCTGATATTTTTGATGAAATTAAGAGGGTAGAGGCGGGGCGGCTCGAAAACAATCATTTTAATATTGTGCCCCAGGTCGCTCAGTATCTTGTGGTGAAGCATGGCGTATTCCCCGGCCCGGCACGGGCCGACCCCACCTGTTGTAACGATTGTATCGGCTCCCATCTCTATGGTTTCGAGGTAAGTGCCCATCAGTATCTTTAGCGGGAAACAGGCAAATTCAGGCGCGTACCGGATCCCGAGATCCAGGGTGCGTTTGCTGGGGCGCGGCGGAACTATTACTTCATTTCCCAGGTCTTCCAGGAGCATTTTAAAAGTGCGGTATGACTCTCCCATGCGCGGAAAAGTTACTTTTGGCATGCCAATGCCTCCTTCCGGCGCTTTACCATGTCTACAAAAGCTTCAAGACGCGTAGACATGCCAGCTTCTCCGGTATGCTCGTCTATCATCAGGGTCATAAATGGTATGTCCCGGTGCTTTTTTGCCTCTAATTCAATGAACTTGTTCAATAAGAGTCCGGCCCGCACCCGAAGCGGTAAGGTGCAGCACACCATCCACCCGGCCTTGCCGGAATAAAAGGTGGGCTGCTTTTAGAGCCAGGTCACTGAATGTCCAGAAAAGCCTCTTCGGCAAGCCGCAGCTTTTTTGTCTTGCCAGCAAAAACGGTGATATATTCTCGGCGGTGATGACGCTTACTCCCATGCGCCGGAGTTTATCCAGCATATTTACATTAATAAAGCTGTCGTAAATATTGTAAGGATAACCAAGCACCGCAAACTTCAAGCCCGGTTCGGGGGGTTTTGCCGAAACGGCACCAGGCCGGTCCAACAGGTTAATCGCTTCATGCGGGTTCCAGCCGTTTCTTAGTAACTTTTTGTAACGGTCCAGAATCCTGCATGCTTTCCGGTACGCCCGGTAAATAGAAAGTTTACCTGCTCCAAATATGCCGCCAATTTCTAAATATGCCTTTAATAAAGCAAATGGCCCCTCGCGCGTATCCATACGGATATCAATGACCGGCGGTACATCGGTTATCGAATGCCTGATCATGTCCGGCAAACCGAGGAATTTGGGACAGTATACAGTCTTGCGGTTAATACATACAACCCGGGGTATGAAAAGATAGTCTACCCGGTCTTTTATCTCCATGACGTGACCAAAAAAAGCTTGACCGGTACGCACGCGTCGGCCAGTGCTTCACGAACTCCTTTATTAAGTATATCTTTCGTCGTCTTACCGGAGGTGACTACCTGAATCCCTATTTCATTAAAGAAGGCTTGCCACAGCGGGTAATAAAGATAATATAGCAAGGCGCTGGGAATGCCGACTTTAATAGCCAAAACAAAGTTCCTCCTTTATTTGGAATAATCTCTGTATAACTATATGACATCTAAGGCATGTTATACCAGCGATCCGTTTTTAAAATAGAGTTCTATACAAGGAGAAAAAATCCTTCCACAAAATTCAACAAAAAAGGCTGGCCTGCGGAGATTGTTGAGGTTTGCGGTTATGGACGGTAATAAAGGAATAGTTGTCCTCTGTTAATCCGGAAGAAGGCAGGAAAAGGACGATTCATGGCGAAGTCAGGTTTTATGTTCACTACCGGTATTGCTGGGGTGTATGAGCTATCCTGAAAATAGAATTTACCCGGCAGGGTATTGTCCCTGTTCACTCCGGTGCTCCGCGTAAGATGCGCACCAAAGCTCGCGTTGGGCGAAATTGGTCCGCCTTCAACTCGCCGTCCTGGCTCGCTGAAGGCTGGCGCGAACATCCTGTCCGCGCCCCCAATTCCGCTTCCTCGCTTCGCTAGGTGCTGTTACCGGCGCTACGCAAGTCGTTCACTCGGGACAACCACCCTTCCCCCAGCTATTTTCATCCTTCTGCTGGTGCCGCGTCAGCGGCATGTATGTCTAATAAGAGAAAGGTGTGATGAAATTGACTGATATCACAGAAAGAATCATTTCAACCAAACGGGTATACGATGGGAAAATAATAAATCTTAAGGTTGACACAGTATCTCTGCCCGACGGGCGCACTGCCACTCGTGAAGTTGTGGAACATGCCGGCGCAGTTGCGATAGTGCCGCTAAATGAAAAGGGAGAGCTCCTCTTGGTAAGACAGTACCGTTATGCCGCTGGTAAGTCACTCTTGGAAATACCGGCCGGCAAGCTTGAACCCGGGGAAAATCCGTTAGAATGTGCCAGACGTGAACTGCTGGAGGAAACCGGGTATGAAGCGGGTGATTTGCAGCAGCTGTTCAGCATTTTCAGCACACCTGGTTTTACCAACGAGGTGCTGCATCTTTTTCTGGCAACAGGACTTATTCTAAAAGGGCAGACCCCGGATGAAGATGAAAATATAGAAGTGATATCCATACCTTTTAAGCGTTCCATCGAGCTCATCTGGAAAGGTGAAATCTGTGACGCCAAGTCAATTGCTGGAATATTGGCTGCCCATTACCTGATAAATGAACAGGCAAGGGCTTTGTAAGACCTCCTGCCTGTAAGGAATGGCTCAATGGATGTTTACAGAATTACCGGCTGGCTTTGGATAACGTTCAAATACTATTTTTTGTCCTACAAGCCGTGCCACCTGTTGCTCCGGCGGCTGGAGCCCGTTCGATTCGGGAGCATACCTCCGGCCGGCTATACTGATTACGGTTGGTGCCAGCTGCCGGGCGATTACCCGTGCTTTTTGATTCCCCCCTGCGCCGGCATGAACTATTCCCCGGCAGTTACCCATTATTAGGATNTTNCCTCCTGAAACAACTTCNGCCCCCGGGTGAACATCTCCGATAATAACAATGTGGTTTGGAGATGATACTTTNTGCCCGGAGCGCAGAGATCGGCGTATCATTAGTGCTGCTTCACCGGGAATTGCACTGGACGGAGCCTGGGAAGTTGCCGCAGNNAAGTCTGGATTTAATGCAGAACAGCTTTCCGCGTTTGGGACTAAGCCGAATTGTCTGCAAATATTAACCAATTCATTCTTTTGGTGTGCCGTGATGGCTTGTTGGCCCTGGAATAGAGAGAATTTTGCCCCTTTAAAAAAACCCCTGGCTGACTCCATTTTGCGAAGGAGATTATTCTTAATTTCTTCAAATTCGCGGTTTGGATCGAGAACAATCACAAGACCGTTCCTGGTTCCCTTAATCCTAACCATATCGTGATCCATAATCGACCCTATCCCCCACATTTTTCTTTATACAAAGAGTATTCGATTTGATCAGTCTTTTTCCTTCTTATTATGAAAATAATCAACAAATTAAAGTTTTGGCGGCGAATAAAAAAGACATTTTTGCGGTACCCTCAAATAAATAGATTATTAATTATGCAAACAGGAGGGGGATGGAAAATGGCTATCGTAGAAGTCAACATAGTTCCAATGGGAACGCCTACCGCCAGCATTTCCAGCTATATCAGGGACTGTTATGAAGTGGCAAAAAAAGAGAGTGGCATAAAAAGCCGGATGACACCTATGTCAACTATCCTCGAGGGTGATCTGGACAGGGTGATGGATGTTGTGAAAAAAATGCATAAAGTGCCGTTTGATAGCGGGATACAGCGGGTTGTAACCTCTGTAACAATTGACGACCGGCATGATAAACCCACCTCAATGGAGGAGTTGGTTGATTCAGTAGTATAATCAGCCTGTTCAAAAAATTGTTGATAGTTTTCCGCCACGGTGGCATAAATAATAATACTTTATGTTTATCCTGCAAAATAAAAAATACTGTTTAAACCGGGAGGTTGGAAAATGTCTGAATGGAGGAAAGATCCCATCGTTGACCGTTGGGTAATTATTTCCACCGAGCGCGGGAAACGCCCCAATGACTACAAGGAAATATCAGAAGGGAAAAATGCTCAGGAATGCCCACTGTGTGAGGGAAAGGAAAAACTGACGCCGCCTGAAATCATCGCCTACCGGGAACCGGGCACCCCAAAAGATGCTCCGGGGTGGTGGGTCAGAGTGGTTCCTAATAAATTCCCTGCTGTCAGAATTGAAGGAGAGCCTTTTTTGCAGCAGCAGGGGATTTACCTGACTATGAATGGAATCGGTGCTCACGAAGTAATTGTGGAATCCACCAGACATGAGCCCAGCCTGGATACCCAAACAGAAAAACAGGTGGAGGAAGTGATTTGGGCGTGGCGGGAGCGCTCTCTGGATTTGAGGAAAGATTCTCGACTGAAGTATATCCAGATCTTTAAAAACACCGGTCCGGTGGCCGGTGCTTCTCTAGAACATACTCATTCTCAACTGATAGCCATACCAATGGTTCCAATTGATGTCAAGGAGGAGATGGATGGCTCGCGGGAATATTTATCACGGCGTGGGTCGTGTGGGTTTTGTGACATGATCAATCAGGAGATTGCGGAACAGGAGCGGGTTATTATAGAAAGCAGCCACTTCTTGAGCTTTTGCCCCTTTGCCTCCCGATTTCCTTTTGAAACCTGGATTGTGCCAAAGGAACACCAGCATGACTTCGGTCAAATCCGTGAGGAGGCGGTACGTGATCTGGCCGGAGTTCTGCGGACGACTCTCCGTAAAATTGCGGTATTGATTAGAAATATACCATATAATATGGTCCTTCATACGGCACCTGTTAACATGCAAGAGGAACGGCATTACCACTGGCATCTTGAGATATTGCCTCGCCTAACCATTATGGCTGGCTTTGAACTGGGTACAGGATATTTTATTAATCCGACTTCACCTGAAATAGCTGCGCAGGCCCTTAGAGAGGTAAAGGAGTACTTTCCTTGTACAAGAGAGGCCGGTAAAAGAGGTGCATGATTATGTTTGATCGACCCTTGAAAATACTTCTTGTTTCGTCAGAAGTAGTTCCCTTTGCGAAAACAGGCGGTTTGGCTGATGTTGCCGGCTCACTGCCGAAGGCTCTGGCAACTGTTGGGAATGATAACATGGGCAATGATGTCCGGATAGTTATGCCACGCTACAAGCAAATTGAAGGCAGCGTTTACCGCATGGATTTTCCGGTTCCTTTTAAAGACCGTTTTGAAACGGCAATAATCAGGGAAAGCTCCATTGAGGCACATTACCAAGGTGAACGCAAGACAATTCCGGTATACATGGTGGATAACTATCATTATTTTTACCGTGACCGCATGTACATGTTTGATGATGAGGCAGAACGCTTTGCCTTTTTCTGCCGCACGGTGCTGGAAATGCTCCCGAAGCTGGAATGGCAGCCTGATGTTATTCATTGTAATGACTGGCAGAGCGGCCCAATCCCTTTGTTCTTAAAACACACTATCTACAAAACAATTTTTATAACCGTATTGCCACTGTTTTTACCATTCACAACCTCCAGTACCAAGGAAATTTCCCTAAGGATGTGCTTAAGGTCCTCGGTTTGGGGGAAGAGTATTTCCACCCGGAGCGGCTGGAGTTCTATGGTATGATCAGCTTTATGAAGGCTGGAATAGTATACGCTGATGTTATAAGTACCGTAAGCCGCACTTACGCAGTGGAGATCCAGCACCAGGAGATGGGTGAGCGGATGGATGGCCTGCTGCGCAAACGCTCGGCGGACTTATACGGGATTGTAAACGGTATAAATTATCACGAATTCAATCCACGGACCGACCCGCGGATTTACCGCAATTATGACCAGTTTAATGTGATAAATAAAAAGGAGAACAAATTTGCCCTGCAAAGAGAATTGGGACTCCCCGTACGGGATCTTCCAGTAATCGGCCTGATCTCCCGTCTGGTAGATCAAAAAGGGCTGGATTTAATAGCAGAGATTATTGATGAGTTGATGCGTGATGATATCCAGCTTATTGTTTTAGGCAGCGGGGATCGCTACTATGAAAAGTTGTTTGAAAATATCAGGGCTCGCTACCCGGAAAAAATAGGTCTGTATATCGGGTTTAACGCTATTCTGGCCCAGCGGATTTATGCCGGAGCAGATATTTTTCTCATGCCTTCTCGTTTCGAGCCCTGTGGCCTTGGGCAGTTAATCAGCCTCAGGTATGGAACCATTCCTGTGGTGCGTCTTACCGGTGGGCTGGCTGACACTGTAAGCGACTACAACCCGGCAACCGGTTCAGGCAACGGTTTTGGTTTTTACGATTATTCCGGAATGATGTTGCTGAACGCCATCAACAGGGCACTGCAGCTTTACCGGGAAAAACCGGAAGATTGGCAAAGGCTGGTTAAAAATGCTATGGAGATGGACTTCTCATGGGCGCGCTCCGGGGTGGAATATATTCATTTATTTCAGGAAGCTATGAATAAGCACCTTTCAGCCCAG
>Ga0067045_1032427_pt1 | contig 10247 bp, 11 predicted proteins | sample TerdegcTABiofilm_FD_59184 | JGI IMG/M metagenome (GOLD analysis project Ga0067045, IMG submission 59184) | Combined Assembly of (Gp0054472, Gp0054536) Wastewater bioreactor microbial communities from Singapore -Terephthalate degrading... | reverse complement strand
GGACCTTGCTAACGCATCAACAAGCGGAGATAACAGGTAGAAATCCAACCACTCACTGGCTGGTATCAACGCGCCCATCGGTGGCCGGAATCAACGCGCCCCGTGACACCGCAACCTGCGGCTCATCGAGTCGACGTACCCGGTCGAGTACGTCGGCAGCTTCGCCTGCAGCGACGCGCGCCTGGAGCGGATCTGGGAGATCTCCACGCGCACGCTGAAGCTGTGCATGGAAGACACGTTCACCGACTGCCCGCTCTACGAGCAGACCCACTGGGTGGGCGACGCGCGCAACGAGTCGTTGCTGGCCTATCCCGTGTTCAACAGCACCGACCTGGCGCGGCGGTGCATCCGCATCACGGCGCAGTCGCTCAAGCGCTATCCGATAGCCGGCTGCCAGACGCCCTCGTCGTGGGACGTGCTGATTCCGGCGTGGAGCTTCCTCTGGGGGATTTCTGCCTGGGACTACTACTGGTACACCGGCGACCGCGAGGCCCTGCGCGAGGTCTGGCCGGCCGTGATCCGCAACCTCAAGGGCGCCGAGGGATACCTGAACGACCGGGAGTTGTTCACCGCGCCGTTCTGGAATTTCTTCGACTGGACGGCCATCGACCAGGGCGGCAAGACCGTGCTCCACAACAGCCTGTTCTTCGTGGGTGCGATCGACGCGGCCCTGAAGATCGGCCAGGCGATCGACGACCATCGCCACGATGCCTGGCTCAGGTCGATGCGCTCGCGCCTGGTGGGCGCGATCAACCGCCTGTGGGACGAAAAGAAGCAGTCGTATCCCGACGCGGTGCGCGACGACGGGACGATCAGCCCGAAGACCTGCCAGCACACGAGCTTCCTGGCCGTGCTCTTCGACGTGGTCGATCCGAAGCACCGCGAGGCGGCGAGGCGGAACCTCGTCAGCCCTCCGGACGGCATGACCCGGGTGGGCTCGCCGTTTGCCGCGCTCTATCTCTACGAGGCCCTGGAGAAGCTGGGCCTGGAAGACGAGATCCTGGCCGAGATCTATCGGAACTACCTGCCCATGCTCGAGGCCGGGGCCACGACCGTGTGGGAGAGTTTTCCCAGCGGCACGACCGGCCGCGGCGGGTTCCCCACCCGGAGCCACTGCCACGCCTGGTCGTCGGCCCCCAACTACTTCCTGCCGCGGATCGTGCTGGGCGTGAAGTCGACGGCCCCCGGCGGCGCGGCCCTCCAGATCAGCCCGCGGTTGGCGTCGGGAATCACCTGGGCCAAGGGCACGGTGGCCACGGCGTGCGGGCCGGTCTCCGTCTCCTGGAGGCTCAGCGGCGACACGTTCGACGCGACCTGCAAGGCGCCGGAGGGCGTGCGCGTCGAATTCAAACGGAACGACACCATGGCCGGCAAGCGGGTCATGCTGAACGGCAAGCCGGTCGAGTGACGACCCAAGACTTGGGCGGTCGGCGCCGCCACCACGTGGCCAGCACCGAGGCCGAGACGTTCATCCAGGGGCCGAAGACCGCGGGGGCCAAAGCCGCCTTGACGCTTTGCAGCGTGTTCATGGCCAGGGCGGAGGCCATGCCGCCGTTTTGCAGCCCGACTTCGATCGCCACCGTGCGGCAGTCCCACTCCGAAAGCCGGCAAAGCCTGGCTCCCCAGTAGCCGAACAGGTAGCCTAGCCCGTTGTGCAAGATGGCCGCGGCCACGAGCGCCAGTCCCACGGTGCGAAGCGACTCGGCCGACCGGGCGGTGATGATGCCGATGATGAAACAGATGCCGAACATCGACACGAAGGGAAGGGCCTTGTCCATCCATCGCTCCGGGCCGTGCAGGAGCACGTCGACCACGAGTTTTGCCAGGACCACGACGCCGAACATCAAGAAGCCGACGACCAATCCGCCCCGGATTCCCGTGAGATAGCCGGCCCCGAGCCATCCGGCGGCCGCTGCTGCCGCGAGGCTGATCGTCCCCACACCGCCCAGCACGGAGACGCGGCGCCAGCGAGGCTGCCGGCCGTAGAGAACGCGGTTGGCTCCGAGGCCGGCAAGCAAGGGTACGAGGATCATGTTGCAGATCTCCAGCATCATGTTCCAGAAATCGACCGGCACGTACTGCCCCGCCAGCAGTTTCATCATCAGAGGCGTCATCAGCGGGGAAACGAGCGTGGAGCACGCGGTCATGGTGACCGAGAGGGCCACATTGGCCCGCGCCAAGTAGGCCATCACGTTGGACGCCACGCCCCCGGGGCAAGACCCGATGAGCACGACCCCTGCCGCGATCTCCGGCTCAAAGCCGAACGCGGTGGCCAAGGCAAAGCCGACACAGGGCATGACCGAGAACTGAAGCACGAACCCGACCAGCACGGGCCAAGGCATGGCCAGCACGCGTCCGAAATCGGCCAGGCTCAGCGTGGTGCCCATGCCGAACATGATGACCTGGATCAGGGGAACGATGAGGATCTTCAAGTCGGCGCCGAACCACGTGCCGAAGGCCGCAGGGTACAACATCGAGGCGGCCACGAACACAAACACCCAGACGGTGAACGCATAGGTCCGCAGCCGCCGCGAAGCCATCAGCAGGACGGCCAGCGCGGCCAACAAAGCGATCACCAAGGGCCCGACCGACCAAATCATCAAAGCCCAACAGGTTTGCATATCGTTTCAGCTATCAGTCTCTAGCGGGCTCGGCTCGCCATCAATGAACCACCCTCGCTATGACGTACGCCAGCAAGGCGCCTAGTGTCACGAATAGACCGACTATTGCGAGCCGCCTAAGAAACCAGTGGACTATCTGGTTCTCTCTTCCCGCCACCTTCTCCAGAAAGCGGTCGATGGCTCGGGATATCTGAATGACTGCGGTACCAAATGCACTAATTCCAGCGAGTATGCAGGATCCAAGCGATTGTAAGTGCTCTCGATTCACCTCTACGCTTGGCTTGACAGAGAAGGCCAAGGCCGCGAGGTGCTGAATCGCGGATTGGAACAGGTTCGGTACATCGCTCCTCGATGTTTGCAGATAGAGGAGGAACCCCGACTGTGACCGAACGACCATATCGCCGTAAAGACAAAGCGGAATCTGGTAGTTGTTAGCGAACCGGCGATCGGGTCCACCGTCTCTGTTTGGATGCGCCCATGTATGCCCAATCACCTGAGCATCGGCAGGGGGGGATGGTTCAACGAATCTTGAGGTGTCAGCGGCAACGCTTATCGCGTGGTAGTCAACATGTGCGACACCGCTGTTATCGTACACAAGCACTCCATCGGGCATGAAGTACAACGTTTGCTGCCGCGCGATTATCGTGGGAATGGTTACGTTCGCTTCTACCCATGGGGGCGTGCCTTCGCCAATTCCGACAGATGAGCGAGTGACGAGGTTGGATGCACCAGCATGCAACTTGCGCTGTTGGAGTGTTGTAAGGGCGGCAGAGCTGTCCAGAACCCACACCTGCCTGCAGGCTGCGAGCTCGTTGAATCCGGATACAAGGCGTTCAAACGTCTGTTGTGACGACGGATCGAGATCATAGCAAACGCAAACCGTTCTTCGACGTGTCTCCCAACGACCGATGAGCCAGACAACTAGGACGCCGAGGCAAAGGGGGATCGCGGCTAGGATCGGCTTGAGTGACAAGCAACCGAGGCAGAGTGCACCGAACAGCACCGCAGATGCGTAGTCAAGACGCATTCGACGATACGAGTCATTCAGCAACCGCACTAAGTCGGTCTGCACGAATTGAGAAAGCTCAGCCGCGCGTGCCATCGCGTATATCTCCGTGGGAGGCACAGGCGGTGGGGACAACTCTGCCGGCAATTGACAGGAGCCGGGTCGATTACGGCCCTTGTCACCGAGATCCTCTCGATAGTAGAGCCCGTATCGTCCCGCATGAACGTAACCTCTGCCGTTTGGTCGGACGCCGTAGCGGAAGCCTTTCACGCCGGCCGAGATGCCAACGCCGGACCTGGAGAAATTCAACCGTATTGGCCCCACCCGAACTGATTTTCTAAAGTAGAAACCCATCTGACCCTCTACAGGAACTTGAGTGCCGGCTCAGGCTTCGGCCGGTGGGGTGGCACGGCCAGAGTCTTCGATCGGCGTGGCTCTGAAGCGCGTCCACTCGTCAACCACGCCCTTCACAAAGCCTCAAGGCGTCCTACCTCCTCCGCAAGCTGCATTATTCCTCAGCCCCTTTCAAGACAAACCATTCCGCCATGCCCACTGAGAGCCTTTCCTTGAAATGTTCGATGACTGGCCGCAGTTCCTCTTCGATGGCGTCCACGTTCCATCGCTTCTCGGTCTGCCTAAAAGATACCCGCGACGTCGAAAGGTGCGCGAGGGACTTGTCCAGCCGGTCCTTGTGGTCGCTCAGATACTGGCCAATGGCCGGGCAGTGTTCGTCCCAGTCGGGAATGAAGTCTTGAGCGATCACGTCGTCGTGATGAATTTTATTCCGATTGGCGCTGTATCGCCGCTCCCTAGAATTCCAGAAGCAGTAGAAGAAATCTCGCAGCACCCTGGTATGCACCAGCAGACTCTCGATCTCTGTTGACAGTTCCCATTTGTCCTCGTCCGTGTGGCCCGTGCCCACGAGCGTGATCTCCTCGGGTATGAATGATCCGGACTCCCTGCACGACAACCTGAGTCGCCGGGAAAGGCGATCGAACGCCGCGATTTCGTAGGCGACGACTTGCGCCACCTCTTCGCTACAATGGGTGATGACTGACATGGCAGCTCTCCGCGGATTGTTGGTTGCATTGTATCACATGCCGCGTTTGCCGCTCTGCTTCCCTGCGCCCGACCATGCTCACCGGGCGTTTGGACAAGGATATAGAATTGCTTCCTGTCGCGGCAGTGAGTGTACCAAAAGCGAATGGTCAGTCAAGGAGGCGCGAGCGGGTCGGGTGGCACGCCCAGAGTCTTCGATGGGCGTGGCTGGGGAGCCCTTCCACTCGTCAACCACGCCCTTCGCAAAGCTTCAGGCCGTGCAAAACCGACCGGCTACTCGCCTGCGTCATGCAAGACCTGTTCGTAGAACTCCTGCCGGACGCGGAAGCCTGCCTCGTCGCGCAAGGCGTCCAGAGAGGGCTTGACGGCAGGAATCAGACCTCGGTGCTTTGCTTCCACGAAGAGTCCGATCAAACCCGTGACGGCTACGCCCAAATGCCGGGCTGCTTCTCGACCCAGCCGTTCGTCCATCAACAGCACGTCGGCGCTGGTTTCGAGCGCCAGCACAATCGCCTCGGCCTCCCCGGCATCCAGTTCCTGTCGCAACGCTTGCACCAAGGGCCCGTTGGTTATGGTCTGGGTCTTGATCCACTTGGCCGCCTGGACCTCCTGAGCCCCCGGCTGGCCGGCGCCTTCCTCGACGACCTCTCGGCGGACAGCCTCCGGGATCCACACTTCGCCATACACCTGCCGGAGCAGATCCAATTGCCCGATGCGTGCCAGGTTAATGAGCGGCGAGGCGTTGCTGACGACGGTCATAGCCGACCCAATTCCTTCAACGTCCCCAGATCCTCCCGATAGTCAGCGGTGTCGTAATGCACGCAAATTCCGCGGCTGCCGAGCAGTTGCTGAAAAGCCGCCACCGTCATCCCCGTCATTTCCCGCGCTTTGCCGAACGACAATCGCCCTTGTTCGAACAGGTGAATGGCGAGTTCCCGCTTCAGTTCGTCTGTGGTCATCCGAGCCGCGTGCAGCACTTCGCGCGGAAGCTCGATCGATACGGTTGGAGACATTTTCGTTTCCTCTACAGATCGAACAGGACGGTTTCACCGGGTTCCGCCCGATACGTCTATTATAGCCTGCGCCGAGGCACCGTACAGAGGACGCGATGGGCGGAGCCGCGGCCGGGTGGCACGCCCAGAGTCTTCGAGGGGCGTAGCTGTGGAGCCCTTTCACTCGTCAACTACGCTCTGCGCAAGGCCTCAGGGCGTGCCACCCGACCGCGTTCCGAGGGCCATGGCATTCCGGGGCCGCGGCCGGTGCAACCTGCGGAGTCCGGATTCGCCGTCGGACGCTTGCGGCAGCCCTGCAGAGTTCGATAATGGGGAAAACCCGGCCGAGGCGCCGGCCAGTCGCAGGAGGAGACCGCCATGGCAACCGTTCAACGTGCGAAGCGGCTTCGAGGGATGCGGTGGATCGCCTTGCTCGGGTCGTGCCTTCTGATCCGGGGCGCAATCGCCGGCCCTCTAGGCAAGAGCGACGCCCGCGGGCTGACGACCGTCGAGATCGCCGATCCCTCGCCGCCGCCGGACGTTGCAGCCCTCGTGGACAAGGTCACGCCCGACGGCGTCTCGGTGCAACTGGTCAACCTGCACCCGAGCGAACCGCGCGACGTGATCCTCCAGGCCGGTGCATTCGGGGAGCACGACTTCACCACGGCCAGCCACAAGCACCAGACGGTCCAAGTGGGCCGGAACCGCGTTCGAGTGCGGCTGCTGCCGGGGGCCATGGGGAGGCTCGACCTGGGCATGAAGCGCTACGTCCATGCGCCGTCCTACTGATGGGGCCGGTCTGTTGGGGAGCCTGTCCAGGCCCGGAGCCCTATCCCTTCTCGGCGTCATGGGGTAGAATCGATGGATTCCGGGGCAGCGGGCGGGCGTTGTCCGTGCGGGGGCTCTGCGGCGAGCGGGGGCAGGGGCCTTTGCATCGAGGCCATCGATCGTTCGCACGCCAATCGCCGCGTGCAAAGCGTCAGCAGTCTGTTCATCACTTCCTATGAATCCTATTCGCAACTTCTGCATCATCGCCCATATTGACCATGGGAAATCAACCCTGGCCGATCGGTTGATCCAGGCCTGCGGCGGCGTTTCCGAGCGCGAGTTTCGCGACCAGATCCTCGACTCGATGGATATCGAACGCGAGCGGGGGATCACAATCAAGAGCAATTCGATCACGCTTTCCTACCGAGCCCCCGACGGACAGGACTATCAGTTGAACCTGATCGACACGCCGGGGCATGTCGATTTTTCACACGAGGTGCGGCGCTCGCTCCTGGCGTGCGACGGGGCGCTGATCGTCGTGGACGCCTCCCAGGGCGTCGAGGCGCAGACGGTCGCCAACCTCTACCTGGCACTGGACCACAACCTGGAATTGCTGCCGGTCATCAACAAGATCGATCTGCCGGCCGCCGACGTCGAACGGGTGCGGGAAGAGATCGACAAGGACCTGGGGCTCGATCCCTTTGCGGCGATCCCGGTCTCGGCCAAGACCGGCGCCGGCATTCAAGACGTGCTGGCGGGAATCGTCGAGAAGCTGCCGTGCCCCAAGGGCGACCCGGCCGGGCCGCTGAAAGCGCTCGTCTTCGACGCACAGTTCGATCGCTATCGCGGCGTGATCCTCCTCTGCCGCATCATGGACGGCACGGTGAAGGCCGACGACGCCATCCATTTCATGCACTCCGGCTGGGATTACACGGTGGAGGAAGTGGGGATCCATCGGCTGAAGTTCTGCCCCAAAGAGCAGCTCAGCGCCGGGGAAGTCGGCTACGTCATCGCCGGAATCAAGAGCGTGCGGGAGATCGAGGTCGGCGACACGATCACCCACCTCGACCGTCCGGCGGCCGAACCGGTCCCCGGCTACCAGAAGGCGAAGCAGGTCGTCTTCTCCTCGATCTATCCGATCGATGCGGGCGAGTACGGCGAGCTCTCGAAGGCCCTGGACAAGCTGGCCATCAACGACGCCTCCCTGACGTATGAGAAAGACAGCTCCGCGGCCCTGGGCTTCGGGTTCCGCTGCGGATTCCTCGGCCTGCTGCACCTCGACGTGGTCCAGGAGCGTTTGCAGCGCGAGTTCGACATCGGCCTGGTCGTCTCGGCCCCGACGGTCAAGTACCAGGTGGCCCTCAGGGACGGCGACACGCTCGAGGTCGACAACCCGGGAAGCTGGCCCGATCCCATGAAGATCGCCAGCGTCGCGGAGCCGTATATCAAGGCCTCGATTGTCACGCCCGAAGAGTCCGTCGGATCGGTCATGGAGCTATGCCGTGAATATCGCTCGGCGAGCCAGCAAATGAAGTACCTGTCCGTGGGCCGGGTCGAGTTGATCAGCGAAATGCCGCTGGGCGAGGTGCTCTTCGATTTCTACGGCAAGCTCAAGACCGTCACCCGCGGCTACGGTTCGTTCGATTACGCCCCAATCGACTATCGCGAGACCGATGTGGTGAAGGTCGAAATCCTGATCAACGAGGAACCGGTCGATACGCTTGCCTACCTGGTCCATCGCGACAAGGCGCGGGCCCGGGCGCTGCACTACTGCGAGCAACTGGCCGAGGCGATTCCCCGCCACCAGTTCAAGATCCCGATCCAGGGCGTCATCGGCGGCAAGGTCATCGCGCGCACGACAATCCAGGCCTACCGCAAGGACGTGACCGCCAAGTGCTACGGCGGCGACGTGACCCGTAAGAAGAAGCTCCTCGAAAAGCAGAAGAAGGGCAAGGCCAAGATGAAGCAGGTCGGCCAGGTCCAGATCCCGCAAAAAGCCTTCATTGCGGTCCTGGCGGCGGATAGGAAGTGAGGAGCGAACGCGTGTTACCCAACGTTGTGCTCAGGGCCAGCCGCGGATAGAATCAATGGAAAGGTCAGGGGTAAGTCGGTAAGGTACATCATCTTGAAGCAACACGATCGATTTCGGTAGGGGTGGCGCATGGCGGCCTTTCTGCTTTGGAACACAGGACGCCAGAACCTCGACGGACTTGTTCAGAATCTGGTCCGTGAGCACGGAATTGATATCGTTCTGCTTGTGGAGTACTACCCGTCAAAGATTGTGAGTACCCTATCGACGCTTCTGTTAAACGATGGACTCGTAAGGCGAAATACTTCCGAGCGGTTCGGTGTATTCAGTCGACCTGTCTACGCGATGAGTAGCGCAAGCGTGACGGGGCTACGCCTTGCTGGCAAGACAACCAAGCAGGAGAGTTGTTTTGGCATATGCTTGATCAGGTCGTGATTCGCCCTGAGGAAAGCGAAAGCTTTCCCGAAGGCGAGTTAACGATAGTTTCAAGCGTTGGAACCGTGACGTTGCTGGCACCGGACGGAACACCCGATGTTGCCGTCGGCTCGGATCATTTGCCCGTTGTCTTTCATTGGGACGTTCAATAGGTGGAGCATGACACCGCAGATTCTTTGGCCGAGCATCGTTCCAGTACCTCCGAGGACTATGGCGGAGATGCTATATGATGCTGCTGTGGGACTGGCGCAGATTGGCCGGAACAAGCTGTATCTGCATCTGCTGTTTCAGGTGACGACCCCCTCAGGCAGCCCTTTTGAGGCCGTGATTGGCACTCCAGAAGGTGATAGTTTTAGCCCGGTCAGAAATGAAGCCGAACTCAGAGTGGTAGTGTCAAAGACACTGCAGCGTGAGACGACGAAAGCGACAATCGCTTGCCTGCTCCGAGTGGCCGTGCCCTAAGGCTCCGGGGTCAGTCGCGCCACCAGCAGCGGAGTGGCCGTGCCGTATATCTTAATGAATATGGACCTCACGACTGAAGATCGTCGCCGATCGCAAGACACTGCCCGTTTGACGCCGCGCGAGCGGTTGGAACGGTTTGCCGCGTTGCAGAGACGGGCCATGCAACTGCTCGCCGCGTCGCCTGAAGGCTACCGGCACTACTGGGAGCGCAACTTGCGCCAGCGCAGCATTCATGCGAAGTACTGATGATCCCCTGAGCGTCTTTCAGATTCTGGCGCGCGCCGGCGTGCCATTTGTCATTATTGGCGGACACGCCGTCAACTTCCACGGTTACGTACGTACCACCGAGGACGCCGATCTCATCTTTGAGCGATCCGGGGCCTCGGAGGCCGCCCTGCTGGAGGCCCTGCAGTCGATCCACGCCTCCTGGATCAGCGATGACCGCGACCCTGCCACCGGCCTGGAAAGGCTGGTCCCGGTGTCGCCGTCCTACGTGCGCGGCCAGCACCTGATGATGCTGACCACGGATCTTGGTTTTCTCGATCTTTACGACTACATCCCCGGCTTTCCGGATGTGCCGGTAGCCGACGTCTTCTCCGACAGCCTCGAGCTTGACAACCTGCGATTTGTTTCCCTGCGCTGGCTGCGCAAACTGAAGCAGGCCGCCGGCCGCCACAGAGACCTTGACGACTTGGAGCACCTTCCCACTTCCTGAGCCGGCACGAAGTGGACTGGCCAAAGTGATTTCAGGTTCATCCGACTAAAGCGTAGGCTGTCTCATGGATGCCGAGGATTTTGAGCCTGAGGAATTCGGGATCTCGGAATCCGTAGGCTTGGCGTTTCATGGTTTTGATTTTGTTGTTGGTTCCTTCCAG
>Ga0067045_1032423_pt1 | contig 10248 bp, 11 predicted proteins | sample TerdegcTABiofilm_FD_59184 | JGI IMG/M metagenome (GOLD analysis project Ga0067045, IMG submission 59184) | Combined Assembly of (Gp0054472, Gp0054536) Wastewater bioreactor microbial communities from Singapore -Terephthalate degrading... | reverse complement strand
CCTGTAATTAAAAATGGTAGAACATTTGTTCCACTTAGATTTATCTCAGAAGTTTATGGTGCTAAAGTATCCTGGGATGAGGGAACTCGAACGGTAACTGTTGTATATGATAAGTAGTTAGCCTCAACAATTTTTAATTACAATTATTTTTAGGTTTTATTTTTATTTTTGATGTGTAAGAGGTTGGATTATGAAAGATGTAGTCAAAATAAAGGATTTGAACAAATATGTCGGAGAAACTGTAAAAATTGCAGGATGGCTTTATAATCAGCGATCAAGTGGTAAAATCGAATTCCTTATAATTCGTGATGGTAGTGGAATTCTTCAGTGCGTTGCGATCAGAGGGGAGGTAGGGGAAGAGATTTTTCAAAAAATTGATGCTTTAACCCAGGAATCATCATTAATTGTATGTGGTTCTGTTAGAGAGGATAATCGAGCTCCTGGAGGATACGAGCTTTCTCTTAAAGATATAGAAATTATTCATATTGCAGAAGAATATCCTATTGCCCTGAAATCTCATGGTGTTGGATTTTTATCAGATCTTCGACATCTATGGATAAGAAGCCTAAGACAGAATGCGATTTTAAGAATTAGAGCTGAGATAGAACAGGGAATAAGAGATTTCCTCAATAGTGCAGGATTCGTGCTTATAGATGCACCAATTCTTACTGGCTCTGCCCCTGAGGGTACAACAAGTTTATTTGAACTTGACTATTTTGATAATAAGGCTTATCTTTCTCAATCTGGGCAACTGTATGAAGAAGCCGCTGCACTCGCATTTGGAAGAGTTTACTCATTTGGTCCAACATTCAGAGCAGAAAAATCGAAAACAAGGAGGCATCTAACAGAATTTTGGATGGTTGAACCTGAGATGGCATTCTGTGATCTATATGAAAGTATGCAAATTCAGGAAGATTTAGTAGTTTATTTAGTTCAACGAATACTTAATAATTGTGAAAAAGAGCTAAACACCCTAAATAGAAGCACAAAAATTCTCGAAAATGTTAAATCTCCTTTCCCAAGAATAAGGTATACCGAGATAATTGATTTTCTGAATAAAAAAGGCAGAGAAAAAAAGTGGGGAGATGATATAACAGGCTTAGATGAGACAATTATCTCAGAAGAATTTGGTAAACCGATCTTTATAACTCATCAACCTGCGGAAATTGCCCCTTTTTATATGAAACCCGATCCTGAAAACTCCGAAGTAGTGTTAGCAGCTGATTTAATTGCTCCCGAGGGTTATGGAGAGATAATTGGTGGCAGTCAGAGAATCGATGATTTAGAACTTCTCATTAAGAGAATTAAGGATTTCGGTCTTTCAGAAGAAGATTATAAATGGTACATTGATTTAAGACGCTATGGAAATGTTCCACATTCTGGATTTGGACTTGGCTTAGAAAGATTTGTTGCATGGATAACTTGCACTGAACATATAAGAGAGACAATCCCTTTTCCAAGAACCATTGAGAGGATTTACCCATAAAGAGATGACTAAGAATCAAGAGGTTTTAAATTATGTTGACCACTTATCTTACATTTCTGAGAATCCTCCCTCTGATAAGTATTTTCTTATTGGAGAGAGTAATTATTTGAAAAATCTTATTAAGGCAAAAGTGAAGAAGAAATTTTCTGAAAGTGGAGATTTTGAAACCCACACACTTTTTGGAGATGAGTTTAACATTGGTCAATTCAGTGAACTTTTAGACCAATCATCCTTCTTCTTCTTGAAAAAATTAATCAATTTAAAAAGAGCTTCGCTAATTAGCAAAGCTGACTTAAAGAAGATTTCTGAAACTAAATTGTTTTTTCGTAATCTATCCGATATTCAACTCATCTTTGAAGACGATGTTATTCCTGAAGCACTCGATAGAGAGTTCTATAGAGTTTTTAGTAGTTTTACGATTCTCTCTGACTGCTCGATAAGTAAATCTCAATTGATATCTTGGATAAACAAACGTTTTAAAGCTTATTCAATGAAAGTACCTAAGGATATACCTAAAAATATTGTAGAAATTACTGGAGCTGATGTTGATTATTCGATGCAGATTGTCGAGAAACTTTATCTACTTTCTCCAAATGACGATAAAGAGTGGAGAGATGCTTTAAATTACTTTCCAAAGGAACATAAATCTGTTATATTTGCTCTTTCTGATGCAATGCTCTCTAAAAATAAAGGTGAAGCAATAAAAATACTTTCAAACTTGATTGAAGAAGGAGAAAGTTTTGAAAGTATTTTATATTATCTCATAAACCATTATTCATTCCTGTGTGAAGTAAAGCTTGTATCAATAAAACACAGCACAAAGAAAGAAGTGTTTGATATTCTTAAGGATAAGAATCCCTTTAGGGTAGAAAAAGCTTACTCCCAAGTTAAAAAAGTAAGCTTCAATAGGCTAAGTAGTACTTTATCTTCTTTGATAAAAATTGAAAAAGATTTCAAATCAGGACACTTAAGTGATATTTCTAATGTTATTCCTCTACTTATTGGAGGAAGCAAATAGTTTATTTATTTTCCTCACTAACTTAGATTTTTTATTAGCAGCATTATTTTTGTGGATAACTTTCTTTTGAGCTGCTTTATCTATCGCTTTAATTGCAAGCCTCAAGTTCGTATCAATTTCTTCCTTCGAAGAGCTTTCGAGTGTTTTCTTTATATAAGTTTTCATAGTAGTTTTGTAATACTTATTTCTTTCTCTTCTTTTAATTGCCTTTCTTGCCTCTTTTAATCCAGATTTCTTTCTCTGCATTATGCCTCCTAAATATCCCTTTCCTAAAAATAAGTTTGCTTAAATATTATATAGGTCTCCTTTCAATTTTCAAACATTATGATTTCCCTAAAAATAAAATATCTTTGAAACTCAATAGTTCTTTTGATTCTTCGATTTTGTTTGCCTGCTCAATCATCTGGCCAGATGTTCATTAGTTTTCTTTTTTGAACGAACACATATAACCATACAGCCAATTTTTCGGTTTTCCCATCTACCTATATAACCCATAATTTTGCTTCCAGCAACCTACCAAAACCATAAGGTTTCTGTTCTCCACCTTCATATATTGGATTACCATCACTATTAAACTTGCAGAAATGAACAATGTCTTCTGAGAAAATAATCTCAATTACTTTTACAGTGCGCTAATTAATCTCTGTCTCAATTACAATGTCATAGTTTTGAGCAGTTACATCACTAAAAGTAAAAAACCCCCAATAATAGTAGAAGTGAAAGAATTAGGATTAACGATAAAAGGACTTTCTTAAGCCCAAACGCACTCACTGCACAAACTGACCTGTTTAGAGGTTGAGGCTAGTACTCTCTGACTTTAGTAGGAAAATTATAACTTAGATTTTTTGAAGCATTTTTTAAAAACTTCCTATCAAAAAGTTTCTAAAAACACTAAGTAAAAGAGAAAATAAAAATTTTAAATGTCACGAAAATAAAATATCATTACAGATTACAGAAATATTAATTTCATCAAGAAAATTAAATGAAGCAACAGAAGACTAAGAAAGAGAATCACAAAGATAGAATAAATTTGCTTATGAGTGCTATCTTTTTTAAAATTTACTTGACAATCCTGTAATATGGAGAGGTGGCAAAAATGATATTGGATGAAATTAAAAATAGATTTAGTGTGAGGGAGTATCTGGATAAAGATATAAGTGAAGGGGATTTAAGAGAGATACTTGAGGCAGCACGACTTGCTCCATCTGCTTGCAATTATCAACCCTGGAAATTCATAGTTGTTAGAAACAAGGAGAAAAGAGAGGCTTTGTACTATGCTTGTAAAGAGCAAGAGTTTGTTAGACAATCGCCTGTTCTTATAGTTGGTTGCCGCGTAGGAGAAGCATTTCCTATGTTTAAAGATTCTGACAGCGGAATTCTCGATGTTGGCATAGCTTTGACAAATATGACTCTTCAAGCTGTAAAGCTTAATCTTGGAACTTGCTGGATAGGTGCATTCTACGAAGATGAAGTTAAGAAAATTCTCTCTATTCCGGAGAATGTGACTGTTGTTGCAATACTCACTTTAGGATATCCAAAGAATCTTATTCCTCCTCCAAAGGATAGAAAAAGGCTTGAAGACATAGTTTCTTACGAGAAATTCTAATCAAGGAAAGTAGAATTTCTTTAGGAGTAGATTGGAATAATCCAATAGCTTCTTTTTTAGGTCCATAAATCAAAATTAAAAGCAAATTAAAGGATATAACTTTAGTTTATTTTCACTTCTAACTGTTTTCTTGCTGCTATGTTAAAGCTTCTTCTCGGAAATAGCCAATTCAAATAAGAGGGGCGAACAATTTTCGCTGCCTTATAAGGGCACCTTGTGACGCATTCGAGACACCCTATACAGTGAGAGGTAGAACCTCTATCATAAAGCTTTATATCCATTGGACAAGCCTTCCAGCAAACATTGCACTTTTCAGCTTTACAAATTTCCTTATCAACAACTATTCTTACAGCTGAGAAGTAATTAAATCCTGAATAGATGAACCCTATAGGACAGACGAATTTACAGAATGCTCTTTTAGAATGAGTAAATATCCATACAATTAGAATTAACATTGAAATCTTTAGTCCAAACATAATCTGTCCCATTGGCCTTATATCCTGATAGGAAGACATACCATAGGGGACAAATGGAGAATTTACAGCAAGTCCAAATGGGGGAAACCAGCTCTTAGGAAAAGAATTAATTAGAAATTGAGGTATGGCAGCAAAGAGAGTTCCAGAAGGACATAATTTGCAAAACCAGGGAGCCTTTGTACCTAAAACTGGATCTACTACAAATAAAGGGAACAAAATAAATGGAATCAAGAAAAAGAAAAATCTCCCATAATTAGATAATGTATTACCAATTGTAAACTTTTTGACTTTTAAGAAAAACAGTGAAAATAGTCCACCAAAAATAATTATGTAAAGAGAAAGCCATAGGTAAAATCTATTCATTTGCCCCCTGCTTAACATTTTTCTTAAAGAACTTCCAGCAAAAACTGGACTTGTCCAGCAGAGATAAACAATGACTAAAACAAGAATTGTAAAAATTATCCATTTTGTAGACTCTCGAATCTTATATATTAGGTCTTGAATATAGCCGAATGGACACAGCCATCCGCAACTCATTCTTCCAAATATAGCTCCTATAATAGCAAGAAATCCTATTGCAAAAAATGGAAATGACCCTGTATTAAAGAAATGCTGAATAGAACCAGCAGGACAGGCACCAACTGCAAGCGGATCGGACCAACATACCAGCCATGGCATAGGAAATTGCTTAAGTTTTAAAGGGTTAAGAGTTGATAGAAAGTAGAAAATTCCTGTGCCAAAAAGAAAAGCAAATAACTGAACTCTCCCCCTTACTAAAGTTAATTTAAATTTTGATTTTCCTGGCATTTCTACCTCCAAATAACAAATATGCAACCATAAAAACTACAAATAAAATAGCAATCCACCCAAGAATTGTAAAATTAATCTCTCCAAGTCCAATACAGGAAAGACACAAGGTCATAGCAGTTGCAAAGATTTCCTTGAGTTCCTGTCCACTATTTCTTAAACCAAAGAATAATAAAGCTAAGGCTACAAAAAATATTATGATATAAATGTAACCAGAGCTTCTCTCGGGAGTTTTAGCTAATTCTTCTTTACTATTTTCAGGCATTTAGAAGAACCTCCTTAAAAGCTTTAATTATAGAAATATATAGCTTAGTGAATTAAAAAAGGCAAATTATTCATTTTAAGCGTGGAATTAACCGAGCAATGTCATTCCAGGTTATAATTATTATCAGGGTTATTAAGAGCATAAAACCTACCGTGTTTATTGTAACTTCGATGTTTTTATTTACTTTCTTCCTGAATATTCCTTCTACTATCGCAAAAACAATTCTTCCGCCATCTAATGGCGGGAATGGGAATAGATTAATAAGCCCAAGATTCACACTTATAATAGCAAGGAAAAATAAGAAATAACTCCATCCAATGGAAACAGTACCAGCAGCCATCGTGACAATCCCTACAGGACCTGCAATTGCAACATTTGAAACTTTCCCTGTAAATATCATACCTAAAAATGTAACGAAATCTTTCAAGAAAAAGTAATTCATTTCAAGCGAAAGTTTTAGCGAACCCAAAAAGCCCTCTTTTCTATCAGATGGCTTAACCTCTACTCCTATTAAGCCAGTTCCCTCGTTTGTCTTTTTTGGAACAACTTTAATATCTAATCTTTCATTACCTCTCTTTATATTAACAATAATTTCTTTACCTGGACTTTGTGATATAACATTCCTAACTAAGTTCCAGTTGTTAGAGATATTTCCATTCGTTCCTATGAACTCGTCTCCTGCTATAATGCCTGCTTTCTCGGCGGGAGAGCCCGATTCTATTTTGTTTACTTGCATAATGAAAGGGTTACCCAAGAAGCCAAATGTTAAGGCTAAGATGATAAACGAAAGTATTAAATTTGCAAAAGGTCCTGAAAAGGCAATCAGGAATTTTTGGAATGGTGTTTTAGCATCGAAACTATCGGGATCATTGGAAGCCTCTTCCTCACCTTTCAGTTGACAGAAACCACCTATAGGAATAGTGCACAAGCAATATTCGGTATCTCCCCTTTTAAATGAAAATATCTTGGGGCCCATCCCAACACCGAATCTTTCTACTTTTATTCCTGCTCTTTTTGCCGATATAAAATGTCCCAATTCATGGACAATTATAATAAGCGAAATTGCAATTATAACAAGTATATACATCATAATCTTTTCATTATCTCCTTACTCTTACTCTTTATTTCATTACAGAGCTCAATTATATTAAAAGGATTTATATTATCAAAGGGTTTTACTACTTCAAGTGTTTCAGAAACTAAATTTGTAATGTTATTGAAACTTAGCCTGCCACTTAAGAATTCGTAAACTGCTACCTCGTCAGCCGTAATATAAGTGGCTGGGTAGATATTTCCAAGCCTTAAAGCTTCATATGCGAGCCTGATGGAACCAATCCTTTTTGGATCAATGTTTCTAAATGTAAGTTTCCCGAGATTAATAAAATCCAGGCACTTATTAAATAATGTTTTTCTTTCCTCTGGATAGTAGAGCGAATATTGAATAGGGAGATGCATATCGGGAACCGCCATTTCTGCTAATACAAAACCATCATTAAGCTCTAAAAGTGCATGAATTATTGATTCTATGTGAATTAAGACTTCGATCTTATTCTCGGGGATTCCAAAGAGGTATTTTGCCTCCATAATTTCAATTCCTTTGTTGAAGAGAGTCGCGGAATCTATCGTAACCTTGTTGCCCATTCTCCATGTTGGATGCCTTAAAGCTATCTCAGGCGTAACCCATGATAAATCTTCATCTATTTCTGCTTTTGAGTAAATTGGTCCACCAGAAGCAGTAATAATTAGCTTTTTTATCTCAGATAAATTTATTTTGTTTAGAAGCTGATGAATTGCAACGTGCTCACTATCAATTGGCATAAGGAGGTTTTTTGATTTTATGTTCTCAAGAAGACCACTTATGTAGGATAAAACTATTATTTCCTTACTTGCTATGGAAATTCTTTTAAAGCTTTTAAATGAATCTCTTAAAACTTCAAAAGCATTAACTCCCGATGGGCAAAAAATAAGTGTATCTATAGTCCTATCCATTATCCAGCTTGAGATTTCTCTATTTCCTAAAAGAACTTTTATATCAGAAGCTTTGTTTGTTTCTTCTAACGGAGAATGCAATCCAATGGTCCTAATGTTCCATTCCTCTGCAATATTCAGAAGAGATTTAATATCTCTATTACAGGTTGCTAAAACTATCTCAAAATTATCTTTATCGCTCCTGATAACATCAAGAGCTTGTTTTCCGATTGAACCAGTGGCTCCAATGATTGCAACAGTTCTTTTCATTTTAAAGGATTATATTAAAAGAAAGAGGTAAAAAGCAATAGTAGCGAAAAATAAGCTATCGAATCTATCTAATATTCCGCCATGAGCTTGAAGTAAAGAACCTGAATCTTTCAGATTTTCTCTTCTTTTTAAAAAGGATTCGAAGAGATCTCCTAAAAAGCCAGAAATGGGAAGTAAAAACCCTAAAATTAATGTCTTATAGGCAAAACCTATTAAATAATTATTTAGTAAGACAAATATTGCAAAGGATAAAACTAATCCAAAAAGGGTTCCTTCTACAGTTTTGTTGGGTGAAATATTTGGTGCTATTTTTTTTTGACCAAATATCTTTCCAAAAAGATATGAAAAGGAATCTAAAGACCAAACTGTTAAAAATAGGATAAAGATTCTTATTGCATCAAAGTCTCTTCTTATGAAAAAGAGAAAAATGAATGGAATCCATAGGTATAATGCATAAAACGGGAAGGTTAATTTTTTATTATCAGCTGGTAGAAAAATAATTAACGCTATTGACAAAATCCATATCAAAACAGGAATAATAATTAAATTAAAACTTATAAATCTGCCTTCAGGAAAGAAATAAATCATCAGGATACAAATTAAAGCGGCAGTTAAAATAAAAAGCACAATTTCTTTGTTGTTTAACCCTAAAAGCTTAATAATTTCAATGCTTGCTAAAGCAAATATTGCAACAATAAGAATAAAAAATGTAATTCTACTAACAAAGATTGCTAATGTAATCAATGTAGCTCCGAATAACCCTAAAATTATTCTTGACTTGAGTTCATTCTTCAACTTTATTTAATCCACCAAATCTTCTATTTCGCTTTTTATATTCCTCTAAAGCTTTTTCGAAGTCTTTTTTAGAAAAATCTGGCCATAAGACGTTTGTGAAGTAAAGTTCTGCATATGCAATCTGCCAGAGCATAAAATTACTTATTCGTTGTTCTCCACTCGTTCTTATTAATAAATCTACAGGGGGTAAGTTAGCAGTGTAGAGATATTTCTCAAACATATTTTCGTCTAAATTATTACTATCTAAGTGATCGTTTAAAGCCATTTTTACAGCTCTTAAAATTTCACTTTTTCCTGAGTAGTCAAGACAAATATTTAAGACTAATCCGTTGTTATTTTTTGTTTCTCTTTCTGCATAATTAAGGACATTTCTAAGATGCTTTGGAAATTTAGATATATCACCACTATATCTTACCTTAACATTTCTTTCCTTGAGTTCAGGAACTTCTTCCCTTATTATTTTTGAAAATATTCTGAACAGAGAAAACATTTCTGTTCGCGGTCTTTTCCAGTTTTCTGTTGAAAATGCAAAAAGTGATAAAACCTCAATATCATTTTCTGCTGCGGCAATGACTGCTTCTTTTATTGCTTTTCTGCTGGCTCTATGACCCTCAATTCTTGGTAGACCACGAGCTTCCGCCCATCTGCCGTTGCCATCCATTATTATAGCAACATGTTTTAAATTGATCGAAAGTGGAGAATTTTTAGATTCCGCCGATTTCTTGCTCTTTTCTTTTGAGTTCTTCATCGATTTTCTTTATAAAACTATCAGTTAGCTTCTGTATCTCTTCTTCAGCTCGGTATCTTTCATCTTCTGATATTTTTTTATCCTTTTCTAACTTTTTAACTTTGTCGATTATATCGCGCCTTATATTTCTTATGGCTATACGACTGTCTTCAGCAATTTTTTGCACAAGTTTAATAAGGTCTTTTCTTCTCTCTTCTGTTAGTGGTGGAAATGGAAGTTTTATAACTCTTCCATCATTTACGGGCATTATTCCAATGTTTGCTTTTTCAATTGCCTTTCCTATATCCTTTAGGACATTACTATCCCAGGGCTCAATAATTAAAGTATGTGGATCAGAGGCGTAAATATTGGCAAGCTGATTGAGATACAAATTTCCTCCATAGGAAGTTACCTTTATTTTTGCAACGAGTACTGGATTTGGTTTACCTGCTCTAATCATAGAAATTTCTTCATCAAATGAGGAAAGCGATTTTTGCATTCTATTCTTCAAATCAAGAATCAAATCCTCTTTCTCGCTCATCCTAAACCTCTCCTTTCATAAAGATTTCACAGAAGTGCCTATATCTGAGGCAAACAGGACTTTTACAAGATTGGATGGATCTTTAATAGAGAAGACAATAAGAGGTATTTTATTATCGCGGCACAAAGAAATGGCTGTAGAATCGACAACTTTAAGGTTTTTTGCAAGCATTTCGGTATAATCAATCTCTTTGTATTGGCGAGCGTTTAAATTCTTTTTTGGATCTTCACTATAGACTGCGTCTACATTTGTAGCCTTTAGTATTACTTCTGCACCAATCTCTGCTGCC
>Ga0067045_1032425_pt1 | contig 10250 bp, 5 predicted proteins | sample TerdegcTABiofilm_FD_59184 | JGI IMG/M metagenome (GOLD analysis project Ga0067045, IMG submission 59184) | Combined Assembly of (Gp0054472, Gp0054536) Wastewater bioreactor microbial communities from Singapore -Terephthalate degrading... | reverse complement strand
CACATACCCCTTGCGGTACAACTCCATCAGCCGGTCTTCGAGACGCCGGCTCAGGAGCATGAGGGGATAAGCGGCATGATAGAGTCGCTCGCGGTCCAGCCGTTCGGGATAGCGAGGCAGACGCGACACCGACTTGTGCGGCGGGTCAATTCTGGGGCGCGGAACGCCGGGGCCAACGACCGAGGCGATATCCCCTCTTTCGATGGGGGCCCTCCCTCGGCCGGCGACCGGCGTCGCGCGCGTGTCGGCGATATCACGATGGAGAGTCAACCGCGACGTCCTTGTTGGTGATGCAGGCTGTCGATGGCAGCCTGCCGGCACTTGACGCACAGGGCGGCCTCGACCATGAACCGCCGCCGGAAACGAGCCGCGGCCGGGCATTGTAGCCGGGGAAAATCGTCCTGTCACGCCCATTCCATCCAGTTTTACATCTTGTTTACGGCGGCGGCGCCCCCGAGACGCACGCAACCATCTCGGGCGGGCGTCACACACCTCGACGGGGACTTATGCAGGATGGGCATTGCCTATCCCACGCAACTCCCTGCGAGAAATGGCCACCCTCGGCCAACGGCGAAGGGTGTTCTTTCTGGGGGTGCCTCAATATCCTTGCGTCGGGCTCCTCTGGGCACCTGACCCACTTTCCCCAGACTGGTGATTGCCGCAGCCGGCTGGTACAATGCCACCACGATCCCCTGGAGCGGCATGCGCTGCGTTTCCGTTGCCATCGCCGTTTCACATCGTTCGATCAACCTGGACCCTGGGAGGGACGCAATGTCTGAGGGGAAACTGATGAACCGTTGGCTGGTCGTGGCAGGGGCGATTCTGATTCAACTCGCGTTGGGCGCGATCTATGCCTGGAGCGTGTTCACGAAGCCCGTCACCGTGCCGATTGCAGACGGGGGGATCTATGGGTTCACGGCGAAAGAGGCCGCATGGATCTTCTCGGCCGGGCTGGCCACCTTCGCCATCGTCATGGTACTGGCCGGGAGGATGCAGGCCAGAATTGGGCCGCGCCCCATTGCCCTGCTGGGAGGTGTTGTCCTCGGGATCGGCTACATCCTCGGCGGTTTCTTCGGTCAGACGTTCCTGGGCCAACTGATCTGTATCGGCCTTATCGGCGGGGCTGGGATTGGGCTGGCCTACGTCGTCCCCATTGCGGTGGGCGTCAAGTGGTTCCCGGACAAGAAGGGGATGGTCACCGGCCTGGCGGTGGCCGGATTTGGCTTCGGGGCGACGCTTTGGGTGAAGCTGGCAAACGACTGGTTTGGTGGCCTGCTCAACGTGACCCACGTGTTCGGTCTTCCCGGCGTGCAGAGCGTCTTCGTGATCTACGGCCTCGTGTTCCTGGCCTGCGTGGTTCTCGGCAGCCTCGTGATGGTCAACCCGCCCGCAGGCTACAAGCCCGCCGGTTGGGAACCGCCCGCCGCCGGGGCCAAGCACAAGGCTACCGGCGCCGTCGACCTGACGGCCCGCGAAATGCTCGCCACGCCGCAGTTCTACATGGTCTGGCTGATGTTCGTGGGCTCCGCCCTGGCCGGACTGATGGTGATCTATTGCATCAGCCTGTTCGGGGTTGACGCGCTTCGGGCCAGCGGTGCGGTGACGGGGGCGACGGCCGAGGCGGCGGCGAAGACCGTCGCCGCGACGGCGATGGCCTGGTACGCGATCTTCAACGGCCTCGGCCGCATCGCCTGGGGCACGGTGTCCGACAAGATCGGCCGGAAGATATCGCTCTTCCTGATGTGCCTGTTCCAGGCGACGATTATGTTTCTCTTCTATAAGATCGGCGCCACGGAGTGGGGCTTGATCGCCGGCGCGTGCATCATCGGATTCAACTTCGGCGGCAATTTCGCCCTCTTCCCGGCGGCCACGGCCGACTACTTCGGGAACAAGACCGTGGGGACGAACTACGCGTGGGTGTTCCTTGCGTACGGCGTGGCAGGCATCGCCGGACCCCAGGTGGCCGGGTTGTTCAAGGACGCCGCCATGACGGCGGCCAAGGGGGCGGGCGGGGCCGCGGCCGTCGAGGCCTGGATCACGCCGTTCGTCATTGCCGGGGTCTCCTGCCTTGTGGCCGCTGTGCTGGCCCTGGTGCTCAAACCGCCGGCGCACAAAGAATCGTAACAAGATGAACCGTGCGCGTTTCAGCCCCGAAGGGGCGGCATTCCAAAGCCCAGGGCAACGCCCCGGGGGAACGGGGATAGCCAGAACACGCAAGCCCTGAAAGGGCGACATCCCGGCTCGCCGGGAACCGCATCCCGCCCTTTCAGGGCTGCCCATCGCGTGGCGGAAAACGGTCCCCAGGTCCTCGATTGCTGCTCCGCCACGCCTTCCGGGGCGTTGCGGTTGCTTCCCAGGCGTCTTGGCAGGAGTTATAATCGACGGCGGGAGTCGGGGTGGGGGACCAATGCCCACCCCGGCAGCGCCCATGGTTGCCTGCCGCTTCTGCCAACCCGCCGAACTCGCAAGTGAGGTCCTGCCATGCGAGGCGTTCGATCGCTTGTGGCGTGCAGTCTAGCCGTTTCCATTCTCTTGGGAGCGGGTCATCTCCTGGCGGCCGAATCGAGCGGCCCGCCGCAATCGGCCAAGGCCATCGACGTGGGGGCGTCGCGCGAAGCCCTCGTGCAGGCCGACTGGATCGACCAGGACCGACGGTTTGCCGCAAACGCGGCCACCGCGGACGCGGCGAAGGCCCCGCCGGTGACCACGGCCGAGGACGCGGCCGGCGGATTCTCGCTGGCCCACACGCGGGACGTCATCCGCCGCGGCCGGCAACTCGCCGAGCGGCTTGCCGCCAAGGCCGCCCCCGCGCGGTTGGCGAGACTCTCCTCGGAGTTGGGGCAGTGCGAGACGCGTCTGAAGGGACTGGAGGCCCGGAAGGATGTCGCTCGGGAGACGCGGCGAGAAGTCTATCTGGCCGCCCGGCGCACGGTCCGCGACATCGCCTTCTGCAACCCGCTCTTGAACTTCGACGCCCTTCTCTTCCTCAAGCGGCACGACGCCGCCGGTGTGTTCCACATGTGCGACCAGTTCTACGGGTGCAACGCGGTGCCGGGCGGAGGGCTGTACGTACTCCGCAATCCGTTCGGACCGAATCCCAAGCTGGTCAATGTCCTGGAGAATTCCGTCGTCGAGCAGGGACGGATGAAAGGCCGGAGGCTGGAGGGTGGGTCGTTCCTCTCGCCAGAACTCTCGTTCGACGGACGCACGATCCTCTTCGCGTATTCCGAGGCCAAGGCTTACGCCAAATCGCAGGGCAAGGAGACGTATCTCTGGGCACCGGAATACAGCTTCCACATCTTCAAGGTGAACGCCGACGGCACGGGACTCGTGCAACTGACCGACGGCGCGACCAACGACTTCGATCCGTGCTTCCTGCCCAACGGACGGATTGCCTTCGTTTCGGAGCGTCGCGGGGGATATCTCCGGTGCGGGCGCCACTGCCCGGTCTACACCATGTTCTCCATGCGGCCCGACGGCAGCGACATCGTGTGCCTGAGCTTCCACGAGACCCACGAGTGGCAGCCGAGCGTGGCCAGCGACGGGATGCTGGTCTACACGCGGTGGGATTACGTGGACCGGGACACGAACGTCGCCCACCACATCTGGTCGTGCTATCCCGACGGACGCGACCCGCGGAGCTTCCACGGCAATTATCCGTTGCGGCGCGAGAGCCGTCCGTGGATGGAGATGGACATCCGCGCGATTCCCGGCTCGAACAAGTTCGTGGCGGTCACCGGGGCGCATCACGGACACGCGTTCGGCTCGCTGGTGCTGATCGACTACCGCGCGGTGGACGACAACGCCGGGTCGCAGCTCACGCGGCTCACGCCCGAGGTGCCGTTCCCCGAGGCCGAAGGGAAGCCGACCGATCCGTACATGATCTACGGCACGCCGTGGCCGTTGAGCGAGGACGATTACCTTTGCGTGTACGATCCCGAGGTAAAGAACCGTGGGATCTACTGGATCGACCGGTTCGGCAACAAGGAGCTGATCTACCGCGATCCGGCGATCTCGTGCATCAGTCCGATTCCGCTCCGCCCTCGCCGCATGCCCCCGGTGATCCCCTCGCAGACCGTACAAACGGCCGAAGACCTCGCCCGGGCCGGCGGCAAAGCGCCTCCGGCGACCATCGCCGTGACGAACGTGTACGACAGCGATTTCCGCTGGCCGGCAGGCATGAAGGTCACGTCGCTGCGGGTGATCCAGGTCTTGCCCAAGTCGACGTACCCTCCGAACCAGCCGCGGATCGGGGTGGCCGAACAGACGAACGCCCGGGCCGTGTTGGGCACCGTGCCCGTCGAGCCCGACGGAAGCGTCTACTTCCGCGCCCCGGTCGGAAAGGAACTCTACTTCCAGGCCCTCGACGCTGACGGAATGGCGATCCAGTCGATGCGGTCAGGGACTTACGTTCATCCGGGCGAGCGGCTCGCGTGCCAGGGCTGCCATGAGCCGAAGCACCGCCCGCCGTCGAAGACGCTGGCGACGCCCCTGGCGCTGCAGCGGGCGCCGTCGGAGATCACTCCCGACGTGGAGGGCTCGAATCCGTTCAATTACGTGCGGCTGGTGCAGCCGGTGCTCGACGGCCACTGCGTCGAGTGCCACCGGCAGAAGAAGGCCCTCGATTTGACCGGGAAGGTCGAGGGGGGCTACGGCTGGACGCGATCCTATGCTAATCTGGCGGGCAAGTATGGGTTTTACTTCCACGTGCAGAACGGCTCGATCAACGCCGGGGTCCACGGCGGCGCCCGGACCAGCCCCGGCGAGTTCGGGGCTCGTGCCGCACGGCTGTTGAAGTACCTCGACGAAAGCCACTACGGTGTGAAGCTTTCCGCGGAGGATCGTCGCCGCATCACCCTCTGGCTCGACTGCAACTCGGAGTTCTACGGCTCCTACGAGAACACGCAGGCCCAGGCCCGGGGTGAAATCGTGCGGCCGACGTTGAATTAGTAGGCAGATGTAGGGTGGGACAAGCGCAGCGCGGTCCCACCGGGATGTGTGCGGTTCTTGTGGTGGGATGGCGCTGCGCTTGTCCCACCCTACGGACTACTTGGTCACGTTTAGCCGCGGGACATGTCCCGCGCCGGCGCTCCCGAGGAAGACCTGCATGGACCCGCGTGCCGATCGCAGCCAGAAGTTCCGCATTGCCGTGCGCGCGTTCGGGCCTTTCGAGAAGGCCGTCCAGCGCGAGTGGGCGTCGTTCCGCGAGCGGTTCTCCTGCGGCCTGGAACTGGAGGTGGTCGCGATGGACCACCATCCGCTCTACGACGAGTTGTTCGTCCGGCAGGGACTGCGCCGCGGCGATTGGGACGTGGCCTTTCTCAACACCGATTGGATCGCGGTGGCGCACCAGACCGGCGCCGCGGTCGACCTTTCGACGCGGATCAGGAACTGCCCCCCCGAAGGTTATCCGGCGGGTTGGGCCCCGTCGCTCCTCCGAATTCAGCAGTTTGGCGACGTAACGCTCGGGTTGCCGTACCACGACGGGCCGGAGTGTTTTATCTACCGCCGCGATCTGTTCGAGGACCCGGCCGAGCAGGCCGAATTCCTCCGGCAGAACGGGTGCCCCCTGGCGATCCCCGAAACGTGGGACGATTTCCTCCGCGTGGCCCGGTTCTTCACCCGGCCCGACCGGGGCCTCTTCGGCACGATCTTCGGCGCGTACCCCGACGGGCACAACACAGTCTACGACATCTGCCTCCAGCTCTGGACTCGGGGCGGCGAGCTGTTCGACGCCGGCGGGCGTATGCGTCTGGACACGCCGGAAATGATCGACGCGCTGGAGTTCTACCGCGCGGCACTCAACGACGCCTCGGCCGTGCACCCGGCGTGCCGCGAGTGCGACTCGGTGAAGTCCGGCATGGCCTTCGCACGCGGCGAGGTGGCCATGATGGTCAACTGGTTCGGATTCGCCGCGATGTGCGAGACGATCGCCGAATCGAAGGTTGCGGGCCGTGTGGACGTGACGACGATCCCGCACGGGCCGGGTGGGGCCACCGTTTCTCTGAATGCCTATTGGGTCCTTTCCGTCGCCTCGGGCAGCCCGCATCCCGACGTGGGCTATCAGTTCATCCGGCACGCCATGAGCCGCGCCCTCGACAAAGAGCGCGCGCTCGACGGCGTGATCGGCTGCCGGAAGTCGACGTGGACGGATCCGGAGGTGAACCGCAAGGTGCCCTTCTACCGTTGCATGCAGTCGCTCCACGCACACGCCCGCGAGTTGCCCTGCCTGGCCAACTTCGCCGAGCTTTCGGCGGTGATCGACCGGATGGCCCTCGACGCGATCAACACCTCCGAGCCCACCCCGGCGATCATCCGCCGGGCCCAGGAAGCGGCCGACCGGCTCGGCTCATAGGGCGGCGACCAGCGATCGCGATGAGCGACGACGTTGCGTCCCGGCGTAGCGGGCGACCAGGCGGAGGAGTTCGCCCCGGTCGATCGGCTTCGAGAGGTAGTCGTCGCAGCCGGCGTCGAGGCATCTCCGGCGGTCGTCGGCGGAGGCGTGGGCGGTCAGGGCGATGATCGGGCCCCGGTGGCCGGCCGAGCGGATCCGCCGCGTCGCCTCAAAGCCGTCCATGACCGGCATCTGAATGTCCATCAAGATCACATCGAACGGCGCCTCCGCAGAATCTCCCGCCAAAGGCCCGTGCCCGTCGCCCACCACGGCCTCGACCGCCGCGAGGCCGTCGTCGGCGAGGCTCACGACGGCCCCGGCCTTGCGCAGCAGGAAGGCGATGAGCCGCTGGTTGTCCGGGCCGTCCTCCACGAGCAGGACGCGGCAATCGAGAGCGGCCGGCTCGCACGGCGGCGCAGGCGCCGGGGACGCCGGGACTTCCGCCGGCGTTGTGACGCCGCTCGCGGCCAGCAGCGGGATAGACAGGTGGAAGGTGCTCCCCTGGCCCGGCGTGCTCTCCACGGCGATCTCGCCGCCAAGGACCGCGGCCAGCCGTTTGCAGATCGCCAGGCCCAGGCCCGTCCCGCCGTACTTGCGGGTCGTTGAGGCGTCGGCCTGCGTGAACGGCGCGAAGAGGTTGGCAAGCTGTTCCTTTGAGATACCGATCCCCGTGTCACTCACCTCGATCTCGAACTGCGGGAAAGTCCCTGACGCCTCGCGTGTGCGGGTGGCGATCCGGACGTAGCCCGCCTCGGTGAACTTGACGGCGTTGCCCACGAGGTTGACGAGGATCTGCCGCAATCGGACGGGATCGGTGACGATCATGTCGGGAACCGCATCGTGCGACTCCACGCGGAGTCGGAGTCCCTTCTGCTCGGCTCGGCGCCGCATCAGGCAGACCACTTCACCGATGACAGCCGCGGGCGAGCAGGCGATCGGCTCGGCCCGCATCTTGCCTGCCTCGATCTTCGAGAGATCGAGGATGTCGTCGAGGAGTGACAGGAGCTGCTCCGCGTTCCTGTGGACGATCGCGGCGGTTTCCACGTCCTGCGGTCGCTCGAGACTGCCCACAAGAAGCTCCGTGAACCCGAGGATGGCGGTCATCGGGGTGCGGAGTTCGTGGCTCATGTTGGCGAGGAACTGACTCTTGGCGCGGTTGGCGGCGCCGGCCTGCTCCTCGGCCCGCCGAAGGGCGTCGACGGCCTCCTTGGATTCGGTCACGTCGCGCATGACTCCCCGGAATCCCTGGAGCCGGCCCTGCCGGTCCACGATCGGCAACGCGTCGACGGCCATGTGGCGCGGGGTGCCGTCCCGATGGCTCACGGTGATTTGGAGTCCGCGCACCGGCGAGGGTTGGGCCGTGTTTTCTGCGAAGTGCGGTCCCACCCATCCTATCTGCGATGGCGGCAAGAAGTCGAAGAAGTTCCTTCCGAGCAACTCGGCCGGCTTCCAGCCGGAAAGCCGCTCAACGCTCCCTTCCAACTGCGTACACCGGCCGTCGGTGTCGATCTCCCAGACGACGTCGCTGGTGATCTCCGTGAGGGATCGGAGCCGCTCCTCGCTCCGTTGCAGTTCGTCGATCCGCCGCATCGCGAGGACGGCCAGGAAGACGGTCGCGCCGGCCACAAGCAGCGAGCCCACCATCACGGCCGCGATGCCCACCTTGACCAGCGAGACGTCGTATTTGGCAACGTCGAGCCACGTCACCGCAATCGCGATGGGCGCCATGAGGACCGGGCTCAAGCGGAGAAGCCGTTCTCGCACGGTCGTCGGGCCGCGCAAAGGCCGGGTTGGTTGACTCGCCATGGGCTGACTCTCTCGAAGGGGAAGGTGCGCAAGGGTGTCATCCCGAGGTTCTTCGACTCGCTGCTTCGGTTAAGCAGATAGAGCACATTCTAAGTGTAGGACATGGAAAACGCGCGTGTCGAAGATCGGGACGTTTCAAAGATGTGCGCCCTGACACCGGGCGGTCACACCGGCTGGCCAATGGGGGGACTTGGGCGGCGCCGCCGTGAGAAGTAGAATGAAAATCCCCAAAGTACCGGACCCGGTTTCGGAGACCACCAAGATGAGCAGCACCTACCATCGTCGTTCCTTCCTGATCCAATCGGCCGCGGTCGCCGGGGCGGCTGCCGGAGCCCGCCTCTTCCCCGCCCCCGCCCTCCTCCATGCCGCGTCGCCGAACTCCGTGCTCGGCGTGGCGGTCATCGGCTGCGCGAACCAGGGGACGGCCAGCGTGAACGAGGTCGCCAAGTCGGGCGAGCGGTTCGTCGCCTTCGCCGACGTCGACGACCGGCAGTACGCCAAGGCCCAGAAGACGCTCTCCGAGTACCCGGAAGTGCGGTTCGACGCGATCCAGAAGTTCGCCGACTATCGCAAGATGTTCGACAAGGTGCACAAGCAGATCGACGTGGTCTTCATCTGCATCCCGGACCACCACCACGCCACGGCCTCGATGATGGCCATGAAGCTCGGCAAGGGTGTCTTCTGCGAGAAGCCGCTGGCCCACTCGATCCATGAATGCCGCGTGATGGCCGAGGCGGCCAAGAAGTACAATGTCATCACGCAGTTGGGCAACCAGGGACACAGCCGCGAAGGAATCCGCCGTTTGTGCGAATACATTTGGGCCGGGGCGATCGGCAACGTGACCGAGGTCCACGCCTGGGCGCCCACGGGGCGCGGCGGCGTGGGCGGGCGCCTGCCGGCCAAGCCGGTGCCCAAGGGCGTCCACTGGGACGAGTGGATCGGCCCGGCCCAGTTCCGCGACTACCACGACGAACTCCATCCCGCCCTATGGCGGAGCTGGTGGGAATTCGGCGACGGCTCGCTGGGCGACTGGGGCTGCCACAACCTCGACGGCCCGTTCTGGGCCCTGCACCTGGGCCAGCCCGTCAGCGCCGAGGCCCTGGAGCGAGTCGGCGGCAGCGACGAGCGATTCCCGCTGGTCAACGTCGTCCGCTGGGACTTCCCCGCCAGGGACAACGGGAAGCTGCCCCCGGTCAAGGTCTTCTGGTACGACGGCTACCGGGCCGCCAAGACGGCCAATCCCAAGAAGGAATTGGGCGACGACATGGAGAAGTCGCAGAACCGCCCGACCATCGTCGTGGAGCTCGAAAAGAAATACAGCCGCCGCTTCGGCGACGGCGGCACCGTGTTCGTGGGCGACAAGGGAATCCTCGTGGCCTCGAACTACTGCGACAGCCCGCGGATCGTCCCCGAAGAGCAGCACCGCCAGACCCCGGTGCCCGAAAAGAAAATCCCCCGCGTCAAGGGCACGCACCAGACCGATTTCCTCCGCTCCTTCAAAGAAGGCAGGAAAGCCACGTCCGACTTCGAGTACGGCGCTCAGCTCACCGAGATGCTCTTCGTCGGCTGCCTCGCCGAACGGGCCGGCATGGGCAAGAAGGTCGAGTGGGACACCGCCAAAATGTGCTGCACCAACATCCCCGAAGTCAACGTCCTGGTCAAACGCGAATACCGCAAGGGCTGGGAACTGTAAGCGGGCAGGGATTGGGGATCATTGACGGTGTGGCATGCCGTCACACGGCGCAGCCGCGGGTCGGCATGGAAGCATGGGGTTGGAAGCTTGCCGCCAGCAACGGCAACGAATCCTGTGTCATGGAAACCTCCAGTCGGCGACAATGAACGCTTCCAGACGCCACACCTTGGGATGCCGGGGTTACGTGTAGGGGGGCAGCAGCGTATGCGATGGTTCAGTGTCTGGTTCGACGGGGCGACCTTCCTCCGTAACCGTTCACGCCCCGGGGAGCAAGGAAGGGGCCAATTGGTGGGCGAGATGAGCTTCGACTGCGCGAGTCAGGAAGGCGAAGGCGTTGCGGCGCTGCTGGCGGCAAGT
>Ga0067045_1032424_pt1 | contig 10251 bp, 11 predicted proteins | sample TerdegcTABiofilm_FD_59184 | JGI IMG/M metagenome (GOLD analysis project Ga0067045, IMG submission 59184) | Combined Assembly of (Gp0054472, Gp0054536) Wastewater bioreactor microbial communities from Singapore -Terephthalate degrading... | reverse complement strand
TTGCCGAGCCGAGCGGGCCTGCGGCGGACGAGGCGTCGACAGGCGCGTCTGACGCGCCGGCGCGTTGAGGGGGCGAAGATGCGTACCCTGATCTGGCTGATCGGCATCTTCGCCGTTGCCGTCGGCGTGGCCATGGTTGCCGGGCTTAACGACGGTTATGTGCTGCTTGTGGCGCCGCCGTGGCGCGTGCAGTTGTCGCTCAATCTGCTCGTGGTCATCGTGGTCGTGGGCTTTGCGCTGGTGTATGCCCTTGTCCGCATCTTCAGTCGCACCCTCCAGTTGCCCGGCCGTGTGGCGCAGTGGCGCGAACGCCGTCGCCGCGCCCGGGCCGGCCGTGCGCTGAACGATTCGATCAATGCGCTGTTCGAGGGGCGCTTCTCGCAGTCGCTGAAGTCGGCCTCACGCGCCTATGAGACGGGCGAGGGCTCGTCGATGGCCGCGTTGATCGCGGCCCGCGCCGCGCATGCGCTGCAGGACGAACCGCGCTACCGCGAATGGCTGGGGCATGCGGCTGAGCATGGTGCGCAGGGCGAGGTCGCGCGGTTGATGACCGAGGCCGAGCTCGCGATTGAGGCGCGTCAGTTTGATGAGGCGGCGGCCAAGCTGGCCGCGTTGCGCGCGAGCGGGAACCGCCACATCGCCATGCTGCGGCTGGAGGCACAAGTGGCTTCGGCATTGGGGCGCTGGGAAGAACTGGTGCAGACGGTGCGCCAACTGCGCAAGCACAAGGCGCTGACCGACGAGCAGGCCGCGCCCATGTTGCGCCGAGGTCACGTCGAGCGCATGCGCGAGCTGGCGGGCGACGGCAATGCGCTGGTCGCTTACTGGAAGGACATTCCCTCGATCGAGTTGCAGGATCGAGGGCTGATCGAGCGCGTGTTGCCGCTGCTGGCCGCAGTAGGCCGGGGCGAGCTGGCCCGCAAGCAGGTCGAGCGCTTGCTCGACGAACGCTGGGATTCGGGGCTTGCGCGCCAGTACGCCTGCTGCGCGGTGGGTGAAGGCGATGTGCGCGCCTGCCTGCAGAAAGCCGAAGGCTGGTTGCCGCAGCAGCCGCGCGATGCCGGCCTGCTGTTTGCGCTGGGGCAGCTCTGCCTGAACGCGCAGTTGTGGGGCAAGGCGCAGAGCTATCTGGAAGCGTCGGTCCAGCACGGGGCAACGGTCGATGCGCATCTGGCGCTTGCGCACCTGCTTGAGAAACTGGAGCGAACCGGCGATGCTCAAGAGCACTACCGTGCAGCCGCCGAGATCGTGGCCGGCAAGCAAAGGTCCGCTGTGGCGCTGTTGCCGGCGTAAGCCTGCCGAGCTTTGCCCGGACGGGGCGCGCGCCTAGCGTGGCGCGAGCGCCCCCGGTGCGGCAGAGCCCGGATTCAGCGCCGGGAATCGAGCCGAAGTTTCAGGCCCAGTCGCGCGGTTTCAGGAACTCGTCGTAGAGCCGGGCTTCGGGTGAACCCGGCTCGGGGTGCCAGTCGTAGCGCCACTTCACGATCGGCGGCATCGACATCAGGATCGACTCGGTGCGCCCGCCCGACTGCAGGCCGAACAGCGTGCCGCGGTCGAATACCAGGTTGAACTCCACGTAGCGTCCGCGCCGATAGGCCTGGAAGTCGCGCTCGCGTTCGCCGTAGGGAACATCCTTGCGGCGTTCGATGATCGGCAGATAGGCATCGAGGAAGGCATTGCCCACCGACTGCGTCAGGCCGAAGGCAGTGTCGTAGTCCGTGTTGCCGTCGGCGCCGAGGTCGTCGAAGAACAGCCCGCCAACGCCGCGCGGTTCGTTGCGGTGCTTGAGGAAGAAATAGCGGTCGCACCAGTCCTTCAGGCGCGCATATTCCGCTTCCCCGCCGAACGGCAGCACCGCCGCCTTGCAGGTCGCGTGGAAGTGGCGCACGTCCTCCTCGAAGGGGTAGTAGGGGGTCAGGTCCATGCCGCCGCCGAACCACCAGACGGGCGGCTTGCCTTCGGCGATTGCGACGAAGCAGCGCACGTTCATGTGCACCGTCGGGCAGTAGGGATTTCGCGGGTGCAGCACCAGGGACACGCCCATTGCCTCGAAACGCCGGCCGGCGAGTTCCGGGCGGTGGGCCGTGGCGGACGCCGGCATGCCGTCTCCCATCACGTGCGAGAAATTGACGCCGCCGCGTTCGAAGAAGTTGCCGTCCTCGATCACGCGGGTGAGCCCGCCACCGCCTCCCGGACGTTCCCAGCCATCGGCCTTGAAGGCCATGCCGTCGAAGGCTTCGAGACGGCTGACGATGCGTTGCTGAAGGTCGGTAAACCAGGGTTTGACGGTGGCAGGGTTCATCGTGGATCAGCTCTTGTCATCGACCGGCGCATCGGCTGCGCCGGCCTTGGTGGCGGCCACCGCCGCTTCGCAGGCGGCGGCATCGGCGAACATCGGACTGGTGCCGATGATCTGGCCATTGCTCGCCTTGAGGTTGAAGTAAGGACGACCGTCGGAGGCCGTCTTCATGTCGTAGCGCTTGTCGTCGCCGGCATTCTTGCGCACCGATTCGACACCGTTCGTGCAGTTCGTCTTGGCGTTGTAGCCCTCGCTGCGCAGCAGGGTCTTGCCGTCGCCATTGAGCAGCTTGAAATAGAACTCGCCCTTGTCGTTCTTCGTGATCTCGAATTTGACGGACATCCGCGCCTCCATGACTGTGGATGTGCGCACGGGATATGCGCACGGCCATAGGATAGTCGTGAAGGCGGAGGATGTCAGCGCTGGCGGATGCCCGCGCCGATCGTTGCCGGTGGTCCGGAGTGCTCAGTTCTTGCGAGATAGCGCCCGATGGCCGATGTCGCGCCGATACTGGCGACCGTCGAAGCTGATGCCGTCGGCCACCTCGTAGGCGCGCTTCTGCGCGGTGCGCACGTTGTCGCCCAGCGCGGTGACGCACAGCACGCGACCGCCCGCGGTGACGATCTGGCCGTCCTGTTCGGCGGTACCCGCGTGGAACACGTGCGCGTCCTCGAGCTCTCCACCGGGCAGGCCGGTGATGACATCGCCCTTGCGCGGGCTGTCGGGGTAGCCTGCGGCAGCCAGCACCACGCCGAGGGCGAAACGGCGGTCCCATTCGGCTTCGGTCTGGTCGAGCTTGCCGGCGATCGCGGCTTCGACCAGATCGGCGAGGTCGGTCTTGAGGCGCATCATGATCGGCTGCGTTTCGGGGTCGCCCATGCGGCAGTTGAACTCGACAACGCGCGGATGACCTGCGGCGTCGATCATCAGGCCGGCGTAAAGGAAACCGGTGTAGGGCAGGCCGTCCGCCGCCATGCCGGCGAGCGTCGGATTGATGATCTCGCGCATCACGCGCGCATGCACGTCGGGCGTGACCACGGGGGCAGGCGAGTAGGCGCCCATGCCGCCGGTGTTGGGGCCTTCGTCACCGTCCTTCAGGCGCTTGTGGTCCTGGCTGGTGGCCAGGGCCATCGCGTGGCGGCCGTCGGCCATGACGATGAAGCTGGCCTCCTCGCCTTCCATGAACTCTTCGATGACGACGCGCGCGCCGGCATCGCCCATCTTGTTGTCGAGCAGCATCATGTCGATCGCGGCGTGCGCCTCTTCGGCGTTCATTGCCACGACCACGCCCTTGCCGGCGGCAAGGCCGTCGGCCTTGATGACGATCGGCGCGCCCTCGGCGTCGATGTAGGCGTGCGCGGCCGCCGCGTCGGAGAAGGTGCGGTACTTGGCGGTCGGGATGTGGTGGCGGACCAGGAACTGCTTGGCGAAGTCCTTCGAGCTTTCGAGCTGGGCTGCGGCCTTGGTCGGGCCGAAGATCGGCAGGCCGGCGGCGCGGAAGGCATCGACCACACCGGCCGCGAGCGGCGCCTCGGGGCCGACCACGGTGAACGCGACCTGCTCGTTGCGGGCGAGTTCGACCAGGTCAGGCACCGCGGTGACGGCGACATTGTGCAGCTTGGGCTCGCGCGCCGTGCCTGGGTTGCCCGGCGCGACCAGCACGCGGGTGACCTTGGGCGACTGGGCGAGTTTCCAGGCCAGCGCGTGTTCGCGGCCGCCGGAACCGATGACGAGGACTTTCATGGGGCGCTCCGTGTTGCTGCGGGGTCGATGCTCAGTGGCGGAAATGGCGGAAGCCGGTGAACACCATGGCGATATTCTGCTCGTCGGCGGCGGCGATCACTTCGGCGTCGCGCATCGAGCCGCCGGGCTGGATCACCGCGGTGGCACCGGCTTGGGCGAGCACATCGAGGCCGTCGCGGAACGGGAAGAAGGCGTCCGAGGCGACCACGCAGCCGGCGATCTGCAGGCCGGCGTTCTCTGCCTTGATCTTGGCGATGCGGGCGGAGTCGACGCGGCTCATCTGGCCGGCGCCGACGCCGACGGTCATGCCGTCCTTGCAATACACGATGGCGTTCGACTTGACGTACTTGGCCACGCGCCAGGCGAACAGCATGTCGCGCATCTCGGCTTCCGTCGGTGCGCGCTTGGTGACGACCTTGAGGTCGGCGATCTGGATGCGGGCTTCGTCGGCGCTCTGCACCAGCAGGCCGCCGCCGACGCGCTTGTAGTCGAAGGCGCCGGCGGGCTGGCCGAGCGCACAGGTGAGCACGCGCACGTTCTGCTTGGCGCGCAGCAGTTCGAGCGCGTCGGCGGTGTAGGCCGGCGCGATCAGCACTTCGAGGAACTGGGCGGAGACGGCCTCGGCGGCAGCGCGGTCGACTTCGCCGTTGAAGGCGATGATGCCGCCGAAGGCCGAAGTCGGGTCGGTGGAGAAGGCCTTCTTGTAGGCTTCCAGCGGGGTTGCGCCGAGGGCCACGCCACAGGGGTTGGCGTGCTTGACGATGACACAAGCCGCGGCCGTGGCGTCGAAGGCCTTGACGCATTCCCATGCCGCATCGGCGTCGGCGATGTTGTTGTACGACAGCTCCTTGCCCTGCAGCTGGGCGTAGCCAGCGATGCCGCCCTCGGCTGCGCCGGGCTGGCGGTAGAAGGCCGCGGTTTGGTGCGGGTTCTCGCCGTAGCGCAGGTCCTGCACCTTGTCGAAAGCCAGCTGCAGGCGCTCGGGGTAGGTCTGCAGCGAGACGTCGCCGGCCTCGTTGGTGACCAGCGCGGTGAGGTAGTTGGAGATCGCCGAGTCGTAGCGCGCGGTGTGGGTGAAGGCCTTCACCGCCAAGGCGAAGCGGGTCTTGTGGCTGAGCTTGCCGGCGTTGGCCTTGAGCTCGGCGACGATGCCAGCGTAGTCGTCCGGGTCGGTGACGATGCCGACGCCGCCGTCCTCGTTACCGTGGTTCTTGGCCGCGGCACGCACCATGGTCGGGCCGCCGATGTCGATGTTCTCGATGGCGTCTTCCAGCGTGCAATCGGGCTTGGCCACGGTCTGCTGGAAGGGGTAGAGGTTCACCACCACCAGGTCGATGCGGCCGATGTCATGCGCGGCGATCGTGTCCATGTGCTCGGCGAGGTCACGACGGGCGAGGATGCCGCCGTGTACCTTCGGGTGCAGGGTCTTGACGCGGCCGTCGAGCATCTCGGGGAAGCCGGTGTGCTCCGACACGTCCGTCACCGGCAGGCCGGCTTCGCGCAGCAGGCTGGCAGTGCCGCCAGTAGACAGCAGCTTGATGCCGAGGGCGGAGAGTTCGCGCGCGAAGTCGAGCACGCCGCGTTTGTCGGAAACACTGATCAGGGCTTGGGTGACGTTCATCGTGGGACCGGAAGCTAGATTGAAGGAGAAGCGAAAAAGTCTTTGGCTGCGAGTTGCACGAGTTTGCCCGCGCTTGCGGGGGCGCGGCGCGAGCGAGCGCCGCGACGCCCGTGCTTACAGCAGTTCGTAGTCGGTCAGCTTGCGGCGCAGCGTGTTGCGGTTGATGCCCAGCATTTCGGCGGCGACCGTCTGGTTGCCCTTGGCCTGCTCAAGCACGAACTGCAGCATCGGGCGCTCGACGTTGCGGATCACCATGTCGTGGATGGCGGCCGGCTTTTCGCCGTCGAGGTCGCGGAAGTACTGGTCCAGCGTGCGGACGACGGCGTCCGCGATCTCGTTGCTGCGGCTGGTCATGCTGCGAGTTCCTGCGGGTATTCGGCTTGCGGGTCCGTCTCGTAGCTCAGGCGGGCGTCGGCCTCGGCGAGCAGGCCGAAGAATTCGTCCACTGCGGCGAGCTGGGCGGGAATGTCGGGAATCTGGTTCATCGCGCGGCGGAAGGCCGCCGAGCCCACCAGGCCCTTGGTGTACCAGGAGATGTGCTTGCGTGCGATCTTGACGCCGCGCTCGTCGCCGTAGAAACCATACAGGTCGGCGAGGTGCTCGCGGCAGACCTGATGGATCTCGCTGACCAGCGGCGGCGGCATCAGCTCGCCGGTGGCGAGGTAGTGCTCGATCTCGCGGAAGATCCACGGCCGGCCCTGCGCGGCGCGGCCGATCATGACGCCGTCGGCGCCGGTGTAGTCGAGCACGTGCTTGGCTTTCTGCGGGCTGGTGATGTCGCCGTTGGCGATCACCGGGATCTTCACCAGCGTCTTGACGTGGGCGATGGTGTCGTACTCCGCTTCGCCCATGTACTGGTCGGCGCGGGTGCGGCCGTGGATGGCGATGGCGCGGATGCCGGACTCTTCGGCGATGCGGGCGATCGTCGGTGCGTTCTTGTTGGCGCGGTTCCAGCCGGTGCGGAACTTGAGCGTGACCGGGGTATCCGGCACGGCCTTGACCACCGCCTCGAGGATGCGCGCGACCAGCGGTTCGTCCTGCATCAGCGCCGATCCGGCCATCACGTTGCACACCTTCTTGGCCGGGCAGCCCATGTTGATGTCGATGATCTGCGCGCCGTTGTCGGCGTTGTACCTGGCGGCCTCGGCCATCATCGCCGGGTCGGCGCCGGCGATCTGCACCGAGATCGGATCGACCTCGCCGGTGTGGTCGGCACGGCGACGGGTCTTCTCGCTGCCGTAGAGCAGCGAGTTGGACGTGACCATCTCGGACACGGCCACGCCTGCTCCCAGCTTCTTGCACAACTGTCGGAAAGGGCGATCCGTCACGCCCGCCATGGGAGCGACGAAAAGGTTATTGCGCAAGGTGAAGCCGGCGAACTGCATGGGCGGGTCAGGCGAGGGAAAAGGCGGCATTTTACCTCATAGCTCAAGTGCTTGGGCGCGCTTGCCGTTGCGCCGGTACAACCCCGAGTTCGTGAACCGGCCCGCCGCCGGGCCGGAACGCACGAACGGCTGTGTCGCCACCTTGCGCGCAAACATGGTGCCGAATTCCGCGCGCAGGTAAAATCCGCGCCTTTTTCCCGTTCGGGACGTGGTTGCCGTGATCCGTATCGAAAACCTGCGCAAGACCTATCGCGCGGCTGACGGCCGCGAGGTCGAGGCGCTCACCGACATCAACCTCGAGATCGGTACCGGCGAGGTGTTCGGCATCATCGGCCGCTCGGGCGCGGGCAAGAGCACCCTGATCCGCACCCTGAACCTGCTCGAGCGTCCCTCGGCCGGGCGCGTGCTGGTCGATGGCGAGGACATCACCACGCTCGACAGCGAAGGCCTCTACGCGCTGCGCCGCCGGGTCGGCATGATCTTCCAGCACTTCAACCTGCTCAACGCCAAGACCGTCGCCGACAACATCGACTGGCCGCTGAAGGCGACCGGGCAGGGCAATGCCGCCGAGCGTGCCGCGCGCGTGAAGGAGCTGCTGGCGCTGGTCGGCCTGTCCGAGCAGGGTCACAAGTACCCCTCGCAGCTGTCCGGCGGGCAGAAGCAGCGCGTGGGCATCGCGCGTGCGCTGGCCAACCGCCCGCAGTTGCTGCTGTGCGACGAGGCGACCTCGGCGCTCGATCCCGAGACAACGCAGTCCATCCTGCGCCTGCTGCTTGACATCAACCGCCAGCTGGGGTTGACCATCGTGCTCATTACGCACGAGATGCAGGTGATCCGCACGATCTGCGACCGCGTCGCGGTGATCGACGGCGGGCGCATCGTCGAGTCGGGCAAGGTCGTCGACGTCTTCCTGCATCCGCAGCATCCGGTCACGCGCAGCATGGTGGCGCAGAGCGACGCGCTCGCTGCGGCGAGCTTCGACCCCGCGCACGCCTATATGAGCGACAAGCTGCGCGGCACCCTGGTGCGCCTGACCTACATCGGCGACGTGACCTACCAGCCCATCCTCAGCCACATCATGGCCGGCGCGAAGGTGCAGGTGACGATCCTGCAGGGTGAGGTCTCCAGCATCAAGGACGTGCCCTTCGGCCAGCTGCTGCTCGAACTCGAGGGTGGCGAGGATGACATACGCGCGGTGTTCGCCGAGCTCGACCGCCACCAGATTCACCACGAGGTGCTGCAGTAATGGACCTGTCCGTCATCGACTGGAGCGACATCTGGATCGCGACCTGGGAAACCCTGGTCATGACCGGCGTGTCCCTGTTCTTCACCATCCTGCTCGGGCTGCCGCTGGGCATCCTGCTGTTCGTCACCGCCAAGCGCCAGCTGCTGGAGCAGGGCTTCGTCTATACGGTGCTCTCGTTCGTGGTCAACGTGCTGCGCTCGGTGCCCTTCCTGATCCTGCTGATCGTGATGATCCCGGTCACGGTGATCCTCATCGGCACCTCGCTCGGCGTGGAAGGCGCGATCCCGCCGTTGGTGGTGGGCACCGCACCTTTCTTCGCGCGCCTGGTCGAAAACGTGCTCCGCGAGGTCGACCGGGGCGTCATCGAGGCCTGCCAGGCGATGGGCATCCGCACTCACCGCATCATCTTCGGCGCGCTGCTGCCCGAGGCTCTGCCGGGCCTGATCGCCGCGGTGACGGTGACGGCGATCACGCTGATGTCCTACGCTGCGATGTCTGGCGTGATCGGCGGCGGCGGCCTCGGAGATCTCGCGATCCGTTTCGGCTATCAGCGCTTCCAGACCGAGGTGATGGTGATTACCGTCGCCCTGCTGGTGGTGCTGGTGCAGATCATCCAGTACTCGGGCGACCGCCTGGTGCTGTATTTCACCCGCAAGTGATCCTCACAAAGGAGCTGTCCATGTCGCATACCCTGCGCAAACTCTTCGCTGCCGCTTTCGGTACGCTCGCCCTCGCTGCCGGTTCCGCGGCAGTCGCCGCCGACCGCCTGGTCATCGCCGCCACCCCGGTGCCGCACGCCGAGATCCTCGAGTTCGTCAAACCGATGCTTGCGAAGGAGGGCGTGGAGCTCGAGGTGAAGGTGTTCACCGACTACGTCCAGCCCTCGATGCAGACCAACGAAAAGCGCGTCGACGGCAACTTCTTCCTGCATCAGCCCTACCTCGACGAATTCAAGAAGAAGCAGAAGAACGACATCCAGACCGTGGTCGCCAAGGTGCACGTCGAGCCGCTGGGCGCCTACTCGGCCAAGCACAAGGCCGTGGCCGACATTCCCAGCGGCGCAACCGTGGCGATCCCGAACGATCCGTCCAACTCCGGTCGCGCGCTGCTGCTGATGGCGAAGAACGGTCTGATCACCCTGAAGGACCTGAACAGCGTTTCGGCCACCCAGAAGGACATCGCCGACAATCCGAAGAAGCTGAAGATCCGCGAACTCGAGGCCGCGACCCTGCCGCGCATCCTCAACCAGGTCGACCTGGCGGTGATCAACACCAACTACGCGATCGAGGCGAAGCTGAACCCGCTGACGGATTCGCTCTTCATCGAGGATGCCAGCTCGCCCTACGCCAACCTGCTGGTTGCGCGCGAGGACAATGCCGACAGCCCGGCGATGAAGAAGCTGGTGGCCGCACTGAACTCGCCGGAAGTGAAGCAGTTCATCGCCGACAAGTACAAGGGCGCGGTGGTGCCGGCGTTCTGATCGGACCCTGGCGCGCGCCGCGGGATCGTGGCGCACATGAAGCGAAAGGCCTGCTCCCCATCAGGGGGCAGGCCTTTTTGCATGGGCGACCGTCGGATGGGCTCAGGGCCAGGCGCGTGCGCCGAACATCATCCGCCGCGCGATGAAGCCGCGCAGCGGCGGCAGCAGGTCGAGCGCGAGCAGCGCTGCGCCGCGCGCGTGGCGCAGCGGGGCGAAGTCCGTGCTGAACACCCGCACCAGCGTGTCGGTGAAGCGGATCGTGCCGAGGCGGTCGAGGCCGCGGGCGTCGGCGTAGGCCGCGAGGATGCGTGCCGCACCGGCATCGAAGGCAGCGCCGGTTGCGCCTGGCACCTGGCGTGCTGCCTCGTCACGCGCGCTCAGCAGCGTCTCGGCGAGCGCCCACACGTCGCGCAGCGCAAGGTTGAAGCCCTGGCCGGCCACCGGGTGCAGGGTCTGCGCGGCATTGCCGAGCCACAC
>Ga0067045_1032422_pt1 | contig 10253 bp, 10 predicted proteins | sample TerdegcTABiofilm_FD_59184 | JGI IMG/M metagenome (GOLD analysis project Ga0067045, IMG submission 59184) | Combined Assembly of (Gp0054472, Gp0054536) Wastewater bioreactor microbial communities from Singapore -Terephthalate degrading... | reverse complement strand
CGGGCCGCCCGATGGTGCTTGCGCAAGCGATAGCGCAGTTGCGCCAGAAGAGGATCGTGGGTCGTCAAAGCAAGATCATCCACATCCACTTTGTGCGCATGGCGCTTACCGCCAGCCGCCCCGACCGTGATATGCAGAGCTTTCTGGGCTCGGGCCCAGGCCGCGATGGTCGTCTTGGCTTGCACCTGATCACACGCATCAATCACCGCATCAACGGACTCAGGAAGCAAACCAGGCCAATTGTCTGCATCCACGAACTCCTCCATGCAGTGGACGCAGCACTGAGGGTGTATTTGCGCAATTCGATCGCGCATTGCAAGAACCTTGGCCTGACCGACGGTATCGGTAAGTGCATGGATTTGGCGATTGATGTTCGACTCGGACACGTGGTCGAGGTCAATCAACGTGATCTGCCCTACCCCACTGCGCGCCAAGGCTTCAGCGGCCCAAGAGCCCACCCCCCCAACACCCACCACCACCACATGCGCCCGGCGGATACGCCGAGCGCCTTGTACGCCGTACAGCCGTTCCAGTCCGCCAAAGCGACGCTCCAGCGCTGCATCTTCAACATTCCCTGCCGGGGCTTGCAAAGGCGCTTCGCCGACCATTACTTCAATCGGGAAAGGCGCTCTTTGGCCGCCACAGCCGCCTCGGACTGCGGGTAGGCGCGCACAAGGTCTTCCAGGGTCTTGCGGGCAGTTCGCGTGTCTTTGAGTTCAATCTGGCAGTTGGCAATGGACAAAGCCGCCTCTGGCGCCCGCGCATGAGCCGGGGCATCAGACAGCATCAGCTTGAAATTACCAATGGCTTCCTTATAGTCCCGGGTAGCGTATTGGGCATTCCCAAGCCAGAAACGCGCAGACGGTACAAAACCGCTGCGCGGATACTGCCGCACAAAGGCTGCAAATGCTGCCCCAGCTTCTGGGAACTTGCCTGAACGAAACACGGCCAGTGCGGCTTCAAAGTCCTTTTTCTCAGCAGGATCTGCCTGGAACTCCTGGCCGTCCAAGGTCACCTTGACAGGTTCAAACTGACGCAGGCGCTCGTCTACCCCCTGGGCGATGTCTTTCTGGCGCCGTTGCAGGTCGGCAGCATCGCGCAACAGCTGTTCGTTCTGGCCGCGAAGTGTGGACTGCTCCGTGCGCAGCGTGTCAATCTGACCTTGCAGATCCAGCAGACTGCGCCGCAGCTGGGCGTTCTCTTCACTGAGCCTGCGCACTTCCTCTGCGGACCGTTGCTGAGACAGTTGCATGCCATCCACGCGCTGCCGCATTTCGAGAATGGCGCGGCGGGCTTCGCCATCCTCAAAAATTGCGGCATGGCCCGTGGGCAGCAAGGCCACGGACAGCATCACTGCCGCCAGCGCCTTGAGCGGGTAGGACAAAGAAATCGTGCGCATCAACGATAGGACAGTTCAGCCCGGCGATTTTGGGCGTGCGCGTCTTCAGAATTGCCTTGGGCTGCTGGTTTTTCCTTGCCAAAGCTCACAGCTTCCATCTGGCTGTCCTGCACGCCGAGCAGAGCCAGCGAACGGCGCACTGCCTCGGCGCGCTTCTGGCCGAGCGCCAGGTTGTACTCACGACCACCTCGGTCGTCCGTGTGGCCTTCAATCATCAGCTTGCGATTGGTGCCGGCCTTGATGAAACGAGAGTGCGCCTCGATCAGCGACTGAAATTCGGGCTTGATCACGTAGCTGTCGTAATCAAAATAAACGATACGGCTCACGCCCACTGGGCCTGCAGCATCGCGGCCCGACTGGCCGAGGTCCACACCAGCAACACCGCTCTGCGCGGTATTGCCAGAGTTGGCGCCAGTATTACCACCCATGGTAGACGTGGCGTTCTTGTCTTCGACCGGCACATCGTCCAGCTTCACGCCAGAGCTGCATCCGGCAACGAGGGCGACAACGGTAAGGGCAAGGGTAAAACGTTTGATCATCCAAAATTCTCCTGAAAACTTGATACTTGAAAGTGCTGATAAGTTCATTGCTTTTGAAACGGGCCCCAATCGGGCTCACGGATATCGCCCGCCTGCCCCGCGAGCCGGGCCTTGATCTTGCCTTCCAGCGTGGTGGTCATGAGCGCTTCACGCCCTTGCTGCTGGGTGGCATAAACGATAAGGCGGCTATTGGGGGCAAAGCTGGGGTTCTCATCTGCCGTTGTGTCGGTGACCGCATTCACAGTGCCCGAGGACAGGTCCATCACGTGCAGTTTGAAAGCCCCACCGACACGGGAGATGTAGGCCAGCCAGCGGCCATCGGGGCTGACGCTGGGGGAGATGTTGTAGCTGCCGGTAAACGTCACACGTTCCGCGTTGCCGCCAGATGTGGAGACCTTGTAGATCTGCGGCGCACCACCACGGTCGCTGACAAAGTAGATGCTGCGGCCGTCACCGGAGAACATGGGCTCCGTGTCGATGCCAGCGCTTTGCATGAGGCGGCGCGGCTCGCCACCGTTGGCGTCGATGGTGTAGAGCTGAGATCCCCCGTCACGGCTGAGCGTCACGGCGAGGGATCGACCATCCGGAGCCCAGGCAGGGGCACTGTTGGACCCTCGGAAATTGGCAATCAGGCGCCTGCGGCCGGAGGCCACATCATGCACATAGACCACCGGCTTGCGCGATTCAAACGACACATAGGCCAGTTGCCCCCCGTTGGGCGACCATGCAGGGGAAATGATGGGCTCCGGGCTCGACAGTGCCGATTGGGCATTCTCTCCGTCAGCGTCTGCCACCCACAGGCTGTACCGGGAGCCTGTCTTGGTGACATAGGCAATACGCGTCGAGAAAATGCCGCGCTCGCCCGTCAGCTTTTCATAGATGAAATCCGCAATGCGGTGCGACACCAGGCGCAGATCGCCTTGGGTGACCACAAAGCTTTGGCCACCAAGGTCCTGCCCCTTCACCACATCCCAAAGGCGAAAGCGCACATCGAAACGCCCATCTGCCAGGCGCGTCACACTGCCAGTAGCCAGGGAGTCCGCACTCTTCTGGCGCCACAGTGCGACATCCGGGCGCGCGGTTTCGTCCAGCACCGCGCCGGAGGCGTCTACCGCGCGGAACTGTCCGCTGCGCTCCAGGTCGGCCTGAACGATGGCCGATATTTTCTGGGGAGACTGCGCCTCGCCCCGAAACGGCGCAATTGCGATGGGCAACTGGGTCAAACCAACACCCGTGACCTCAACGCGAAATTGCGCGAGGGCGGGTAGTGCGGGGGTCGAGATCAGCGCAGCCAGCATGTGGCGGCGCAAGGGATGCGGCAAGGCCGCAGGGGATGGGTGTGTTGGGATTCGATCTGTGGTCATTGGCATCCAGCGGTGGCCGAACAAATGCCGAAAGGCAAACCCGAATGTTACACACAGCGGGGAAACCCCTGTGACAAAACGTGCGACCTCCAAACCTATTCGCACCGATTTCTTGCAGCCCACAACCTGCTGCGCAGAAATATCTCACCGGCACCTTGACCGCCCACAACCGTAGAATCCGGGCCACATGCAAGCCACAGATACGGGCGCCGCGCCTCCCAACACTCCCTCCCCGCCCGCTGCAAGCCTGGCCACACGCCTGCGCCGACTGTCTGTCTACTTTGGCAACCAGCGAATGGCCTGGAGCCTTGCCGTTGTTGCCACCCTCGTCGGCGCGATCACCGAGCCGCTGATTCCCGCATTGCTGCAGCCCCTGCTGGACCGGGGCTTCACGCAAGGCACCCTCCAGCTGTGGATGGTGCCACTGGCCATCCTGGGCGTGTTTTTTGTACGGGGCGTTGCCCAGTTCGTCGGCCAGTACGCACTGGCACGCATTGCCAACGAAGGCATGCTGACGCTGCGCCAGTCGCTGTTTGACAGGGTGCTCGCTGCCGAGATGGGCCTGTTCTCGCGCCAATCGGCCAGCACGCTGTCCAACACCGTGGTGTACGAGGTGCAAACCGGCGCAACCCTGCTCGTGCAGGCACTGCTAGGGGTGTCGCGCGACGGATTCACACTGGTGGCGCTGCTGGTGTACCTGCTGTACCTCAACTGGCAGCTCACGCTGATCGTCGCCGTGGTCGTGCCGGGCGTGGCGTGGATCATGAAGACCTTGTCCCGGCGCCTTTACCACCTGACCAAAAGCAGCCAGCAGGCCACCGACGAACTCGCCTATGTGGTGGAAGAAAACGTGCTGGCCCACCGCATGGTCCGGCTGCATGGCGCGCAGCCTGGCCAGGCCGGGCGCTTCGCCGCCTTGAGCCAGAGCCTGCGACGCCTGGCGATCAAGTCCACCATCGCCTCCGCAGCCATGACGCCGCTGACGCAGCTACTCGCCGCTGCGGCGCTCTCCGTAGTGATCTGCATTGCCCTGTGGCAGAGCCGTGGCACCGTGGACGCCAAGGATGTCACCGTCGGCGGCTTCGTGTCATTCATCACGGCCATGCTGATGCTTATTGCGCCCATACGCCGCCTTGCCGATGTCGCCAGCCCGATCACGCGGGGTGTTGCCGCCCTGGAGCGGGGGCTGGCACTGCTGGGAGACACCGGAGCCGAAGCGGGCGGCCAGTTCCGCAAGGACCGCGCCCAGGGGGCGCTGGAACTCAAGCAGGTCACGGTGTCATTTGGCCCTGACCACGCCCCTGCACTGGACCACATCAGCTTGCGCGTGGAGCCTGGCGAAATCGTCGCCCTGGTCGGCCCCTCCGGGGCAGGCAAGACTACGCTGGTCAACCTGTTGCCACGGTTTGTGACGCCCGCTTCGGGTGAAATCCTGGTCGACGAGACCCCGTTGCCAGAGTGGGACCTCGGATCGCTGCGCTCGCAATTCGCCATGGTGAGCCAAGACGTGGTGATGTTCAACGACACCATTGCGGCCAACGTGGCACTGGGGCACGCGGTGGATGAAGCACGCGTGCAGGCGTGCCTGGCGGCCGCCAACCTGGCCGAACACGTGGCAGCACTCCCCCAGGGCATGCACACGGTGGTGGGTCACAACGCCACGCAGTTGTCGGGGGGGCAGCGCCAGCGGCTGGCGATTGCGCGAGCGCTGTACAAGGACGCCCCCATCCTGATCCTGGACGAAGCCACCTCGGCGCTGGACACCGAATCCGAACGGCTGGTACAGGACGCCCTGCAGCGCCTGATGCAGGGACGTACCACCTTGGTCATTGCGCACCGCCTGTCCACCATCGAGCATGCCAACCGGGTCATCGTCATGGAGCGTGGGCGCATTGCCGAACAAGGCACACACGCTGAGCTGATGGCGATGGGCGGACTGTACGCACGCCTGCAGGCCCGGCCGGCCTCGGGCGAAACCGCCGCATTGCACTGAACACGCTATTGCGTGCTATTGCGCGCTAACCGGCGCGCGACAACGGCCGATCCCAGCGCTACGTCTACCACCGGCCCCGGTTGGGCTGGCGCTTGCGGATAGCTGCGGCGATTTTGTCGGCAGATTCGGTACGACTCACCCGCAAGGCAAAGTCGGCGGCCGTGAGCCCCAGCTGGTTCTTGAGCGTAGGGTCCGCGCCCTCATCCAGCAGCAGCTGAACGGCCTCGTTGGAACCGTATTGCGCCGCCATCATGAGGGGCGTGGTGCCGTTGGGTGATGTGGCGTCGATGTAGGCATGGTTTTCCAGCAGCAACGCGATGATGGCTACATGCTGGCGCGAACCTGCAGAGGCCGCATAGTGCAAGGGCGCCCAGCCTGTCTTGTTCACATCCGCATCGCGTGCCAGCAGCGCCTTGACGGCTTCCAGATTGCCCTTGAGGGCCGCCATCATCAAGGGACTTTCGTCCTGCGCATTGCGGGCTTCCACGTTCACCTGGCTGGATGCCAGCAAGGCTGCAAACGCTTTGGACGACCCATTCTGTAAAGCGATGGTCAGGCCCACCTGCCCTTTCGGGTCGCGCGTATTGGGATCAAAACCCCTGCGCAACAGCGCGGCAATGGCAGCATCGTCATCACGCAGGATGGCGACAAAAAAATCCTCATAGGCTCCGGCCCAGATGCCGGGGGCGGCAAGCCCCAGCGCCAGGGTGGCCAGCGCATTGCGGCGATGGCAAATCATGCGGTCACTCCCTTGAACAGAATGTCGAAGTTGCGGCTGGTGGCGTCGGCCACTTCCTCCAGCGTCAGCCCCTTGGTCTCGGCAACCTGCCGGGCCACATAGGGCACATACGAGGGGTTGTTGGTCTTGCCGCGATACGGCACGGGCGCCAGATAGGGGCTGTCGGTTTCGATCAGCGTGCGGTCCAGCGGCACAAAGGCCACCACGTCGCGCAGCTCCTGGGCGCTTTTGAAGGTCACGATGCCCGAGAAAGAAATGTAGTAGCCCAGATCCAGCGCCGCACGCGCCACCTGCATCGATTCGGTAAAGCAGTGGAAGACACCGCCTGCACGGTTTCCGGGGCCGTCCTCGCCCTCTTCGCGCAAGATGGCGAGGGTGTCGTCCGACGCGCTGCGCGTATGGATGACCAAGGGCTTTTCGCACACCCGGGCCGCGCGAATGTGGTTGCGAAAACGGTCGCGCTGCCACTCCAGATCGGCAATGCTGCGCCCGCCCTTGCGGTCTTCCATGCCGTAGTAGTCGAGCCCCGTTTCGCCAATGGCCACTACGCGCGGCAGGGCAGCACGGTCCAGCAGGTCCTGCACCGATGGCTCGGCGATGCCTTCGTTGTCGGGGTGCACCCCCACCGTGCTCCAGAAGTTGTCGTGCGCCATGGCCAGGGCATGTACCCCGTCGAATTCTTCCAGCGTGGTGCAGATGCAAAGAGCCCGGGTGACCTGTGCCTCGGCCATGGCCTGGCGGATGGCGGGCAGCTGGCTCACCAGTTCCGGAAAATTGAGATGGCAGTGCGAATCAGTGAACATGCGGTTTCAAATTAGTCGTTTCTTGGGCGCAACGCGGGCCGTCAAAGGCGGCGCAGCGCTCTGGAGTGAAGATACGCCATCCGCGCCCTCGTCGTGGGCGCCCATAAAAAATGCCGACCAGCCTGCGCAGGTCGGCACGGTGGCGGCGCCAGGCTCAGATGGTCTGGGTGGGCCGGTCGGACCCCAGGGATGTGCCCAGCAGTTCCTCGATCTTGGCCTTGAGCTGGCGCGACTTTTCGTCCTTGGGAAACTGGATGCCGACGCCCTGGGTGCGGTTGCCCGCAGCCCGTGCTGGCGTGACCCATGCCACGCGCCCCGCCACCGGATAGCGCTGCGTGTCGTCCGGCAGCGTGAGCAGCACATAGACATCATCGCCCAGCTTGTAGTCCCGCTGGGTGGGAACAAAAATGCCCCCTTCGGCAAAAAAGGGAATGTAGGCCGCGTACAGGGCCCCCTTTTCCTTGATGGCCAGCTGCATGACGCTGGGGCGGGGGGCGGTGGATGGACTGCTCATGGATGGATAGATGCGGCTCAGTGCTTGGAGTGTAGGGTGTTTCGCGCCTGGGCGACAAGCGCCTCCAGCATGAGGCCAGCATTGAAAGGATGGTCCGCCGTGCGTGCAGCCTTGGCCAGTGCGCGCGACCAGCGGGTCAGAGCACCCAACGGCGGCACCGCCTTGGGCAGGTCTGCGGGTGCAAAGTAGCGCGGCGCGCCGCCTACGCTGGCCGCCAGCAGGTCATGGCAGAGCTTTTGCAGTGCGTCGATCACCTGCGCGGGCGACCAGTCCCCCAAGGCAGTCACATCGCCCTTGGCCACTGCCTGCGGCAAGGCCGACCAGGCTTGTGGACTGCGGCCCGAGCGCGCCAGTGCCAACGCATCGTCGGGCCGCCCGCCTGCGGCCCGCAAAAACGACACAGCGGCATCCGCAGCGATGCCCTGCCCTTGCAGCCATTGCAGCATCTGGTCCTGTGCGGGCCAGACCATGGTGTGGCCCAGGCAGCGGCTGCGGATGGTGGGCAGCAACTGGTGCGCCGCCTCGCTGGCCAGCACAAAGCGCACGTCGCCCGGCGGCTCCTCCAGGGTCTTGAGCAAAGCGTTGGCCGTGATGTGGTTCATCTGCTCGGCCGGGTACACCAGCACCGCCTTGCCTTTGCCGCGCGCCGAGGTGCGCTGCGAGAACTCCACCGCATCGCGCATGGCTTCCACGCGGATCTCGCGGCTGGGCTTGCGTTTCTTGTCGTCGATGTCCGCCTGGGCCTTTTCCGACAAGGGCCAGCCCAGCGCCATCATCTGCACCTCGGGCATCAGCACACACAGATCGGCGTGGGTGCGCACGTCGATGGCGTGGCAACTGTTGCATTGGCCACACGCGCCCTGCTCAGTGGGCGCATCGCACAGCCATGCGCGCACCAGCTCCATACCCAGGGCGTACTGGCCCAGGCCCGACGGCCCCTGCAACAACCACGCGTGGCCGCGCTGGGCCAGCAGGCTGGTGCGCTGCGCGGCAATCCACGGCGCCAATGCCACTTTGGTCTCGCTCATTGCGGCCCCCCCTGGGACGCCACCATGATCGCCAGCCACCCCTTGCGCACAAACACGCTGGTGAGCTGCTGCCACACGCGGTGGCGGTCTTGGGCCGCGTCCAGACGCGCAAAGCGCTGCGGCGCTGCAGCGGCGCGGTCGGCATAGCCCTGGGCAACGCGGCGGAAGAACTCCACAGGCTGGGCCTCGAAACGGTCGGGCACACGCGCACCGGCCAGGCGTTCTGCAGCCACTTCCGGCGCCAGGTCAAACCACACCGTCAGATCGGGTTCACGCATCAAATCTGCCTCTGGCGCAACTCCAGTCTGCGCAAGACGCTCCAATATTGATAGCACATCAAGATCAAAGCCGCGCCCCGCGCCCTGATAGGCAAAGGTGGCATCGGTGAAGCGGTCGCACAGCACCACGTCGCCCCGCGCCAGGGCGGGCTCGATCACATTGCGCAGGTGATCGCGGCGGGCCGCAAAAATCAGCAGCGACTCGGTGAGCGCATCCATCGGGTCGTTGAGGACCATCTCACGCAGCTTCTCGGCCAGCGGCGTGCCGCCCGGCTCGCGGCTGACGGTGACAGCACGGCCCTGTGCCCGAAAGGCAGTGGCCAGCCCCTCGATGTGCGAGGACTTGCCCGCACCGTCGATGCCTTCAAAGGTGATGAACAGACCGGGTCGTGACATGAAAACCTTGGTGGAAGAATCTACTGCTGGCCGCGTTGGTAGCGGTTGACGGCACGGTTGTGCTCCTCCAGCGAAGTGCTGAAGTGGCTGGCGCCATCGCCCTTGGCCACAAAGTACAGGGCGCGCGTGGCGTCGGGCTGCACGGCGGCCAGCAGCGACGCCTTGCCGGGCATGGCAATCGGAGTGGGCGGCAAGCCTGCGCGGGTGTAGGTGTTCCATGGCGTGTCCGTCTGCAGGTCGCGGCGGCGCAGGTTTCCATCAAACTTCTCGCCCAGGCCGTAGATCACCGTGGGGTCGGTCTGCAGCAGCATGCCCACGCGCAGCCGGTTGGCAAACACGCCCGCAATCTGGCCCCGGTCGCTGGCCCTGCCCGTTTCCTTCTCCACGATGCTGGCCAGAATCAGGGCCTCTTCGGCCGACTTGAGGGGTGTGTCCGCCGCGCGTTGCGCCCAGGCGGCTTCGAGGCGGCGGTCCATGGCATGCATCGCCCGGCGCAACACAGCGATGTCGCTGGAGCCTTTGGCGTAGGTGTAGGTGTCCGGAAAGAAGCGCCCCTCGGGTGGGACACCGGGGCGGCCCAGCTGGGCCATCAGCGCTTCGTCGGTCAGCGTGGCAACGTCGCGCTTGAGCTGATCTTCCTTGGCCAGCGCCTGGCGCACCTGGCGCCAGTTCCAGCCCTCGACCAGGGTGATGGCGCGCAGGCTCTCTTCGCCGCGCACCAGCTTTTGCAGCAGGCTGCGGGGCGTGGTGCCAGGGGGGATTTCATAGTTGCCGGCCTTGATGGCGCGGTCCTGGCCCGAGAAGCGGAACCAGGCGTAGAGCATGCGGGCATCCACACGCGCGCCTGCAGCCACCACATCACGTGCGACGCCCCGGGGTGTGGTGCCGGGCTCGATGGCCAGCTCCAGAGGCTCGCTGCCGGTCACCAGCGGCTGGTGCAGCCACCAAAAAGCCGCACCACCGGATGCGATCAAAACCAACGCGATCAAAGCCAGTAAACGTCGCACAACCCTGCCGTCTGTGTGTATGAAACAGGGCATCATAATTCAGCGATGACTTACCCCCTGAACGGCATTGCCCCCCTGTCCCACCTGGGCGTGATTCGCGTGGAAGGCGAAGACGCCACCAAGTTTCTGCACGGCCAGCTCACCCAGGATTTCGCCCTGCTGGGCATGGACCAGGCCCGCCTCGCAGCCTTTT